>Ga0066388_100000096_pt1 | contig 28578 bp, 24 predicted proteins | sample PanSoiMetaGPlot6_FD_64539 | JGI IMG/M metagenome (GOLD analysis project Ga0066388, IMG submission 64539) | Tropical forest soil microbial communities from Panama analyzed to predict greenhouse gas emissions - Panama Soil - Plot 6 (Hybrid Assembly) | ecosystem: Environmental > Terrestrial >...
GTGAATGACCCGATCCGGCTCGGAGTGCACCCGGCTGCGGCTGCCGAGACGGCCGATGGTCAGATCAGCCAGGTGCCGTTGTTCATCGAACGCGACTGTCTGGATGCGGTGAAGTCGGCCGTGCTGGCCGGCGGCTTCGTGCTCGTGGTCGGTGACTCTACGGCTGGGAAGACGCGCATAGCGTACGAAGCGATGCGCGCCTGCCTGCCTCGGCACGCCTGCGTCAAGCCGGAACATCCCGACGCCCTCGCCGCGGCGATCACGTCCGCAAGGGACGCCCGTCCAAGTGTCTTGTGGCTGGACGACCTCGAACGCTACCTGCGACTCGGCGGCCTGACCGAGCGCGATGTTGCTGAGCTTGTCGAAGACGGAAGGGTAACGATCCTGGCCACGATGCGGGCCCAGGAGCGGGAGGGCCTCAGCGCCCGCCACGACTCGGCTCGCCCGCAAACCGAGCTGCAGTCAGCTCGCTCCGGGCGAGAGGTTCTCCAGTCTGTGAGAGTTGGTCCGCGATTCCAGCACCGTCCGGGGCGCCGCACATCCGCGGACGCTGGATGCCAAACTACTCCTCGCCCGCCAGGTCGGCGGTGCCGGCGATCCGAACCAGGCGCTCGCCATCTCCCGAGACGTTCTCGCCGAAGCGACCACCTCCCTCGGCGCTAATCATGAAACGACGCTCAGCGCCCGTTTCGAGGTCGCCGCCTGGACGCGGGAGGTGGACGGCCCGGTAGCGGCCGCCGAACGGTTCGCCGAATTGGTCACTGATACGGACGGACATGACCTCCCACCATCGTCGTTGGTCATTGACAGTAGGTGGAATCTCAGCAGCTGTCTCAGCGACACCAGAGAACACGATCGCGCGGTTCAGACCATCGAGACCACCATCGCGGAGGTCCAGCAGGCGTACGGCGAGAGACACCCCCACACCCTCGAGATCAGGCTCACTCACGCGCGGATAGTCGGACGGTCAGGCGACGCGAAGGCGGCAGCCGCTCTCAGCGCTCGTCTCGCTGACGAATGCACCGAGATCGTTGGCGAATCACACCTGACCACTCTGGAAGCCAGGCGAGCGACAGCACGGTGGACGACCGCGACTGGAGACAAGGAGACAGCCGCACAACTGTACGACGCTCTCGAGGCTGACGTTCGACGATTCCTCGATCACGACCATCGACTCGCTGGGCAGTGCCACACCGAGCGGGCCGAACTCACCGGCTGCGACACCCCGCCGGGCGGAGGCTAACCCGAAGCGTTCAGGCTGCCGTCCAGACCAGATGGTCCCGCGGGTGATCCGCCGGGTGGCGGAGCTACTCGACTTCCAGGCCCCGCTGCTCGTGCAGGTCATCCCCGTTCAACGTCTCAGGCGTCGGCGGGGAAGCGGAGGGCGACATCGGGGAGTGGACGCCGGGCCAGAGTCGGGGCGCCGGCGCGCAGCTCGTTTGCGGGAGCCCGCGGACGGCGTCGTCGAACACGCAGCCGGGGACCGACCACAGTGTCCCGGCCGACCACCGAGCGGGTCACCACAGCTCCTGTATCGATGCGTACGCCGTCATGGAGCAGACGTCGCGCGCCGCCAGTCCGCTATCATGGGATAGCAGGAGGTGGCGCATGGCAGATGTGCTGATCCGCGACGTCCCCGACGATGTGGTCGCGGCCCTGGACGCACATGCGGGACGGCTGGGCCTGTCGCGCAGCGAGTACCTGCGCCGCCGCCTCGCCCAGGACGCGGCCGTCTCCGGCTCTGCCGTGAGCGTCGCAGACCTCACGCGGTTCGCTGACGTCTTCGCCGACCTTGCCGACCCCGAGGTGATGGCTGCGGCCTGGCGGTGAGGTTCTGGCTGATCGACAAGTCCGCACTGGTCCGCCTGGCCTCGAGCACAGACGCCGCCGAGTGGGCCACCCGGATCGAGCGCGGCTTGGTCCGCATCACCACCGTCACCCGCCTGGAGGTCGGCTACTCGGCTAGGTCAGGACCGGACCTGCGAGCCTGGCTGCGGCGTGCACCGCTGTCGTCGATGCCGGTGGAGTACCTCACCCCGGCAATCGAGGACCGGTCGGTGGAGGTTCTGACCCTGCTCGCAGACCGGGGGCAGCACCGGGCACCGTCGGTACCCGACCTCATCATCGCTGCCACCGCCGAACTCGTCGGACTGACCGTCCTGCACCTCGACAAGGACTTCGAGGTCATCGCCGAGATCACCGGCCAACCCGTCGAACGCCTCGACACCTCAGCCGAGGGGTGACCGCTGGTAACCGCTGCGGACCATTCCGAACTGGCTCATGACGGCCAATGCTCAAACCTCTGCCCGTTGTGAGTACCCCAGGCCAGGTCGTGTTTCAGCCGGTGGTGCCGCCCACTGGGCGGTACTGGGCACGGGTCGGCTCGAATAGCGTCGAAGGCGGCCCGGGTATTTCCCGGTGCCTGGCGGCACAGCTCGTCCCAGCCTTTAGCCGCTTCGTTGGTGGCGAAACGCAGGTCGTACTCGCCAGGCCGCGGTGGTGGTGCAGCCCGGTCGCCACGCTTCGGGCTCACGCTCCCGGCACCGTCACGGGCCCATAGTCACCCTCGTGCGCACGGGAGAGAACCGCGTGCAACTCCGGGTCGGCGTAGACCTCGGCCGTGTGGCGCCACTCGGCGAGCAGCTGAGAGACCGGGGCCACGTTGTCCACCGCCGCCGCGGCCTGCGCGGTCGCCACGAACTCCGCCGCCAGCTCGCTGGCCGCAGCTGGCGGGAGGAACCGCACCCACGGCAGCACGGTGGGCAGCACCTGCCGGACCAAGTCGGCACCGCCATGCTCACCCAGCACACCCGCGAGCAGGCGCGCGGCCAGATCAACGACCTCGCCCTCCTGCCGCGCTCGGTCCGCCGACATCAGCACCAGATCGGCAGCACCCCGGCGGCGCAGGCGCAGCGCCCGTATGCCGGCCAGCCGCGCCGTTGTCCTCGACGGGTGCTGGATCAACTCGGTGAACGGTACCTCCTCCGCCAGGCTCCCCATGACCTCAAAGGTACCTCAGAACTCAGCGTCGGTCCTCGGCAACGCCTCAGGTGTCGGTGGAGAAGCGGAGGGCGGTGTCGGGGAGGTGGACGCCGGGCCAGAGTCGGGCGCCGGCGCGCAGTTCGTTGCGGGAGCCGAGGATGACGCCGTCGCCGAGGATGGCGTCGTCGAGCACGCAGCCGGGGCCGACCACGGCGTCCCGGCCGACGACCGAGCGGGTCACGGTGGCGCCTGCGCCGATGCGGGCGCCGTCGAAGAGGACGGCGCCGTCGAGGCGGGCACCGGCCCCGACGGTGGCACGGGCGCCGACCGTCGTGCCGCCGGTGAGCTCGGCGTCGGGGGCGACCGTCGTGCCGGGGAGCAGCAGCGCCTCGCCGGGGGGGGACGGCAGCGCGGGTGACGGCGCGTACCCGCGGACCAGGTCCCGGCAGCCCTGCACGAAGTTGGCCGGGGTGCCGATGTCGAGCCAGTAGGCCGACTCGACGTAGCCGAGCAGGGTCGCGCCGCCGGCCAGCAGCCGGGGGAACGTCTCACGCTCCACCGACACCGGCCGGCCGGCCGGGATCGCTTCCAGCACCGGCCGGCGGAAGACGTAGCAGCCTGCGTTGATCTGGTCGGTCACCGGCTCCGGCGACTTCTCCAGGAACGCCAGTACCCGGCCGGCCTCGTCGGTCGGCACCGACCCGTACGCCCGCGTGTCGGGGACCCGGGTCAGGTGCAGGGTGACGTCCGCGTCGCCCTCCCGGTGCATCTTCAGCAGCGCATCCAGGTCCATTCCGGACAGCACGTCGCCGTTGAAGACCAGCACGTCATCGGAGCGCACCCGGTCGGCCACGTTGCGGATCCCGCCGCCTGTGCCGAGCGGCTCGGCCTCGGTGACGTACTCCAGCTCCAGCCCGTACGCCCGGCCGTCGCCGAAGTGGTCGGCGAACACCTCCGCGCGGTACGAGGTGGACAGCACGACGCGGCTCACCTCCGCGGCGGCGAGCCGGCTCAACATATGTGTCAGGAACGGCACCCCAGCCATTGGCAGCATCGGCTTCGGTGCGCTGAGCGTGAGCGGTCGCAACCGGGTCCCCTGACCCCCGACCAGGACGATCGCGTCGATGGTGACTCCTCCGAGATGGTCATACCCCTGTGTCATTTGCCCCGCTGGCCGCCGGTGCCGGCTCGCCGGCCTCCCGGCTCCCGTCCTGACGCTGCTCTCGGCTGCGACCGCGCCGGCCGACGGCGAGGCCGGCGAGCGCCCAGCCCGCGTCGCCGAGAGTCTGCACGACCCGGCTCACCAGCACGACCGCGGCGGCCGGGCCGCCGGTCAGCACCGGCGCGAGCACGGCGAGCAGCGCGACCTCCCGGAACCCGAGACCGGCCGGGGCCGCCGCGACCAGCACCGCCGCAGCGCAGAAGCCGACGGTCCAGCCGAGCGCGTAGCCGCCCAGCGCGACCGCACCGCGGCGGGCGAGCCCGCCGGAGGTCACCGGGGCCAGCAGCGCGAACATGCTCGCCCCGTAGCACAGCCAGGCCACCAGCAGCCAGCCGAGCGCGCCGGTGATCCGGCCGCCGTCGAGGCGGTCCGGGGCCGTGCCGCGGCGCGCGAGCGCGTGCGCCCGCCGCAGCAGCGGCAGCATGACCCGCGGGTGCAGCGTCGCCAGCATGACCGGGACCAAGGCCAGCGCCCACCAGAAGCGGCGCACCGCGTCCGGCGACGCCCACGGCAGCACCGCGGCGGCCACCGCACCACCGGTCGCGCAATGGGCGAGCACGAACAGCGCCGAGGCCGCCGCGGACCGCGAGGCCGGCACGCCGTACTCGCGGCCGAGCCGGACCTGCGCCAGGTACGGCCAGACCGCTCCGGGCAGGTACTTGCCGATCTGCGCGACGAAGAACACCGGCGGGACGGCGGAGACCGGCAGCGGCGAACCCAGCCCGGTGAGGACGGCACGCCAGGCCAGCCCGGTGGCGCCGAGCCCGACGATCGCCGCGAGCAGCGCGAGCAGGCCGTGGCCGAGGCCGATCCGCCCCAGCGCCGCCGCCGCGCCGTCCGCGTCGCGGCGCACCTGCCAGGCGAGCAGGCCGAGAGCGGCGACCAGGAAGACCCCCCGGCCGGCGGCGAGCAGCAGTCGCTTCCTCGGCACGGCACGCATCGGCTCAGCATAGGGCGCGCCGCGCCCGGCTCGCGGCCGGTTAGACTCCGCGCGGTCATCGATCCCACCCGCACGAAGAGGCAAATATGATACGGGAAGCGTATGTTCGCACCCTGCGCGCCGCCCGGGGCGCGGCGGAGCGCACACGTGTCCTCGACCGGCTCGACTCGTCGGACCGCGCCTGGGCCCGTCATCTGCGGACCCTCTTCGCGATCCACGACCTGGACGACATGATCTCGCTGGACCTGCCGTGGTGGACCTACCGGGCCGCCGGCCGGGTGGAGGTGTTCCTGGCCGACCGGGAGGGCAAGGCGCGGGTGTTCGAGTACGGCAGCGGCGCGAGCACGCTGTGGCTGGCCAAGCGGGCCGGTGAGGTGCACTCGGTGGAGCATCATGCCGGCTTCGCCGAGTTCCTGGCCGAACGGGTAGCCGACTGCTCGAACGTCACGCTGCGCCATATCCCGGCCCGGCCGGCCGGCGCCCACCCGGTGGCGCCGTCGCGCCGGCTCGGGCACCGCAAGTTGGACTTCGCCGACTACGTCCGGGCGATCGACGAGGTGGACGGCGAGTTCGACCTCGTGGTCGTCGACGGCCGGGCGCGGACCGAGTGCTTGCGCCGGGCGGTGCCGCGGCTGGCCCCAGACGGCATGATCGTCTTCGACAACTGCGACCGCCGCCGGTACCGGCAGGAGATCCGGCGTGCCGGGCTGCTCGACGGGCTGAGGGCCGAACGGCTCCGCGGTGCCGCGCCCTGCCTGCCCTACCCCAGCGTCACCGCGCTGATCACTCCGGCTGGGTAGCCGGGTCACCCGCCGCAGGCCGGCGGGCCAACCGGGCGCCGGCCGCCATCGACGGCACCCGCCGGGCCAGCGCGGCCCGCACCGCCAGCCCGAGTCGGAGCAGCAGCCGCACCGGCAGCCAGCGCCAGCCGGCGTAGCGGCGGGACAGGTACCGGTACGCGCTGGCGTGGTGCGCGGCCACCATCGCCGCCGCGTGCCGGCTGGTCGCGTGCCCGCCCTCGTGCACGGCCACGGCGCCCGGGACGTACACGTTCTGCCAGCCGGCCCTGCCGATCCGCTCGCACAGGTCGAGGTCCTCGAAGTACATGAAGTAGGCCGGGTCGAACCCGCCGACCGCGTCGAACGCCTCCCGGCGGACCAGCAGGCACGAGCCGGACAGCCAGCCGACCGGGCCCTCGGCCGGCGCGCCGCGCTCCCTGCGGTACGCCGCCGTCCACGGGTTGGCCGGCCACCACCAGCCGAAGACCGCGTGCCCGATGCCGCGGCCGAGCGAGGGCAGCGACCGCGCGGACGGGTACAGCGAGCCGTCCGGCGTGCGGATCGCCGGGCCCACCGTGCCGGCCCGTGGCCACCGCTCGGTAGCCTCGAGCAGCGCGTCGAGCGCACCCGGCTCGAACTCGACGTCCGGGTTGGCCACCAGCACCCACTCTCCCGGCGCCTGCGGCAGCCCGACGTTGGCCGCGCGGCCGTACCCGAGGTTGCCGCCGGTGCGCACCAGCGTCACGCCGGCGCGCAGCGCTGCCCGCTCCGGCGCCCCGTCGGTCGAGCCGTTGTCGGCGAGCACGACCGCGTACCGGCGGGTGGTGGCCTTCTCCAGCGTGTCCAGGAAACGGTCCAGGGTGTCCCCCGGCGAGTACGTGACGACGACGATGCCGACCGGCGGCAGGGCGGCAGGGCTCACAGCGGCTGGGCTCACCCCAGGGACCCGGCGGCTCGGGCATACGCCGCGAGGTGGGCCTCGGCGCTCGCCGCCCAGGTGAACTCCGCCGCCCGGGCCACCGCCGCCTCGCCGAGCGCCTTGCGCTGGGCCTCGTCGTCGAGCAGGGCGGCGAGGTTGGTCCCGATCGAGTCCGGGTCCGCCTCGGTGTAGGCGACCGCGTCACCGCCGACCTCGGGCAGCGACAGCCGCGGGGTGGTGAGCACCGCGGCGCCACAGGCCATCGCCTCGAGCACCGGCAGCCCGAACCCCTCCCCGTAGCTCGGGTAGGCCACCACCAGCGCCCCGCCGAGGTAGCCGCGAAGGTCCTGGAACCGCAGGTAGCCCGGGCGGAGCACGCGCAGGTGGCTCGGCACCTCGGCCACCGCGAGGTCGATCTCGTCGTCCCAGCCGGAGCCGCCGGCCAGCACCAGCGCCGGCGGCGCCTCCCGGTCCGACACCGCCCTGGTCCAGCCGCGGATCAGGCTGGGCACGTTCTTGCGCGGCTCCAGCATGCCGAGGAAGGCGATGTACGGCGTGCCGCGCAGGCCGAGCCGGGCCTGCACCCGGGCCCGCTCCTCCTGCGACGGCACGTGGAAGGTGTCCCGGTCGACGCCGTGGTACGCCACATCGATCTTGGTCGGGTCGGCCGCCAGCACCCGGACCAGCTCGTCCCGCGTCGCCTTGGACGGGACGATGCAGCGGGACGCCCGGTGCAGCGCTGTCTTGATCGCTGACCGGAAGAACGGCCCCTTGATCGTCGTGTGTACGTCCGGGACGGTGAAGAAGGTGACGTCGTGGATCGTCACCACCACCGGCCGCCCGGCGCGCAGCGGCATCGTGTAGTGCGGGGAATGCAGCACGTCGGCGCCGACCTGCTGGACGACCAGCGGGAGCCCGGTCTGCTCCCAGGCCAGCCGGGCCGGGCGGTGGGCGATCGCGGCGGGGCCGGGGACGATCGTCGCGTGTGGCGCCATGCGCCCGAACCGTTCGGCGTCGGCACGCTGGCACGCCACGGCGAAGTCGGCGTCGGCCGCGCCCAGCGCGGCGAGCAGGCCGTCGACGTACCGTCCGACACCGCCGCGGTCGGCGGGCACCGCAGTCGCATCCACGAGCACGCGGGGCGCGCGGCCAGACACGAGTGAGGCTCCTCGATTCGGGTGAGTTGGTCTGGGTCCCGTCGTTGGGCTGGGGTCCCGGTCTTGGTCTGGGTTCCCCGGTCGACGACAGCCTACGCCCGTCCACCGGCGAGCTCGGCGTACACCGTCCACAACGCCCGAGCCGCGTCGGTCCAGGCGAACCGGGCCGCCCGGGGCGGTCCGGCGGCGGCGAGCCGGAACCGCATCGCCTCGTCTTCCAGCAGCGATCGCAGCGTCACGGCCAGTGCCCGCGGGTCGTTGCGCGGCACGACCAGGGTGGCCCCGCCGCCGACCTCCACCAGTGCCGGCGCGTCCGAGGTGACCGCGGGCACGCCGGCGGCCATCGCCTCGAGCACCGGCAGCCCGAACCCCTCCGCCCGGCTCGGCGCCACCAGCGCGGTCGCCCGGTGCAGCACGACCGCGAGGTCCGGGTCGCCGAGCCGGCCGAGGACGCGGACCCGGCCGGCGGGCAGACCGAGGCGAGCGGCCGCCGCTGCCGGGTCGACCCCGCCCCAGCCGGGCTGGCCGACGACCAGCAGCGGCACGCCCCCCACGGCGGGATCGGTGAACGCGCGGTCCGCGAGCGTTTCCTCGGCGAGCGCGGGGTCGGCGAGCGCGGCCAGCAGGACGTCGAGGCCCTTGCGCGGCTCCAGGGTCGCGATGCTCAGCAGGTACCCGGACTCCGGCAGGCCGAGCCGGGCGGCCCGGGCCTCGGCGTCCGGCGGCGGCACGGCGAGGGCGCCGCTCACTCCCTCGCCGACCACGACCAGCCGGTCACCGCGCAGCGCCGGGAGCACCGCCTGCAGCTCGTCGGCGACGGCGTGGGTCGGCACCACCACCCGGTCGGCGGCGCGGGCCGCGTACCCGGCCATCCGCCGGTGCCAGGCCACCCCGCGGGGGGTGAGCGTCCCCGGGTGGGTCCACGGCACCGCGTCGTGGATCGTGACCACCAGCGGCGTCCGCCGGGCCGGCGGAGCCAGCAGCGTCGGCGCGTGCACCACGGCGGCGGCGCGCGGCACCGGGCCGAGCCCGCGCTCCCAGGCGGCGACGAGGGCTCGGCGCGGCAGCGGCAGCGTCCGGGGCCCGGCCACGCCGGCGACCCGGGCCGCGGCGCGGTCGGCGTGCCACGCGGTCCAGCCGGTGACCGTCGATCCGGGCGGCGCGGTGGCGGCGAGCGCCCCCGCCAGCTCCCGGGTGTACCGGCCGGTGCCGCCGGGCACCGGTGCCAGGCACTGCTCGACGACGACTGCCAACCGCACGCCGGGCACCGTACCCGTGCCCCTCACCCCACCCCGCGGCCCCACCCCGCGCCGATCTCGAGGTCGGGACGGCCGAGGCCAAGCCGCACCGCCTATACTAGTATCAAGTTTGGTACAAACTCGGGACCGGCACCGGCACCGCCGCGGTGTCGTCAGCCCGCACGGGCCGAGACGGTATCCTCCGGCCTGTCCCGCCCGCCCGCCCGTCCCGGTGTCGAGCCCGCTCCGGCGTCACGGTGTCACAGTCCAGGAGTCTCGTTCGTGACCGTTCAGCCGACCCCCTCGTTCGTGCCCGCGCCGCCGGCAACGGTCGCGTTCGAGCCGGCCATCGCCACCGTGCGCCAGCGCGCCAGCGAGAGCGCCTCCCCCCGGGCGGGTGGGCCGAACACGCTGGACGTGTCGATCGTGCTGCCCTGCTACAACGAGCAGGACCACGTGCTCGCCGAGATCGACCGCATCTGCAAGGCCATGGACGCGACCACGTTCAGCTACGAGCTGCTGGTCATCGACGACAAGTCCACCGACGCCACGCTGGCCGTGCTGCAGCAGGCCCTGCCGCACCACCCGCAGATGCGGCTGATGCCGTTCCGCCGCAACGGCGGCTCGGGCACTGCCCGCCGGATCGGCACCGGCGAGGCGTACGGCCGGATCGTGGTGTGGACCGACGCGGACCTGACCTACCCGAACGAGCGGATCCCTGAGCTCGTGCAGTACCTGCTCGACCACCCGGACGTGGACCAGGTGGTCGGTGCCCGCACCACCGAGCAGGGCACGTACAAGCTGCTGCGGGTGCCGGCGAAGTGGGCGATCCGCAAGATCGCCGAGCGGCTCGCGTCGACCAAGATCCCAGATCTCAACTCCGGGCTGCGGGCGTTCCGCCGGGACGTGGCCCTGCCCTACCTGCGACTGCTGCCGCCCGGCTTCTCCTGCGTCACCACGATCACGATGTCGTTCCTGTCCAACCAGCACGCGGTGGACTACCTCCCGATCGACTATGCCAAGCGGGCCGGCCAGTCGAAGTTCCACTTCACCAAGGACGCCTACCGCTACATCCTGCAGGTGCTCCGGATGGTGATGTACTTCAACCCGATCAAGGTGCTCATGCCGCTGGCGCTGTGGCTGTTCGGGCTCGGCGTGGTCAAGGCGGTCGTCGACGTCATCCGGTACCACTTCCACATCGCCACCAGCACACTGCTGCTGGTCATGTCCGGACTCATCATCGGCGCGATGGCGCTGCTGGCCGACCTGATAGTGCGGTCGCGGATCGACTGACCGCGGCACCCCCCCGCGGGGGAGCCTCAGCCGGGTGGGAGCCGGACCCGACCGAGTGGCCACGGCGCTGGATGCACCGGCAGTGTGACCAGCCGGGACGGTTTGACGTCGTACCAGACCCAGGCGCCGCTGTCGTGCACCGGCGGCCGTCCGACCACCCGGGTGAGCAGGTCGACCTGCTCGGCCACGTTCGCGTTGGTCTCGGTCACCACCACGACGGTGCGAACGCTCCAGCCGGCCAACTCCACGCGCATCTGCATGATCCGTTCCTCGTCGACCCGCGGCGGGCGACCCAGGCGGAACCGGTTGAGCGCAGCCATCAGGTAGGACGGCGGCGCGTTGAACGTTCCGCGGCCGTCCTCCGGCCTGGGGTTCAGCGCAAAGCCGGACGGGATCTTGAACCGGAACCTCGCCGCAGCCTGCCAGAGCATCGGCGAGGAGTTCACGCTGGACGCGCCCGGGACCATGAGCAGCACGCTGTCCTGGGGGACCCGGTGCACCACCGACGCCGACTGGAACCACGCAGGGATCCGGGCGTCGCCGACCGGGTACTGGAACGAGCGGGGCAGTAGCGGCAGCAGAGCGACCAACGCCAGCGCGACCGGCGGCACGACGGCGAGCGAGTGCCCGAGCCAGCCCGGCAGCCAGCGAGGCCCGCCCGGAAGCCGGAACCGGAGCCGGAGCCTGCCCGGCTGCCGGTCGACCCGGGTCAGGGCATCTCGTGCCGTGTCGTGCAGGGCGTCGAGTCCGACCGCGAGCAGCAGCGCCGCGAGCAGCACGGCGTAGAGCGCCAGCCGCACGCCGACCACGCTCTGCAACAGCGGAACGCCACGCACCATGGCCAGCGGCATCCATGCACCGGTGTCTCTGCCCCGGATGTGCAACGACGGGCCGGAGGCGAACGCCATCACCAGCACGAGGGTGACAAGCGCCCAGCGCACCACCGGGCGCCGCCGCCACAGCAGCAGCGCGGTCAGCAGCACGACGACGAGCAGCGGGATGCCGAGGTAGCTGCCGTTCTCGGCCAGGTTGCCGGCGAAGGCGCGGCTCGTGCGCAGCGCCGCCTCGGAGGTGAACCGCACCAGCCCGGTCGGGACCACCCAGCCGAGCAGGTCGGCCGGGTACCGGTCGGGGTCGCTGACCAGGCCCTGCAGCCGCTGCGGGCCGGCAAACTGCTGCCGCAGCGGCACCGCGGTGAGCACCACCGTGGTAGCGGCGGCCAGCACCAGCGTCAGCGCGCCGTGCCGCAGCCGGGCCCGAACCTTGCGGGGGAACAACGCGAGCAGCACGCCGAGGCCGATCATGCCAACCAGCGCCATGCTGGCCAGCACCTCCTCAGCGGTGAACAGCTGTGCCGCGAGCACGGCGCCGAGCATCGGCCCGACCAGCCAGGCCGGCCGCCGCTGTCGGACCAGCGCCTCGTCCAGCAGCAGCAGCGTCACCGGCACCAGCAGGACCAGGAACATGTGCAGGTGGCCCCGGCCCTGGCCGATCATGTACGGCGAGAAGCCATACAGCAGCCCGCCGACGAACGCAGCCGGCGGCCACCGCGCCCACCGGCGCAGCACGAGGTACGCGGACAGCGCCGAACCGGCGAAGCCCACGACGACCAGGACGTTGTAGGCGGCGATCACGCCCCAGCGCGCGGCCACCGGTCCGGCCAGCAGGGCGGGCAGCGGGAGTGAGGCGTTCCAGAGGACGTTCAGCCCGGTCGGGTAGAACATCCAGTCGGTGAAGAACAGGCTGTGCCCGTGCGCGGCGGCGAACGGCGTCCAGCCGAGGAACCACATGACGAACGCGGCGTCCCCGCAGCCGCACTGCGCCAGCCGGTCCGGGGCTGCCCACGCCGAGCCGATCCGCAGCATCCCGAGGGCGACGTAGACCATCGCTGGAAGGACCAGCGTGCCAGTCCAGCGCAGGGCGAGCCGGCCCAGTCGGGACCGCTCCAGTCGCCGCGCCGGCTCGGCCGACTCCCCGAAAGCAGGCTCCCCCGAAACCGGCTCCCCCAGAACCGACTCCCCGAGGGCAGGCTCAGCGACCGCCGGCTCAGCGACCGCCGACTGGCCGGCAGCCGACTCCCCGAGACCCAGCTCCACGGCGGTCGGCTCCCCGACGGTCGGCTCCCCGACAACCGACTCCCCCAGAGCAGGCCCAGCGACGGCCGACTCAGCGACCGCCGACTGGCCGGCAGCCGACTCCCCGAGATCCGGCTCCGCGGCGGTCGGCTCCCCGACAACCGGCTCCCCGAGGGCAGGCTCAGTCAGAACTGGCTCCCCGACAGCTGAGTCCCCGACGGCTGCGTCCCCGACGGCCGGGGCATCGGCCGCGCCTGCGGGCTCTCCGGGCATGAGTTCTGTCTACCGTGCCCGGCGGGCCGGCGCACTGGGGAAGCCCACCACGCCCGGGGGAACGATCGAAAGGTGGCCGACGGCTAGCCGACGATCCGGATCCGGAGCAGGATCCAGAGCGCCTGCAGGCCGTCCCGCCAGGTCAGCTTCTTGCCTTCCTCCCGGCGGCGGGCACGGTAGCTGATCGGGACCTCGTACGGCCGGATCCCGCGCTGCAGCAGCTTGGCGGTGACCTCGGCTTCCATGCCGAAGCCGGCCGACCGTACGCCCAGCTCCCGGTACAACGGCAGCGGCATGAGCTTGAAGCAGGTCTCCAGGTCGCTGATCCAGGAGTTGAAGAGGGCGTTCGCAAAGAACGTGACGGCCTTGTTGCCCAGCACGTACCAGAACGAGTAGGAGGTGTGGCTGCCGAACGTCCGCGTACCGAACACCACGTCTGCCTCGCCGGCCAGCACCGGCTGCAGCAGGGCCGGAAAGTCCTCCGGCGCGTACTCCAGGTCGGCGTCGCAGATGACCATGTGCGTCCCGGTGGCGATCGCGCTCGCCGTGCGCACCGCGGCGCCCTTGCCGCGGTTGCGACTATGGGTGTGCACCGTGACGCGCGGGTCGTCCAGCTGGGCGAGCTCCTCGGCGGTGCCGTCGCCGCTGCCGTCGTCGACGATCACCAGCTCGACCTCGCACGGATACTGCACGTCCAGGATCCGCTTGACGACCGCGGTAACGGTCGTGACCTCGTTGTACACCGGCATGAGGACGGACAGCTTCACCGCGCTCCCTCCGTGCGGTTCCGCGCATTCACGCGATCGTCGTCTTCAGATCCCTCGTCGACCAGACGGCTTTGATCGGGATGGTCGGCTCCCAGCCAGCCATCGAACCCCTCCAAGGTCTCCTCGGGCCCACCGAACCCTAAGGGGTACGGAGTGGATCTCGAGCGGCGCCCCCACGAGGATCCACCGAGGCCGGCCAGCAGCGGTACGGCGATCATCAGGAGGCTGGCAGGCACCAGGGTGACGCGGTAGACGGTGACCCGCAACAGGCCGTCCATCAGCTGGCGCGCGACCGGGTCAGTGGCCGGACCCGTCGCGCCGACGACATATTGGACGACGAGGACCAGCACGTCGAGGGCCACCACCACGGCGAGGAAGGCGACGGCACGTCCCCCGCCGTTGCGGATCGCCAGCACCGCCGCCGGGGCGACGGCGACGGTCAGCAGCACGCCGAGGACACCGCCGGCACCGGGCCAGCGGTCGGCCATCTCCCCGAGCACGTGGCCGGTGAACGGAGCGGCGCCGCGCAGGTGCTCCACCGTGAGGGTGTCCGCAGTGAAGATCCCGTTGCCCAGGTGGTGGACCTGTGCGTAGGCGAGCCAGGGCAGGTTCGCCAGGACCGCGACGGCCCCGGCGATGACCAGACCCCGGCGCCGGCCGCGCGCCAGCAGCAGGGCGGCGAGCAGCGCCGAGCCGGTGAACAGCGCTCCCTCCACCTTGGTGCCGCAGGCTCCCGCGGCGAGCATCGCCACCACCACCAGCACTGCCCGCTCTCGGTCCTGCCGCTCTCGGTCCGCCAGCCAGAGCAGCAAGCTGAGCGCAAGCCCGAGACCGAACGCGAACACCGGGACGTCGGCCATCAGCTGTAGTGACTGCTGGGAGAGCACGGTCGGCACCGATGCGACGAGGACCACCGAGGCGAGGGCGGGCAGCGGCCCGGCGAGGCGGCTGACCGCCCAGCCCGTGGTGGCGACCAGGGCGCCGAGGACCGCTGCGATGCCGAGGTGGGCGGCGGCATCGCTGGGCCGGCCGGCCCATCCGTCGCCCCAGGCCGCCAGGGACGGGAAGAACAGCGGGTAGTTCTGGTGCTGGTAGAACGCGCCGGTGTCGGTGAAGACGCGGGGGTCGAGTGTTCCCAGCTGCGAGAGCGCGCGGGCTCGCACCATCCACAGTGCATACTCGTCGTTGGAGGCCACGGGCCTGCCGGCGGCGAGCGTGGCCGTCCGGGCCACCACCGTGGCCGCGACCAGGCCACCCGCCAGCTCGCCGAGTCGAGCGGCGCGCGGCGTCGGTGGGTCCACCGGTGGGTCCACCCGACCGCTGCGCCGAGCGTCGCGGTGAATGGGGAGCAGGCCGGTGACGGCCAGCAGACCGAGCACCGGTGCGACCAGCGGCAGCGGCCTGGTCGGCCCGCCGAGCACGGCGACGAGCGTGGTGACCACGCCGAGGACGGCCACGCCGGCGAGCCAGCACAGGCCGAGCGCTCCCAGCACGCCATAGGCCCGGTGCGGCCACCGGCCACTGCCCAGACGCAGTACGGCATGGCCGGCCAGCAGGACCAGCAGGTAACCGGCCAGGACGCGGATCACGGGCCGAGCACGGCGTAGTCCGGGGCGAACGGATAGGCCCGCCTACCGCTGGGCGGAGGGGGCGGCCGGACGCCGTAGTACACCGTCCACCGCGCGTTCGGGTCGCAAGTGGACGGTCTCGGGGAGAGCGCGTAGACCAGCCAGAAGTAGGTCAGTCCCACCGCATGGTAGCCGCATACCCCGGCCGCACCGGAACGGCGGGTTTCGAACCGGCTCCGTGGGGCCGGCCGTTGCACGATCCGCACGGCGTCGCCGGCCGGTATGATCCGCCGGGCGAAGGCGAGGAAGCGAGTGTGTTCCTCGCCGACGGAGGGCAGCAGGGTCAGCTCCTCGACGGTCCTCGGGCTCGGGACCGCCGCGTGGTGCGACTGGTCGCTGAGTTCACCGGCGAGCCGAGCGAGGCCCAGCGCGAGGGAGGCCACGACGAGCGCCGCCGCGGCACGGTGCCCCAGCGGCGAAGCCGGCCGGGCGTGGCGCTTCACCACGCCGGTGAGCGTACGGCAGGCCGGCGAGCGTACGGCAGCAACGGCCGCGGCCTGCGCCGGACCGACCCGGCGGGGGCCCTGGCGGGCCTGGATCCGTTCCCGCAAGTCTGTAGGGTGCTCTGGTGCAGTGGCAGACGAGGAGTCGGTAGGCGGACGGCGGAGGACGGCGTGACGGGCGAGGGCACGGTCGCGAGCGACAGCAGTGTGTACTACCAGAGCGGGTACTGGAACGAGCTGCCGCTCGTCCAGCAGTACCTGAACCGGCGCGCCACCGGCGACCCGGCGGTGTCCTGGTCGGAGCACCTCGCCGGCTACCACGGCGGCGCGTTCGCCAAGGCGCTCGTGCTCAACTGCGGCAACGGGTGGGTCGAGCGCGAGCTGGTGCAGGCCGGTCTGGTCAAGGAGGCTGTCGGCGTCGACTACTCCGAGGACCTGCTGCGCACCGCCCGGGAGGAGGCCGAGAAGCTGGGGCTGCCGCTGCGGTACGCCCAGCTGGACACCAACACCGCGCGCTGGCCCGAGGACGGCTTCGACCTGGTGGTCAACTACGCGGCGGGCCACCACATCGCCTACCTCGACCGGGTGCTGCGCAGCCTCGCCGAGCAGCTCCCCGAGACCGGCCTGCTCGTGTCCTGGGACTACGTCGGGGCGCACCGAAACCAGTACCCGGCGGCTCAGTGGGAGGCCGCCTGGACGCTCAACCGGTCGCTGCCGGACGGGTTCGGGCACGAAGAGATGAACTACCCGCACCTGCCGACGATGCTGCACACCGATCCCACCGAGGCGATCCACTCGGAGCTGTTCCTGCCCGTGCTGCGGCGGTACTTCGAGGTGGAGTACGCCCGACCGCTCGGTGGCGGCCTGGCCTACCCGGTGCTCACGTTCAACCAGCGGCTGGCCGCGCGGCCGGCGGAGGAGTCCGACCCCGTCGTCGAGCAGGTGCTCGCGGCCGACGAGGCCTACACCGACGCCTACACCGACGGCGATCCCATGCAGCGCACCCTCTTCGCCTATGTGATCGCCCGGCCGCTCGAGGCCGCACTCGCCGACACCGCGCAGCTGGCCGCGTGGACCGCCGAGGAGGACGAGCGCGAGCGCCGGGGCGCGGACAGCGGCGGTCGCTACTACCCGGACACGATGATCGGTTCGCTGTACGATGCGCTGGACCGAGCCCGGCGAGCGGCGCAGCGCACCGGGCGGCAGGCTGTGACGCCGAGCGCACCGCCCGCGGTCGAGCAAGCGATCCAGCCGCTCACACCAGCCCGGACCGGCCCGCTGACGCGGCTGCGGACGAACCCCCGGCTGCGCGCGGTGGCCAAGCGGGTCCCGGGGGCCCGTCCGGCAGTGCAGTGGCTACGCCGCCGCCGAAGTGCGGGGTCCACCTGAGACCCGGGGTCCGGCCGAGGTCGCGGACCCAGCCAGCTGCCTAGCCGAGGAGGCCGCGGGAGTCGGCGGTCTCGCGCCAGCGCAGCGCGAACGCCTCGTCGGAGTACCGCTGCGCACGCTGGACCGCCGAGGCCGCCAGCCGGCTGCGCAGCGCCTCGTCGGCCGCGACCTGGCAGGTCCGCTCGGCCAGCTGCGCCGGGGTCGACCAGCGGAAGCCGTCCACCCCGTCCCGGACGATCTCACGCTGCCCCGCCTTGTCGATCACTATCGGGACGCACCCGCCGGCCATCGCCTCGGCCGTCGTCATCCCGAAGTGCTCGTGCGACCAGGGCCGCTTCTGCTCGTCCTCGCCGTACCCGGTCGCGGACCAGAAGACTGAGGCGGTCGACATCAGCCGCTCCACCTCCTTGCGGGGAGCGTTCGGGTGCAGCTGCACCGGCAGGCCGGCGGCCGCCTCGCGCACCTTCTCCAGGTATGGCAGCTGGAAGGGCTCGCAGCCGCCCATGACGTGCATCGTCCAGCCGGCCAGGTGCCCGCGGCGCACCATGTCGCCGAAGAACTGCACCATCTCCAGCTGCCGCTTGGCGTGCCCCAGCCCGGGCGCGAAGAACCGGCCCACGGAGAGCACGACGGGCTCCCGCGCCGGAGCCGGGCGCAGCCGGTCCACCTGGATCGGCGGGTAGAGCACGTCGGCCTCGACCCGCCACAGCCGGCGGATCCAGCCCGCGGTGTAGTCGGAGTTCGCCAGCACGGTGTCGTACGCGGACAGGAACTCGGTGCCCTTCGGGTCGCGCAGCAGCCAGGGGAACCGCATCGCGAGCACCGCGCTCGGCCCCATCCGGGTGCCGGCCAGCCGCGTGCGGGACAGTGCGACACCCAGCTGTCGGGGGTCGGTCTGGCCGGGCACGAACGTGCCGGACCGGAAGTGCAGCTCGCGACCCTCCTTCGTGGCAGGCAGCGTCACCACGTGCGGGGCGAACTGCCGGCCGACCACCAGCCGGGCGAGCACCTCGCCGGAGGCGTCCTCGACAGTCAGGTCCACGGGCCCAGGCGCTCCGGGGCGGCCGAGGTCGAACTGGATGTCCCGCTCGCTGCCGGGCTCGACGTTCATGATGCCGTCGCCGTTGGTCCACACCCACTGCCGGCGCCGGCCGCCCTCCGGCGGGAACCAGCCGGTCCCCCAGCCGAACGCGAGCTGTTGGCGGTAGCGGCGCAACCGCGGTCCCAACGTGCGCACGGCGAGCCGGCGCCAGCGGGCGAGGTCGTGGTCGAACGGAGTCGGGAAGAAGCACAGGTACGCGGCATGCTGGGACCGCGGCACCAGGCTGGACAGGTACGTCGCGTTGACGAACAGGTCGTAGTCGCCGGACAGCTTGGCCAGCGCGTCCTCGCCCTTGTCCTGGATGACCCGCAGCGTGGTCTTGGACAGGTCCAGCCCCAAGTGGTCGGCCAGGTCGTCGCGGTCGACCGCGGTGTGGCCGAGCAGGTCGACCTCCACCCCGTCCTGGGACAGCAGCTGCGCGATCATGCCGGCATGCCGCTCCCCGCCTCCCATCGAGTGCCAGAACCGGTCGTAGATCGCCGCCCTCATCGCTGCACCCTCGTGGCCCGGGCCGAGTCCGTCATGTGTGATCCTCCTCCGCCGGCACATGCGCCACGACGTAGACCTCGCTGGGTGGGTAGAGCTGGGCGAGCAGGTTCGTGTATGCGGTCCGCAGCACGGCGTTGTGGTGCTGGACCGTCTGGATCCGCTGGTCGAGCTCGGACAGCACGTGCACGACGTGCTCCCACAGCCCGGCACGCGCGTCGGCGACCGGGGCGGTGGCGGCATCGTGCCGGTGCCGGCTGTCGCCCGACGGCGGTGTGCGGTAGACCGCCTGGGCGGAGTGGGCGAGCACGGTCAGCGACTCGCGCAGTGACCCCCCCGGCGTGAACTCCATCGGGAACGTCGGCGGCGGCGGTCCTGGGGAGTTGCGCGGGTTGCCGCCGGACTCGGCGACATCCAGGCCGGCCTGCGCGGCGAAGAAGGCCAGCAGCATCGGGTCGTAGAAGCGAACATGGGTCGGGTCCCGCCAGAAGTCGTAGCCGAGCACCGACAGGCTGCCGGCGTGCGGCACGACGGCGACGAACGCCCCGGCCGGACGGATGGCACGGGCCGCCGCCGCGTACACCCGGGCGACGTCGCCGGGCGCCAGGTGCTCGAGGAAGTGGGCGCAGAACACCCCGCCGAGCGAGCGCGCCGGGGCGTGCTCGAGATGCTCGACCGCGTCGCCGAGCCGCACGTCGTGGCCGGCCGCGACGGCCCGCTCGACCATGCCCTCGTCCACGTCGACGCCGTAGGCCGCCACCCCGGCCGCACGCAGCAGGTCGAGGAACTCGCCGCGCCCGGGGCCCAGCTCCAGGACCGGCCCGGCGGGGAAGAACTGCGGGTAGTGGGCCAGGGCCTCCCGGGCACGGTCGCTGTCGTAGCCCATGAACCGGTAGTAGTCGCTCTCCAGCCGGCTCACCGGGTGTCCCCCCCGACCCGGGCCGACACCTCGTACGGCACGTTCAGCAGGCCGACCTCCTGGCCGCTGCGCACCCAGAACGCGTCCCGGCTCTGTGCCACCGCCAGATGGTTGCCCTCGGTGTCGTCGACCCGGACCGCCGCGACGAACGCGCCGTACAGCGGCGGGCAGTCGTGCACGGTGAAGTCGAGCGCCCACTCGCCACCGGTGGCCGGCAGCAGGTCTCGGTCAGCGCGCATGACCCAGACGGGAATGCCGCCCGCGCCCATGATCACCACGATCACCGCGCCGAGCATGCCGGCCACGTCCGGGGCGACCTGCAGCACCGCGCGGACCGCCACCTTGTCGCCGGCGGCGAACTCGGCCCGCTCCTCGCCCGGCACGTCGCCGACCGTGATCCGGGGGATCAGCAGCCGTGGCTCGGCCGGCTCCGCCGCCTCCGCGGTCGGCCGGGCAGTGCCGAGCATCGCCCGCAGCGTGCCGGTGGCGAACTCGGGATCGCCGTCGAACACCAACCGCCCGTGCTCCAGGACGACGGCGCGGTCGCACACCTGCTCGACGAGGCCGAGCGCGTGGCTTACGAACAGGATCGTCCGCCCGTCGGCCTGGAACTCAGCGATCTTGTCGAGGCACTTCTTCTGGAACGCCTCGTCGCCGACCGCGAGCACCTCGTCGACGAGCAGGATGTCCGGCTCGACGTGCACGGCGACGGCGAAGCCCAGGCGCACGTACATCCCGGACGAGTAGTGCTTGACCGGGTTGTCGATGAACTCCGCGAGCTCGGAGAACGCCACGATGGAGTCGAACAGCCGCTCGGTCTCGCGGTGCGACAGGCCGAGCAGCGAGGCGTTGAGGAACACGTTGTCCCGCCCGGACAGCTCGCTGTTGAACCCGGCTCCCAGCTCGAGCAGCGAGGCGATGCGGCCGTACGCGGTGACCTCGCCCGACGTGGGCCGCAGGATCCCGGCGAGCACCTTGAGCAGGGTCGACTTGCCCGACCCGTTGGGACCGATCAGCCCGACCGTGTGGCCCGCCTCGATCTCCAAGTCGATGTCGCGCAGCGCCGTGAACCCGACCTCGGCCCGCCCGCCCCGGCGCAGCAGGTGCTCCTTGAGGCTGGTGGCCCGCTGGCCCCGAAACACCTTGCTCACTGCCTTGGCGCTGATGGCCACACTGCCGCTCGACTCGGGCACGCGGCTCAGAGCTCCTCGGCGAAGTCGCCGGACAGCCGCCGGTACGCCCAGTACCCGAGCGCGAACACGGCCAGTGAGACGAGCCCGCCCAGGCCCAGCTTCTCCAGGTAGAAGCGGTAACCGGGGTCGGCCAGCACGTGCTGGGTCCCGTTCGGCAGCAGGGGATTCTGCGCGTACAGCGCGCGCTGCATCGCGGTGACGACGCCGGCCATCGGGTTCAGGTAGTAGGCCCCGTACAGCCCGCGGCCCTCCAGTTCTTTCTGGACCAGCGAGACCGAGTAGACGATCGGGTTCAGCCAGAAGCCGGCCAGCAGCGCGATCTCCACGACGTGCTGGGTGTCCCGCCACCGCACGTTGAGCGCGGCGACCAGGAACGACAGCGCGACCGTGAACAGCAGCGCGACCCCCACCGCGGGCACCACCAGCAGCAGGTGCGGCCCGAGGAAGCTGGTATGCCCGCCCACCAGCATCGCCATCACCAGCACGGCGAGCTGCAGGACGAAGTGGACCATCGCGAACGCGACCGTTGACAGCGGCAGCACCGTCAGCGGGAACCGGACCTTCTTGATCAGCCCACCGTTGCCCACCGCGGCACCACAGGCCGAGCCGACCGAACCGGCGAAGGCGTTCCAGATCAGCAGCCCGGACAGCAGGTAGAAGCCGAACGACGGGATGCCGGTCCTCAGCACGACCTGGAACACGAACGTGTAGACGACCAGGAGGAACAGCGGGTTGGCCAGGGACCAGAGGAAACCCAGGACGCTGCCCTGGTACTTGACCTTCAGGTCCTTGCGGACGAGGTTGGCCATCAGCTCCCAGCGCAGCCGGCTCTGCGCCCGCGTTCGCTGCTGGGCGCTCAGGTTGGCCATGATGCCGCCGCGGGCTGCTCCGGCTGGCTCGGCTCCGCGCCCTCTCCATCGCCGTCTCTGTCGGCACCGTCATCGCCGTCGGTACCGCGACCGCGCCGGCGGCGCAGCCGCACGGCAAGCGAGGCGAGGGCGAGACCGAGGACCGTCAGCGCCGCGAGCCCGGCGCCGAGCTGAAGCCGGCGGTCGACGTAGCTGAATCGCACGGCGTGCTCGCCCGCCGGCACGACGACCCCGCGGAAGGCATGGTCGGCGCGAAGCAGCTCGGCCGGCTGGCCGTCCACCGTGACCTGCCACCCCGGGTACCACGGGTCGGCCAGCACCAGCAGCGACCGCGCGCTCGCCGTCACCCGGACGTCCACCGACGCCTGGCCAAGCGTCGTGACCGCGGCCCGGTCCCCGGCCGTGCTCGTCGGCGCCGGATCGACCTGCACCGGCCGCTCGACCAGCGCCTTGCGCAGCAGCGGGTAGCCGGCCTTCAGCCGGGCGACCCGCTCCTGGCCGGCGGGCACGACGTCGACCTCGTGCACGAGCCGGACGAGCGAGGTGCCGTCCCGCCGCCACCGCAGCGCGTACCCGTACTGCCCGTCGACGCGGAACCCGTGCTGGCGCAGCACCGCCCGCTCCGGCTCGGGCAGCTCGTCACCGGTGATGAACCACTCCAGGCCCATCAGGTCCAGCGCGTCCCAGTTCCACCGCGACGGTGGGGTGCTGACGATGCCGCTGTTCAGGTCGCCGCCGCCGCGCAGCCCGGCGTAGTAGAACTCGCGGTACCAGCCGAGCGGCAGGAACCCGCCGTCCCGCCCGATGATCGTCTCGGCCTGCGTGGCGAGGTTGGTGTCCGGCCTGGCGATGACCCTGGTGTAGCTGCCGGCGAGGTAGTACTGCAGCGGCAGGTCGCCGGGTGGCAGGTCGGGCAGCGGTATCTCGGCTTGCTGGACGCCGTTCTTGGGTGCGGTGCCGATCGTGAGGTAGCGGCCGTGGTCGCTGCCGAGCGTCTCCAGGTTGTCGCCGTACACGTCGTACAGCGCGTTCGGCCCCTTCTGCCGGTACTCCGCGTACGGCCGGGCGTACACCAGCTCGAGCGCGGTGACCCCGAGCAGCACGAGCGCGGGCACCGCGACCGGCAGCCGGCGCAGGCTGGCGATCAGCCAGGCCAGCCCGCCGAGCAGGCCGGCCAGGCCCCACCTCTTCCACGACACCCCGTCGTTTCTCAGGTCGGCGAACAGCAGCGCGCCGCCGAGCCCGAGCCCGAGCACCGCGAGCCCGCCGGCGGCCTGGGTGAGCCGCGCCCGCCACCGCCCGATGTTCGCGCTGAGCAGCTCGTCCAGCCCGATCGCCGCTCCCACGCACAGCGCGAAGTTGGTCATCAGCAGCCATCGGCTGGGCACCCGGAACCCGCGGATCAGGGCCACGTGGTCGTAGAGGAACCCGTAGATCGGGTTCTGGTTGCCGAGCGCGAGGATGAAGCCGGCGGCGGCGGTCACCAGGATCCAGACCCGCACCCAGCCGAGCTCGCGGCGGCGGCTGACGATGGCGAGCCCGACCAGGCAGAGCCCGGCGAACCCGATGAAACCCTCGTTCTCGCCGACCAGCACCCGGGCGAAGTCCGGCAGCAGCGCGTTGACGCCGGTGGCCTTCGGCAGCGGGTACTGCTGGGTGAAGTCCGAGGTCGTGCGGTAGGTCTGCCCGCGCAGCAGCAGCGTCGGCAGCAGCTGCCAGGCGAACAGCAGCGCGAACAGGGCTACCGCGCCGCCCAGCGTCAGCGCCGCCTGGCCCAGCCGCCGCAGGTAGCCGCCGCGCTCCCGGAAGACGACCCAGGCCGCGCCGTACAGTGCCAGCGCCACCAGGATGTACAGCCACTCCTCGACGTGCCCGGCGAGGAACGTCAGCCCGATCGCCACCGCGCAGGCGACCACCCAGCGCAGCCGGCGCCGCTCCAGCGCCATGTGACCGGTGAAGAAAACCAGCGGCATCAGGCACAGGACCTGCAGGTGGTCGCCCAGGATCACATGCTCGAGCGTGACCCCGCCGAGCACGAGGCTGATCGCGCCGAGGAAGGCGGCCCACATCGAGGTGCGCAGCGCCACCCGGCAGTACGCCCACATAGCGGTCGCGGCGATGGCGATGTGCAGCAGGACCACGACTTCCATCGCGAGCGAGGTCGGCAGGAACCAGTACGGGATGTTGCCCGGGTACGCCGCGCCCATCTGGGTGTTGGCCAGGTACGGCACGCCGCCGTAGTAGGTGCGCAGCCAGCTCGGCACCCGCACTCCGTCGGCCAGCCAGCGCGCCCAGCCGTGCTGGGTCGGTGCGGTCGCGTTGAGCAGGACGTCGTAGTAGAGCGTCTGCCGCCGGTCGCGGAGCGCGGGGACGGCCCAGACGGCCAGCAGCAGGGTGACCACCGTGAGGCCGAACGCCTCCCCGCCCAGCCGCAGCCGGCTCCAGCCCCGCAGCCGGTCCAGCCCCCGCAGCCCCCGCCGCTGCTGAGGCTCGTCCCGGGACTCCTCCTCCCGCGGCTGCTGCTGGAGCTCGTCCTGATCGGCGTCGCTGGACGCTGCGGGCTCGGCCGGCGCCGTGTGCGGCGGGGCGACTGTGCTGTCCTGAGTCATCAGCGGGTGTCCTGAGTCATATGCGTGGAGTATCGCAGGCTTGCGCGACGCGCCTGCCCATCCCTCGGTCGGCGCTGGCTCTCGGTCGGCCTGTCCTTCGACCGGCCCGGTCGGCCGGCTCAGGTGCGGCGGAACCAGAACGAGCCCGGGAACCGGCTCTGCCGGTCGTAGGAGGCGAACGCCTTCTCCAGGTCCTCCGGGTGCCGCCGGTGCATCCAGCTGCTTCCCCACACGACCGCGCTGCGCGGGTTGTCGGCCAGGTACGCCTGCAGCAGGTACTGCTCGTTCCAGAACCGGTGCTCCGGCCCGAGCACCCACTCCCTCGGGTACTCACCGGGCAGGAACACGTCGTGCACGTGCACGAGCACCCCGGCCTGCAGGCGCGGCAGGATCTCCAGGATCTCGTACTGCACGTCGCTGCCGATCCGCAGCACGTGCGAGGAGTCGATGAACAGGATGTCGCCGGCACCCAGCGACTCGAACACGTCCAGCGGCAGCTCCTGCACCGGCAGGTCGCGCAGCTCGGCGACCTCCGGCTCTCGGCCGATCGCGGCGCGGACGTACTCGTGCGGGTACGGCTCGACCGACAGCAGCCGGCCTTCGGCGCCGTCGGCCCGGTTGGCACGCAGCGCCCGCAGCGCGAGCAGCGTGGACCAGCCGGCGCCGATCTCCAGCACCCGGGCCGGGCGGTGGGCGCGGATCATCGCGTAGTAGATCTCCCCGTCCACCGACTCGAACGCGCCGTTGTCCACGAAGTACTCACCGGCGGGGGCGTCGGCCTGGCCACGCGGAATGGCGTTCAGCTCGTCGCCGAACCGGTCGGTGACGTCCCGGAGGAACGCCACCTGCTCCTCGTCGCGCATGTCGATGCCCGGCAGGTCGGACTCCCGCTGCCACAGCGTGTCCGGCAGGATCCGGGTGTCCGGGATGGGTGAGTAGAAATGGTTCGGCGTGAGGTGCCAGCCGTGCGCCTCCCACGTCTCGAACGGCACCCCGATGGCCTGCCGCACCAGCTCCGCGTGATCTGCGCGGCTGTGCTCCCGGTGGCGGCCCGGCGAGCTGGCGTCCGCAGTGGCGGACAGCATCAGCCGGGCGACCCGCTCACGGAAGCGGTACGGCAGCACACGCACTGCTGTGCGCACGGCCCGCTTCAGCCGTGCGTTCGCCGTGGTGCGGGGCTGCCCGTTTGGTGCGGATTCCACCGGCATGTCCTCCATCTCTTGCCCACTAACCATGGTCCACTGCCCATGGCATTGAAGACGCAACGGGACCATACTCTGTGCCCGCGGCGGGGCCGATGGCGAGGAGGGCGCGGTGCGCATCGCGCTGGACGCGACGCCGCTGCTGGGGGTGCGCACGGGCGTCGGGCGCTACGTCGAGCACCTGCTGGGCGCGCTGGCCACCGGCGCGGTGGGCGCGAGCGGCGACGATCTCGTGGCGACCGCGTTCACGTGGCGCGGGGCCGCGGCGCTGCCCGCCGAGGTGCCGGCCGGCGTGGCGGTGCGGCACCGGGGGCTGCCGGCGCGGGTGCTTCGGGCGCTGTGGGCGCGGGTCGAGGTGCCGCCGGTGGAGTGGCTGGCCGGGCGCGCGGACGTGTTCCACGGCACGAACTTCGTCCTCCCACCGCTGCGCCGGGCAGCCGGCGTGCTCACCGTGCACGACTTGTCCTACCTGCGGACCCCGGGGACGGTGAGCGCGGACTCGCTGCGGTACCGGGAGCTGGTGCCACGCGGCCTGCGCCGGGCGGCGGTGGTGTGCACGCCGAGCGCGGCGGTCGCGGTGGAGGTCCGGGCGGAGTACCGGCTGGCGACCGGCCGGGTCGCGGTCACTCCGCTCGGGGTCGACGAGACCTGGCTGCGCGCCGAGCCACCGGCCGCCGACTGGCTGGCCGCTCGCCGGCTGCCCGAGCGGTACCTGCTGTTCGTCGGCTCCCAGGAGCCGCGCAAGGGCCTGCCGGCACTGCTCGCCGCGTACCGGGAGCTGCGTGCCGCCGACGCTGGCACCCCGCCGCTGGTGCTGGCCGGGCCGGCCGGCTGGGGGCCGACGCCGGACGTGACCGGGCTGCCGCGCGGCTCGGTGCTCACGCCCGGCTACCTGGATCCAGAGGCACTGCGGCACGTCGTCGCCGGCGCGGCGGCCCTGGCGTTCCCGTCGGTGTACGAGGGGTTCGGGCTGCCACCGCTGGAGGCGCTGGCGTGCGGCACCCCGGTCGTGGCCAGCGACCTGCCGGTGACCCGCGAGGTGCTCGGCGAGGCGGCCACCCTCGTGCCCGTCGGCGACTCCGCCGCGCTGGCCGGTGCGCTGGCGGTCGCACTGGCCGGGGACGGCGGCCCCGCGGCCCGCGCGGCCCGCCGCGCGCACGCCGCCCGGTTCACCTGGGCCCGGTGCGCGGAGACCACCCGCGCGGCGTACGCACAGGCGCTGGCATTGTCCACACCCCGTCCGCGATGATCAGCGCGGTCAGGGGCGGCCGAACGAGCCCGAGCCGAACGCGGTGTGCAGGGCGTCGCGCCAGTGTGGGAGGGGGGGCAGGCCGGCGCTGCGCCAGGCGGTGTCGGACAGGACCGAGTACGCCGGGCGGGGGGCCGGGCGCGGGAAGCGGTCGGTGCTGGTGGGCCGGACCCGGTCCGGGTCGGCGCCCAGCTCGGCGAACACGGCGCGGGCCAGGCCGTACCAGGTCGTCTCGCCGGCGTTCGTGCAGTGGTAGACACCCGGCGGTGGGCCGCCGTCCGGCCAAGCGGTCGCCCGGGCCAGCTCGACCAGCCCGCGGGCGAGGTCCTGCGACCAGGTCGGGGTGCCCCGCTGGTCGTCGACCACGTCGACCGTCTCGTGTGACTGTTGCAGCCGGACCATGGTCTTGACGAAGTTTCCGCCGGTCTCCCCGTACAGCCAGGCCGTCCGCACCACCCACGACGCCGCCGGCAGCTCGGCCCGGACCGCCTGCTCGCCGGCCAGTTTGGTCCGGCCGTACGCCGACTTCGGGCCCGTCGGTGAGTCCACTTCGTACGGCGTGGTGGCGTCGCCGGCGAAGACGTAGTCGGTGGAGACGTGCACCAGCCCGGCGCCGGTACGCGCGCAGGCCCGCGCCAGCAGGCTCGGAGCCGTCGCGTTCACCGATGCGGCAGTGTCCTCATCGGACTCTGCCGCGTCGACGGCGGTGTAGGCGGCTGCGTTCAGGACCAGATCCGGGCGCACGCCGGCCAGCGCCGCATCCACCGCCGCGCTGTCGGTGAGATCCAGCTCCCGGCGGGTCATCCCGACCGCCCGCAGTCCGTCCACTCCGGACAGCACCCGGAGAAGATCGGTGCCGAGCTGTCCGCCCGCGCCGGTGACGAGCAGGGTGAGCGGCCGGGACCGGTAACCGGCCTCGATCCCGCTCATCCCAGATCCCGCTCGCGCTGCGCGCCCTCGCTCATCGGGCCAACGCTGCGCGTTCCCGCAGCGGCTCCCACCACAGCCGGTTGTCGCGGTACCACTGCACGGTCTCGGCCAGCCCTCGTTCGAACTCGACGCGCGGCGCGTACCCCATCGCCCGCAGCTTCGAGTCGTCCAGGGAGTACCGACGGTCGTGGCCTTTGCGGTCCTCGACGTAGTCGACCATGTCCCAACCGGCGCCGCAGGCCTCCAGCAGCAGCGCGGTCAGCTCCTTGTTGGCCAGCTCCCTGCCGCCGCCGATGTTGTAGTACTGGCCGGGCTCGCCTCGCTCCAGCACCAGCTGGATGCCGCGGCAATGGTCGTCGACGTGCAGCCAGTCCCGGACGTTCAGCCCGTCCCCGTACAGCGGAACCTTCCGGCCGTCCATGAGGTTCGTCACGAACAGCGGGATGACCTTCTCCGGGAACTGGTACGGCCCGAAATTGTTCGTGCACCGGGTCACCGACACGTTCAGCCCGTACGTCACGGCGTACGCCCGGGCCAGCAGGTCCGCGCCGGCCTTGGCCGCCGAGTACGGCGAGTTCGGCTCCAGCACATACTCCTCGGTCCACGAGCCGACCGGGATCGTGCCGTACACCTCGTCCGTGGACACCTGCACCACCCGGCCCACACCGTGCCGCAGCGATGCGTCGAACACCTGCTGCGCACCGACGAAGTTTGCCATCGCGAAGTCGGCGGCGCCGGTGATGGAGCGGTCCACGTGCGACTCGGCAGCGAAGTTGAGCACCACGTCGTGCCCGGGGATCGCCGCGTCCAGCGCGAGCGGGTCGCAGATGTCGCCGGACACGAACCGGTACCGCGGGCTGCGCGCCACCGGGTCCAGATTGGCCAGGTTGCCGGCGTAGGTCAGCTTGTCGAAG
>Ga0066388_100000097_pt1 | contig 28428 bp, 22 predicted proteins | sample PanSoiMetaGPlot6_FD_64539 | JGI IMG/M metagenome (GOLD analysis project Ga0066388, IMG submission 64539) | Tropical forest soil microbial communities from Panama analyzed to predict greenhouse gas emissions - Panama Soil - Plot 6 (Hybrid Assembly) | ecosystem: Environmental > Terrestrial >...
AACAGCGACGCCGTGGCTAAGCGCTGTGCGGTATACAATTGTTCCTTCATTCAAGAGCAGCGTGACACTGGTCCCCTTGCGGGCGCGGCCCAGAGGATCCGGCTGCTGGGAGGAGAAAGCTATGATCAAGTCCCGAATTGGCAGCCGGATCATCACGGCAGCGCTTGTCTCGACCGGACTGGTGGCGCTACAGGTTCCAGTTGCCGGCGCCGGCCCCGAAGCACCGGTCTCCGCCGGCCAGGCAGCCGGTGCGGCCGTCGGCGAGAGGGCTGGCAGAGATGCCCGGACCGACGGTCAGGGGAAAGCTTGGCCTGGCATTAGGGAGGGTTCGCGCACAAACCTGATTGCGGCGGTTGTTGAACGGAACCCGGATCCCAAATTGGTCTCAGCCAGCACCGCTTTCGGCCTGAACCTGCTCCGGGAGATCACTAAGAAACAAAGCGACAAGAACGCTCTGGTTTCCCCTGTGAGCGTGGCGCTTGCCCTGGACATGACCCTCAACGGCGCTGGCGGGAAGACCAGAGTGGACATGCAGAAAGCTCTTGGGCTGACCGGTCAGAGCCTGGATGCACTAAACGAGTCCAACGCCGCACTTTTGGCGCTGCTGAGGAGCCAGGATCCAAAGGTTGAGCTATCCATAGCGAACGCGTTGTGGGCGAAGAAGAGCGTCCAGTTCAAACCGGATTTCCTGAAGCGCGATCAGCAGTCTTATGAAGCCAAAGTCGAGTCGGTCGATTTTGCCGATCCGGGCACTCTGCCCCGGATTAATGGGTGGGTCAACAAGGAGACCCGCGGGAAGATCAGCAGCATACTGGACCGAATCGACAGAAACGCAATTTTAATTCTGATGAATGCTGTTTACTTCAAGGGCACGTGGACCGATCCATTCCGCAAGGCCAGAACTCAAGAGGGCGATTTCAGTCTGCTCAGCGGTCAGAAGCGGAAGCTGCCCATGATGTCCAAGGCGGGCAATTTCCAGTATTTGCGCTCCGGCGGCTTTCAGGCCGTAAGCTTGCCGTACGGTAGCCAGCAGGTGAGCATGTACATCTTTCTTCCAGATACGACCACCGGTCTCAGCAAGTTGCTACGTGACTTGACACCCGAGAACTGGAGCGCCTGGATGACAAAGTTTAGCGACGCAAAAGGGAGACTGGTTCTGCCCCGATTCAAGCTGCAATATGACGCGGATCTTAGCGAGCCCTTGAAAGCGATGGGGATGCGCATCGCCTTTGAGGCCAGGGCAGCAGACTTTCATAACATGTGCAAGGTCCCGCCGCCTGTGTACATCGCGCAGGTGAAACACAAGACCAGGATGGACGTTGATGAGCAGGGCACGGAAGCAGCCGCGGTCACCGCTGTAACGGCAGTGGCCATGGCCGCTCGCGTAGTCGCGGGCCCGCCACCCTTTGAAATGGTTGTAGACCACCCATTTGTTGTGGCGATTAGAGACAACAAGACAGGGGCGCTGCTCTTTCTTGCATCCGTTGCTGAGCCGGGTTAGGCTTGCTTGATCGGTGTGCCCTGCTGTCAGGCGCAAGCCGGCGGTCGCCATTATTAGAGGATGACGGGTTGTAACGTGATCACGACCACTCTGCCGATGCTTGGGGAAAACCCGATAGCCTATTTCACCAGCGGATACGCCGCCGGGCGTCTGTTGATAACAAGTGCGGGTACTGCTACGCTGGAGCTGCCGGCAGCTCAAAGTGATGACAGCCGGCCGGGAACCTGCAGGAGTCACGATCGACAAGTAATCTTGCGAGGTGGAAATGATCAATTTTGCAAATTTTGAGCGGCTTTTCTTGCCGCTGCCGTTCCGGGTCTGTGTTCTCGACTCAGAGGGAAACGAGCAGTGCATGGGCGCCGACGTGGCGGTCACTAATGGGCGACCATGGGACGTAAAGATCGTCAGCAAGAACTATAAGACAGACCGCTACCTCACACGCCTGATGGCCTTCGACGTGCTCGACGCCTATGTGCAGGGACAGATCGATATCGAGGGTGACTTCCGCTACTTTGCCCAGATGCGGTTCCACGTCAAAGATAAGGAGCGGATGCTGAGCACAAAGGATCGGGTCAACTTCCTGTTGCACACGCTGGTTCGCTCCAATCCGATCCTGGAGTCGTTGGCTGTACAGCATCATTACGATCAGCCGGACGAGTTCATCGAAGGCTACCTCGACAAGGTCGTGAAAGCTCATTCTTGCTGCGTTTTTGGCGATCCGCTCGTTGATCCGACCGAGTCGACCATGTCACTTGAGGAGGCGGCCTTGAACCGTGAGCGGCTGATTTGTGAGAAGCTCCAGCCGCGGGGCAAGCGTGTCCTGGACATCGGCTGCGGATCAGGGTACCTTGTCCATCTGACGGTCAAGGAATATGGAGCGGCGGAAGCATACGGCGTGACCCTATCCAAGAATCAGAAGCAGGACGCTGAAGCACTGTTTGCAGCCTCCGGCACCACCGGAAACTGTCAGGTGGACATCAAGAACTATCGTGATCTGGTTGGGAAGGAGCAGTGGGACTGTATTAACTCAGTCGGCATGGTGTCCCACATCGGGGTCGGGATGCTTGAGTATTACTGGACGAAGGTGCACTCGCTTCTCAAGCCGGGCGGACTCTATCATCACCACTCCTTCATGCACTACGACGAGCTCTCGCAGCTAAACGACGTCGCCCCCCTCTTCAGCAGAAAGTGGGTCTGGCCAAACTACCAGTGGTATCGCCTGGACGAGCACATCAAGACTGCCGAAAAATTGCGGTTCGAGATTGTCGACATCAAATGCTTGCGCCTGCATTATGCTCGGACCATCGATCACTGGTACGATCGGTTCTTGAAGAACATGGAGAGGAATCGCCAGCTGGTGCCAGAGACCACCATCCGTGCCTGGCGAGCTTACCTGGCAAACATGGCTCTCGGGTTTCGCCACCGGGAGATGACGGTCAACCAGCTACTGTGCAGGAAGCTGGAAAGGAGGATCGTGCCGGTCGTGGCTAATTTGGGAGCGACTAAAGAAGCGGCTCTCGTTGCCCGTTAGGGAAGCACATTTCCTGACTTGCTCGCTACGGGACTCAAATTTCGTCCCGCGTGTGGCGGCGTGTGCCTCTGCGGCTAAGACTTTGCGATAGATAATAGACAGGCGCTCCGGATGCTACGAGGGCCAGACCTAAGATCGATTGCTGAGGATACCACAGTAAGGTGTTGAGACAGAGGCCAGTACAGGCAAGTAGGAAGCAGGCTGGAAGCCAGGGATAGAGCGGTACGATAAACGGGCGCTCGACTTGCGGCTGACGGAGGCGAAAGATGAACACGCATGCCACCACGAGGGCAAAGAACAGCCACACAGCTATGCCTGTGAAGAAGAGTAGACGGTCGAAACTGCCCAGCATGACGAAAATACAGGAACCTACAGCGTTCAAGAGCAGTGCGGCGGTAGGTGTATTGGTCTTCCCATCCGTGCGGGCCAGGAATTGGAAGAGAGGAAAATCTTGAGCCATGGCGTAGGTGACCCGGCTTCCCGTGATAATCATGGCATTCACTGAGCCGATCGAGTAAAGCACCACCAGAGCCTCAAGCAGTTTTCCGCTCAACCCACCGTAGATAAGGTCCAGGACATCGGCCGCTATCAATGGCGAAGCGGCAATCTTTTCTGGTGGCAGCAAGTAGAGAAGGAGCGCATTTACACACATGTAGGCGGAACCCACCACGGCAACGGTGCCCAAGAGGGCAAACGGCAAGGACTTTCTGGCCTCCCTGGTCTCGCCGGCTACAAAAACGCTCTCCTGCCAGCCACCGTAAGTCCAGAGAACCGGGATCAGCGCCAGCAGGAAAGAGGAGATCAACTTGATGTTGATGCTCACATCTGCAAGGGCAGTCAGGCGGGACGGTTCTCCTTTCCCGGACAGTAGTCCGCAGACAACGAGAAAGAGGAGCGCCGATAGTTTGGCCAGGGTGAGCAAGTTCTGAGCAATGCGCCCGTAATTTAGACCGGCTAGATTGACCAGGGCCAGGATTGAGATAACCCCAACTGCCAGTGGCTTAGCCCACGATCCGGTGACGGATAACAGGCCGCAAGCATAGTCGGCAAACAAGTAGGAGATCGTAGCTATGGATCCGGTGCGAATTATGGTCAATTGCGTCCAGGCATACAAAAAGGCGACCAGCTTCCCGTAACCGTTGCGCAAATACACGTAGTCTCCGCCGGTCTCCGGAAACGTAGCTGACAGCTCGGCATAACAGAGGGCGCCCATCAAGGAGATCAATCCCCCGACAAGCCAAGCCAGCAGAATGAGCGGTCCGGATGGCAGACACTTGGCTACTTCCGCTGGTACGCGAAAGATGCCGACACCAATGACGATACCGATGCTGATCGCCATGGAGTCCCATCGTCCGAGAACTTCCTTGTTCACGCTCAGCCGTCAGTCCAGTTTCTGTGCGTTGATCTGCTCGGCGCTGGACCATTGATTGCTGTAAAGTGGGCGGAGGCTGTTGATCGCGGCCACTATCGCCGAGCCATTATTGAGTAGAGTAGCGCCCGCTGGGCCAATCAGCCCGGCTGCAGCCAGGACAAGCCCAGCGCTGTTGGGAATTGCCACAAGCGAAAGGTTCTGGCGGACGAGTCGCATGGCACCACGAGCGATATCAATTGCTTCCGGCAGGCGGCGCAAATCGTCGTCGGTAAGAATTACGTCCGCATGCTCGCGAGCCGCGTCTGTGCCGCCGTGCAAGGATATGGCTACATCAGCATGAGCGAGCGCTGGCGAGTCGTTGATTCCATCGCCGACCACTGCTACGGTAAACCCTCTGTCCTTTAGCTGGCGTACAAGCTCGGCCTTCTGCTCCGGAAATGCTCCGGACATGACGTCGGCGATTCCAACCGAACGGGCCACGGCTCGGGCAGGTCCTTCATTGTCACCAGTGACCATCACAATTTCCTTGACCCCGCGGCGCCGGAGTGTCCCGATTACCTCTGGCACTTCCGGACGCAGACGATCGCTGTAAGCGATCAACGCTGCCAGCTCACCATTGACGGATACGTAAGCTAGCGACTCGCCACGCGCTCGGACAGTGCTCTCGGCGCTATGGGCCTGCCGCACATCTACCTTCTCGGATTCCATGAGCCTCCTGCTGCCAACCAGGACACTCAGACCATCAACACTTGCCCTGACGCCCATTCCCCGCATATGTACGGAACGGGCTCGGTCCAGGTGGGGCAATTCGTGGTGGCCTGCATGGCGAACGATGGCCCGGGCTGCCGGGTGGTGCAATCGCTGCTCGACTGCAGCGGCAAGCTCCAGCACCCGGCCCGTTGCCAGGCCGTTCATGGTAATCACCTCGGTAACGTGAGGCTCGCCAGCGGTGAGCGTCCCTGTCTTATCAAACAAGATTGCATCTACCTTGGCCAGTCTCTCCAGAGCCCCGCCGCTCTTGATCAGGATGCCGTGGTGCCCGGCGCGCTGCATGGAGGCAAGGATGGCAGTTGGAGCAGCAATCCGAATACCGGTAGCAAAGTCAAAGATGACAATGCTCATTGCTCTTGTCACGTTGCGGGTGAAGGCAAGGCAAACACAGGCACCCAGCAGTACCGGCAGCACCAGCTTGTCGGCCATGACGGCGGCATAGTTCTGCACGCGTGTTTCATGAATCGGTGCACTGCGCACCATATCCACCACCAGACCGGCTCTTGTGTCGCGGCCTGCTGCTTCGCATTTTATGTAGACCTTGCCTTCCACAACAACCGTGGCGGCAAATACGCGGCTGCCGCGGCTTACCTCAACCGGCATGGATTCCCCGGTGAGGCTCGCCTGGTTGACAGCGGCTTCGCCGCTGATAACGATGCCGTCGACAGGAACCATGTCGCCCGGGTAGACGACGATTGTGTCGCCAACCTGGACCTGGTCTGCCGGCACGCATACCCGCTTCTTGCCGCGCACGAGCCAGGCCGAGCGACCAGCAAGGCCAAGCAGATCGGCGATCATCTTCTGGCAGCGTTGGGCGGTGAGCTCGCGGATGAATTCACCCAGCCCGATAAGAGCGGTCATAAAGCCGGCGGCCACCAGCTTTCCGTTGGTAATCATCAGCACTGCAGCGATGCCGTCGAGCGCATCCACTCCGATGCGGCGCTCAGACACAGCGGTGCTGAGAGCGCGTCCGGCAATCGGGGCGACGGCAGCGGCAAGCAGACCGTTGACAATCAGAGAAGGCATCTCAAGGCAGGCGGCCAAGAAGGCGCCGGCCCCGAGCGCGCATTGAACTGCTGCCGGTGCGAAGCGTTCGATCCAGAAAATCACTCGACTGAGCCATGATTGCTTAGCCAGGGTCCGAACCGGTTCTTCCACTACTTCCGGCTCTGCGGTCCAGACGCCGCCGCCGTCCAGTAGATCGAGAATTTGCCCGAGCGTTATTAGTTGCCGATCAAAAGTAATGACGAGGTTTGCACACCAGCGGTTGAGCCGCACGCACTCAACCCCTTTCAATGAACTAATGAGGACTGTGAGCCGCCCAGCCAGCTCTGGACGGTCCCGCAGCTCCCTGACGCGCAGCCGAACGCGCCCGGGCAGCGTGTGCAGGACCGCGTAGCGAATCTGGCCAAACTGCACGGGAGCGGCCAGCTTATCTCCTGCCGCCTGTTGAGCAATTGCCGGCAGCTCCTTTAACGGCGCCAGCGGTACCGGCAGCTTATCGTCAGCTACAGCCATCTGTGCTCGGTCTCCCTAGCCAACTGAGATCCCCGGGTCGCGTGGAAGCCTTTCCGCCCTGGCATGGGCTCCGTGGAACTTCCAGTAGATGTCGAAGGCGTAATAGAAAAGGACCAGAGGTGAAACCTCAGCCAGCCAGCGCTCGCTGGTTCTGGCCCGCCAGATGCCGGCCCCAAGGAAAATGAGCGGAACCAGCGTCTTCAGATCAAGCCAATTGGCCGTAGCCCCGGCCACCCGCCCATCGAAGCCCGAGAAGGCGTCGTGAACGAAGTGCCCGATCAGACTGACTGCGGCAATCTCCGGCTCTTCCCCCTCGATCAGCGCTTCGAGAAGCTCTCCAGACACCTCCCCCAGTGTCTTTCCTACCGTTTCCAAGATCTGTGGTTGCTCCTCATGGTGGATGAGTACGCTACCGGTTTTGTGATTGACCTTTACACTGTGGACGCCTGGCACTTCCAGGAGCGCTGCCCGCACGTCGCTCATCTTCTGGGCCGTGCGGTACCAGCGTGGCACCTTGAGCCTGGTACGATGGGGTAGGTGGTGTGCAACCCCCGCTGAAGCGGGATGCAAACGACGAGACATTGATCCTCACCTCGCCATCCGAACACGATGCGAACCTGCCTGAGCCTGACCAAGCAAAGCCCAAGCAGCTATTATCACGTTCGGTGATTAACTCTCGACCTTGTGGGCGTGCTTCTGTTTGGTCTGTTCTTTGCGCTCAGCCTGCACTTCCGCTACCACGTCGCTGGCTTCCTCGCGAACCTCGGCAACCAGCTCCTTGACTCGGTCAGACACCGTGAGGCCGGCACGAATGGTCTCCTTAGCTGCCGTGCGCAAAAACTTGCGTCCGCCCGGCATTACCAATAGAACCAGTGCTACAAGACCCCAACGTCCCGTTGCCGCCTCGAATAAGTCTTCGAACATGCTCAACTCCTCTGCTGATCGGCGCGCCTGATTAGGCACATCCCGGTTACCGGCCCAGAAATAGGGTTCCCATCGCTTTCACGAAGTCGTTTCCGACTGTAATCACGAAACTTCAGATCTATCCTGAAAGTTAATTATTAGATTGTCGCTTTAACTGGCCAACTTGTCTACTGATCTCCTGGATGATCTTGTGCTGCTGAGTCGTTTGCGCTTCACGAAATTTTCACAAATCGGCCCGAACAACCGCCCTCCTGCTTAACGGAGCCCAGGGCCGACTAAAGTGCCGCGCTCACATAAGCGCTGGCCACAATCATGGTGCTTATGCTGGTCGTGAACACCGGAAGCACAAGCGAGGCTACTTCATCCATTGTCCTGGCCTCGCTGGCACCAGATCCGATACCAATTATCCGCCAGCAACCAGACATGCAGGTGAACGGGAAAACAGTTAATGAAGTGACTGAAATAGTCAAGCGATCTAAGCGGGAAGTAATGATTATCGTGCCGGGATACTGCCGTGTAAGAATGTCCCAAACGGGGGCTAACGATCTCTCGTCCCGATCACAGCGGGGAGTTGACCTCGCGACAGGAGGGTGTTATGCGCCGTATAGTAACGCTGATCGCTCTCGCCGTAGCCGTTCTCACAGGGAGTCTGGCGCGAGCGGCTGAAACGCGGCTGACTCCGGATCTTGTGCTCAAGCGCTTGCGGGAGGGAAATGCTCGCTATCTTACCGGCATCAGCAAGCACGCGCGCATAGACATTGAGAGGCGGGTCGAAACAGCCAAGCGGGGCCAAAAGCCCTACTCTACCGTGCTAGCCTGCTCCGATTCTCGAGTGCCGACGGAGGTGGTCTTCGACCAGGGTTTTGCTGAAGTATTCGTGGTGCGAGTAGCTGGAAACGTCTGCGATACGGCGGAGCTAGCCTCAGTGGAATATGGGGTTGAGTACCTGGGAACTCCGCTGGTTGTCGTGCTTGGCCATACGCAATGTGGGGCGGTGCTTGCTGCTGTAGCGGACAAGCCGCTGGCCGGCAGCCTGCCAAAGCTTGTGGAGATGATCCGTCCGGCAGTGGAGAAGGCAAGGCGGGATAAGCCTGAGCTCAAAGGTGATGTGCTGATTGAATTGGCGATAAGGGACAACGTATTGCAGTCCATGGCCGAGCTTTTGCGACGCAGCCAGGTCATTCGTGACAAGCTAAAGAGCGGTGAAATCAAGGTCGTTGGGGCCGTACGCAACCTCAGGACCGGCAAGGTGGAATGGCTTGGCGCTCATCCGAATCAGGCGGAGCTGATTAAGGGCTAATCGGCAGCCAGCAAGGGAGATAGCGCACAAACTAGCGGTGGCAGAATGATAGTTGTGGTGATGGGCGTGTCCGGCTCCGGCAAGACTACCATTGGCAAGCTGCTTGCCAGTGAGCTTGACTGGGACTTTGCTGATGCCGACGACTTTCATCCGCAAGCCAACGTCCAGAAGATGGCCGCCGGCATACCGCTGACCGACCAGGATCGTGCGCCCTGGTTGCAGAGACTCAGGCAGGTGATCTTCGAGCGGTTGAGCGCTAACCAGAACCTGGTGTTGGCCTGCTCGGCTCTCAAGGCCAGTTATCGGGAGCTTCTGGCTGTGGACCCGGAGGGAATGTTGTTTGTCTATCTCAAGGGCAGCTATGAGCTGATCGCTTCACGAATGCTCGAGCGGAAAGGACACTTCATGAAAGAGGAGATGCTTAAAAGCCAGTTCGATGCGCTTGAGGAGCCGGGTGGAGCCTTTGTTGTGGAGATTTCGGAAGAACCCTCAGCAATCGTAAAAAGGATTCGTCAGAAGCTGGGAGCCTAGCCAGATTGGTAAAGGCGGGCAGCTTGCGCGCTGCCGGGCTCACCTACTCAGCTGCTTTCAGGCAGCCTTCAGCCTCCCCAGCGGCGGCTCCAATCGCCCGCCGTCTAGCCTCCAGCAATTCAGCTGAGTGAACCTTGGCCCAGCTCTCAAGCTCGGCCAGTACAGGGATCAAAGTCTTGCCGAGGTCGGTCAAGGAGTACTCGACCCGCGGTGGCACCTCCGCGTAGATCTTGCGAGCTACCAGTCCGTCTGACTCTAGCTCCCTGAGCTGGTGGGTGAGCACCCGCTGGGTCACGCCCTTAAGTTCTCGCTTCAGCTCATTGAAGCGCAAGGTGCCTTTGCACAGCTTGCAGATGATCAGCACCTTCCACTTGTCCGAGATCATGGCAATTGCCGACATGATTGGGCATTCAAGCTTAGTGTGCATTGTTCGACCCTGGTATTAGAATGGATACTACACCACTTATCGGTGCCTACTTGCGCCTAGATACTAACCCATTTTAGTATGACACCAGCAGCATTGCCAACCGGCGCGGTCGGCCGTCTCGGCTGGCGCCTACTTTGTCCTCTGGCGCTAACCGCTACCTTGCGTATGGCAAGATATACAGTCGGGTTGAACCGAAGGACGACCGATCAGGAGGGACCGAATATGCATCGCTTCTTGGTAACCGCCGTTGCTTTTCTTGCCCTGGCCGCACCGACCCGGGCCGAGTCGGAGCTCTGGAGCATCGACCCTGCTCACACTAGCGTGCAGTTCTCCATTCGCCACATGATGGTCTCCAATGTGCGGGGCCAGTTCAACAAGCTGGGCGGAACTGTTGACTATGATGGCAAGCACCTCGACAAGGCCAGAGTCCAGGCGGAGATTGATGCTGCCTCGATCGATACCCACATCGCTGACCGGGACAAGCATCTGCGCAGCGCAGACTTCTTCGATGTGGAAAAGTACCCGCAGATTACCTTCCAATCGAAGAAAATAGTGCCGGGCGAGGGCGGAACCTTTCACCTGATTGGCGATTTGACCATGCATGGCGTGACCAAAGAGGTGACAGTGGATGTTGAAGGACCAACCAGTGTAATCAAGGACCCACACGGCAACGAGCGTATCGGGGCTAGCGGCACGACCAAGCTCAACCGCAAGGACTTTGGTATCTTTTACAATGCCCTCCTTGAGGGAGGCGGGCTGGTGGTTGGAAACGATGTGGCGATCACCATCGAAACCGAGCTGGTCAAAAAGGCAGCACCAACCTCAGGAAGTGCCGGACCGGAAAAGCAAAAGGGCGGCTAGCCAGCGAGCGTGCGAAATCGGCTGATCCTTCTGGCGGCGCTTCTCCTGGCGGTGGTGGTGAGCGGGCGTTGTCCGCTGCAAGCGTCAGTGCCGGAGCTGGTGATAGTGGACCTTTTCGAGGCCCATGCGCCTGTTAAGGCGGTACTGGTCGAGGGTCCCCTGGAGGTCCGGACGCCGCTGCTCGTGACCATGCCAGCCGGGCTCTATCGCATTTCGGCTAGTTCGGGAACGATTGAGCTCAGCGCCTCTTCGCTGGCCGGTGTCCATCCCGGCGTCGGTGCGGGGGAAAAGCGCTCGGGTGTGCGCGGACAGCGGGTGACCGGAGCGCGCCTGGTGCTGTGTGGGCGAACCGAGAAGGGGCTACGCGTTCTTTACGCCGGGGCGCTGGCTCGACATTATCGCGGTAAGGTCGTAATCACGCTGCGCCCGGACGGCAATCTGCGCTTGCGGAACCAGCTGCCAGTCCAGCAATACGTCGAGGCTGTCGTGGGCAGTGAGACGTTTAGCGGCTGGCCGGCGGAAGCGCTCAAGGCGCAGGCAATCTTGACGCAGACCCGGCTGGCCCGCTACAGACCAGGCGACCCGCTCGGCGATTCCACACAAACGGAGGCGTACCTGGGCTCCGATTACGAACGCCCGCAGGTTACATCGGCCGTGGCGTGTGTCTGGGGGCAGATTCTCACCTGGGATGGCCGGCCGATCCTGCCGATGTATCACAGCACCTGCGCCGGCCGAACCAGTAGCGGAGAACTGCTATTTGGCCGTAAGGCACAAGACATGCCTTATCTGAAAAGCATCGATTGCTCTTACTGCCAGCGCTCTCCGTTCTGGACGAAAACCAGGTCGGTAATTCCGGGCAAGAGATTTGATCGGTGCGTAGATGATGAGCTGCCGGAGGTTGTCGCGCGCGATGCGGCGGACCGACCGCTAAGTGTAAAGATGTCCAGCGCCAAAAGACTGACCGGCTACCAGTTCTGGATCTTAGTCGGTCAGAAGCTGGGTTGGGACAAGATGCCCGGTACCCACTATTGGCTGAGCCGGCTTGCAGACGGATCCATTGCTCTGGAGTCTCGAGGAGCGGGCCACGGCGTCGGCCTCTGCCAGTGGGGGGCTGCACAACAAGCTCGGCTTGGAAAATCCTGCAGCGAAATTCTCAGGTACTACTTTCCCGGTACACAGATCAGCAGGCGGTGAGTTGGCCGAGAGGGTAGGCCCTGGACAATCCGGAAGCAAGCTCTGGCGGAAGGCGGTGCCTGGTGATGGTACCGAATGTGGTGCTAGCTTTTTTTGACTGGCGCTCCAGCCACTAGCGATTCTGTTCCACGGCTTCCAGGCAATCAACAGCTTTCCTTCGATTTCTATTGCCACCAATTATTTGTGAAAGTTTCTTGAAATGCAGCGCGTCAATCTCAGCGAAGCAAGCTAATTTCACTCGCCTCTGGCTGCTTGATGCTATATTGGGACTTAAGGCTGGTCGAACCGCTGCGTTCCCGGTCCGCGCTAGTGAGTGACGAGGCAGGTGGACCATGATGCTTACATCAGCTTGCGGTCCATCTTCCCGGCGCCAGGGTCGGAGCTGGCACTGCGGCAAGTGCGTTTTGCTCCTTTGTGCTGGCTGTTTTGGCCTGCTCCTGGAAATTCCCTGCATTGCCGGCACAGTCTCGCCCGGGCTGGCCACCAGGTCTATTGCTGTTAACCTCAAGCCGAGCGGAACGCCACATATTGACACCGCCTCCCGGTATTTCACCGAGAAGGGTGTGAGGGCTTACCGGAAGCAGCGCTTCAGCCGGGCCGAAAAGTATTTTCAGGAAGCGCTTTCCAATGCTCAGACGGAGGGGGTGAAGGACTCGCGGCTGGCCATGATCCTGGCTAATCTGGCATGTGTGAAGCGGGCCCTGGGCAAGTATGACGAGTCGGAAAAGCTCTTTCTCCAAGCTCTGAAAGTGCTCGAGGCTCAGGACCACCCCAGCAAGGGCCAGCTCGAATACCTGGCTGAGCAATTTGCTGTTCTGCTCAGGAAAACGGGCCGAGATGCTCAGGCAGATTTGATTGCCCGCAACCCGGAGGCAGTGCTTTCCTTCTTGCCAGCACCACGCGCCACCACCGGCGAAGCCGACAAGGAGCGAATCAGGTCAAGATCAGAGCGCAGCATCGCTTCCTCTCCGGGCGGACTCTTCGAACCGGAGCCCAAACCCATCGAGGCAGCTTGGGAAGCGGAGCTCAGTCTGGCTGATCGCTGGAGCATGCTCTGGGACCGTGCGGGCATGCCCGATGGTGGCTTTCTGCGCCAGACTCCTCCCGCCTTCGAAAATCAGCCTTTCCCTGATAGCCAGGTTCAGACCGGTCCACCGCCGGTCAACGTGGTGCCAGCGGATCTGGACCGGAGCGGCAACACAGCCGACCGACTGAGACCAAGGATCGGCATTCGCATCACCAATTTTGAGGCCGTTCCGGGGACCCACGTAAGCTGGGAGGCGCTCAGGGCAGCTAATGATCTGCTTCAAAAGGGCAACGACGTAACGGTCATTCTGGACCTGGAGGGGGTGCGTGTGGCCAACAGGCACAGAATAGACTGGTGCCAGGTTGTGCGGGGCTCAACCGGCAGGTGGATTACCCACGCTTCGCTGATCAGGGACTTCTTGCAGAGCGGCGGCAGTGTTGTAGCGTCCCGCCGTTGGGTAAAAACTTTTGGCGAGGAGCAGAGCCTGCACCCTGGAATCGTTCTGCTCAACGATGATGAGATGAACGAACAGCTGACCAGGGCGGGCAGGGTGATTAACTACTGATCCTCCACCGAGCGCTTTTGCGGAAGTGCGGTACTATGTCCAGAGTATGCTGTTCCAGAGTCTGTTGATCACAAGGATAAGTCGCCATGAGCACGGATGTCCGCAAGCGAACCTCAGCTAAAGCGAGCCAGTTTACCGAGTCTGTGATTCGGGAAATGTCACGGCTGGCCATGCAGTACAAGGCGGTAAACCTGGCGCAAGGGTTGCCAGACTTTCCAGCGCCCGCAAAGCTGAAGGAAGCCGCTTGCCGGGCCATTCAGGCGGACATCAATCAGTACGCGCTTACCTGGGGGGACAAGGCTTTTCGTGATGCGATTGCCGAGAAATCATCGCGCTATCTGGGCATGAAGATCGATCCGGAGACAGATGTCACAGTCACCTGCGGGGCAACCGAGGCGATGATGGCGGCCATGCTTGCCACTGTCGATCCGGGTGATGAGGTGATCGTCTTCGAGCCCTATTACGAGAACTACGGTCCGGATGCAATCCTTGGTGGTGCTACTCCCCGGTATGTGTCCATGTCACCGCCGGACTGGAGTTTCGATCCTGATCAGTTGAAGCGAGCTTTCAACGATCGAACGAGAGCAATCATCATCAACACACCCAACAACCCAACCGGCAAGGTATTCAGTGGCGAGGAGCTCAAGGTAATCGCCGATCTCTGCCAGAAATGGGGGGTGATGGCCTTCACGGATGAGATCTATGAGCACATTCTCTACGATGGTGCCAAGCATGTGGCGATCGGTTCGCTCCCGGGAATGGAAAATCTCACGGTAACCATCAACAGTCTGTCTAAGACTTACAGCGTCACCGGCTGGCGTGTCGGTTATATCATCGCCTGTGAGGAGCTGACACTGGCCATCCGTAAGGTTCACGATTTCCTCACCGTCGGTGCCCCGGCTCCGCTGCAGCGTGCCGGCGTTGCCGCCATGCAGTTTGGTCAGAGCTACTATGACGAGCTGGTGCGTGACTATGCGGCCAAGCGGCAAACAATGCTCGACATCCTGGATGAGGCCGGGGTGCACTACTTCAAGCCGGCAGGCGCCTACTATGTCTTCAGCGACATCAGTGAATTTGGTTTTGACAGCGATGTTGAGTTCACGCAATTTCTGGTCAAGGAGATTGGCGTCGCTGTGGTGCCTGGTTCGAGCTTCTTCCGGCCTTCAGAGCTTGGCCGGAGATACGTGCGCTTTTGCTTCAGCAGAAAGCCAGATACTCTCGAGGAAGCCAGGCGTAGACTGGTGAAGCTGAAGCAAGTAGCAAAGGCCAGGCCCTGAACTCTTCCTGCCTGGCTGGCCGGCAACGCTGCCGCTGAGCAGCCCGGGTCGGGCAGAAAGGCAGGCCTGCTAAAGCTAGCGGTCAGGGAGAGCTCATGAGGTCGGTGCAGATCTGTCCGAATGCGGCAAACATGAGCTTCGCTGATTCGACCATTAGCTCGATATCCGCTTCTGGGAAGTCCAGACCGTTCATATCCTGCTTGAACTGCAACCAGCGTTCGCGCTGTTTGTCGCCGTGCCTGTCTAGATAGCCGGTGCCGCTCTTGCCTGGAAGATTGTATGCTTTGACAACGGTCTTAGCCAGGAACCTGGCTCCATTGCTGCTTCCTTCCAGTACGTAGAAGAACCCGAGCAGAGCTATCGGTGTGTGCACTCCGGCTCTGTTGATCCGGTCAATCACCTGCTGCGTGGATGGGCTAGCCGAGACAGACTCGGGCTGTTGTCCAAGAAAGACCAGGTCGCCGCGCAGGCAGCTCTCCTGATAATGGTACTCGTGCAAGACGCTTGTCCAGCCGTTCCTCTTTTCCTGCCACGACAGCAGGTTCTTCTCCAGCGCCCTGTGCACCAGGAAAAGCTGGGAAAGGTACTGGACATAAAGCTTGCGCGGGAGCGTGCCGCCCCCGAGGGCGCACTGGAACGGATGGCTCTCGGTGGCCATGTGCAGGTCCCAGGTGGCTTCTCTGAGACGGTCCATCACTGGAGTGTTTGACTTCAAGGGCATCCACGTCTCCCCGGACCGGTCCTCTGCCTACCTGACCAGCCAGATGGTGTCGAATCGGCGACATGCCAATCAGCCACGAAATCCGTAGGATCAGTTTATCAGGAGTGGACGTCGCCGACTCCAGGCTGGCCGATAAAGTCAGGACGCAGGTCCAGGCGGTGCCGGGCAAAAGCAAGAGGCGAACTGTCAGACAAGCACTGGCAGCGCCGCCTGCGCCGGATCGAAGACTGAGGCTGCCCGCAACCTGTCCCCGAACAAACAAAAACACCACCCAGGTAAACCTGCGGCGGTGTTGATGCTACTGCCTGACTGCCCATTGCGATTGGGCTCAGTATCTATTCACGTTCCAGCCAGTCCTTCCCGTGAATCGGGCTCGCTTGCTACCGTTTCCGGATGACGCCATCTGACGTTTCCGCAAGGCCCCTCGGCTCAAAGTGCTCAACCGTTTGGTGTGCACTCACCGTTTATGCAATTAGTCTACCGCGGCCTCGGTTATATGGAAGTACCCCATTTGCTATTTAAGATTAGCTCTCTTGCCAATTCGAGAAGGCGCTTAACCATATGCGGTGGCGTACTGATTTTGATTAACAAGCGCCCGGCCCAGACGGCACACAAGCCAACCGGGTGTTTGATATCCGCGCGGATCTGTTTGGGGTCATTTTAGATATACTATAAGGATCTGGTAGATATAGATCGTCTCGGGTTCCAGCGGGAATTCAGCTGAGAAGTAGTTCAGATCGTAGCCGGATGTCCTCTTCTTGAGGCCCGACCGGAAGCCAGACGCCGGCCACCGCCAGGGCCGGACATAGCACTTTGAGGTGATTCGGTAATCCGTTCAGCTCCCGGGTCGGGCCCAGGCAGGCAGCGAACAAACAAGAACACCACCCAGGTAAACCTGCGGTGGTGTTCTTGCTACTGCCTGACTGCCCCTTGCGATTGGGCTCAGTATCTATTCACGTTTCAGCCAGTCCTTCGCGTGAATCGGGCTCGCTTGCTACCGTTTCCGGATGACGCCATCTGACGTTTCCGCAAGGCCCCTCGGCTCAAAGTGCTCAACCGTTTGGTGTGCACTCACCGTTTATGCAATCAGTCTACCGCGCCCGCGTTTATAAGGAAGTACCCCAATGGACATTTAAGAATGCGGCTCTTGTCAATGCAAGAATGGGCATAACCATATGCGGTGGCAGATCGAATTTTGATTAACAAGCGCTCGGCCCATCGCAACGGCCGGCAGGCAGGCCAGATTATATGCGTCCGGGCTCGCTCGGCGTCATCCTGGATATGCGATATGGACAATAAGCATGTAAAACCCAGCGAAATTGATCAAAGCAAGATCTGAGAAGTAGTTCAGATCGCCAATGGGTCGCCCGCTTTTCGAGGCCAGAACGAGCGCCTGGTCATTCCCGGCGCTCGTCTTTAGTTTCGTCCTGAGAAATCTTGCCTTCTCGTCCAAAATGCTTGCCATATCGCCCCCATTTTGGATAATAGCCGCGTATTGCTAAGGCGCCGAATGGCAGACCAAAGACCACGAAGCAGCGGATTGCGTTCTGCAAGCTCGGGTCCGAGCGGCTGGAAGCACGGTCAGGGAATATTGCTTCGAAGATCAGGTAGGACAGGCTTGCCAGCGAAATCACGGCGGCCACTAATCGCAGGGCGAACGACCCCAACACACCCGGCAAGCAGGCCAGCGATAGCAATACGCAGAACAGCGCCAGGCCCCAGCGTGCCCAGAGGTTGCCGATTCCGGGCTCGGTCACGCACGAGTATGCCGTTAAGCCTGCAAAGAACAGTCCCCCGACGGCAATTGCCGCTCGCGCACCGCGGCTCAGCAATGGCCGTTCGCAGGGCTGGCCAATCAGGACAGGCTGGCTGGTGAGTGGAACAGTTTTCGAGGCCCTGACCATTGCCTGAACTGCGATGCTCCCGGCCACTTCAGGCTCGAGAGAGCCCCGGCAATCACGGATTAAGAGCGCTAAAGCTCGCGCCGTGACCGCAGCCGATCGATCCAGCTCGATTCCGTGCCCTTGAAAGATCTTCTCTACGGTGGGCCGCAGAGCTGCTGCCATCAGCAGTGGATCGCCTTGCGGCAGATTCTCCGCCGGAATGTCACGCTCCCACCTTCCTGTATGCTGAACCCCCAAAGCTGTTAGTAGTTGCTTGAGGAAGGCCAACAGCTTCGGTCCGGAGACGTCAACTTCTTGGCAGAGGACCACGGTCCCCGGCGCAAGCCCAGACCAATCGACTTGTCGCATACCAGCTCGCAGAAGCTGTTCGCCGGCGACAGCAGCCAGTCCAGCCACAGCAGTCTCGGGCCGGTTATCCGGGGTATCTGGCAGGTAGTTGGCAACAGCCTGGTAGATCTCCTCAGCGGCCGCGCTTTCAATGTCTTGATTCAAGCTGGCTGACCTCGCGGGTGTGCAATTCGATCCACACCACCCGAGGCTATCACAGCCAGGTAAGTGCGAGAACAAAAACACCACCCAGGTAAACCTGCGGTGGTGTTGATGCTACTGCCTGACTGCCCCTTGCGATTGGGCTCAGTATCTATTCACGTTTCAGCCAGTCCTTCGCGTGAATCGGGCTCTTTTGCTACCGTTTCCGGATGACGCCATCTGACGTTTCCGCAAGGCCCCTCGGCTCGAAGTGCTCAACCATTTGGTGTGCACTCACCGTTTATGCAATCAGTCTACCGCGCCCGTGCTTATAGGGAAGTACCCCAATGGACATTTAAGAATGCGACTCTTGTCAATGCAAGAATGGGCATAACCATATGCGGTGGCAGATTGAATTTTGATTAACAAGCGCTGGATCCACGGACGGATCAAGCAGCACCAGCATTCTATATGAAAGGGATCTATTCGCGGGGATCGTCTGCTCATTCAGGCGATATATGACCGCCATAAGAGCCGGCTGTCTTCCCTCGAGCTAAGCAGCATCTAAGGAACGCATGAGGGAATTCTGTCCGCTCCCAATTAACCGGGCGTGCAGGCCGGCCATGCGTGGCTGCCACTCACTTTTTCACGGTGATACGATCGAGCTCCGCCCCGCTGGCGGAAATCTGCCGCAGAGTGAGGGTTCTATCCTTGACGTCGCACACCGTTAACGAGTACTGGTCGCCGATCAGCTTGCAGGTGAACTCCTGCCACGAGGATCGCTCTTGTTGCATGCGGGCGCCATAGAGCGGGGCTCCGCCCCCGCCGGTAACAATGTAGATTATTCCGTCCGGCCTGGTCCGTTCCTGGCCATCAAAGTTCCAATCCAGGGTCCACCTACCAGGCACTCGACCGTCCGGGTTTATCGGCCTGTCCGTTATTTCCCGGCTCAGGGCAAACTGCATCGGGTAGGAGCGCTGGTAGTTGTGAGCATGCCCGCAAAATACGATGTCGACCTTGCCCTTCTCGAACACATCGCTCAGCAGGCGCATCTGCTGCTCGTTCATGTGAGTAAGGTCTGAATTAAAGCCCGGCTGATGGAAGCAAACAAATCGCCACGTGGCTTGGCCGGCGGCGGCCAGATCGCGCGCTACCCAGGCTCTGAGATCAGCGTCGGTCCAGTCCATATATGGGTTGCCGTCGAGAACGGTCCAGTGGGAATTGCCGTAGTCGAAGGAAAAGTTGGCCATACGCGGATACTTATGACCGGCCGCGTCCAGGAAGGCCTGCTGGTTGTCCGGTGGTCCTTCGATGATCGGCGTGTTGAGATGACCGACGATGCCGACCGGACCGTTCAGCGGCTGGGACCAGTAAAGGAAATAAGCAAGACCGTCGGGGAACCGGCCAAGGTTGCCCACGCTGATCTGGCCGGTGCTGCCAATATCGTGGTTACCCGGGGCGGCCACAAAGAGCGTTGAGCGAAGAAGCGGGGCGCCAGCGCGTTCAGAGGGCAGGTCTGCGTTGTAAACCGGGAAAAACTTCTCGAGATATTCAGAAACCCGCCCACATCGGTAAACAATGTCGCCGGCTATGACCAGGAGGTCAGGTCTGGACAGATAGGCCCTGTAGGCAATCTGACGCTCCCCATCTGTGCCGGCTGCCGTGTCGCCGGTTACCACAAAACGGTAGGCCTGGCCATATCCCTTGCGCGCGCTGGCGCTGGCCGAGAAGGCAAGCGACCTTTCTTTCCACACTCGGTAACGAAAATCGGAGCCGGGCTGAAGGCCGGTCAGGGTGGCTGTGTAAATGCAAAATGGCCCCAGGCCTGGCAAGAATACTCTGCGCATGACAGGCGCGCTCATTTTCGCCCAGCCGCCTAACGGTGTCGATGCCGGCCCCGATTGCACCTCCACAGACCAGTCGGTCTCCCGATCGCTCGTCTGCCAGATCAGCTGCAGTGTTTCCGGGGCATCCAGGGCGGGGGCGTTCCCCAACTGCAAATAAGGCTTGACCTGGAATGGATCTGTGCTGGACTGTTGTTGTCTGGCTGCCGGTAAGAAGCTGCATGAACTGAGGCAGGCAATCAGCGAGATGACAATAACCAGGAGATGTCGGTAAAGCATCAGCTAATTATCGCTTTAGAGGCCGTGCCGCACATGCAGATGAGCAGGAGGCGCTTCTAATCACTAGGCGGTGGGGACGGCGAGGTCGACCGCCGGCAGCGCTAATGGCGTGGATTCCTGTTCGCAGGACAATTTACGGAGCGCTGCTGTGTAATTCTCCAGCGTGGAGCCCTGGCCAGACTCAGTGAGGCTTTCCATCTGTGTTTCGATCTGTAAGACCCTGCTGTAAAAGCTCACCGCTGCTCGGTAGCTCCCCCGGCTCATGTTGAGAGCCCCGAGATGGTCGAGCGTGGACACAAGCCGGGGGTGACTCGGACCCAAGATTGTCTCCTCAATCGAGAGCGCTCTCAGGAAGAGCGGCTCCGACTCCTCATGGCGATGCAGTGTGAAGAGCAGCACGGCCAGGTTGTGCAGGCTCGAGGCCACCGTAAGATGGTCGGGACCAAGACTCGTCTCGCGAATCGACAAGGCCCGCCTCAACAACGGCTCTGCCTGGCCGTACTGTCCTAGCTGGAAATGAACCGCAGCCAGGTTGTTCATTACCTCGGCCAGTTCCGCGTGATCTGAGGCAAGCAGGGACTCTCGGATTGTCAGGCAGCGGGCAAAATAAGCAGCGGCTTCCCGGTAGCTGCCAAGCTCATAGTGGAGCGTGCCCAGGTCGTTGGCTGTGTCGGCCACCTCCTTGCTCTCCTCACCAAAAGAAGCCTGTCTTATGGTCAGGGACTGTCTGAACAGCTCGTCTGCCTGTCGATACTTGCCCTGGTTGTGCAGGCAGGAGGCAAGCTGGTTGAGGGTGGCCGTTGCATCCGGGTTGCTGGCTCCCAGCAGGTTTTCCTGAAGCATCAAAACCTGTCTCAATAGCGGTTCGGCGTCGACAAAGCATCGTTCTGACTCAAGAAGACGGGCCTGATTGAGCAGGTCGGTGATCAGGTTCAGTCCGGCCCGCTGGGATTTGCCGGTGCTGCGCCGGCCACGGGCTACGATTGGCGGCTCAACCGAGCGACAACGCTTTCTGTCCTGCCTCTGGCAGAGGTGTTGGGCGGAGGCTACTTGCGGTCGCCTGACCTGGGCCGGTGGCAGGCACTGATGCCGTATATCGGCAAGCTCGAGGCTAGCCTTCGACTGCTGCCTCGGCAGCGGAACGGTCCGTGCCAGCGGATTTGTAGCGGCAGCGAACTCGGGCTTGAGCGCCTTACGGGTTAGCTCAAAAGCCCGCCGAAAGAGCAAGCGTGCCCGATCGTAGTCGCCGCTGGCCATGCAGGAAGCGGCCCGCACCACGAGTTGATCTATAGCAATGGTGTCCAGCATCCTTGCTCACTTCGAGGGCCGTGGCGTGCACGACCTGCAGCGACGACCCCCCATGAATGCCAGCTACAGGTTTGACTCAGAGACTGAGCATATATTGGGTCAAGGAGCAGCTTCTGGGAATGCGGAAAACCCCATCAGAGTGGGAAATGTAAAGATCAATATACAGATTCCCATTTCAGCGCCTTAAGCGTGGTCCCATAAATCTCCAGCGTTTGTGCCACGGCCCGGTGCTCTGGCCCATACAGCCTTGTCTGGATCTTAAGCAGCCTTCGCCAGAGCGGTGCTGCCTCCAGGTGCCTGCCCTGTTTCTGATAGAGGGCCGCCAGGCCGGACAGGCTCTTCATCAAGACCGGGTGATCTTCGCCGAGAATCTGCTCCTTAATCTCCAGCGCACGCTGAAAGAGCTGCTCGGCTTCTCTGAGCCGGTCGATCGTTAAGTACATGACGGCAAGGTTGTGGATGCTGGACACCACGCAAGGATGTACGGCACCAAACAGGCGCTCCCGGACGACGAGCGTGCGCTCGAACAGGCGTTTGGCCTCGGAATGTTGCTCCTGCTGGAGAAGCGAGGCGGCCAGATTGTTCAGGCTAATCGCCACCTCCGCATGAGATTTGCCGAAATTGCGCTCCCTTACGGCCAGGGCCCGCCTGTGCATGATCTCAGCTTGGGCGTACTTGCCTTGCCGGTAATAAAGCATTCCCAGGTTGTTGGCTGTTACCGCCAGGCTCGCATGGTCGGGCCCCAGGTGAGTTTCCCGGATTGACATAGCCTTTTCATAGAGCGGCTCGGCTTCGGCACACCTCATCTGCCCGTAGAGGCACAGGGCAAGGCTGATCAGCGTGTCTGCAAACTCCTCCGGCTCAACGCCGGGCACGCGCTCCTCTAGCGACAGAATCTGCCGCAGCAAAAGCTCGGCCTCCGGAAGCCGCCTTTCGGCGCTCAGCTGACTCGCCTGCCTTCTAAGAGCGCCGATCTCCCCCGAGGCAGAGAGATGACTTACGCTTTGAGCGGTCCCCTCCCTCGCCGACTCAGCTTTATCCCCGGGACGACCGAGCCGGCTTTCGAGCTGTTGAGCCTCGGCGTGCCGGTTTCTCCGCTTGAGCAAGATAATGTAGTTCTGGCGTGCGGTTATCGCTTCCGGATGCTCAATGCCGAGGGCCGTTTCGCTCATGGCCAGCACGCCCTTGTAGAGCAGCTCAGCCTCGCCGTAGCGTCCTTGCTCCAGATAAAGATTGGCCAGGCGGTTCAAGCTCACCGCCACATCGGGGTGCTCCAGCCCGAGAACCGTTTCCCGGATCGATAGCGCTTGCTTGTAGAGCGGCTCGGCCTCTGAATACTTGCCCAGAGCATGATTGACCAGGGCGAGGCTGTAAAGGCTGTCTGCCACCAGGGGATGTTCAGTCTCCAGCTCGTTCTCCCTGATTGCCAGCGCCCGCAAGTAAAGTGGCTCGGCCTCCTCGTATCTTCCCTGAGCACGGTATATTGTCGCCAGGTTGTGGATTGAGGTGGCTACGTCAAGGTGTTCCATTCCCAGTACTCGCTCATTTATCAGGACTGCCTGCTTGCCGAATAGCCCGGCTTCGTCATAGTCGCGCTTACTGCGACAAACAATCGACAGGTTCGTCAAGATCGTGGCTACGTCTGGATGATCCTCACCAAGATCTCTCTGGAACAGAGGCAGGGCGTGTCGGAACAGCGGTTCCGCCTCGAGCGGCCTGCCCTGCCTCAGTAGCGCCTCGGCCTTCCTGACCAGATCGTAGGCTTCAATGCTCACGGTTTTCTGGCGGCATTGAATAGCTCTGGCCTTTGACTGCAGCCGATCTGCTGCTGAAAGCTGATCTGTCTGTCTGAGCAAAATGGCGTAGTCTTCCAGAACGCTCAATAGGTCCGGATGCTCTGGACCCAGGTCGCGCTCCATGCAGGACAGGGCCTGTTTATATAGGTATTCGGCTTCGCTGTACTTGCCCATCTTGTCAAGCAGCTTAGCCAGCTCGTGAGCTTGTTTGGCTACATCCGGGTGCTCGCGTCCCAGGGCCATCTCCCGGATCGATAGCGCCCTTCTCGATAAAGGCTCAGCCTGGGACAACTTGCCCTGGTCCCTGTACATGGCAGCCAGTTCGCTGAGACTGGTTGCCACCAGCGGATGGCAGGGGCCGAAGCTCTTCTCTCGGATCGCCAGCGCTTGCCTAAACCGCTCCTCTGCCTCTGAATAGCGGCTCATGAAGAAGTACATTCCCGCCAGCATGCTCAAATGTGTGGCCACGTCCGGGTGCTCGTTCCCCAGGACCGTCTCCATGATCGACAGCGCTCTCAGCAGGAGCGGCTCCGCTTCGCTTACACGACCGGTAAAGCGGTAAGCCAGGCCCAGAAGAATCAAACTCTGGGCAACCTTCCTGTCGAAGGGGCCAAAATGGCGCTGTCTTATGGCTAGCGAACGCTGGCAGGGCCTTTCCGCCTCGGCAAACCTGGTCAGCTCCAGACAGACCACACCCAGCTCATTGAGGCTGTCGGCGACCTCAGGATGGTCCTCTCCAAAAATCTGCTCTTTCAGCGCGATTGCCTGTTTGAAGAGAGTTGCGGCCTCGCCCTGCTCGCCTTTGGCTCTGGCCAGCGCAGCCATGTTGTGCAGATTTGCCGCCTGTTCAACCAATTCTGGGCTGGATAGAGGTCTTGGGTCGGCGATTGCGCCGGGCTCGGTGGCCAGGTTCTCGGCGCTAGCTCGAGCCCGCCTGTATTGAATCTGCTTCAGTCTGCAAGATTCGTCCTTTGCCGGTAACTGAGCGGCGTTGGCCAGGCTCATCAGCATGGATAGATCGACGGCTTGAGGCGGGACATTCCTTTCACTTATGTCCAGAACCTTCTTATAAAGCGATGCCGCCTGGAGAAAGTCACCGTCCTCAAAGCAGGAGTTTGCTTGGAGGATCAGACTTTTGACGAGATTCTTCTTTGACATGACGACTGCCCTTGAGGGTCTGACTTGCTTCGAGGTGAGGACGAAATCCCCTGACATCAGAGCGTTTTCAGCTCTGTTAAGTTCCGCAAGTAGTATTGCGCCATCGGCCCCACAGTTTGAAGTGGGGGAAACCGCATAACGAGCGGAAAACACGCCCTTGATATCTCTGTCCGCTTCTTGAACGCTCCAGCGCTTCCGCTTCCAGAGATCCGGTTGCTGGGCTCTGCCTCCTTCGCTTCGTAGCTCCTCTGCGCCTTTCGGTTGGATCGACAGCCGCCCGACCAGAAAGCGAGATCTCCGGTCGGCCTCATCCTCACTCTCCTTCGTTTACTAAGGAACGCAGAAAGCCCCGGTTGGCATGCTGGTTCTGATTTGCCCGGCCGCAGCTACCGATAATCTACTGATAACCAGGTCTCACCACCGGGCGTTCAAGCGAGTTGGCCGGCGGTGACGCATATCTGCGAGAACCGGGTAGAAAGAAAAAGGATTTGTGCCTGGGCAGACCGGAGGCGTTGTCGTGTATATCTGTCCCATGTGTCAGGCCGAGAACCGGCCGACTGCAAAGTTCTGCCGCAAATGCGGTTCGTCCAGGCCGGCTGAGCCATCGGCGGACGTGTCCGTGGCCGTGAGCGCTACCACCGCTGTCGAGGAGAAACCGGGCGGCAACGGGGGCAGCGAGACGGGGAAGTTTGAAGCGGACGCTTCCGATGAGTTGGTGGAAGAGATTACCGAGGAGGAGGTGGCGGCAGAGGCATCGCAAGCTGGCCTGATTGCTCAGGACGCCACGATGCGCCCCGGCTCTCGGGAGACAGAGAGTGGTGAGCAGGATTCCGCGAACACCTCCTCTGGCGATAAGGCGTCAGCTGGACAGTCGCCTGAAGCGGCCGACGAACCGGCTGCGCAGGTCGTCGCTCCCAGACGCGGCGGGCCCACCTGCCAGTCCTGTGGCGCGCACATCAGGGTCCTCGACAAATTCTGCATATGGTGTGGTGAAAGGCAACCGGAGCGCTCACCAGTGCCGATGAAAAGATGTTCCGATTGCCGTACCCAGCTGCCGATGACAGCCAACTTTTGTTTCGCCTGTGGTAACGATGTCGGGGCTCACCCCCGAAAGAAGGTGCGGGCTCCCACAGAGCTCTTCGCCGAGGAAGACCCGGACTTGTTTCCAAAATTCGAGGCCTGAACGACCGGTATCATATTCGATACCAGTTTGTGGGTGGCGGGTATGCGGCGCCCCATGCCCTGGCCGGATAGCGCGACCCACGACCAAACGAAGCGTGCTCGGTCTATACGACCGGATAGTGCTTGGCACAATGCCCCGGCTAACCAGGGGCCGCTTAACACTTGCCGAGGCTTTAGCTTCAAGGTCCCACCGAAAGGCAAGAAGCTCTAATTTATTGAGACGTCCGCGAAGGGCGGCAGGCCGGGCGCATGATTAATTAGCGTGAGTGCAGGGTTCCGGGGCTAGGAATGACCAGAGAATGGCGATATTGGGATGCCTCTCAGATGAATTCCCGAGTCTGTTAGTTTGCCATCTTGACGCCGGCCTCCTCCGGTGCTGGGATGGTTATGTCATGACTAAAGCACTCTTGGGACACCCTCGAAGAGCAAGGAGGGTTTATGAAATACACAGATTTAACTGCTGTTGAAGAAGTTAATCTCGAAAGAATGAGCAAGGTTATGGGTGGCTTCAGCCTTACGCCCTTGGGTACGCCTGCTGTGGGAGGTCTTGCCGTAGCAATACCCGCTGCCAGCACCGCGCTGGCGACGGACGGCCTAGCCACGGCGGCGGGGTTAATCCCGCCAGACCAGGTCGCGACGTTTGTTGCGATCATTCAAGCCGTTACATAACGGTAGTGGTGAGCTCCGAGACTGTTTTCGGAAGCCGACCGCTACCGGAGGTACCGCAAGCGCCCGGTGGGCATAATTTTTATAACAGTTTGCCGAGAGCCAGAATTGAACTGGCGACACAAGGATTTTCAGTCCTCTGCTCTACCAACTGAGCTACCTCGGCACAAGTAGCTTATGTTTCAAGCCGGTCTTCCAGGAGCACCACTGAAACGAGACAGTGAATGAATATACCATAGCTTTCACGGTCAAGCGCAGCTGGTCGCTCAGGGAGCGCAGCCTGCTTTACTGCGGCTGACGATCGGCAGACTCCCGAGCCACTTAATATACTGACGATCCAGCGACCGGGACGACCTCGTTGTAGACCCCAGCCACGCGCAGGCCCATCTGGACCCTGCGGATAAGAACGTCCGCCATGACCTGGTGGCTGACCGGTTGACCGTTCGATTGGCTGACCAGAGTGCCGATCACCCCCACCACCACGCTGCCATCGGGATTAATCGCCTTGGCCTGGACCGTGGTTGGTTGAAACGCAGCTACCATGCGCCCTGACATTATTCCGTTGGCAGTCTCCGGCGACCAGAAGGCGGTTTGAAAGGCGGAAACCGCCTCAGGGGTAATCCAGCCGCAGGCCTGCTGATGTGACTGTTGGGCTGTCTGTGCCGAGTAGTCCATGGCCATGGTCAACCACCACTTGGTGAAGTCGGTGGCCAGCTTGGGATCCAAAGGTTGTTGTGGGGGCGCCGGCCCGGCTGCCGGCTTGACCTCGTTAGCTGGCGCCTTGCTGGCCAGCGGGGGCTCATCGTGGGAGTTCATCCCGCCGACGAGGATAGCCAGGACGCCAATAACGACGAGCGCAAGCAGGATTTTATCTCGCAGAATTCGCTGAACCAGGGCTTGGGCAATCTCGTACAACATGGCCGAAAACTTATCTTCTCATTCACCTGCTGCAAGGCGGCAGTCGGCTTATCCTACTCCGACACCTCAAATTCTCTGTCTTTTTTTCAAAAAAGCAAGCTGAACCATGGGGAAATTCCCATGGCCTGCGGGTTTGGTAATTCAGCCAGCGGTGCAAAGCCGCAGTTCGCTGCCCGGCTTCCCAGGACTGTACAATGGGGGCGTTTCTGACCGTCGCTGCCGGGTTTGAACCGGCAGCAGCGCGAGTTGGCAGCCTTTTGGTTAAAATACTGCGGTTGGGCCTGCCTTGGGCGGGGGACGAAGCAATCGATGTCATCTGACAAAAGACCAGCAGCCGATACGGGTGGGAGCGACGAGGGACCTGATCCGGAAGGATCGCCGGGAAGACAGCTCTTCACGCGCTCTCTGGCTGCTGCGGGGGACGCCTCGGTCTTCGCTTCTGGGTCCAGCCGTCAGTTCGTGGCGTATACGGTCAAACTTCCGTCCGAACAGCTGGCTGCCCTGCAGTCCATCTGGCTCGAGTTGAAGAGGCGCTATGGAGCGCATTCTCCCGACAAGAGCGGCATGATCCAGCAGGCAATTAGTGAATGGTTGAAGAAGTGGGATGGCCCGGAGCAGCAGGAGCTGCTCAATCAGCTTCTGGAAATCCGTCGGGACACGCGGCGCCGCCAGTATCGGAAAGCTCCCTAAATTCGCCGCTAGATCGGGACTAGTCCGCCTTCAGGTGGTGATAGAGATAATAGCCTACGGCGGCCACGCCAAGCACGACTATGGCCAGGTCGAACTTGTGCCAGAGGTTGACGAACATCTCCATGTTTTCGCCGAACTTAATACCGACGTAAGTCAGGAAGTAGCACCAGACCCAGGAGCCGATGAATGTGAAGGCGCAGAAAACCAGAAAGTGTGCCTTGAGAACTCCGGCTGGGAAGGAGATGAAGGTCCTCACCACCGGCAGCATGCGGCATATAAAGAAGGCCCAGTCGCCCCACTTATCCACCCAGCGGTCCGCTGCCTCCAGGTCCTTCTGCCTCAACAGGAACCAGCGGCCAAACTTCTCCAGAAACGGCCGCCCGCCATAAAGCCCGAGAAGGTAGGAGGGGATCGAACCAAGCAGGCATCCCAGGGCGCCGGCCAGCGCTGCCAGGTGAAAGTTCATTTTTCCTTGTTGCACGAGTATGCCGGCGGTGGGCATGATCGCTTCGCTGGGCAGAGGTATGTTGGCTGACTCAATCGCCATCATCACGAGGACGCCTGCGTATCCCCAATTGGCCACGCAGTCCTTGATCATTTGCAGAGCCGGATCGATGAGTTCGTGAATCACTGAAGCACCTCTGAGGAATCTGAGCCGTTGCGGCACCCAAAAATTCTAACCGCCAAAGCCGGCA
>Ga0066388_100000098_pt1 | contig 28390 bp, 28 predicted proteins | sample PanSoiMetaGPlot6_FD_64539 | JGI IMG/M metagenome (GOLD analysis project Ga0066388, IMG submission 64539) | Tropical forest soil microbial communities from Panama analyzed to predict greenhouse gas emissions - Panama Soil - Plot 6 (Hybrid Assembly) | ecosystem: Environmental > Terrestrial >...
AGCAGCAACCCGCCAGGTCAGCACCCCCGCCCGCAGACAGCGCAGAAGCCGCCGGCATGCCGGCGGTTTCGTTGGTCTCAGTCCTGGTCTCAGTCGCTTCGACGGCGGACAGTCGCACACGCGTAGGGCGGGCGGACCGTCAGTCGAAGTCGTCTGGCTGGCGGGCGGATCTCGAAGTAGTCGTAGTACTTGTTGAACGTGACTGCCCACTTGTCGAGGAAGCCCTCCGTACCAAGGAGTCCTTGGAAGACCATCTGAAAGCTCGGGTCCTTGATGAATGCGACATGCGCCGTCCACGTCCGAGCCGGGTCCTTTACCAGATTCAGGTCGACGTACTCGAACTGCACCCGACGCTCGGCGCCGAGCAGCGCAATCGTCCCCGTCTGCGCCCCGACTGACCGATTCGGACGCCCAGGGCGTCTGCAGCGCCACGGTCGAAGACGGTGATCGGAGCGCCGGTGTCGATCAGTGCCCGAGTGGTCCAATCGCCGTTCGGCGCCAAGGACAGCCGAACGTCCAGGGTCGGGCGCAGGGTCGGCGGATTCCCCTCCTCCCGATAAGGGAACCGGTGTCTCCCGTTGCCGCTAGCCCACACCAATCGTTAGCCCACACCAATCACGATTGTGTCGGACCTGGGAGACACGTACTGAGCTACCGCACCCTCGCCCTTTTTGCCCAGCTTACGTAGCTCTGGCACTAGCTCTCGAGAGCTACCGGCCGCCGCGATGACCTCTCCGTCCTTCACTGCGACCCAGAGACCTTCCCATCGATCGAGGTCGGGCAAGCGTCGCTCGGGCTCCATCCGCTCAGGCCGCGCTCCCATACCACGACCGTAGCCGTTACGCCTCGCGATGCGCCAGAGCGCTGAGAGCATCCTCATGGTTTCTCGGTCGTGTGCGTAGAGCGATTCGCTTCATGGTTCATGGTAGGCGGGCGCGGTAGGCCACGCACGACGGCGCGCTCACGCCCGATGCCGCTGACTTCGGCCCTCTGCGCGGGGGGACCTTCGGCCGTGGTTGCCCGGCAAGGGCGCGACCACAGTCAAGGGTGACAGTGAACCTCGTGGGAGAGGAGGGAGTGGCGATGAAGATCTTCTTCGTGACCCTTGCCCTGCTGATGGCGGGCCTGGCGTTCGTCGCTCCACCGCTGATCGTGGTCCTGCCGGCGCTGCTCGTGGGAGTGCTCCTGATGGCATCTCCGATGATCATGAGGTCCCTGCTGCGCGGTGTGGACAACGGCGACCACACCCGCGACGACGCGCGCCGCGACCAGCATCCGACCTCGGGCACTACGGCACGGTAGGACCCAGAGCTGTCACCGCTGCGGGCTTCCAGTCAGTGTTTAGATCGCCACGAGCAGCGGCGGTGAGTTCGGCATCGACCGCATCCCAGCGGGCGGTCGACGGGACTGGGTCGGTGCGCAGCTCTGCGAAAGTTCGTCGATCCGTCAGGCGCTGGCGGACGCTGCGCGCAGGTTAGTGCCTACTCGCTCGGCTATGGTCGTCGCGAGTTCAGCAAAGTCGCGATGGGCGTGTTGCACCGCCTTCTGGTGTCCGCCGAACGCGCCGTCTGCAGGCTTGAGTGCGAAGACCGGCTTTCGAGCATCCAACGCCATTGGTGCCAGGCTTCGGTAGTGTTTCAACTGGGCGAGGCAGTTCGGGTCGTCGTCGATCGGAGGGGCCTCGCCGCCTTCGTCGAGTACATCCTTACGATAGACGGGCGGGATACGCTGCATCCACCTCCGGTAGGCAACGACGGGTTGGCCGCGTCGCACGCCGTGCTGCTGCAGGACGTAACCGATGGGACTCATTCGGCCAGCCGGAAGCTCTAACTCAGCGTCCAGGTTGTGCGGCAGGCGAGCCTGCCATTCGCCGCGCCATCGGCGGAGTGTCGGGCCAAGGTTCCGCAGGCCCTGAAGGCTGAACAGGTCGGGAGCCAGTGGGACCACCACATGGGTAGCGGCGACTAGGGCGGCTCGGTTGATTGCACCGAGGTTCGATCCTACGTCAACGAGCGCTATGTCGGCACGACACCGTCGGATGCCGTCAGCTATGAGCCGGTGGAAAGCGGAAATGACGCGAAATGCGCGCTCCTTACCCTCCAGGCAGTCCAGCCATTGGTTAGAGAACTCGTCCTCGAACTGAGACAGGGCGAGGTCGCCGGGCAGGAGGGCGAGCTGGTCATCGAGCGCTATCAGCGGCGCGGCTGCCACGTCACCAATGCCACGCAGCAACGGACGTATGCTGCCATAGACCGTTGGTCCATGTCCTTCGTCAGGCCACAACGCGATGAGGTCGTCCTCCTCGATGAAGGCCGTGGTCAAGTTGGCCTGAGGGTCGAGGTCGACCGCTAGCACGCGCACCCCGAGTTCGGCATACATCCACGCGAGATGGTAGACGAGCAAGGTCTTTCCCACTCCGCCCTTGCTGTTGAAGAGCGCCACAACAGGTAGAGTCATGACGGGCTCCTCAACGTCACGGAGACAAAGGAGGCATCCACAGCGAACTCAGCGGGCGGGTTGCCGTTTCGTTCCAGTGCTGTGCGAGCGATAGCGAGGCCCGCTCCGAAGCGCTGTACGTAGCCGAGATTGCGCATGGCCTCGGCAAGCACCGGATTACGATAGTCGGTGACCCCTGGGGCTCCGAAGTTCTCGACCGTAACGGTGCCGTAGGGTCCACCGGGCGAAAAGAGCTCGACCCGGTCTTCGTACCAGCTAAGGCGGACCGGGCTCGCCGTTGCCTCGTAGTTGCGGTGCAGCACTGCGTTGCGCGTAAGCTGCTGCAGCCCCCGGAGCGGATAATCGGGACGGCGCTCCTCTGTGCTGTCCGCCCCGATTCGGACGGCAGTGTGTATGTTGAGGGTGAGGAGTTCGTCGAGCTGGCGCAACAGCGCCGGTACAGGTGCGGTGAGACTTTTCTCGTCGATGATTGGGTCATCCAGCGTTTCGCCGTCGACCCTGAGGAACTGAATATAGGCACCCGTCAGGTAGCGAGTTGGATCCTCTCCCAAGACCAGCAGGCCGACGGCCGTCGGAACGCCGTCGAGCGTTGCCAAGCGGAGTGTGGCAAGTTGTTCAACGAGCATACGCCCGTTCTCATCGAGCACTTCGGCCGGAAGCGAAGCCGGCAGGTGCTCGCGTTGAAAAAAATCGAGATCGAGGTCGTCTAGGGAGGCTCCGCTGAGCGGCCGTGCGTCGAATGTCAGGTCGGCCGAGCGGCGGCGCTCGCTGAGGCGACGCTCCTCGTCAACCGTCGCAAGCGCACGACGCGGGCCGACGCGGATCCAGACGCGTCCGCAGAAGCGCACCGGCGGGGACGGGCTCGGATCGACCTCGATGAAGGCGACGTGCTTGCCGTCCACCTCGAGCCGATCCACTCGCATACTCGGAAGGGGAAGGATTTTGCCACTGTCGCGCCGCCCCGCAAGGTTGAGCAACAGTTGGTCATTGACGTCGATCCCGACCGGCCGTCCACCGTCGTCTGCACCGATGAAGACGACTCCCGAGGTCCCGTAGCCCGGGTAGTCGTTGGAGAAGGCACAGATCGCCTCATCAACGCGGTCGTCGGGCGCGGAAATCTTGCGCTCGACCTGGTCGCTCTCCAGATCGGTGAGTAGAGCGCGCAGCTCAGGATCGGAACGGGGCACGGGGCGACCCTAGCTGTTCGAGTAGCGGTGGCGAGTGAGGTGCGGCGGTCACACTCGAACGAACGTTCGCGGCAGGGCGAAGACTGGTGCTCAGGCTGCTCGGGGGCGGCTGGTACGGTCCGGCTCGGTGATGTAGCAGGTCGCTGGCGAGGCTAGGGAGGATGGCGTGCGGGATGAGGGCGGCCTCGGGTCGCGTGAGGCGGGCAGCGGTGCGTCGGCCGAGATGGCTGGGAGTGGGAGGTTTCCGGATCGCAGCCTGATCGATCTGTCCCGGGATCCGACGCCGGGGGTCCCCGGTCATGCGGCGCCGGACGATGTCGGGGACCGGCCGTTGATCGATTTGTCCCGGGACCCGACCCCCGGGGTACCAGACCATGCTGCGCCAGAGGACGCCGAGTAGGGCAAGCATCGTGTACCGGCCGGTGCAGCCCGGCGGGTTGCAGCCTTGTGGGACGAGCGGCACCGTCTCGACGACGCGGCTCGACGACGCGCCGGCCACGGCGGCCCACCCCAGCCGACGGCCACCCCGCCGAGCACGTCGACCCGGGCCGCAACCTCGACCCTTACCGCCACGACAGGCACCGTGCGGGGACCGACACCCTGCCAGGACCCACCCCGGAAGACCTCTGACTGCGCGCACGCCGCTCAGCTCGCAGCGAGCGTGTCCGGCCTGCCGGGCAGACACCCAGCCGTCGGCCGGTCCTCAGCTGACAGATTGCCCCGATCTGCTCCGACCGTCCCGTTCGCGGACGGTCGTGATTGCCCGGCATTCCCCGCGGGCGCCGGGCATCACGAGCACGACCAATCGGTGCTTGGGCCCTCGCTACCCGCGGCTAGCTCTCGCTCTTGGCCGGGACCCCACCCTCGAGCAGCGAGCGGACCTCGGACTCCTTGTACCGCCGGTGGCCGCCGAGGGTGCGGATCGATGTGAGCTTGCCAGCCTTCGCCCACCGCGTCACGGTCTTGGGGTCGACACGAAACATCGTGGCGACCTCAGCCGGCGTGAGCAGCGGCTCGGCGTCAGTGGATTGGCGCGTGGTCATGGCTCTCTCCCCTTCTGCCTCAGCCAGGGAACGTCCGGTACGTACCCCCAGCCGAGGTCCATATTGCACCATTCTTCCACATAGATCAAATCACCCACTAAGGTCATTTGGACCTAGTCACCCCGGATGGGTAGGTCCGCATCAGTTGGCCGACTCGACCCGGTGCGGGATGCGCCAACGCTCGATCACCCGGCCGTACGCTTCGGTAGCGGTCGGTAGGTCCCCTGCGGCCAGTGCTGCCAACGCTACGGCGAGGTCACCGGGTGAGTCGTCTGCCCGCAGCTCCTCGTCCGAACGGAGGTCCACCAAGCCGCCATAGTCCAGTTCGACCACCGAACGCGGATGAAACTCCTCCAACCAGCGGCCCAGCGGTTCCACCGTTTCGGCTACTGTCTCTGTGTCGAACGCGCGTCGCAGTACCGCCAACGAGCGTGCCATGCGGCGGCGCGCATCCGCCATGGCGGTGCGGTACAGCAACGACCGGCCCACCTCGGTCGCCGGGAGCGCGTGGCCGGCCGTGGACCCCGGACCGCCCCCAGTAGCGGAACCGCCGGTGCTTGCCCCTGCCTCCGCGGCAGTGGGAGGACCGCCCAGTCGCAGCTGCCGTTCGTTCGGGCGTACGAGCAGGAACCAGCGCACCGGCACCGCCCACCGGCTGGTCAGGATGTGCGCCTGCAACTCTGGGTGCTCAGCCAGCCACTTTTCGTGCTCACTGGCGGCCCGATCCACCTCCGCCTCGGGCAGCACCGCGGAGGCGACCTCAGCCGGCAGCAACGCGGCCAACTCGGTCGCCGCCCGCCAGCACCGCAGCTCGGTCCGCAACGGGCAGATCAGCGGTGCGCCGTCGACGACCAGCACGTAGGCGTGCGCGCCCGCCTCGCCGGGGTGCGGCGCCCGGGGAGGAGTCCGGCAGGCCAACACCAGGCCCGCCGCCCGCTCCCGATGCGGCCCCTCCCGAGTGGACGGTGCCGACCCGGCGGCCAGATAGGCCTGCCACTCCCGCCGCTCTCCAGGCGGAAACGCCAACAGCGGCTCGTACACCCGCAACTCGGCGGCATGAGGCGGACTCACCGTTCGATCGTGCCACGGTATGGCCCGACATCCACCAGTCGGATGACGATCAACACGTACAGTCACCGAAGGTCACCAAACAGTGCAAACCAGCGGAGCCGCAGCACCTTAAGGTGTGAGTAGGGCAGACCGCCCACCGCACTACGGCCCCACAAGGGCCGAGACGATTGCACGACGAGGAGACCCCCGTGAGCGTGTTCAGTGCCGATCATGAACAGGTTGTCTTCTGCCACGACGCAGCCTCGGGGCTGCGCGCGATCATCGCGATCTACTCCACGGCGCTCGGGCCGGCGCTCGGCGGCACCAGGTTCTTCCCGTACGAGCGCGAAGAGGACGCGCTTGCCGACGTGCTCAACCTGGCCAAGGGGATGGCGTACAAGAATGCCCTTGCCGGCCTCGACCTCGGCGGCGGCAAGGCGGTGATCTGGGGCGACCCGCTCACCCACAAGACGGAGGCGCTACTGCGGGCGTACGGGCGGTTCGTGCAGTCTCTCGGCGGTCGCTACATCACCGCCTGCGACGTCGGCACCTATGTCGAGGACATGGACGTCGTCGCCAGGGAGTGCCACTTCGTGACTGGTCGGTCACCCGAGCACGGCGGTGCCGGCGACTCCTCCATCCTCACCGCTTGGGGGGTGTTCCAGGGCATGCGCGCCTCGGCCGAGCACCTCTGGGGCACGCCGTCGCTGCGCGGTCTGCGGATCGGAGTCGCGGGTGTCGGCAAGGTCGGCCGGCATCTCGTCGAGCACCTCCGTGACGACGGGGCGAGCATCGTGGTGGCCGACATCAGCGAGCAGGCCATCGAGCAGGTACGGGTACTCCACCCGGGTGTCGAGGTGGCCGACGACACCGATGCGCTGATCCAGTCCGATCTGGATATTTACGCTCCGTGCGCGCTCGGTGGCGCGCTAGACGACTACACGGTGCCCCTGCTTCGCGCGAAGGCAGTCTGCGGCGGGGCGAACAACCAACTCGCGCACGCCGGCATCGAGAAGGTGCTCCAAGACCGCAGCATTCTCTACGCGCCCGACTACGTCGTCAACTCCGGCGGTGTCATCCAGGTTGCCGACGAGATCGAGGGCTTCTCCTTCGAACGAGCCAAGGCCAAGGCAACAAAGATCTTCGACACGACCCGGCGGATCTTTGCGCTGGCCACCGAGGAAGGCGTGCCACCGGCAGTCGCCGCAGACCGACTCGCCGAGCGGCGAATGGCCGAGGTCGGCCGGCTACGGACGATCTTGCTGCGCTGATCGGGACCGGCGTGGCGGGCCGGTTGCGGCGTGCCCTAACCTGCCCCGGCGCTGTACCGTAGGAGCACGACGATGACCAGACTGCCGGGGCCGCCTCGTGCAGGCCGCCCCGTTTCTGTGCGAGGGGGTCGAGCCATGGGGCGCGGCCGTGCGAAGGCCAAGCAGCAAAAGGTGGCCCGTGCGCTGAAGTACAGCTCGCACGACACCGACCTCGACGCCCTTCAGCGAGAGCTGGCTGGCGGCGGCGACGGCAGGTCACAGCGGTCGCCTCAGCACGACGAGCTGGACGACGAGGACGAGGGCGAGCACGACGACGACTGGGCCAGCACGCGCTGACCCCGTCGGCCTCGGGGCGCGCCCGGGCCGGGCCGGCTGGCCAAGCCCGGCCGCGGAGGGGGCGCCCTGGCTTCAGGCGTAAGCACCTCGTAGCTTTACGCCACCGGTTCCCGCCACCACGGCACCGGCCACCCAGGCCGGCGTCTGGGCCGCCCGTAGCATGGCCAGCGCCCGGTCGGTGTCGTGCGCGGCCACGACCACGACCATCCCGACGCCGAGGTTGAACGTCCGCTCCATCTCGGCCTGCGCGACATCACCGTGCCGGGCGATCAGGTCGAAGATCGGCGGCGGGCGCCAGGTGCCGCGCTCGATCACCGCGTCGACCGACGGCGGCAGCACCCGCGCCAGGTTGGCGGCCAACCCGCCGCCGGTGACGTGTGCGAACGCGTGCACGTCCGCCGCGGCGGCCAGCGCCAGGCAGTCCCGGGCGTAGATGCGGGTCGGCGTCAGCATCTCCTCGCCGAGCGTCCGGCCGGCCCCCAGCTCCTCGACCTCGCCGTCCAGGCGCAGCCCGGCGCGGTCGAGCAGCACGTGCCGGGCCAGCGCGTAGCCGTTCGAGTGCAGCCCGGACGAGCCCAGCGCGATCACGGCGTCACCGACCCGGACCCGCTCCGGGCCCAGCGCGGCGTCCGCCTCCACCACCCCGACCGCGGTCGCGGCCAGGTCGTACGCGTCGGGATCCATCAAGTCGCCGTGTTCGGCGGTCTCCCCACCGACCAGCGCGCAGCCGGCCCGGACGCAGCCTTCGGCGATGCCCGCGACGATCGCGGCCACCCGCTCCGGCACGACCCGGCCGCAGGCCAGGTAGTCCTGCACGAACAGCGGCTCCGCCCCGCACACGACCACGTCGTCGACGACCATGGCGACCAGGTCGATGCCGACGGTGTCGTGCACGCCCAGCGCCTGCGCGACGGCCAGCTTGGTGCCGACGCCGTCGGTGGACGAGGCCAGCAGCGGCCGCCGGTACCGCCCGAGGTCCAGCGCGAACAGCCCGGCGAACCCGCCGAGCCCGCCGACCACCTCCGGCCGCCGGGTGCGCGCGACCGCCGACCGCATCAGCTCGACCGCGCGCTCCCCCGCCTCGATGTCGACGCCGGCCGCCGCGTACGTCGCGCCCGGCCCACGCGTCATGGCCGGGCCAGGGCGTCCCCGGCGCCGTACCCCCGTGGCAGCACCGGCGCCGCCTCGCCCACCCCCTGCTCCGCGCCGGCAGCCTGCTGCTGGTCGACCACCCGGGCGCGGATGCCTTCCAGCACGTGCTTGCCGACTAGGTCCGGCGTCGGCAGCGGAATCGGGTAGTCCCCGTCGAAGCATGCCCGGCACAACCGGGACCGCGGCTGCTCCGACGCCGCGACCAGGCCGTCCAGCGAGACGTACCCCAGCGTGTCGGCACCGATCGACCGCCGGATCCCTTCCACGTCCAGCCCGTTGGCGATCAGCTCCGCCTTGCTGGCGAAGTCGACGCCGTAGAAGCACGGCCATTTCACCGGCGGCGAGGAGATCCGCACGTGCACTTCGATCGCGCCGGCTTCGCGCAGCATCCGGACCAGCGCCCGCTGGGTGTTGCCGCGCACGACCGAGTCGTCGACGACCACCACTCGGCGCCCGCGCAGCACGTCCCGCAGCGGGTTGAGCTTGAGCCGGATACCCAGCTGCCGGATCGTCTGCGACGGCTGGATGAACGTGCGGCCGACGTAGGAGTTCTTCACCAGGCCCAGGGCGTACGGGATGCCGGACTCCTGCGCGTACCCGACCGCGGCCGGTGTCCCCGAGTCCGGCACCGGGATCACGATGTCACCCTCGGCCGGGTGCTCCCGGGCCAGCCGGCGGCCGACCTCGACCCGGGCAGCCTGCACGCTCCGGCCGCCGATGGCTGTGTCCGGCCGGGCCAGGTAGACGTACTCGAACAGGCATCCCTTCGGCTTCGGGGCCGCAAACCGCTCCGAGCGCAGCCCGTCGTGGTCGATCGCCAGCAGCTCGCCGGGCTCGATCTCACGGACGAACGACGCGCCCACGATGTCCAGCGCTGCGGTCTCGCTGGCCACCACCCAGCCACGCTCCAGCCGGCCGAGCACCAGCGGGCGCACCCCGTACTCGTCGCGCGCCATGTACAGCGTGTTCTCGTCCATGAACACCAGGGAGAACGCCCCGCGCAGGGTGGGCAGCACCTCCAGCGCCGCCGCCTCCAGCGACAGGTCCGGGCGTGCCGCGAGCAGGCTGGTGACCAGGTCCGAGTCGGTGGTCGTCGCGCCGGTGAGCTCCGGAATGCCGTCGGCGGCGGCGCGGGCGGCCAGCTCGGCGCTGTTCACGAGGTTGCCGTTGTGGCCGAGCGCGAGGCCGGTCCCGGCTCGGGTGGCCCGGAACGTCGGCTGGGCGTTCTCCCAGGTGCTCGAGCCGGTGGTCGAGTAACGGGTGTGCCCGATCGCGATGTGCCCGCGCAGGCTGGCCAGCGTCGGCTCGTCGAAGACCTGCGCGACCAGGCCGAGGTCCTTGTAGACGACGAGCGTCGCCCCGTCGCTGACCGCGATGCCGGCCGCCTCCTGACCGCGGTGCTGCAGCGCGTACAGCCCGAAGTAGGTGAGTTTGGCCACATCCTCCCCGGGCGCCCAGACACCGAAGACACCGCACTCCTCACGGGGCGGGGTCTCGGGGAGGTCCGGGCCGACCAGCGACGACGAGTCGTCTACCTGGCCACGCCGCACACCCGCGAGTCTAGTGGCAAACCGCTGTGGCGGGACGTGCCGCGGCCGGCCGCTTGGGGGGGACGCGGCCGGCCGCGGAGCTTCAGGGTGTCTCGACGTGTCAGGTCTCTCGACCACTCACGGTCGCATCTCGAAGGCACAAGGTCAATGGAAACGGGCGGTCGCTTTGAGAAAACGTCACCCGGTCAGTTGCTCAGCTGAGCACGGGGAGATACAGACCGAGGTCGGTGCGCTGCCCGCTAGCCCGTACGATACCGGCTGCGACGGCGTCGGCCCACGTCACCCGGCCGGTCGCGAGCCGGAGCCAGGTCAGCGCGTCGGTTTCGATCACGGCCGGTGGAGTGCCGCGGGTATGCCGGGGGCCGGCGATGCACTGCACGGCAGCGTACGGCGGCACCCGCAGCTCCACCGACCGCCCCGGCGCGTGGGCGGCGAGCAGGTCGGCCAACCCCCGTACGGCGAGCCGGACCGCCGCCGGGTCCAACCGCGGCGGGGGTCGGCCCGGCACCGACCGGCCCAGGTCGTCGGCGTGCACGACCAACTCCCAGACCCGGCTGAGCAGCACATCGGCCACCGCGGCGGCGCCACGCCGGACAGCGACGGTCGCCGGTGGCCGGGGGATCGCCACGCCGGCGACCCGAGCCCGGGCGCCGCGGAGCTCGGCCAGCAGGGCGGGCGGCCGCGTGGCGGCCCAGGTGGCGGCCTCCTCGTCCCGTTCGGCCCCGTCCGGTACGGCGGCGTCCGGCGGGAAGTGCTCGGCCAGCGGTAGCGGCCGGTCCTTCGCAGGGCGGGCGAGCAGGTCCGGCACGCCGCGCAGCACGCCGGTGACGTGCCCGGCCAGCACGGTCACCGTCCAGCCGGGCAGCACCGACGGCGCGGCCCAGTCCGTCCCGTCCAGACCGGACAACCAGTCGGCGACGTGGTCGGCCTGCGCGAGCAGCGCGGTGCGAGCGGTCTCGGCGTCATACCGGGACATCAGCGCCGGTCCGCGAAGGCTGCAACCGGGTCGCCACCTCCGGCTCGGCGCCCGCACCGGTACATCGGCCGAACGACGGACATCAGCCGAACAGCGCGGGCAGTGTCGACTCGTGCGCCACCCGCAACTCCTCCAGCGGCACGGTGAACAGACCGGTGAACTCCAGCACGCCGGTGCCGGGACTCACCTCGCCGAGCCGGGTGAACGGCAGGCCGCGCTCCGCGCACAGGTCGGCTACCCGTCGTTCCGCCGCCGCGTCCGGCACGACCACCACCGCGCGGGCGGCGGACTCGGCGAACAACGCGACGAACGGAGCGAGCCCGCCCGGGAGTGTGATCCGGGCGCCGACGCCGCCGCGCAGGCAGGACTCGACGACCGCCTGCGCCAGCCCGCCCTCGGACAGGTCGTGTGCTGCGGACAGCAGGCGCTGCCGCGAGCCGGCGACGAGAACCTCGGCGAGCGCGCGTTCGCGGTCCAGGTCGACGGCGGGTGGCAGGCCACCGAGGTGCCCGTGCACCGCGTGGGCCCACTCCGACCCGCCGAGCTCCTCCCGCGTCTCGCCCAGCAGCGCGACCGTGCCGCCGCTGGCGGGAAACTCGATGGGGGTCCGCCGGGCCACGTCGTCGAGCAGGCCGAGCACGCCCACGATCGGGGTCGGGTGGATCGCGGCATCGCCGGATGCGTTGTAGAAGCTCACGTTGCCGCCGGTGACCGGGGTGCCGAGGCTGGCGCAGGCGTCGGCCAAGCCGCGGACCGTCTCGCCGAACTGCCACATCACCTCGGGGTCCTCCGGGCTGCCGAAGTTGAGGCAGTTGGTGACCGCGACCGGGGTGGCACCGGTGCTGGCGACGTTGCGGTACGCCTCGGCGAGGGCGAGCTGCGCGCCGGCGTACGGGTCGAGCCGGCAGTACCGGCCGTTGCCGTCGGTGCTGACCGCAACGCCGCGGCCGGTCGCCTCGTCGATCCGGACCACCCCGCCGTCCTCGGGCTGGGCGAGCACGGTGTTGCCCTGGACGTACCGGTCGTACTGGTCGGTCACCCAGCGCTTGCTGGCGAGGTTCGGACTGGCCACCAGCCGCAGCAGGGTCTCCCGAAGCTCGTCCGGAGTGGATGGTCGGAGAAGGATATCCGGAGTGGACGCTCGAAGTCTGTCCAGGTCGGACGGTCTGCGGCGGGGCCGGTCGTACACTGGGCCGGAGTGTGCGACGGTCCGCGGCGGTACGTCGACGACGTGCTCCCCGTGCCAGCGGACCTCGACCCGGCCGGTGTCGGTGACCTCGCCGAGCACGGTGGCGAGCACGTCCCACTTGGCGCACACGGCCATGAAGTCGTCCACTGTGGACGATGCGACCACCGCACACATCCGCTCCTGCGACTCGCTGGCCAGCACCTCCTCCGGCGTCATCGACGCCTCGCGCAGCGGTACCCGGTCGAGGTAGATGCGCATTCCGCCGGTGCCGGCGCTGGCCAGCTCGGTGAGGGCGCAGGACAGCCCGGCGCCGCCGAGGTCCTGAATGCCGGCGACCAGGCCGCGCTCGTACAACTGCAGGCAGCACTCGATGAGCACCTTCTCGGCGAACGGGTCGCCGACCTGGACCGACGGCCGCTTCGTCGGCTTGCTGGCGTCGGTGTCGGTGAACGCGGCGCTGGCCAGCACCGACACCCCACCGATCCCGTCCCGCCCGGTCTTCGCCCCGAACAGAACGACCTGGTTGCCCACCCCGTCGGCGCGTGCTCGCTGGACGTGGTCGGAGCGGACGACGCCGACGCAGAGCACGTTCACCAGCGGGTTGCCGGCGTAGCACGGGTCGAAGACCACCTCGCCGCCGATCGTGGGCAGGCCGAGGCAGTTGCCGTAGCCGCCGATGCCGGCCACCACGCCGGGCAGCACCCGGGCGGTGTCCGGCGCGTCCGCCGGCCCGAACCGCAGCGCGTCCAGCACGGCCACGGGGCGGGCGCCCATCGCGAGGATGTCCCGGACGATGCCGCCCACCCCCGTCGCCGCACCCTGGTATGGCTCCACATAGGACGGATGGTTGTGTGACTCGATCTTGAACGTGACCGCCCAGCCGCCGCCGACGTCGACCACTCCGGCATTCTCGCCTATGCCGGCGAGCAGTCGGTCGGTGGCCGGCGCCTTCTCCGCAAACTGTCGCAGGTGGACCTTGGAGGACTTGTACGAGCAGTGCTCGCTCCACATGACCGAGTACATCGCCAGCTCGGACGCTGTCGGCCGGCGGCCGAGGATGTCGCGGATCCGGGCGTACTCCGACTCGGTCAGCCCGAGGTCCGCCCACGGCTGCGGCTCGTCGGGCGTCTTCGCCGCGTACTCCACGGTGTCGCTCACGTGCCGGCTCCCACGGTCTGGCGCAGGATGGAGGTGAAGAACCCCAGGCCGTCGGTGGTAGGCCCGGTCAGTGGGTCGACCGCGTGCTCAGGATGCGGCATCAGCCCGACGATAGCGCCGGTCTCGTCGCAGATCCCCGCGATGTCCTGATAGGACCCGTTCGGGTTCCCGCCGACATAGCGCACGACGACCCGGCCCGCTGCCTCGAGCTCGTCGAGTGTGCGCCGGTCCGCCACGTACCCGCCCTCGCCGTTCTTGACCGGGACCACGATCTCCTCGCCGTCGCCGTCGCCGTACGCCCGAGTCCAGTCGGTGTGCACGCTCTCGATCCGCAGCCGCTGGTCCCGGCAGACGAACCGGCGCACGTCGTTGCGGATCAGCGCGCCGGGCAGCAGGTGCGCCTCGCACAGGATCTGAAACCCGTTGCAGATGCCGAGCACCGGCATCCCCGCCCGGGCCTGCTCGACCACCGCCCGCATGACCGGTGCAAACCTGGCGATCGCCCCGCACCGGAGGTAGTCGCCGTAGGAGAAGCCCCCCGGCAGCACCACCGCGTCCACGCCGTGCAGGCTGGGGTCCGCATGCCACAGCGCAACGGCCTCGCCGCCGGCCAGCCCGACCGCCCGCGCCGCATCGCGGTCATCGAGGCTTCCGGGGAACGTCACAACGCCGATGCGGGCAGGCACGATGCCCAGCGTAGGGCCTGTCGCACCACCCGCCTCGCCAGACCGGCCACGACACCAGCTGTGGCACCAGCTGCCACACGTTCCTCCGGCGCGGTGTCTTCGGGCAAGACCGGGAGCCAGCCGGCGGGATAGCGTGACCGCGTGACTCTGCAAGAGCCCGATGCGGTCGTGATCGGGGCGGGTGTGGTCGGTCTGACCACCGGCATATGCCTTGCCGAAGCGGGTCTGCGGGTACGGATCTGCGCCGCCGCGCCACCCCCGCAGACCACCTCGGCGGTCGCCGGAGCGCTCGTCGGGTCGGTCTTCGCCGCACCCAGTCATCCGCTTGGAGACCAGGTGACCGCCTGGGAACGCGTCGGCGTCGCAGAGTTCACCGCGCTGGCGGCCGACCCGAGCACCGGCGCCCACCTCGGCCGAGGGCTGCTCGCGGCCCGCTCGGCCGCCGTTGCGGACGGGATGCCGCCGCCGGGCGATATGCCACAGGTCGAGACGTGCCCAGCCGGGCAACTGCCGGACGGGTTCGCGTTCGGGTTCTGGGCGACCCTGCCGCTGGTGGACATGAGTCGGTACCTGCCGTACCTCAGCGAACGGTTCGCCGCGGCCGGCGGCGAGATCCGTCTGCGCCCGGTGCGCACTTTGGCCGAAGCGGCTGGGGAGGCGCCGCTGCTGGCCAACTGTTCCGGCATCGGTGCCCGCGACCTGGTCCCGGACCCGTCGGTGAGGCCAGTCCGCGGGCAGCACGTCATGGTGCGGAACCCGGGTATCGAGACGTTCTTCGTAGAGGCGCCGCTCGGGCCGGCGTGGGTTGCCTACTTCCCGCACGGCGACCGGGTCGTTCTCGGCGGCGTCGCCAGCGAAGACGACTGGAACACCGAACCCGACCCGGCCACCGCCGCGCAGATCCTGCGCCGCTGCGTGGAGATAGAGCCTCGCCTCGCCAACGCCGAAGTCCTCGCCCACATGGCCGGGCTGCGTCCGGCACGGCCGACCGTGCGGCTGGAAGCCACGCAGGTCGGCGGCGTCCGGTGCGTGCACAACTACGGCCACGGCGGCTCCGGCGTGGCCCTGTCCTGGGGCACGGGGCGGGCTGCCGCCGACCTCCTCATCAACTGAGGCCCCAGACGGTCAGCGGCGCAAGAGAGGTGCCCGTACCATGGCGCCGACTCGTCCCCATGCACTCCCCCGGTAGCGATAGTCGACCATACGGCGGTGAACCGATGCCGTCCCTGACGCAGCGACTGGCCGAGATCGTCGGCCCTACCCACGTGCTCACGGATCCGGAGCTGACCGCGTCGTACGAGACCGACTGGACCGGACGGTTCCGCGGCCGGGCGGCGGCGGTGGTGCGGCCGGGGTCCACGTCCGAGGTCGCGGCCGTGCTGCGTGAATGCTCCGCAGGCGGCGTACCGGTGGTCCCGCAGGGTGGCAACACCGGCCTGGTCGGCGGATCGGTGCCGGTCGGCGTGCCCGGGGCCGTGCTGCTGTCGACGCGCCGGCTGGCCTGGCTGGGGCGCCTCGACGAGGCCGCCGGGCAGGTCTGGGCGGGCGCCGGAGCGACGGTCGCGGCCGTGGCCGGGCACGCCCGGGAGGCCGGCTGGGAGCTCGGCTTGGACTTGGCGTCCCGGGACTCGGCCACGGTCGGGGGCGCCGTCGCGACGAACGCCGGCGGCGAGCGGGTGCTCCGGTACGGGCCCGCGCGGGCACAGGTCGCCGGCGTCGAGGCCGTGCTCGCCGACGGGCGGGTGCTGGCCCGTCCCAGTCCCGGCGGGGGGCTCTCCGGCGGGGTGGTCAAGGAGAGCGCCGGGTACGACCTGGGCGCGCTGCTGGCCGGCAGCGAGGGCACCCTCGCGGTGCTGACGGCGGTACGGCTGCGCCTGGTGCCGCTGCTGCCGCACCGGGTGGTCGCGGTGGTGGGCGTCGCCGACACGGCGGCGGCGCAGCGGGCGCTCGCGGAGGTACGGCGGCGGGCCGTCGGCCTGTCCGCCGCCGAACTCTTCCACGCCGACGGGCTCGCGCTCGTCCGGGCACACACCGGGCTGCCGCTGCCGCTCGGGGCCGAGCATCCGAGCTACCTGCTGGTCGAGTGCGCGGGGCGGGCCGACCCGACCGACGCGCTGGCCGCCGCCCTGGCCGGGCTGCCCGAGGTCCGCGACGCCGCCGTGGCCACTGATCCGCCTGGGCGGGAGTCGCTGTGGCGATACCGCGAGGCACACACGGAGGCGGTCGGCGCGGTCGGGGTACCGGTGAAGCTGGACATCGCGGTGCCGCCAGCCGTCCTGCCCGCCGCCGAGTCCGCGATCCGCGCCGCCGTGCTGGCCGTCGCCCCCTCCGCCCAGGTGATCGTCTGGGGCCACCTCGCCGAGGGAAACCTGCACGTCAACGTGCTGTCCGCGCAGGCGCGCGGCGACGAGGTCACCGACGCCGTGCTGCGAACGGCCGCAGCCCATGACGGCAGCATCAGCGCCGAACACGGGATCGGCCGGGTCAAGGCACGCTGGTTGACACTCACCCGGTCACCCACCGAGATCGCAGTAATGCGAGCCGTCAAGTCCGCGCTCGACCCGGCCGGCCTGCTCAACCCGGGAGCGCTGTTCGCCCCCGACCGCTGAACTCGTCCACAGGGCACACCGTTATCCACAGGTTGCCGTTCCTCCATTGCCCTACCGCCCCGGACCTCTACGCTGTTGATCTATGCACGTCAGGGTCGCGCTGGTCGCCTGCACCATCGGGCTGCTGCTGAGCGGGTCATCCTGCTCCAACGGCGAGCCCTACGGAACGCTGCCCCCGACCACCCCGACCGCCTCCCCACCCGCCACCACCAAGCCCACCCCCACCCCCAGCCCAACACCCCCCGCACCCACCCCACCCGCCCTCGCCACCCAAGACTCCGCCCCCGGCGCCGAAGCCTTCGCCCGCTTCTATTTGGTCGCCCAAGATTACGCCAATAGAACGGGAAGAACCGCCTTGTTGCGATCGCTTGGAACGTGCAAAGGATGCGATGCCGTGGCAGCCGGAATAGAAGGGTTCTACGCGGCTGGAGGGCAGGTAGAAGGCGGTGAGGTATCGGTCCTCAGTTCTACAGTCATAAAGCATGTGAGGTCGATATCAGCGCTGGTCGCAGTGACATACACACAGGCAGAAGGTCGTCAGATTCGAAAGAATGGAAACATAACTGTCGTTCCAGCAACCGGGCACAACGGAGTTCTACTCACACTCCGACGCGATCGGTCAGAATGGCAAGTTGCCAATGTTCAGACTACAAAGTAGACATCTGTTGAAGCGACGGGATCACGCGGCGTCCAAGACGGCTCACGTGCTCGTTGCTATAGTAGTGCTCGGATTTGGGGGCCATCAAGCCATCGCTGACGCCGGAACGCCACCAAGTACCGATCCCTGCTCCGGGCCTCTAACCCAGCAAGGATGCTGGGAGGTGAATGATGGAAGGATAATCATTGGTCTCGGCGATAGAAGACCCGGGCGCAGCAGACCCGTTGCGGCAGCGCCCCCTGAGCCTGATCCCAGAGCGGTGGGTCGGGCTCAGGCGTTGGCTGCGTTCTGTGCCGATGCTCGTAGCAACGCTGCCGTGAATGGGACTCCTCTTGCTCTGGAGGTCGTCGCGTTGTGCACGCCTAACGCGGGGACGCTGATCCCCGATACGGCCACGGTATTGCGGGCGTTTCGCGAACTCCCGCTCTATCACGGTGGTATACGGACCGATCCGGTGGGGTGGACGCTGGTCAACTTGGACACCTATTTCTGGTGTGCCGACGGGGCTGGTCGGTCCTGCGTCGACCGGGGGGAGCCGGAGCGGGTGGTGACGTTGCTCGGGAGGGAGGTGCGGATCCGGCCGCATGTGATTCGTTACACGTGGCGGTTCGGGGACGGGACGGTGCAGACGGCGAACTCCGGGCGGGTGGCGCATGTCTACCGGTCGCGGCTCGCGGCGGTCGTGACGGTGACGCTGACCTGGTCGGCGGAGTACTCGGTCGGCGGGAGCGGGTTCCAGCCGGTTGGCGGGACCACCACGACGACGAGTGCGCCGCTGGTGCTGCCGGTTCGGGAGGCGCGACCGGTGCTGGTCGGCGGGCCGACGTAGGGGCCGTTCAGCCCGGGCGGATCGAGAAGTCTTCGATGACGGGGTTGGCGAGCAGGGTCTCGGCGATCTCGGCGACGCGGGCCTCGTCCACCGGGCCGTCCAACTCCAACTCGAAGTGCTTGCCCTGGCGCACCGCGGTCACGCCGGTGTAGCCGAGCCGGGTGAGGGCGCTGAGCACGGCCTGGCCCTGGGGGTCGAGGATCTCCGGCTTCAGCATGACGTCGACGACCACCAGCGGCACGGGCGCCAGAGTAGGGCATGCGTGATGAGCGACGACGTCGACCGGGCACCGGCGGTACCCGCCGTACTTCCGGGCACCTCGCGTCTTGACTGCGTCCGGAAGGGGTAACTGATGCCTTGCAGGAACCAGCGATCGGAGGGATCGCAATGAGGAGAAGGGGTACGTTCGCCGCGATTGCGGCATTCGTGGCGAGCCCGCAGGGCCGACGGCTGATGCGGCAGGCACGGGACTACGTGAGGAGCCCCGAAGGCAAACGCAAGATCGCCGAGCTGCGCGGGCGGGTGAGCCGGCGGCGACCGCGGTAGTCACCGACATCTGTCCGAGGCGGTCGGCTGAGGGCGGCGCGAAGAGAAACTCAGCCGATCGAGCGGCAGCGGCACAGCGGAGGCGACGGGGGCAGGGCCGCCATCCGGCTGGGCGTACATTCCCCGTTCAATCTTTCGTCACACCTAGGAAGAATAGAGCATATCCGGCATTCCGACAATTTTACGCACCGCTCCAGCGAACGTGTCGACGTCCCGCTCGGTGGTGTCGAACGACGTCATCCACCGTACCTCGCAGGCGCGGTCGTCCCAGACGTAGAACTGGGACACCTCCTGCAGCATCGGGACCGCCGACGGCGGCACGGTCGCGAAGACCGCGTTCGCCTCGACCGGCTGGGTGATCCGCACGCCCGGGACGCCGGCCACGGCCTCGGCCAGGCGGGTGGCCATCCGGTTCGCGTGCTCGGCGTTGCGCCGCCACAGGTCGTCGGTGAGCAGTGCCCGGAACTGCGCCGCGACGTAGCGCATCTTCGAGACGAGCTGCATCGCCTGCTTGCGGCGGTACCGGAAATGCGTGCTCAGGCCCGGCCGGAGGAAGACCACCGCCTCGCCGCCGATCAGCCCGTTCTTGGTGCCGCCGAAGGACACCAGGTCGGCGCCGCAGCCGGCGCTCGCCTCGCCGAGCCCGATGCCGAGCCCAGCCGCCGCATTGGCCAGCCGGGCGCCGTCGATGTGCAGCGCCATGCCGCGGTTGTGCGCCCAGTCGGCGATCGCCCGTACCTCGGCCAGCGAGTAGCGGGTGCCCAGCTCGGTCGACTGGGTGATCGACACCGCGCCGGGCTGCACCTGGTGCTCGTCGACCCGGCTGTGCACGCTGTCCAGCAGGTCGACGGTCAGCTTGCCGTCCGGCGCCGGCAGGTCGATCAGCTTGCAGCCCAGGTAGCGCTCCGGGGCGCCGCACTCGTCGGTGTTGATGTGCGCCGTGTCGGCGCAGATCACGGCCTGGTACGGGCGGAGCGCCGTCTGCAGGCAGAGCACGTTCGCCGCCGTCCCGTTCGCGACGAAGTACGCCTCGGCGCGCGGGCCGAAGTGGGCACGGAACAGTTCCTCCGCCTCCGCCGTCACCGGGTCGTACCCGTACGGCCGCTCGTGGCCGGTGTTGACCTCGGCTACCGCAGCGAGCACGGCCGGGTGCACACCGGAGTAGTTGTCGCTCGCAAAGCTGTGCATTCGCCACCTCTCGGCCAGAGCACTGGGCCAGTCGGGTCAGGGCCGGTCGGGTTCAGGGCCAATCGGGTTCGGTTTGGTCGGGTTCGGGCCAGTTGGCGAGCCGCAACCCGGTCAGCCGCTCGTACGCCTCGACGTAGCGCTCCCTGGTGCGTCGCACGACCTCGGCCGGCAGTGGTGGCGGGGGTGCACCGGATGCCCGGTCCCACTCCGCCGCCGGCGAGGTGAGCCAGTCGCGGACGTACTGCTTGTCGTACGACGGCGGCGGGCGCCCGGGCTGCCACCGGTCCGCCGGCCAGAACCGGGACGAGTCCGGGGTGAGCACCTCGTCGCCGAGTGTCACCGTTCCGCTGGTGTCCACACCGAACTCGAGCTTGGTGTCGGCGAGCAGGAAGCCGCGCTCGGCGGCCACCTCGGCGCCCAGCCGGTACACGGCGAGGGTCGCCTCCCGCAGTCGGTCCGCGGTGTCCACGCCGACCGCCGCCACCACCGCCTGGTACGGGACGTTCTCGTCGTGCTCACCCCGCGCCGCCTTGGTGGCCGGCGTGAAGACCGGCTCCGGCAGCCGGTCGCCCTCGACCAGGCCGGGTGGGAGCCGGACCCCGCAGACCGAGCCCGTCCGCCGGTAGTCGGCCAGCCCGGAGCCGGCCAGGTATCCCCGGGCCACGCACTCGACCGGCAACATCGACAGCCGGCGGCACAGCATCGCCCGCCCCCGCCAGGCCGGGGGGATCCGCGGGTCGTCGCCGGAGACGAGGTGGTGCGGCACCGAGGCGCCCAGCCGCTCGGCCAGCACGCCGAACCACCATACAGACATCGCCGTCAGCACCCGGCCCTTGTCCGGGATCGGGGTGGGCAGCACCGCATCGTACGCCGAGACCCGGTCGCTGGCGACCAGCAGCAGGTGCACCCCGTCCGGCAACGAGTAGACGTCCCGGACCTTGCCCGAGCCGAGGTGCAGCAGACCGCCGGTCGTCACGCCTGGCAGTCTGCCAGGCGCAACCCTCCCTACCGCAGCGCGGCCAGCCGGTCGAAGACCTGGCCGAGCCGGGCCAGGTATCGCTCGGGCTGCATCACCTCGTCCAGCCGCGCCTCGTCCAAATCCCGGCCCGCCTCCTTGGCCCGGGTGCGCAGGGTCTCCCGGAACGGGGTGCCGGTCTCCCACGTTTCCATCGCCGCGGACTGAACGAGAGCATAAGCGTCCTCACGGGACAGTCCGGTCTCGACGAGGTCGAGCAGCACCGCCGAGCTGTAGACCAGGCCGCCGGTGGACTCCAGGTTCGCCCGCATCCGGACCGGGTCGACGACCAGCCCAGCCACGAGCCGGTAGGTCAGGTGCAGCACGTAGTCGGTGGCAGTGGCGACGTCCGGCAGCGCGATCCGCTCGACCGAGGAGTGTGAGATGTCCCGCTCCTGCCAGAGCGGGATGCCCTCCGTGACCGGGGTCACGTAGCCACGGACCACCCGGGCCAGCCCACAGATCCGCTCCGACATCGCCGGGTTCTGCTTGTGCGGCATGGCGCTGGAGCCCTTCTGGCCGGGGCCGAACGGCTCGGCCAACTCCCGGACCTCGGTGCGCTGCCCGTGCCGGACCTCGAGTGCGACCGCCTCGCACACGGTCGCCAGGATCGCCACAGCGGACACCCACTCGGCGATGCCGTCCCGGAGCACCACCTGAGTCGCCACCTCGGCGGGACGCAGCCCGAGCGCGGCGGCCACCGAGCGCTCGATCGCCGGGTCCACATTGGAGTACGAGCCGACCGCGCCGGAGATCTTCGCCACTGCGACCGCCCCCCGGGCGTGGCGCAGCCGGTCCCGGGAACGAGCCAAGCCGAACGCGAAGTCGGCGATCCGGTGGCCGAAGGAGTCCGGCTCGGCGTGTACGCCATGGGTGCGGCCCACCCGCACCGTGTCCCGGTGCGCCAGCCCGAGCTCGCGCAGTGCTCCGACCAGCGCGTCCGCCTTCTGCAACAGCACGTCCGTGGCCTCGACGAGCCGGACCGCGAGCGCGGTGTCCAGCAGGTCGGACGAGGTGAGTCCGAAGTGGACGTACGCGGCGGCGGAGCGGGGCGTGGTGTGGTCCGCCCAGGCGGTGAGGAACGCGATGACGTCGTGCTGGGTGACCGCCTCGGCCGCGGCTACCTCCTCCGGTGTCGGCGGTGGGGCGGCCCGCACCGGCGCCACCACGTCGGGCGGCACCGTCCCGGCGGCGGCCTGCGCCTCCAGCACGAGCGTCTCCACCCGGCACCACCCTGCGAACTTGTGGGCATCGCTCCAGATCTCGCCCATCTCGGGCAACGTGTATCGATCAATCACGTCAGCCATTCTCCCGCACCGTGACCGCGTGACTGCCACTGACCGCAGTAGTGCGCGGGACACCGCCGAGCCGGGGCGGCGCGGGCACACAGTCCGGCGACGAGGCCCGCCGACACGACCCGCTGGGCCACGAGGCGGTGCCGCGCGGCGTTCAGGTGGCCGCCGCCTGGTGCTGGCGGAGCCGCCGGGGCCGGCAGACGAGGCCGGGCCAGTGGAGGAGGCTGCCAGCCGGGGCCACGTGACATGGCCTACGGCCAGCGGAGGGCTGGCTCGCAGCGCTCGTTGGGACCAATCCGGAAAGCGATGGTGCCGTCCGGCCTTCGGTAGCAACCTGGTGGGTCCGGGTCCGTGTCGAAGTCGGCCAGTAGCCGGCCTTCGGCGTCGTACCCCTTGATGCGCACCGATCGCAGGTCCGGTCGCAAGGCCTGGCCGGCCGGATGCAGGAACCGGACGAGGTACGTCTTGTTGACCGACCTGACCGTCAGCGTGTCCGCGCCCAGCGACACCGCCACCCGGGTGACCTTGCTGGCGACACGCCCACCCACGACGTCGTAGCCCGGCATGGGGTCCCTTCCGCGCCCGCCAGGGTAGCCGCTGGATCCTGCCCGATAGTCGACCGAGACGGGTCCCGGAAGCCACTCGAAGCCAAGGTCGCCGGAGGCACTCCCCGCCACAACCGCCGTCGGCCAGTGCGTCAGGTCACACCCCATGACGATGTTCCGTCCGTAGAGCATTGCCAGCACGCCGCCGGCGTCCCGATAGATGTTGTAGACCCGTAGCGAGCCCGACCCCGGACCGTTCGAGCGGGCGCAGCGGCGCGCGACCTCGTCCCAGTCGTAGGCGACGGTCCGCAAGGTGCCGGGACTGCCGGTCGGCGTCGAGGCGGGGTGGGCGTCGAAGACCACTGACGGGACTGCGACGGCTACGGCGACCCCCGCCGCCGCCGCGACCGCTGCCGTCCCGATCCGGATCCGGATCCGGCGCCGCCGGCGGCCGGCGCTCAGCAGCCCCTGGCCGCTGAACCCGAGCGGCGGGCCGGTCTCGGTCAACTCGGCTAGTGCTGTCCGCACCGCCGACGCGTCCTGGTCGTCGTACCCGTTCTTGTCACGCACTTTCATCGCACCCGCTCCTCGGTCCGCTGGGGCTCGATCCGGCGCGAGCCCTGCAGGACTTCGCGCAGCGCCGCCAGCCCGCGGGAGGACGCACTCTTCACCGTGCCCTCACTGACGCCGAGCAGCGCGGCGCACTCGGCCACCCCGAGGTCCTCCCAGTAGCGCAGGACGACCGCGGCGCGCTGGGTGCGGGGCAACCGGGCCAGGGCGGCGAGAAGGTCGAGTCGTTCGTCGGCGGTGTCCGAGCGGCCCGCCTGCTCCGGCAGGTCGGCGGCGACCCGCTCCCGCCGCCAGGGCCGCCGGCGCTCGTCGAGGTACGTCCGGACCAGCACCCGACGGGCGTACCCGTCGACGCTCTCGGTCCGCTCGATACGCCGCCACACCCCGTACAGCTTGGTCAGCGACGTCTGCGTCAGGTCCTCGGCCCGATGCCAGTCACCGCACAGCAGGTACGCGGTGGCGCGCAGCGCCCGACCGCGGGCGCCGACGTAGTCGACGAAGTCCCGCTCCCAGTCCGTGGTCACCCCTCGCTCCTCGCCGTCACACCAACTACACGGAACGAGCGGGCCGCGAGGTTGCTCGTGCCGGTCAGGCCGACACGACGACCTGCCCACGGACCGCCCGCAGCGCGATGTCCGTGCGGTGCTGCCCGCCGGGCAGGTGGACGCGGCCGACCAGGTCGTACGCAGTGTCCCGGGCGGCGGCCAGGGTGGCGCCGGTCGCGGTGACCGAGAGGACCCGCCCGCCGGAGGAGACCACCACGCCGTCGTCGCGGCGCCGGGTACCGGCATGCAGCACTCCCGGCAGGTCCGCGCCGACGATCGGGTCACCGACGCGCGGCGTGCCGGGGTAGCCCTCGGCCGCCACGACCACGGTGACCGCCGCACCGTCCCGCCAGACCGGTGCCGGCAAAGCGCCCAGGCCGCCGGTCGCGGCCGCGTGCAGCAGGCCGGCCAGCGGGGTCTCCAGCAGCGCCAGCACGACCTGGGTCTCCGGGTCACCGAACCGGGCGTTGAACTCGATCACCTTCGGCCCGTCGGCAGTGAGCACCAGCCCGGCGTAGAGCAGGCCGGCGAACGGGGTGCACCGGGCGGACAGCTCGGCCAGGGTGGGCCGGACGATACGGGCCAGCACGTCGTCGACGAGGCCGGGCGGCGCCCAGTCCAGCGGCGCGTACGCGCCCATCCCGCCGGTGTTCGGGCCGGTGTCACCGTCGCCGATCCGCTTGAAGTCCTGGGCCGGCAGCAGCGGCACCGCGGTGACGCCGTCCGTCACGCAGAGCAGTGACAGCTCGGGCCCGGCGAGGTACTCCTCCACGATCACCGGATGCCCGGCCGCGAAGCCCTCCGCGGCGGGCCGGTCGCCGGTGACGAGCACCCCCTTGCCGGCCGCCAGCCCGTCGCGCTTGACCACGTACGGCGGCTGCGCCTGCGCGAGCGCCGCCGCCGCGTCGGCGGGATCCCGCAGCACCGGAGTCGCCCGAGCAGTCGGCACCCCGGCGGCGGTCATGACCTCCTTCGCGAACGCCTTGGACCCCTCGATCCGGGCCGCCGCAGCGCTCGGGCCGAAGCAGGCGATCCCGCGCGCCCGGACCATGTCCGCCGCGCCCGCGACCAGCGGCACCTCCGGCCCGATCACCACGAGATCCACCGCGGCCTCGGCAGCCAACCCGGCCACCTGCTCGGCCACGCCGGGGTCGAGCGCCCGCTGCTCGGCCACCATCGCGGTCCCCGCGTTCCCCGGCGCGCAGATCACATGCGTCACCGTCGGGTCGGCGGCCAGTGCCAGGCACAGCGCGTGCTCCCGGGCGCCGCCGCCCACCACGAGGACCCTCACCCGACCACCCGCACCCGCGCGTCCACCTTCGCCAGCGCCTTGTCGGCGGTCAGTACCGTGGCGCCCAGAGCACGACCGGTTGCGATGACTAGTGCGTCGGGCAGTCGTACTGCGCGATGAGCGGCTCGGATGTCAGCCGCATGAACGGCGACATCTCGGTCGGCCGGGTGCATGCGGTCGACCGATGCCAACAACCGTCGCTCGAGGCTGTCGCGGACCGCGGGACCCTGGCGAGCAGCGCCGACAAGTACCTCGGCAAGCACGCTCGCCGGCAGGATGATCTCCTCGCCGGCCTCTGCGGCGGCGGAGAGAGACTCGAGTGCCCCGGCGTGGTGGGCGTCGGACGAGTCGAGAAGGCCGAGCAGCAACGAGGAGCCGAGGACTACCGCTCCCATTCATCCCTCAGCGCCTCGAGATCCGTCGCCTCACTCAGCCCGGGAAAGGCGCCCGCCAGGTCCAGCAGCGGATGGCGGTCGCGGACGAGCCGGAGGACACCCTCGCCGACGACCTCCACCCGGACCCGGTCACCCACGTGGAGGTTGGCGTCAGCCAGCACGTCGGGAGAAAGCGTGACCTGGCGCCTGCGGCCGACCCGAGCCGTGTGGGCGTGCCGGCTGCCATCTTCCAGCGGAGCGGCGGACATGCCCTCATGGTACCGACGGTTACCGCGCTCCCACTCGTCTCGGAGAGCCTCGAGGTCGGTCGCAGCGGTAAGGCCGGGGCATGAGCCGATGAACTCCTCGAGCGGATCATGCACCGGCCTGTCCCTGACGTCCGGGTCGATAGGCACGTGATCATGTTATAGGCGGGCCGGCTGCGTGGTGGACCAGGCCGGTCTACCGCCTGGGACTCCGGCTCCGGAGCAGGCCGGCTCAGCAGTCCGTGCCCTGCGTGACGCTGGCGACCTTCCACGCGCCGCCTACCCGGACCAGCCGGTACGTGGCCTGGATCCGGCCGAGCGTGCCGACCGACCTGTCCCGCGTGCCGGTGTGCACCCCGTAGGCGAGCCATCGGGTCATGTCCAGGCAGTCCCGCAGCGTCGCAGTCGACGTGCTGGAGAGCGTCGCGCTGGGGTGGTGCCCGACCGGGCCCCGCAGCCGGACCCCGCGGGTGATGTTCGTGCGGACACCGTCCTGCGCCTCGGCGAGCGCGGCTGCGGTGGCGTACGCCGGCAGTCGCGGGTCATCCGGATTGCCGGTGTCTTGCGCGTGCCGCAGGGCCGACCAGTACGCCAGGTACCCCGCGACGACCGCCGCAGCCGGGGATGCGCCCGCCGGGCTGCCGGCCGCGCCACTCGACGATGCCGACACTGCGGCGCCCGTCCCGCTGTCGCCGGGCAGGCTCGGCGTTGCCCCGGACCCTCCGCAGCCGGCCACCGTGAGGACCGCGACCGCGACGAGTGCCGCCCGCAGGCCGCTCACCTCAGTTGTGCTCCTCCGTCTGGACCTCCTGCACGGCCAGCGGGAACGGCGTCTGCACGGCGAACTGCACCCGAGCGCCCGGCACCACGACAGGGACGCCGAAGAACTCGTAGCGGACCGCGTACGTCCTGGTCACGGTCGCCCGGTAGGCCGGGTTGCCCTTCGGGTCCTTGATCGGCTGCGGCGAGAACGACGCCTTCTTGTAGACGTGCGTGCAGGCGGACGTGGCACCCGGGCCGTAGGGGATGCCCGCGCCCGGGCAGACGACCGTCCCGCTGCCGTCGCCGGGCTCCCAGGTGGTCGTCTGCGGCGTGGCGATCGCGACCATGCCGTCCGCCGACGAGCCGCGCACCGGCGCCGCCGGGTCGAAGTTCGCCACCGGAAGCCAGAACCAGGTGTCCAGCTGCACGACGGCGGGCGTTCCCGGGCTGGTCCGCGGGACCGTCGGCGGCGGCCGGAGGTTGCCGTACGCGTCATCCGCGCGGGCGAGCAGCTGGCGTGGTGTGACCACGCCGCCGATGTAGAGGTTCCAGCCGCCGGCGTCGGTGATGAACCCGTCCGCGCAGAACACCTCGAGCACGAATGCCGGCGGTTTCAGCGTTCGGTACCGGGCGAGGTCCTCCGGCTCCGCGTCGTACGGCTTGTCCAGCCCCCAGCACTGCCTACGGCCCTCGCACCACCTGCCGAGGATCATGCTCTGCGCCGCGGGCGGCATCTTCGCGTCTGTGGCGAGCGCCTTGGCGAGGTTGCAGGTGTCCTTCGCCGGGCCGCTGCTGCCGCCGCCGCCGCCACCACCGGGCTGGCCGACGTAGGTCTGCACGCAGCTCACGTGGTAGCTGACACCGCCGCTGACGCCGGCCACCTCCTCGGCGCGGCAGAGCCGCCCGCCGGCCTGCGCCGGCCCCATCCCGAGGCCGGCGACGCCGACCACCACGGCCGCCACCAGGAGCAGCCGGCCAACGACCCGGGTCACGCCTGCCGGGCTGGGAAGGCTCACGCCGTCCTCCCCTCCGGCCGGGCGGCCAGCGGTTGCACCGCTACCACGGCTACCACGGCAGCGATGACGACGGCAGCGCCCACGGGCAGGCCGGCCAGCAGGCGTCTCACCCCCAGCGACCGCACCCGCACTCCCCTCGACCAGCCCGGACCGAACGGTCCAACGCCACTCGTGTGTCCTCGTACTGTCCTCGTTTGGCACGATCCGGGCAAGTACTTACCACCGTGCGCCGCGATCCCGGCACGAGACGGCTCGGAGTTCTACCCGGGTGCTACACCAGGTCGCGCAGCACCACCGTCTGGCCGCGGCCGGGTCCGACGCCGACCGCCGAGACCGGGGCGCCGGACAGCTCCTCCAGCCGGCGCACATAGGCTCGCGCGGGGGCCGGCAGCTCCTCGAACTTCTCCGCGTCGGCAATCTCCTCCCACCAGCCGTCCAGGTACTCGTACACCGGCTGGGCATGGTGGAACGCCGTCTGGGTCATCGGCATCTCGTCGTGCCGCACCCCGTCGATCTCGTACGCCACGCAGATCGGCACCTTCTCAAGGCCGGACAGCACGTCGAGCTTGGTGATCACGAGGTCGGTGATGCCGTTGACGCGCGCCGCGTACCGGGCCACCACCGCGTCGAACCAGCCGCAGCGGCGCTCCCGGCCGGTCGTGGTGCCGTACTCCACACCGATCTTGCGCAGGTGCGCGCCGTTCTCGTCGAACAGCTCGGTCGGGAACGGCCCGGAGCCGACCCGCGTGGTGTAGGCCTTGCTCACGCCGATCACCTGGGTGATCGCGGTCGGCGGGATGCCCGCGCCGACGCAGGCGCCGCCCGC
>Ga0066388_100000099_pt1 | contig 28340 bp, 22 predicted proteins | sample PanSoiMetaGPlot6_FD_64539 | JGI IMG/M metagenome (GOLD analysis project Ga0066388, IMG submission 64539) | Tropical forest soil microbial communities from Panama analyzed to predict greenhouse gas emissions - Panama Soil - Plot 6 (Hybrid Assembly) | ecosystem: Environmental > Terrestrial >...
AAGCGAGTCTCGGCGCGTCGCACACGATCCGAGCGATGATCGAGTGCAGATCATGTTAGCTGGCGAATTCATGCCATCCGGATCCCGGGATGAAGGCAGAGGGGGCCGGCCCTGTCAGAGGTCGACCACGCCATGATGTTGGTCGAGACGCAAACAAGCCGGCTGTCCTTCTTCGGAAGGATCGCAGATGACCTGACCCGGCAGGTACTCCTGCCCACGGACACGGCGGTGTCCTTGGAGGAGGGGTGGAGGGAGGCGCTCATCAAGGCGGACGGTCATTTCGCGTTTGCAGATCTGGAACCCTCGGCCGCTAACTATCGCATTCACATCGGCGCCCGCTCATACCAGGATCGCGTCATCCTCCAGGCGCTGCCTACCAGCGTTCCGGTGCAGGTGATATTGCCCGGTGAGGATGAACTCTATGTCTTGATCACCAGCGTGGCCGCGCCACAGAAGCGGGTCACCTTCGAGCAGATCACGTTCGTTGCGCCGATCGAGGCGGGTGCGGTGGTCATTGGCGAGGGAGGATTCACCACCACCCTCGCCGAGGCCCTGGAGGGTCAGAAGGTTACCTTTGCGGTGCTCAGCACCGTTGCCGGCCTAGCGGTCGGCCAAATGCTTCGGATCGTCCGCAGTCCGAATCTGCTGCTCCGGCCGGGGCCCTACTATCCCTTTCCCACCGAAGCCACCGTCCTTGCCGTGAAAGTCGTCGCGAATGATCCGCTGCAAACGACGCTCAGCAATGCCGGCATCGAGATCACTGGAATCAATGGCACGGCACCAACGGTGACCGACGTCGGCGGACTGCAGCTGAGCCGGTTCAACCTGGGGGGAAACCCGCCGGGATCGGTCATCCTCGACGACAACGACAGGAAGACGGTCACGAACGATCGCGGCGACGCCGTGTTCTACTTTCCCGGATCCAAACCGATCACCACGATCGACGTTACGGTTTCGAAACTCGGATATCAGACCGCAGCAAGGTCAATCAACGTCACTGCCAACGCGCGGAACTTTCAGAGCATCACTTTGACCGCACTCTAGACGGACGGGCAGTTGGAAAGGGTCGATCATGGCCGAAACGGAAAGACCAGCGGAGCGGCAGCGCCGCCAACCAGCGCGGAAAGTTGTCGTAACCAATACGTATCGCAATCAACCACTCCTATTCCATGTGATCGGTGGCAGCGTGCGCCTCGGTCCATTCGAAACCCGGCAACTCGATCGCGCCTGCCTCTCATCGCCCGAAGTATCCCATCTTGTGCTCACAGGAGCGCTGCGTGTGCACGAGCCTGGGGCAGCGGGGCATGAATCCGAAGACGGCGATGAAGCGCCCCGGCAGAGGTCGACGGCGAGTCGCCACGCAAGATCGACGGCGGAACGCCAAAAGGAGGATGACGGTCGTGACCCGCGGCAGTGATTGCCATGCGCGTACGACTGCTTTGGCGATGTCGGGGAGCCCTGCCGGCGGACCACTGCCTCGCCGCACACCAGACATCAACGCGGTGAGATGAGGGAGAACTGACGTGCCAAGCTATCGCGCGCCCGGCGTGTATGTGGAAGAAGTCTCCTTGGGCAGTCGGCCAATCACCGCGGTCGCCACATCGACTGCAGCCTTCATTGGCGTCGCCACCAAGGGTCCGGTCAATGCGGCAACCCTGATCACCAACTTCGCGGAGTTCGAGAAAAAGTTCGGCGGTCCTTATCGCATCCTCAAGGGCGCGCAGGAGCATTATCTCTATTACGCGGTACGACACTTCTTCGAGCAGGGCGGCAGTCGCTGCTTTGTGGTGCGCGTCGTTCACTACAACGATCCCGAGCTTGCCAGCTCGATTCAGGCGGTTTCCGCATCCCGAGCCTTCGCGGGAACCTTGCCCAATGGCAACCCGGTCTCGCCGGCGCTCACGGTCAGCGCGATCAGTCCGGGCATCTGGGGCCAAGAGCTTGAGGCGCGCGTTGTAACGTCGAGCAAATTCTCGGTTCGGCTTGCGGCTGATATTGCCGCCGGGAACCTCGCCCAGATCAGCTTGGTTATCAACGACCAGGTACAGCCGGGGTCGCTCCTCTGGATCGTGGAGCAGGTGTCGGGCCGCGTCGAAGCGGTCGATTCCGCCAGCGGCGCGATCAGTTTCAGCGCCGCCAATCCCCTGACCGCTGGCGGCGCAAACTTCGCCGGCTCGATCCCGACCAATATTCCCGTGTTCGGACCTGCGTTCAATTACATCGGGCACACCAATCAGGCAGCCGCGATCCCCGTTGCCGCCGGTGTTCCCAACCCTGCGAACGGGATCACGCTCAACTCGTTCACCAAAATCGATGGTACCAGCCTGCGGCCGGGCGACACGCTCAATTTCGCCATCACGCAGGCTCGCGTGGTCGTCGATCGGGTGAGCGTGCAATCAGGAACGCCGGTGGTCACGATCGCGCAGTTTGCACCTCAGGCGATGCCCGCGTTCCAGGCCAACCGCAGTCGCGTCTACGCGCGGGATTTCACGATCGCCGTCAGGCGCCAGAACGAGATCGTCGAGATTCACGAGAACCTTTCGTTGGTCAACACTAATCGAACTGATCACGTCGACGTCCGCCTTGGTCCCGATAGTGGTGCCTCCCAGTACATCACTGCACGCGACGAAAGCGGCGCGAACGATCTGACGGTCGTGGACGACACCGACTTCCTGGCGCTGCAGGGCGGAAATGACGGGCTTAACAATCTGGCCGACAGCGACTTCCTCGGAAGTGAAACGCTCAAGACCGGCCTCAACGCACTCACCCCGATCCGCGAAGCTGCCATTCTGGCGATACCGAACGCGAGCGAAGCAGTCACGAAAGCCGTCATCGCCTACTGCGAAAACCGACGCGACTTGTTCCTCATCCTCGAGAAGCCGAGCAGCTCCAGCGATACCATCCAAGCCTACCGGGCTAAGCTCAGCTCCAAATACGCTGCCATCTATCACCCATGGATCCGCGTGAGCGACGCACTCACCGGTGCATCCGTACTCGTGCCCCCGTCTGGTGCCCTGGCGGGCATCTATGGCCTGACGGACAGCCGACGTGGCGTGCACAAGGCGCCGGCTGGTCTCGATACCGGCAAGGTGGTGGTCGCCGACGACGTCGAGACGATCGTCAGCAAAGGCGAGTATGACGTGCTCTACCCACTTGCCATCAATGCCATTCTCAAGTTCCGCGATGGCATTCACGTCTGGGGCTCGCGCACGCTGTCGGCCGATCCCGAGTGGCTACAGATCAATATTCGGAGACTCTTCCTCTTCCTCGAGAAGTCGATCGAGAACGGAACCCAGTGGGTGACCTTCGAGCCAAATGACGCGGTCCTGTGGAAGAGCATCGAGCGCAACGTAGCCGCCTTCCTGCGCATTCAATGGCTTGAAGGCAAGCTCGTCGGAAACACGGAAAAAGAGGCTTTCTTCGTCCACTGCAATGCTGAAACCAATCCGCCGGAGGTCGTTAATGCCGGCCAGGTCATCACACTGGTCGGCGTGGCGCCGTCACGTCCGGCTGAGTTCGTCATCTTCCGCATCAAGCAAAAGGTCGGACAGGCGGCCAGCTGACGCCGATCTGGGGATCACGATATGGCAGAATATCTATCACCTGCAGTTTATGTCGAAGAACTCCCCTCTGGCGTCAAACCGCTGGAAGGAGTCGGCACATCCACGGCCGGTTTCGTAGGGCACGCGGTAAAAGGCCCCGTCGGCATCGCGACGCCGATCAACAATTTCGGCGAATTCCAGACCAAGTTCGGCGGAGTTTCGAGCAACGCTCTCCTGCTGTTTGCGGTCAAAGCTTTCTTCGATGAAGGAGGCCGCAGTTGCTACGTGGTGCGCGCATGCCATTACGACAATGCAGACCATCCGACGGCAGTCAGCGCCACCCGCAGCTACAACGCCGTCGGCGACGCCAATCAGGCCGCGCTGCGCATCGATGCTACCTCGCCCGGTACGTGGGGCAACGATATTGGCGTCATCGTACAACATCCGGCAACACCGCCAGGTGTGTTCCGGCTGCAGGTCTTCCAGAGCGGCGTGCCGATCGAGACATTCGACGGGCTGTCCATGGATAGCGCACTCAACGACTATGTCACGACCCGCATCAACGGACGCTCGCAACTGATCACAGTTGCCGACCAGATTCCGACAGCTTCAGCGCTCAGCGCGGCTGACCGACGACCGGCACCGACCGCCACCCCGATCCCGGATCCCTTGCAGAACGGTGACGACGGGCTCAGCGGCCTCACCGCAGACGACTACGTCGGAAAGCCGAGCGTCGGAAACGGGCTGAACGCCTTCAACAAGATCGGTGAAGTGAACATCATCGCGGTTCCGGAGCCGGTCGATCGCGACGTGCATGTGCACGGCATGGCTTACTGCGAGAATCGCCAGGACTGCTTCTATGTCGCGGATTGCCAGCGGGCGATCGCGGTTGCCGATGACATACTGAACTACAAGACCGGCGACGGCGTATTCGCGGGCGGCAACGCGATCAGCTCGAAATACGGCGCCCTCTATGCGCCATGGATTGAGGTGTTCGATCCACGCACCAGCGGGAAGATCGCCATCCCGCCATCGGGGGCCGTGGCTGGCCGCTACGCGGGGGTCGACGGCACGCGCGGCGTTCACAAGGCGCCTGCGGGCGTGGTGGACGGCAAGCTCAATTCGGCGCTTGGCCTGTTGTTCGGCTTCGTCACCGCCGATCAGGAGAAACTCAATCCCAAAGGCATCAACCTGATCCGCGCTTTTCCCGGAACGGGTCCGGTGATTTGGGGCGCGCGCACGGTGAGCAGTGATCCAGAATGGCGTTATCTCAATGTCCGGCGATTGTTCATCTTCTTGCGACAGTCGATTCTTGAGGGAACGAGCTGGGTGGTCTTCGAGCCGAACGATCGCACGCTGTGGAAAAGCATCGAACGTAACATCTCCGCGTTCCTGCGCCTGCAGTGGTTGGCCGGAGCTTTGGTCGGCGCCACGCCGGACGAAGCCTTCTACGTCAAATGCAACGATGAAACCAACCCGCCCGAATCCGTGGCTCTCGGTCGGGTGATCACCGAGATCGGTGTCGCGCCTTCCAAGCCGGCCGAGTTCGTAATTTTCCGCATCATGCAGCAGGCCGGCGGCGGCACCAGTAGCGCTTGATCGCTCAGCAGAGGAGCATTCCATGGCCCATCGCGTCAACGATCCCTTCGCCAGCTTCAACTTCCTGATCGAAAGCGGCGGTCTCATCCAGGCCGGCTTCTCGGAATGCACCGGGGTCAATTCCGAGACCAACGTCATCGAATATCGGGAGGGCGCCGACGATACGACGATGCGAAAGCTGATCGGGTTCAGCAAGTTCGGCAACGTCACGCTTAAGCACGGTGTAGGCGTAGGCCAGCAGCTCTTCGAATGGCGCCGGATGGTCACCGAGCCGTCAGACGATCCGCCGCGTGAGCCTCGGCGAAACATCTCGATCATCCTGCTCGATGAAAAACGCACCGAAAAGGTTCGCTTCAATCTCAAGAACGCCTGGCCCTCGAAATGGACGGGGCCCGACTTCAAGGCGTCCGCCAATGAAATCGCAATCGAGCAGCTAGAACTCTGCCATGAAGGAGTGAGTGTCGCATGACGCTGCAGACCGAGTTCGAATTCGTTCTTCCAAAAGGCTACGTCGACGGCGACGGCAACTTGCATCGCGATGGGATCATGCGCCTCGCCAATGCACGCGACGAGATCCTTCCCCTCGAAGATCCTCGCGTGCGGCGCAACGAAGCCTACCTGCTGCTGATCCTGCTATCGCGAGTGATCACACGCTTAGGGGATTTGCGCGACATCAATCCGGGCATGATCGAGAAGCTGTTTGCCTCCGATCTCAGCTACCTCCAGGATTTCTACAACCGCATCAACGGCAATGGGTCGAGCAAACATCCCGTTGTTTGTCCGCACTGCGATCAGAAGTTCGAAGTGGAGCTCGAAGCGCCGGGGGAATTCTAGGCTACCCCCTGGAGGAGATGTTCCGGGAGGTAGCTTTCATTGCTTACCACTTCCATTGGCCGCGTGAGGACATCTGCACGATGGCTCATCCGGAGCGGCGGCGGTGGGTCGAGGAAATCAGTCGCCTTAATAAGGCGGCGAATGGCGAGGATTAGGAATGGGCCAGTTGGTCCGGGGAGCACCCGGAGTTTACTTGCAGGGGCTCCCCTCGGAGCCGGTGCAGCAGTTGAGCGCGGTCACCGGTTTCGTTGGCATCACCGAGCGCGGGCCCCTGCACCGCCCGGAACCGATCCGCAACTGGGACGAATACGTGACCGTGTTCGGTCAACCGGTCGATTACGGCTTCCTTCCCAGCGCCGTGTTCGGCTTCTTTCGCAACGGCGGCGCCAAGTGCTTCGTCGTCCGCGTGGCGGATATGACTGATTTTGCCAATCAGAACATCCTTGGTCGCTGCCCGCGCGTCGACCTGCTTATGCCAGCTCGCAACCCGTCGCCGATCAACGATGCAAATGGCGACGAGACGATCAAGCTATCCGCCATCAACGAAGGGCGATGGGGCAATCGGATACGTTTCGACATCCGCCCCGGTACGCAACGTCAGATGCCCCTGACCACGCTTGCCGCGAGCGCGACCGCCGGCGCCAGCACGCTCAAGGTCGTCGATCCGTTCGATTTTGAAAAGGACATGGAGATCCGGCTCGCTCCACCGACGGACCCCTTCGGGGGAATACTCGCGCAAGTGCAGTCGGTCGACGGTGTTGCAGGCACGGTGACATTGAAGGCGGCGCTCGGCGTTCCGCTTGCGCGCGGTACGGTGGTCCTGGGGCACGGCTTCAAGTTGATCGTCCGCTGGGACGATCGCGTTGAAACTTTCGACAACCTGTCGATGTCGCCAACGCACGCTCGCTACGTCGTCGCCGTCGTCAACGGGTCCGATGAGATGGCACCTTACATCGAAAGACAGGCGCAAGGGCACTCGATTCTGATTCGGGTCAGCCACGTCTTCGGCGCCGCCAATCAGTCACGGTTTCGGCCAGTACGGCCGGCGGCGGGACAGGACACGCTCGCCGGCGGTGGCGACGGGTTTCGCTACGGTGCAGTCACGCTACAGGACAAGGCCAACAACAATTCCATCACCGTCGTCGCACGTGCGATGTCGGACAATCCACAAGTTCTCGGCAGCAAAGGCAACGCTATTCGCGTGCACGCCGAAGAGTCGGGCACCCGCCTTGCATTGCCCGCAGCCGCCGGCGCCAGCACGATCGTTCTCGAGAATTCCGGTGGCCTTGTGGTCGGCGATTCCATCATCCTCGTCGATCCGGCCAACCAAGCGCTGACCGAAACCCGTTCGATCGCCAGCATCGCGATTGATACCAATGTGGTGATGCTCACGGCAGCGCTCGCCAACGGCTACCCGCTCGGCGCGACGGTGACGGTGCAGGACAGGTTCGCCCTGTCGGTGTTCCAGGGACAGAACCTTGAGCCGGCCGAGGTGCATCGCAATCTCAGCGCCGATCCCGCGAAGCCGCGATATTTTCGCGACCTGCTCGCCAGCAACTCGAGGCTGCTTTGCGGCGACGGCCCGGACATCCTGCGCCCACCGCCGGTTGGCGAGGCGACTCTCGCCGGCGGGCGCGATCCGGGCATGATCGATTTTCGCTGGTATACCGGATATGACAGGGCGCAATATTTTGTCCCCTCCGGCGCTCCCGCTGACAAACGCCATGGCCTCGCCACGCTGGAAGCCGAAGAGGAAATCGACCTCGTCGCGATACCCGACCTTAGCGGCCTGACGTTGCAGGCATCTGACGAGCTGAGCACGCCGGAAACGCTTTACCACAGCGCCTATCGACAGGTTCTCTATCACGCTGCCAAATGCGGCGACCGCATCGCCTTGATCGATCCACGCGCTGACACAAAGCCGGACGACGCACGCTCCATCCCGCAACAGCTTTCCGACCCGCTGACTGCGAAGTTCGGCGCCCTCTATTATCCGTGGTTCACGATCGCGGATGGTGAGGCGGAGCGGCGGGTCCCGCCGTCGGGTTTCGTCGCCGGGGTCATCGCTCGTGCCGACCAGGAGGGCGGCGTGAGCCGCGCCCCGGCCAATTACCCGCTGAAGGACGTCGTCGATCTGGAAGTGCTGCTCGAGCAGGCCGACCAGGACAATCTCAATCCCGCAGGCGTCAATTGTGCTCGTAAGTTTGAAAAACCGGCGATCGAGCTGTGGGGCGCCCGTACGCTGAGCTCGGACTCCGCAGCCCGGTACATGAACGTTCGCCGCCTGGTGATCGCAGTCAAGAAGACGCTCGCTCGGAGCCTGATGTGGTCGGTTTTCGAACCGAATGGGCCACTGTTATGGCGGCGCATCCAGGCGAGCGTCCAGAGTCTCATGCAGACATTGGTAGTTGGTGGCGCGACGGCAGCTGCAAGCGCGACCGACTCGTTTTTCGTCAAGTGCGATGAGGAGACCAATCCGCCGGAAGTGGCCGATGCTGGCCAGGTGATCGCCAACGTGGGCATCGCCTTGGTGGCCTCTGCCGAATTCATCCTTCTCAATATCAAACGTACGCCCGACAGCGTCAGCGTGACTGAACAGGGCGGCTAGCAGAGGCGAGCGTGCCGATGCGGAGACCGACTGATCCTATCGGCAATTTCCGGTTCGTGCTGGAGCTCGGCTTCCTGCAAGCGGCCGGATTCAGCGAGTGCAGCGGCTTGCAGCTCGAAACGAAGGTGTTCGAATATCGCGAGGGCGGTCGCAATTCACACATGCTGAAGTTTCCTGAAGGAGGCACTGTCGGGACCATTACGCTCAAGCGTGGCGTCGCCGCCGGGCCCGGCTCCGATCTCCTCTATCGCTGGCAGCGCGACGTGATGTCAGGAGCCTTCGACGCCACCGAAAATCCCAATCTGCGGCCGGGGGACTCCAACCGGGACATCGACAACAAAGTGGCAGTGGTCCTGCTCGACGAGATGGGACGGCCGCTCAAGCGCTGGCAGTTGTTCCGGCCTTTCCCGGTCAAATGGACCGGTCCCGAACTCAAGGCGGCAGCGAGTGAGGTGGCGATCGAGGTGCTGGAGCTTGCTTGCGAAGGCGTCGAACTGGCGTGAGGGTTCTCGGCGAAAGGCAGATCGGTCATGGCGCTTGGCGATACCAACATCATCGGCGACGTCACGCAGACTCTGAAGGATCTCCTGGTAGGTCTCGACGTCACGCTCGATTCGCCGGCGACCCTGCCGACGGGTGGCGAAGCGGACTTCAAGAAGCTGAACTTGTTTCTCTATCAGGTGCTGGAGAACCCATTCGCCAAGAACCAAGAATGGCTTTCCCGGTCAACGACATTGCAGGAATATCCCCCGCTCGCCGTCAATCTCCACTACCTGCTGACGCCGTACGCCAAGGACACGATCAGCGCGCATCAAGTCCTGAGCCATGCAATGGGCGTCCTCTATGACAATGCGATCGTTTCAGGTCCGCAGCTGAGCGGCGCCCTATCGACCGCAGTCGATCAGCTGGCGATCGTGCTGTGTCCGATGACCCTTGAAGAACTGACGCGGATCTGGAACGCGCTGCAAAGCCCGTACCGGCTGTCGGTTTGCTACGAGGTCAGGATCGCACTGCTCCAGTCGGACATCCGACGCGACGTCTCGAGAGTGAGTCAGAAAATCGATGTTTTCTCGCAGATCTGAAATTATCGGCCAAGCTGTGCCGCTCAGCGGGTTCGCCGACAACGGCGCGCATCTGCGCGCCGAGATCGACTGGCTGCATCAGCTGATCAGGAGCGAGATCCGCATCACCGATCGGCGCGATGGTGAGGATGGTTTCGATGAATTTGCCGGACTCTACATCTCGCGCGCCGAGATCGATCAGTACCTCGTGCAGCCGTGCGAGCGGGATGAGCGAGTGGATGAGCCGGAGGTTCGACAGCTTCGCAGCGAGGTCGTGCGTGCGCGCGCAACGCTCGACCGCCGCATAGAGATCTCACTCGAGGCTGGAACCGATCTTCGTCTTGCGCGCCTGGCACGTACCTTCGAGCTCGATGAGGTCGCTTGCACGGCGCTTCTGTGTTGCGTGGCCGCTGAACTCGACAGGCGGCTCACGCGGCTGTTCGCTTATTTGCAGGACGATGCAGGCAAGAGACGGCCGACGTTCTCGTTGCTTGCCAGGCTGTCTACCCGGTGCGGCATCGATCCGATCGGGCTCCGTAGCCTGTTCGGTCCGTCATCGCCGCTTGTCCGCCATCGGCTGCTCGATCCTCAGTCGAACAGCCTCGACGCCCCGTTTCCTACCATCGAGGCCAGGCCGGCGGCGGGATTGCTCGATTTCCTCGTCGGCGTCGATCGCTTGCCGCCGTTGCTGACGGAGGCAGTGGAATTGATGATGGCGTCCGACACCCTCGATGATCTCGGCTACTACCGTCACCATCGGGCAATCGTAGAGGAACTGCTTCGCTGCCGACGGGTCACGGGTCGGTTGCCGCCGTGCTACGTCGCCGGGCCCGAAGGCGCCGGCATCGGGCTAATCGCGGAAACTTTGGCGGCGGCGATCGGCAAGGACGTGCTGCGCGTGCGCGCGCCGAGGCTGTCGGCCGTCGCCGCCAGCGAAGATTTCGGCGCCCTGCTGGCGCGTGAGGCGCAATTGCGCCACTGCCTGGTATTGCTTGACGGCATCGACGAAGCAATCGGCGACGGCGAACGCGACAAGGCAAGCGCGGGCACGATCGAGTCGCTATTGCATGCCTTGAGCGGCTGCGACGTGATGACGAGCGGGACCGTACCGCCGGGCGAGCTACGCCATCGCTTGCACGCGTGCCCGCTCGGCTTCGAGCTTACCCATCCCAGTCAAGGCGAACGAATCGAAATCTGGCGACGCCGCCTGCCGTCCGACGTAGCGGCCGAACTTGCCGCCGACATTCCGGTGCTCGCCAGCAAATTTCGCTTCACGCCGGGTCAGATTGCCCGCGCGGTCGATCTCAGCCTCATGGCAGCGCCACGTCGGGCCGACGGCCAAATCTGCGTCACCAGCGCCGACCTCCACGCCCGCTGCCGTGATACGGCGGAGCAGGGGCTCCATCTGTTCTGCCAGAAAATCGTTCCCCGCTACGGCTGGCCGGACATCGTGCTGCCGGCCGATACGCAGGCGCAGCTCAAGGAGATCTGTGGATGGGTGAAGCATCGATCGCAGGTCTACGAAGCCTGGGGTTTCGGTGCCAAGCTCGGACTTGGCAAGGGGCTGACCATCTTGTTCTCGGGCGCTTCCGGCACCGGCAAGACGATGAGCGCCGAAATCATCGCCGGCGACCTGCAGCTCGATCTGTTTCGGGTCGACCTGTCGCGCGTCGTCAGCAAGTACATCGGAGAAACCGAAAAGAACCTCAGCCGCATCTTCGCGCGGACCTCTTGCAGCAACTGCGTGCTGTTTTTTGATGAAGCGGACGCTCTGTTCGGAAAGCGGACGGAAATCAAGGACGCTCACGATCGCTATGCGAATATCGAGATCAACTATTTGCTGACGGAGATGGACCGGTACGAGGGCATCATCATCGTCGCGACCAATATGAAGGGCAACTTCGATCCGGCGTTCATGCGGCGCTTTAGTCACGTCGTCGAGTATCCGATGCCGAACGAGCGGCTGCGCGAGGCGATTTGGCGAAAGTCGTTCCCCATGCCCACTCCGCTCGCCGCTGACGTGGATTTCGCATTCCTCGCGGAGAAATTCAATTTGCCCGGCGGCAGCATCAAGAACATCGCGTTGAACAGCGCGTTTCTGGCCTCGTCGGAGGGCAGCGAGCTCACGATGGGGCACATCATCCTCGCCACCAAGCGGGAATATCAGAAGATCGGGCGGGTCTGCTCGAAATCGGAGTTCGGCCAACACTACGCCTTGGTTCGGGAGGTCGAGCTGCAATGAGGGATCAAGCAAAGAAGATCGAGGACGAGCTCCTCATCGTTCACAAGCCGCCGCTCGCCGTGAGCAAGATGGGGACTCCGCCTGCGGCCGAGACGGAGGGCTTGGTCGCCGATGTCGCTCAGCTGGCGAGGCGGCTCCGGGCGGGCGGCGCGGACGAACGCACTCGGCTGCTGGCGGCGATCCAGAACCGCTTCGGCAATGGCTTTGCCGCTCGCGTGGTCGAGGCGGTCCGCCAGGGGCAGCCCGACGTTCCACCGGCACCGACCGACGGCGAGCCCCCCGAGGGTGGGCGCCGATGAGGATGCTGGTCGCAAGGCGTGGGCTGTGCACTAGCCGCCGGTTCGGTTCCCGGCGCTGCTGGCTCGATGCGGTTGTCATGCTCCAGCCTCGGGCCAGCGCTTGCGGTCGACGTGCCGGGCTATTTGCGCGGATGCTCGGCCGCAAACGATGCCTTCGGCGTGAGCGCATCCGCGAATCGCTGGCTTTCGCGCTGTTGCGAAAAGCGGAGCGCCGCAACTTGCGACGCCGCACGGCGGCTCCTGGTCCCATCCATCGATACCTAATCTCGATGGCGCGCCGGCATCCAGCGATGGTGGCGGTATTGCTGCCGAACGCGGGCGTGATGAGCCGGCTGGGCGGCGGCCTTCGTGCACTCGTCGCGTCATCGTCTGGCCGGCGAGAACCAGGGACAAGATCCCCTGCCCGCGAGAGCGGACTCGCATCGCGATCGCGATCCGCGACGCCTCGGCTCGATCCGCCTGTCGGAACGCTTGGCTCTACGATCGTCAGACGGCGTATGCCGCTCGTCGGGCCGCCACAGCCGCGCCGGTCGGCGCACGCACCGACCCGATGGCGTGACAAGCAACGGTCACCGCTCGCCGCCACAGTCGACCCGGCAAGCCCCAGGCTCACGCGCCTGCGCGTGGAGCGCAAACATCCCGCTGTAGCGACGGACTCGCTGCCATCGAGCTTGCCGCCACACACGCGTGACCGCGCGCCGCCGAGCAGCGAGGGTCGAGGCATTGTGCGTCGGGTGGGCGCTGTGCTGACGCGGTCCATGACGAAGCTGCGGGCCCTGCCCACAGCTCGGCAGGCGACCGGCGACGATCCCGTCCGCCGCGCTTCTTCTCCCTCGTCGTCTGCGATCGCCGAGCGTGGGGCGTTCACGCCGCTAACAGTCGGAAGGTCTACGTGGGTTGCGCGGAGAGCGCGACGAGCGGAGCACCATGTGCAGTCTCTCGCCCTCGATGTGACGCAACCTCGATCCCACGACGGAAAACTCCGCGGGGGAGCACGCGAGGCGACAATGGCGGCCAAGCCCCGAAGTCATCCGCAGCCGCAAGCGTTGAGGTCCGCGACAAGGCTGACAGAGGTCGAAAATACAATCGCGGCGACGCTGCAAGAAAACATCGAAAAAAAGATCGTTGCCGTCGTGAAGCAGACGATTGGCTCGGACGACGAGTGTTCGCAGAAACTGACCGACCGCGTGTGTGGCTCGCTTTACGACAGACTGATCCTTGAAAGGGAAAGACTGGGCTAGGGGATGCGCATGGCCGAACGCCTCGAGAAGTTACTCATCAAGAACCTGGACACCAACCCTCCGGAGCAGTTTTTCGTCCTGTTCAATCCGAGCGAATACACCTTCGAGGATGCTTCACATTGGGCTACCCAGGCCAAGATGGGGCAAAAGCCAGAGCTGCAGTACACGGGGGGCGACCGCAAGAAGCTGACCATGGAGTTGTTCTTCGATACTTACGAAACACGCACGGACGTTCGCCAGCATACTCAGAAGATCGCTGGCCTGCTGGTATTCAACAAGGAGAAACATCGTCCGCCCAAGGTGGAATTGAGCTGGGGTTCGACTGCGCCGGGTGGACCCTACGTCGAGCTCCCGTTCGTTTGCGTGCTCGAGACGCTCAAGCAGCAATTCGTCCTGTTCCTGGGCGATGGGACGCCGGTCAGGGCGAAACTCTCGGTGTCGTTCATCGAGTTCACGCTGCCGGAAGAGGAGCTGCAAAAGAACACGCCGAACTCTCCCGATGTCACCAAATTGTACGTCGTGAAGGTCGGGGACACGCTCAGTGCGATTGCGGCTGTCTACTATGAAGATCCGGCCAAGTGGCGGCCGATTGCGGTCGCCAACGACATCGACAAGCCGCGTCAGCTCACCCCCGGCCGCATGCTCCGCATCCCCACGATCGTCTGAGCCACCGGGGAGGAAGGAACGCCATCGATGCCCGATGCCCACGCCAGTCCCGAAAGCCGGATCTTGCTCAACGATGTCGAGATCCCACCGGAGCTGCGGGTCGACATCCTCGAGATCATGGTCGCACAGCACGTGGAGGGCGGCGACTTGTTCGACATCACCGTCAACGTGCTCGACTCCGGCAATCTGCAGATCAAATGGATCGATGCCGAGCAACTCTCGCCCGGCAATCGCATCGAGATCCAGGCTGGTTATCGAGGAAAGCTGGTGCCCCTGCTAACCGGCGAGATCACCGCCCTCAAGGCAAATTACAGCAGCGATCAGGCCGCCGTCATCAGGGTGCAAGGATTTGACCGGCTGCACCGGCTTCGCCGTGGCAAGAAGACGCGTGTCTTCAGCGAGATCAAGGACAGCCAGATCGCCGAGCGGATCGCTGGCGAGCTCGGGTTGACGCCGCAGGTTCAGGACACTAGCGTCGTCCACCCGTATCTACTGCAGAACAATCTCAGCGACATCGATTTTCTGCTGATGCGCGCGCGGCGCATTCGATACGAGGTGCTGATTCAGGGCAACACGTTGATCTTTCGCGAGGCCCGCAACAACCTCGGCGAGGCGCTGTCGCTCGAATACCAGAAGGATCTGAAGTGGTTCCAGCCCCGCCTGTCGACGGCTGATTTAGCCGGCGAGATCACGGTGCGCGGTTGGAACCCGGCCACCAAGGAGTCCATTCTCGGGATTGGACGGGTGGGCGACGAAACGACGCTGATGGGCGGCAAGCAGCTCGGGCCGGTCCTGGTCGACGGTGCTTTCGGCAAGACCTCGGAAACAATTGTCGAGGTCCCGGTCATCTCGCAGGCTGAGGCTGACCAGATGGCAAAAGCGCTGTTCAACGAGATGGCGCTCGGGCTCGTCTGCGGTGATGGCGAAGCCGTCGGCAACACCAGCCTCAAAGCAGGAACGACCATGCGTCTCGGCGGCCTCGGGGCCCGGTTCAGCGGCGTCTATTACATCCGCCGAGCCGAACATCGGATTACGCCGAAGATCGGCTACGTCACCAGATTCCACGTCGTGAGAAGCACGTCATGAGCCTCATCGAGCTCATTTCTGAGAAGTCGGACGGCGAGGTGGCTGCCGGCCGCATATTCGGCGCCGTGATCGGCGTCGTCTCGAATGTCGATGATCCCGGCCGATTGGGTCGGATCAAGGTCCGCTATCCCTGGCTCAAGGACGACAGCGAAAGCCCTTGGGCGCGGCTCGCATCTTTCATGGCTGGAGCCGACCGCGGCGCCGTATTCAGGCCTGAACCCGGCGACGAGGTCCTGGTGCTGTTCGAGCACGGCGACATGCGGATTCCCTACGTGATCGGCGCGTTGTGGAACGGCAAGGACGCAATGCCGAAGGAGCGCGGTGGCGACGGCGAGAATGCCGTTCGTCTGATCAAGTCCCGCAGCGGCCATCAGATCGTCATCGACGACACCGCCGGCGCCGAAAAAGTGATCGTACGCGACAAGAACGGAAACAGTGTGGAACTGTCGAGCGGCGGCGTCGTGATCAACAGCGGCACGGTCAAGATTGGCAGCGGCAGTGCTGCGCAGAGCCTCGTTTTGGGAGATGCGCTGATGCAGTTGTTCAACAGCCATACGCACCCGACCGGTGTCGGTCCCTCCGGGCCGCCTGTGCAACCCATGGTGACGGGCAGTCACATCAGCAGCAAGCACAAGACGGAATGAATTGATGCCGCTCAGCAGATCGACATTGGCGAATGCACTCCAACGCGTTTTCGACGCGAGCCCGGCGACGGCGGCCGACGCCGCTGCCCAGTGGGCGAACGCCTATGCGGGCTATGCCGGCGGAGCGATATCGTCGGCCTCGTCGTTGCCGGTCAATGCGGCGGCCAATTCCGCGATTCTTCTCGGCGGCTTTCAGGGTGGCTTGGCGGCCTTCACGCCGATGAGCGCCGGTGCGCTGGTGGCGTGGGGCATCATCACCTTTTGGCAAGCGATCGTGTGGGTCGGTCCGACTGCTTCCGGCGCGACCGCCTTTCCAGGCAATGCCGGTCTCGCGCCGGCGCTGGCCGCGATCTTCGCCGATCTCAGCCGAAAGTCGCCGCAGGACAAGGCCAACGACTTGGCCGACGTTTTCGACGCCGGTGCCAAAACGGTGATCGTCATGGACGTGCCATTCGTGCAGCCGGCGCCCCCCATTGTCGGGCCGATCCAGTGACGGTGCAGAGGAGACGCCATGGCAAAGGTTCATCTCGGTCGCGGCTGGAGGTTCCCGGTACAGCCCGATGCGTCGGGCGCTCTCGGCTATGCGGAGGACGAGCCAAAAATCGAGCAAGCGATTCTGATCATTCTCGGAACCGCGCGCGGCGAACGCGTGATGCGGCCCGAGTTCGGCAGCCGATTGCGCGAATTGGTGTTTGCGCCGCTCAACAGCTCGACCAAGAGCCTCGTCGGCAAGGCCATCACCGAGGCCTTGGTGAAATGGGAGCCGCGCGTGGACGTGCTCGGCGTCCGCTGCGACGAGCAGGCGTCCGACGACAACACCCTCGTTGTCAACATCGAGTATCGGGTGCGCGCGACCAACAGCATCTTCAACCTCGTTTATCCGTTCTATTTGCGCGAAGGGAGCAATGCAGCCGCCCAACCTATTTGATCGAGGGTTGAACCAACTGATCGCCGACGGCGAGAACCTGGCTCAGCTCTACACGCCGGATTGGACCAATGTCGGCGATCCGCGTGACGCGGGGCGCGGCCTGCTCGTCCTCGGCGCGCGCCTCGTCGAACTTCTCGCCGAGCGGATCAACCGCGTGCCGGAAAAGAACCTGCTCGCCTTCCTCGACTTGGTCGGAGTGGAACGCCGGGCGGGCATGCCGGCGGAAGCGCCGGTCACTTTTCTGCTTTCGAACCGCAGCGAAGAAGGCGCGCTTGTTCCGGCCGGCACGCAGGTGGCGACGACGCAGACGGAAGGCACGGACGCACAGGTGTTTGAGACACGCGACACGGTCTTCGCCACTCCTGCGCAACTCGTCAACACCATAAACCTATTGCCAACCAGCGATCAGTACGCGCTTTTGCCGCCACTCGCGCTGCCGCCCAAACCGGCGGACGTGCAAAATGATGCCGCTACCATCGAGATCCTCAGCGGCCACGCGTCCGGCCTCGGCGTGATCGAGCACGCGCTCTATCTCGCGAGCGCCAAGCTGTTCGCCCGCAAGGAAGCGACTGACGTCGGGTTGCAGTTCACCATTACCAGTGGCAGCCGCGCGGTGTTCGATAGCACCTTCATCACCTGGCAGCGGTTCAACAGCGACAGCAAGCAGTGGGAAGACATCGCCAACGTCACTTATGCCACGATCGGCATCGATGGTGTTCTAGTCACTTTCGCGGGGTTTCCCGGGACGGGAAAGAGCAGCATTGCCGGCGATGAAGGTGCCTGGATCGCCTGTCGGCTGAAGAGACCGCCGAGCCAAATACCGGTCCTCCCGCGCATCGGAAACGTGGTCGGGATGATCGCGACGGCGCAACCGCCGCCCACCCAGCCTGATGCGCTATGCTTCAACGGAACGCCGCTCGATGCGTCGAAACCCGTGTTTCCGTTCGGCGAGCGGCCGCGTTACGGAGATGCCTTTCACATTGCCAGCGCCAAGGCGTTCGGGCCGGACATCGAAGCGGCAACCGTATCCATCACGCTCCGCGCTTACACCGTCGCCGAGCTCCAAGCCATTTTCACCGGCATCCCGACGAACACGACGATCACCACCAAAGTCGAATGGCAATATCTGGCCGATGATGGGGTGTGGAAGACGATCACCACATTCACGCACACGCTCAATCTCACGAACCTGACGCAAACCGGCTCCGCCGCAGACAAGGATGGTACCTTGTTCGGCACGATCGGCGGCTCACCCATCGTCGCGTTCCACTTCGCGCCCTCTTCCGACGCCGCGGTCGGCGAGGTCGCGGGCACCAACTCATACTGGCTGCGTGCGATCCTGCTCAGCCAAGCGCCGTACGGACGCGACGGCTTTGTCAGAATCGGCCAAAACAATGCATTGGTAGTGGTCGGCCCGACCTTCATCCCGCCCATTATCGAAAAGATCGAGATCGATTATAAGTACAAGACATCGGCGATCGCGCTCGACCGGATCACGACCAGTAACAACTTCGAGTTTGAAAAAGAGCAGCCTCCGTTCTTCGGCCAGGGCAAGACGTTCCTTCCATTTGTCGCCCTCAGTGACTACGCCCCTGCCGATGTCGCAGGCTTTCTCGGCAGCTCGCCCGCGCTCTACCTGAGCTTCGACCGCGCCTTCGGCAGCGCTTTCATCAGCGTGCTGATGCTCTTTCTCGAGTCGCAGAACACCGCAGACCTGATGTCCATGAGCACAAGTCCGCACGTCGTGTGGGAGTACCTCGCGACGGGATTGGTGTGGAAGCCGCTCGATATCAAGGATGGCACGGCGGATCTGACTGCGAGCGGCATCATCGGTTTTCAGGCACCGCCCGACGCGCTGCCGCAAGTGCTGTTTTCGCAGCTTAGCGGAAGCAAGCTCCTCTATTGGTATCGGGCACGGTTGCAGAGCGGCACATACGCACCGGCGCCTAGACTCAAGGCGGTGGTGCTCAACACCGTCATGGCCGACAACCAGCAGACCGCGCAGGTCGACTGGGTACTGGCCTCCGGCTCGGGCGAACCCGACCAGCGCGCCACCATTTTGCGTCGGCCAGTGCTGGCCGGAGATATCTGGATTCGCGAGAACGAAGTGCCGAGCGAGGTCGACCTCACCAGGCTAAGGGAGGAGTTCGCGCAGCAGGCGATCGAGAAGGGCGTGGCCGACGTCCCTACGGACGTGGTCGAGGAGCGGCTGCCGGATGGCGGCGATCGAGAGGTTTGGGTTCGCTGGTTGAGCGTGCCCAACTTCCACGTCTCCGGTCCGAGCAGCCGGCATTACACCCTGGAGGCGGTCACCGGCGAGGTCACTTTCGGCAACGGCGACGCCGGCCTCACCCCACCGATCGGCAAGGACAACATCGTGGTTCGCGGGCTGCGTACCGGCGGCGGTGAAGCGGCCAACCGCGTCGCTGCGCCGCTCGCGATAAAGGAATTGAAGACGTCGCTGCCATTCGTCGACAAGGTGTTCAACCTGTCGGGCGCCGTCGGGGGCGCCGACCCCTGGAGCCTGGAGCAGACCTTCGAACTCGGCCCGCAGGTAATCAAGAACCGCAACCGGGCCGTCACCAGCGAGGACTACGACTGGGTCACGCTTGAAAATTTCAGCCAGGTCAAGCGCGCCAAATGCTTGGCGACGGTGGAACCCAGAGACGGCAAGCTTGCGTTCAAGCCGGGAGCGGTCTCCGTCATCGTAGTGCCGAAAGGACCGGAAGCAATGCCGCAGCCGAGCAAGGCCCTGCTGCGGCGCATTGAGGAGTTCTTGGGCAGGCAGGCGCTGGGCGCCATCGCCGACGCCACGGACATCCACGCGCTGCCACCCGCTTACCGGCCGGTCGCCATTGCGGCGAAAGTGCGTCCCGAAAAGCCGGAGGACGCGAGCCTGATCGAGCGGCGGGTCGTGCAGGCGCTGAACGAGTTCTTCCATCCGCTGACTGGAGGCGAGCAAAACAACGGCTGGCCATTCGGCCGCAGCGTCTACATCTCCGAGGTGTTCGCCGTGATCGAGCGCGTCCCGGGCGTCGATCACGTCGTCGAGGCCAAATTCGTCGACCAGCCGGCATCCACTAGCCTCGATGTCGACGACAACGGCCTTGTCGCATCCGGCATCCATCAGATCGCGATTGTGTGACCATGGCGCTGCCGACCATAACTCTCGACGATCGCAGGTTCGATCAGCTGTTCGCCTTCATGCGCAAGCAGATCGATACAAGCGAGTGGGTCGATCACAATTTCTCCGATCCCGGGATCGTTCTGCTCGACTTGTTATGCTGGGTCGGCGAAACGATTCTCTACCGGGCGGATCGCGTGCCGGATCTCCACATCGCCAAGTTCGCCGATTGGATCATCGATCCGCCCGAGCCGGTCACGGTGCAATTGACGCTGACCGCAACCCTCGACCCGACCCGCACGCAGGATCTTACGATTCCGCCCGGCACTCGTTTCGCGACCGACTTCAAGCCTGATCCGAACACGCAACGGCCGCGTCGATACGTTTTCGAGACCATCGAGCCGGCGATCTTCCTGGCTCCCAAGAGCCCGCCGCCGCCGGGCATCGTCCAGGAGGTCACCGTCACGGCGCGCGAGTGCCTGATCGTGGAAAACGAAACGATCGGAACGAGCGACGGAACGGCCAACCAGACATTCCCGTTCCGTCCGGTCCATACCGACCTCGGCCTGCCGCTCGACCATCCGGCGCCGGTGCTGCTCGATTTCGTTCGTCGCTCTGCCGCCTATGACCCGAACCCGCGGGTTACCATCAGCGGTCAGCCCTGGGATCTCCAGCAATTTCTCCTGACTGAGCAATCGCGCACGGATCCAGCCAATCCGCAGTCGGCGCATCACTTCATGGTGGATTCCGAGGGTCTCATTCGTTTCGGCGACGGCACGTTCGGCGCGATTCCGCCCGCCGGCGCGCCGATCGTGTGTACGCGCTATCAGGTGCTGCAAGGGCCGGACGCACTCGTCGCGGAGAATACTTTGGTCCGCCTGTTGGACCAGCTTCCTCTGATGCCTGGAGAAACGCTAACCCCGACCAACGGGGACGCCGAAGGAGGCGGCGGTGTCTTCCAACCCCAGGACCGCCTGCGGCAAGGGCTCGAACGGTTCCGTCGACCGTTCCGCCTCGTCACCGAATCCGATTTCGAACAGGTGATGCTCGTCGACTTCAATGAGTTTCAAGCACTTTCAGGCGCTCCCCAGCGGATCTTGCGTGCGATCGCGCTGATGAACCGCAAGCCGCAGACACCTCAACAGCAGACTACGGGCCACGTCACCCTCGCCGTGCTCCCGCAACTGACAAACACGGACCTGGACGAGGCCTTGACCCAGACGGGAGCGAATGCGCCCACAATGATCCAGAAGCAAGCACTAATCGATCTGCCAGCAAGCTTGGGCGCTAAGATCGAGCGATTCCTGGACAAACGGCGACTGATCACCACGCGTCTACATCTGCATTCGCCGACGCTGATCCCGATTTCAGTCAATGCGACAGTCTTTGTCGCCCGCGACCGCAACATCGCGGAGATGACTGCCATCATGGAGCAGGAACTTCGCCGGTTCCTCGGCGTCATTCACGGCGGCTTCGACAGAAAAGGCTGGCCGCTGGGCGGCAGCGTGTATCGCTCGAAACTGTTCCGGCTGATCGAAGACGTCGACGGCGTCGACCACGTCGACACGCTCGCGCTGTCGCCCTTCGATCCCAATGGCGACATTCCGCTGGCGCCGCTTTCGCTTCCGGCCCTCGCCGGCCTCTCGATCGTGGTGGTGCGGGTGTGATGGGGACGAGGTAGCGCCATGGCAAACGCTTCCAGCTCCTACCTGCAGCATCTTCCGGAAATCTTTCGTGCGCGTCCCGCGCCGGATGTCGAGCCGTTCGTCGGCCGCTTCCTGAAGATCTTCGAGGCGTTACTGTCCGGCCGCGACGACGCCGCTCCGCCCGGCGAAGGCAAGATCGCCGGCCTCGAGGACATCCTCGCGCGCTTCCCCGACAATCTCGACCCGGCGCTCACTCCAGTCGTCCCTTCGGCTGCGGCCGGCCGCTTGGATTCGCCGTTCCTGTCTTATCTCGCGAGCTGGGTGGCGCTCGTTCTCGATCAGAATTGGGACCTCGCCAAGCGACGGCAGTGGGTGAAGCGGATCGTCTCGCTCTACCAGCGCCGCGGCACGCGGGCGGCGCTCGACGAGTACCTTGCGATGTTCGTCGGCGATCAGGCCAAGGTTGACGAGCCGCCCGGTGGGTTCATCCTTGGCAAGGTCAACAACGTCAAGCAGAGCTCCACGGTCGGAGTGGACACCTTCATCGCCGGTGCGCCCGCTTACTACTTTCGCGTCCGCATCAACTACGGCTTCGGCTCTGATCCATTCGACATCGCCACGTGGCGCAACATCAGCCAGGGTACGCGCGCGATCGTCGATCTGGAGAAGCCAGCGCATACCTACTACACGCTCGACGCCCGCACGCCCGGCATCATCGTGGCGCGCAAGGGACATGCCACGGTCGGGCGCGAGACGCTGATCTGGCAGAACTCGAAACCGGTTTGATCGGAGGAGGGCCCTGACCATGGCCGAGGATGAAATCAGACGGGTCAATTTCTTCGACGGGCAGTTCCTCAAGCAGGGAGAATTCCTCGATCTCGACACTTATCACCGGCACATGCGGCGGCGCTGGGCCTACGTTCTGTTCAACCAGAGCGGCGTAATCCAGGCCACGCCGACCGACCTGACGATCGTAGTCGAGGATGCCACGCAAAAGAAAATCCGAGTCAGGGCAGGCATGGCGATCGGCAAGCGGGACGACTTCGCCGAGGCCAGGGAGATCGTGCTGCGCGAGGATCAGGTCCTCGACCTGAACGCGCAGCAGCCGCCGCTGCAGGCCGGCGACACCGCCATCATTGCCATTCATTACGAGGAAGAGCCGGTATCCGACCCGCCGTCCGAGGGCGATACGCCCGGCAATACGCGGGTCAAGGAGCACGCAGTTGTCACCGTCCATCCCAACAATCTTCCGGGATCGACCGCCGCCAATGGCGAGCCGTTCGTTCGGCTCGGCGACATCAATTTCCAGCAGATGGTGATCAATACCGGACAGCGGCAAACGGCGCTGATCAATGCGGGACTCGTAGGTGCTCAGGCACAGCCGCAGGCGCCCACGATCACCGGCATCAATCCCACTCAGCTCGCTCAAGGTGCCAATCTCGTGGCGGTAACGATTACCGGGAGCAACTTGAACGGGGCAAGCACCGTCACCTTCAGCACAGCCAGCGTGACGGCGCAGGCGGTTGCCGCCAACGCGACCGGCACGCAAGTCACCGCCAATATCAGCGTCGCTCTGAATGCGCCCGCCGGTCCTGTCACGTTCACCGTGGCGACGCCGGCGGGCACCGCGCAGAGCGGCCCGGTCACCCTGACGATTCAGCCAACGCTGCAGCTCACGGGCTTCGCCGGGGTCAATGAGCCCAATAACGATCTTCTGTTCAAGATCAACGGTAGCGGTTTCGCGCCGCCGGTGGTCGTCGAGTTCTCAGCGGGCGGCGGGGGCTTCGCTTCGCCGATCGCATTGGCAGCGCAAAACGTGACTGCAACGCAAATCACTATCCCGAGCAATCAGATCCCGGCGAACGCAGCGAGCGGCCCGGTACGGGTGCAAAGCGGGGGCAATCCTGCGGTGACCAGCTCCTTTAACGTGGTGCCGCCCGCAACGATCGCCAGCATGCAAGGCGCGGCGAACCAGCCGCCCAACGTCGTGACGGCGAACCAGCCCCTGACGATCACGGGTACCCGGTTTGTCCCGGGAGCGACAACGATCACTTTCCCAAACGGTGTCTCCAAAGGCCCGGGCGCTCCGTTCCCAGCCGCAGGTGAATCAATTACCGCCACACAGATCGTGGTTCTCGTGCCCGCCCCGGCGCAGGCGGGGAAACTTCGCATGACGACCGCAGGTGGAACCGTGCAATCCGCGGCGACGCTGGTCGTGCTCTAGAGACAAGGACATGTCCGTCGGCCGCTTGGCATCGAAACTCGACAGTGCCGACCGCAAAAGGAGGGAGTCATGACGATCCGCGCAGGCCAACGATGCCTCGTTGGCTTGGTTGCAACAGCGGCCCTGTTTTTGGGAGTTCCTATTGCAGCCGCTCAACCGTCGGGAACGGTGCTGCGGCAAACAATGACGGCCTTGGGTACGGCAACGCTCGCCATGGAGATCAACGTCGCCGGGCCGAAGAGCGCCAACACCACGACGAAACTGTTCTTGGAGTTCGGCCCCGACGGCAATAGCATAACCAGTCCTCCGCCGAATCCGTCCCTGCCCGCCGGCGTCACTTTCAAGGTCACCACGACCATTAACACCACTCCCGTGAGTTTCGGCCCGACCGGAGGCGTCAACACGACGGCGTTCCCCAACAAAATCGTGGCTCTGAGCCCTGGCGACCCGGCTAGTGCGCCCGGCTTCTTCGTCCTCTCAGTGACGCATCAGACTGACGTCCCGGCAGCTACGACGGAGACCTGGAAACTCGAGATCACCGGCCTGCCGACATCATTGCGAGTCATGGGTTCAGTCGACCAGGGCAGTTTCAAAAGTTTGACGCCGACCGGCGTTCCCCCGGGGCCCGGCATCACCATATCCCCGGCTTCGATCGCCGCAGGGACTTCGGCTACCTTGACCATCGCATCCACTAGCGGGTTCGACCTGTCGGGCGTGACCGCCGGACAAGTGACGATCAATCCCAGCGACGGCGTTTCCAATATCAATGTCAGCGGCGTAACGGCGTCAGGTCTGACCTTATCGTTCGCTCTCGCCAGCTGCGCTCGGGGCGGACCGCGGACGCTGACGATTCGCACCGCCTCTGCCACGTTCCAGGTGACAGCCGTACCGAACGCGCCGCTCATCGGAATCTCGCCGACCCAGGTCACGGCCGGAACCTCGCCCAAAATAACCGTCACATCCACCGGGTGCTTCAACCTCTCCGGCGTGGGCAGCGGACAGGTGAGCATCAGTCCCACTACCGGCATCTCCAACGTGACAGTGGCGAATGCGACGGCAGCGCAACTGAGCTTATCCTTCGCCCTTGCCGCCACTGCTCCGCAGGGAAGCCGAACGGTGACCATCACGGCCAACAATGTCCCTGCGTCTGCTTCATTCAACGTTTCCGCGCCTCCGCCTCCTCCGCCTAGCTGCCCAGGCGGAGGCACATGTTGCGAAACTAATCCCGAGGGCACCGTCTGCACCGTGTGCGTGACCCCTCCGCGAGAGTGCCCGTGAACACCCGCGTGCCGCTCGTCAGCTGAGGAGCGGTCGCAGTTTGGCATCCCCATTCGACAGACGCGGTAGGAGGAAGTCATGACAATCCACAGAGACCACCAATGCCTCGCTGGTTTGGTTGCAGCAGCGCTCCTGTTCTGGGGAACTCCTATCGCGATCGCTCAACCGTCGGGGACAGTGCTGCGGCAGACAATGACGGGCTTGAGTGCGGCATCGCCGACCATGGAAATCAATGTCTCCGGCCCGAAGAGCGCCAACACGACGACAAAATTGTTCTTGGAGTTCGGCCCCGACGGCAATGCCGTAACAACTCCTCCCCCAAATCCTTCGCTCCCCACCAGCGTCAATTTCAGAATCACGACGACCATCAACACCGCTGCCGTGAATTTCAACCCGACCGGGGGCGTCGACACGAGCGCGTTTCCCAACAAGATCGTGGTGCTGGCCCCTGGTGACCCGGCAAATGCGCCCGGCCTCTATATCCTTTCCGTGACGCACTTGGCTGCTGTCGACGCGAGTACGACGGAGACCTGGAAGCTCGAGATCAGCGGTCTGCCGACATCGTTGCGCGTCATGGGCTCGGTCGATCAGGGCGAATTCAAAAGTCTGACACCGGTGGGCATTTGCCAAGGCCAGCAATGCCCCAGCGTCTGCCCTCGTTTCGAGACGTGCCAGCCGATCTTCGTGTTCCCGTGGTGGAAGTATGTCGCCGAGGTCATCAATCTTCCCTGGCCGATCCCGCCCAATCCGTGCCTGACCTGCCCGGCTCCGTGGGATGTCCCCGTCCGCTATGGTTTCGAGCGCGTCTTGGTTTCCGTGACGCCCTACATCCGGCCGGGAGAGCCGCTCGGTCCCGGCAAGGCGCGAGAAATCAGTCTGAACATCAGGGGCGGCGAGCCGGTCGGTGGACTCCTCGATGTCGGCAGGGGCCAGTACGTCCAGCTCATCGAATATCCCAGAGGCGAGCCGCCGCGCGTGAGCGCGGCGGCGGCGGGCGTGACCGCGGCCGAAATGCGCGTCGGACCGGCACCAAGCGCGGCCGAGCGCACTTACAAGATACTCACTTATGTACTCGGCGCGCTCTTGCTAATCGCGCTCGTCGCCATTGGCTGGTTGATAACGGGTAGCAGGCGCGTAGCCGCTCGAGGCTGATCGCCAGGAGCCGCTGCGGCGGGGTAGACGCTTCGTCTTGGCACGCATTCAGCCGCCGTCGGGCTGGGTGCGAGGAGAGCAGCGAACATGCCGGCAACGGCGGCTCGCGCGGACGCAAAGGCGGGGACGAAAGTCCCCGACCCCTCGCTGTTGCTCAGGCGCACTGCAGGAGCGCCGCCCGCGGCTGTTGCGAGGCATCCGCTGTCGCCCTCGCTGGCGCCCGCCGATGCGGTCGCGCTGCTGATCGAGCACTCTCGCGGCGAAGGAGCGGCGGACGCGCGCCGAGGCATTCTCGGCCAGCTCCAGCAGACTTACGGCAATCGTTATGCCGGGATGGTAGTCGCCCAGCTTCGCGCCATAGAAGGTGAGAAAACCGGCAAACCACCGACCGAGCCGCTGGAACCGGAGCGCAGGTCGCCACCCAAGGCCCCGGTGACGTCTCGTGAGGTTGCGACCTTGCCGCCCGTCGCGCCGGCTCCTGTCGCGAGCGCGGTCTCACCCATATCCGCGCTGCCGGCGGCACCGGTACCGACAACGATGCAAGCGGCGATGACGGCCGTGCCCGCTGCAAAAGCCGAGGCCGAGCCGACGCACGGCAAACCTGAAGCAGCGCCCGCGCCCGTGTCGCCCGCAACCCCGCCAAGCGCGGCGGTCGCGGCGCCGCCGTCGCCGCCATCTTTGGTTGCTGGCGCGGGGGCGCCCGTCGCGCCGGCCGCAGCAGTACCGGCCACCACCGCTCGGCCGAGCGGCGCTGCCGTCGGCCGAGCTGCGCCAGCTGCTCCGGCAGCGCCGGGCGGCGAAGCGGCGGCACCGGCGGCGGAGATGTCGCCGCGCGAAGCGATCGCTCCCGCGGCGGCTGCGGTACATCATCGCGCCGCGCATGCCCGCGCGCATAGCCCGCCCCATGTCCCGGTCGCCTCGGCGCAGGAAGCGGCGAAGGTGCCATCCGTCGAGCAAAAGCGGGAGGCGGCAACGGCAACGGTCGCCAAGCTTGAACGCACCGCGCAAGATCAGGCGGCGAAACCGGTCCCGCGCGACGACTTCAGGAGCAAGCTCAAGAAGGCAATCCACGACGCCACCACGCCCAAGCCGACGACCGAGTCCGCAGCGAACAAGATGATGAAGACCGGGGCGACGCAGGCAAGTACGGCCATGCGCGGTCACCTCGCGTCGGAGCGCGACGCGGCGACGGGACCATTGAAGGCGCAGGCGCAGGGCAAGCCCGAGGCCGACGTGCCTGCGTCCCCGCAACCCGCCGCGCAGCAAACGTCGCTGCAGCCGGAGCCGATTGGCGCGCCGCCCGCGCCGGTGTCGCCAGCATCGGTTGTTCCCACCCCGCTGCCCGCCGAGCGGCTCGACTACTCCTCGGACCACGAGCCTACCGATCGGGCGATGGCCGAAAACAACGTGACCAAAGAGCAGCTCGAAAAGGGCAACGAGCCGGAATTCGGGCAGACACTCGAGGCGAGAACGGCCGCAGAGGAGCATGAAGCCAGCGCACAGGCGCGCTACCGGGAGTCCGAGGCGAAGCTCCAGGATCACGCGCAGCAGGCCGCGCACGCGGAGCTCGCGAGAGGACTGAGCGGCATGCACGGCACACGGCTCGTACGCGTGAGCCGGGTGGTTGGAAAACAGTTCGGCACCGCTGCGAAAAATGCGGCGGAGCGGCAGCGAATCACCGAAACGATCAACGGCTTCAAGGATAAGACCCGCTCTGACGTGGCCGACATCCTGTCGACCATGGAGACCGAGGCAACGAGCATTTTCGAGGCCGGCCTCAAGCGTGCCGAACGGGCCTACGAGGCCACGTTCAAGGAAGAGAAAGGCGGCGCGTGGACGTGGCTCACCACGTGGGGGAGCGACTGGGAGGAACTGATCGAAAGGTCGCTTGGCACCGCGCGCGATGAGTATTTGCGCCAAGTCGACATCGCGATCGATCAGGTCGCAGACCTGATCGAGGGCAAGCTCGCGGCGGCCAAGCGGCGCGTCGCCCAGGGGCGCGTGCAGGTCTATACCTTCCGGGATGGCCTCGACCACTCGGTCCAGCATTTCGCAGACGAAGCGATCGAGTCGGTGACGGCAGACTTCGACGGGATGGTCGCCGAAATCGATCAGCGCCGCGACGCGCTCGTCGACAAGCTCGCGCAGCAATACAAGTCTTCCTAC
>Ga0066388_100000100_pt1 | contig 28306 bp, 31 predicted proteins | sample PanSoiMetaGPlot6_FD_64539 | JGI IMG/M metagenome (GOLD analysis project Ga0066388, IMG submission 64539) | Tropical forest soil microbial communities from Panama analyzed to predict greenhouse gas emissions - Panama Soil - Plot 6 (Hybrid Assembly) | ecosystem: Environmental > Terrestrial >...
CGAGGCGGCCCTGACCGGCATCCTCGACCGGCTCGGGCTCACCGAGCTGGCCTGCTCCATCCCCGGCCTGTCCCCGGTAGGGGCCGCGGCCATCCTGGCCGAGACCGGTGACCTGACCCGGTTCAGCCACGCCCGCGCCGTGGTCAAACACGCCGGCCTGGCCCCCCGCGCCCGCGAAAGCGGGCAGTACACCGGCACCGCCCGCCTCAGCGGCCGAGGCCGGCCCCGGCTGCGGCTGGCCGCCTGGCGCGCGGTGTTCGGCGCGCTGCGGCACAACCAGGCCCTGCAGGACCGCTACCGGCACCTGACCGAACGCGCCGACAACCCCCTGTCCGACGGACAGGCCCGCGCCGCGCTAGCAGCCACCCTGCTGCGCTGGCTACACGCCATCACCACCCAGCAGCGCCCCTACCAGACCATCACCACCACCGGCGACCTGCACACCGCCGCCTGAACACCACCACCACCACCCACACACCACCACCACCGGTCGGGCCAAGCTCCACCCACGGCGTCGAGCCACCGCGCTCCATCGACACCACGAGCCGGCCCACCCGCCATGGCACACGCTCGCTTGCACGCTGTTGGGCCACCAAGCCCCATTGACCTACGTCGAGCACCAGGCGGACAAGCCCCCGACCCCTTGACTAAACCCACTTACGCTGGTGTCGACCGGCACAACATCAAGATCGGTGAGGCCGGTGCGGCACGTGCAGGCCCAGGGCTCGGCGCGCCCGCCCGCCCCGGCTCGCCGCAAGAGCCCGGGCCAGGTATCGGTCCCGGCAGCGCCCGATTCCGCCGATCTCGAGGTTGCGCAGGGCCTCCTCGGCGTGTCGGGCGGCACAACATCAAGATCGGCGCGGAAAAGGCGGAGGGGCGACGGGCGCGGGGTACGTAGACTGGCGCGGTGGGCGCCACGGTCCGCGACATCCTGCTGGTGGTGCTGTTTTCGCTCGTCGGGGGGATGTTCGCGGCGGCGGAGATCGCGTTGGTCTCGCTTCGGGAGAGCCAGGTCGGTGCGCTGGCCGGGAGAGGGCGGCGGGGGCAGCGGCTGGCCAGGCTGGTCGCCGACCCGAACCGGTTTCTGGCGGCGGTGCAGGTCGGCGTCACCCTCGGCGGGTTTTTCTCGGCGGCGTTCGGCGCCACCACGCTGTCTGGTCCGCTGGCCGACTGGCTGCACCGGCTCGGGCTCGGCGCTGGTGCCGCCCGCACCGTCGCTTTCGTGCTCGTCACAGTCGCGATCAGCTACGTTTCGCTGGTGCTCGGCGAGCTCGCTCCGAAGCGGCTCGCGCTGCAGCGGGCCGAGCGGGCGGCGCTGGTGGCCGCCATCCCGCTGGACCGCATCGCCACCCTGTTCCAGCCGCTGATCTGGCTGCTGTCGAAGACCACCGACGTGGTCGTCCGGCTGTTCGGCGGCGACCCGAGGGCGAACCGGGAGGCGATCACTCAGGAGGAGCTGCGCGGGCTCGTCGCCGCGCACGAGTCGCTGTCCGGCGACGAGCGCCGGCTGATCGACCACGTGTTCTCGGCCGGCGAGCGGCAGGTGCGTGAGGTGATGGTGCCGCGCACCGAGGTGGACTTCCTGGAGGCGTCGACCACGGTGAGTCGTGCCGCCAGGATCGCCATGGAGGCGCCGCACTCACGTTACCCAGTCGTCCGGCGCAATTCAGACGATGTGGTCGGTTTCATTCATATCCGCGATCTATTGGACTCGGGCGTGCCCGGCGGTCGGGCCGCAACGGTCGGCGACCTGGCCCGGGAGATCAAGCAGCTGCCCGGCACGAAGAAGGTGCTCGCCGCGCTCTCCGAGATGCGCCGGGAGGGACACCACTTGGCGCTCGTGGTCGACGAGTACGGCGGCACGGACGGCATCGTCACGCTGGAGGACCTCATCGAGGAGGTCATCGGCGACATCCGGGACGAGTACGACGTGGGCCCGGTCGAGGCACCGGCCCGGCCGGGCGGCGAGGCGGACGTCGACGGCCTGCTCAACCTCGACGACTTCGCCGAGAAGACCGGGCTCAGGCTGCCCGAGGGGCCGTACGAGACCGCGGCCGGGTACGTGATGTCCAGGCTGGGCCGGCTGCCCGGGCTCGGCGACAGCGTCGCGCTGAACGCATGGACGCTCAGCGTCGCCGAACTCGACGGCCGGCGGGTCGCGCGGCTGCGGGTCACCCCGCCGCGCGAGCCCGGCACGCTCAACGACCCCGGCACGCTCAACGACCCCGGCATGCTCGACGGCCCCGGCACGCTCGACGGTGAGGTGGGCGGCGCGCCCGAGGTGTCACCCGATCGGCCGCGGGTATCTCACCGGTAACCTGCATCCCAGGGGCGTGCGCGAGCGTCCACTGTGTATATGGCCAGACGACGAAACTGGAGCACACGCGCCCATGACAGCCGATGACGCGCTGCACATCACCGGTGGCTCTCCGCTCTACGGCACGGTCGGCGTCCGCGGGTCGAAGAACGCGGTCCCGAAGATGATGGTCGCGGCATTGCTGACCGAACGGCCGGTGACGATCAGGAACGTCTCGTTCGTCCGTGATATCGGCGTGGTGTCCGAGTTGGTCGAGGCGCTCGGGTCGGCGACCACCGCGAACCCGACCGCCGGTGAGGTCACCATCACGGCCCGCGACGTGCACGCGGCCGCCGAAGGCGACCTGGCCGACTTCCACGCCCGCAGCCGGATCCCGGTGCTCACCTGTGCGCCGCTGCTGCACCGCACCGGGCACGCGGAGATCTGGCGGCCGGGCGGCTGCAGCATCGGCGAACGGCCGGTCGGCTACCACCTGGATGTGCTGCGCGCGTTCGGCGCGGTCGCCGAGCGCACCGAGACAGGCTACAAGCTGTCGGCGCCGGGCGGGCTGCGCGGCGGCGTGCTCGAGCTGGCGTTCCCCAGTGTCGGCGCCACCGAGCAGTTCCTGCTCGGCGCGGTGGTGGCGGCCGGCGACTCCGAGCTGCGCAACGCCGCCACCGAGCCGGAGATCCTCGACCTGATCGGCCTGCTGCAGCGGATGGGCGGCCTGATCACGGTGCGCCCCGGCCGGGTGATCCAGGTCACCGGCGCCCGGCACCTGCGCGGCGTGGACTACACCGCGATTCCCGACCGGCTGGAGGCGGCGTCCTGGGCCGGCCTGGCGCTGGCCACCGACGGCCGGATCACGGTGTCCGGGGTGCGCCAAGGCGACCTGTCCACCTACCTCAACGTCTACCGGCGGGCCGGGGGCGACTTCGAGTTCTCCTCCGACGGCGCCGAGGTGACGTTCTGGCGGGAGCGGCCGATGCCGCGCCCGCTGGTGGTGGAGACCGACGTCCACCCCGGGTTCATGACCGACTGGCAGCCGCCGCTGGTCACCGCGCTCACCCAGGCCGACGGGGTGACCGTGCTGCACGAGACGGTCTACGAGGACCGGCTCGGCTACACCGAGGCGCTGCGGGCGCTGGGCGCGCAGATCCAGGTGTTCACCGAGTGCCTCGGCCCGACTCCCTGCCGGTTCGGCTCGCGCAACCACCGGCACTCGGCGGTGATCGTCGGCCCGGCCAAGCTGCAGGGCACCGACCTGAACGTCCCCGACCTGCGCGCCGGCTTCTCCTACGTGCTGGCCGCACTGGCCGCCCAGGGCCACTCCACGATCAGCGGCGCCTCCCTGCTCGACCGCGGCTACGAGAACTTCCGGGAGAAACTGCTCTCCATCGGCGCCAAGCTGCACTGACGCCTGGGGCGCACCGACGGGAGCAAGCATCCTCAGACAAGCTGGACTGATCGGGGGTCAGCAGTGAGCGACCCGCTCAGGTACGTCATCGTGATCGAGCAGGCGGCCGACGGTGGCTACGGTGCGTGGGCGCCGGACCTGCCGGGCTGCGTCGCGCTCGGAGACACCGTCGAGGAGACCGAGCAGGAGATGCGCGAGGCGATCGGCTTCCGCCGGGAGAGCCTCCGCGAGTACCGCGAACCCATCCCGCAGCCGTCCGCGATCACGGCCACCGTGGTGGAGGTCGATGCGGCCTGACCTGACTGAGCCCGATCACCAGCGGCGGTCGCGGCAGTCTGGCAACTTCGGGAAATTCGCGAGCTGGAACTGGCGGAGGCCGACCTCCGACCGACCACACATGCCGCGTAGCGAAACTCGGCCTATTCCTCGGCATACCGCTCCCGGAACTCCTCCGGCAGTAACGGCCACGGAAGAACCTCTCCGTCGGCTCCAACTGCACTGATCCAATTAGCGATCCGACGGAACTGTCCATACTGGACCGACGTCGCGGGAGCGGCGCCGCCCGGCAGGCGGCGCCGCGTACCCCTGGGCGACGGTCAGCCGCGCAAGATGACCGTGCGCTGGTCGAAGTCCACGCCGCAGTCGAAGACGCCGCAGGCGACGGCGAACGTCGCCTCAGCCGCCTTGCCGCCGGCGAACTTCCCGCTGTTCGGGACGACCTCCGCCGACCAGTTGTGGCTCGCCCCGTCACAGACGAGATCGGTGAAGCCGAAACCCTCGATGGTCACCAGCCGGCCGACAGCCTGCCGAAGATTTACACTGAGGAACGCGAACACGGCCGTGCCGGTGCACGTCACGGTCCCGGTGGCGGTCGCCGTCCCGGTATGCGCGTTGAACTGAGCGAACCGGTCCAACGTCACGTCGATCGTCGGCGGCGGTGGAATCGTGTCGACGGTGAGGCGCAGGGTGCCGCCGTTGCCGCCACCGTCGCCCTGGTAGTCGAAAGCGAGGATCGTGTAGGTCTCGCCAGCGACGGCGGACCAGCCGACCGTGCCGGGTGCGCAGGCGAGGACGTTCCAGCTTCCTGGGCTCCCGGTCGCGACGATGGCGCCGGCGCTGTAGTTGGACTGCGAGATGTCGACCACCATCCCGCCGGACGCCGCCGCGGTGACCTGGTACCAGACGCTCGCGTCGGTCCGCGGCGCGCCGCACAGAGCGTTGAGCTGCGCGTCGTCGGCGTCCGTGGTCGCCTCGCTGGTGTCCAGCGTCTCGCTGAACGGCACGGATCCGACGACCGTCCGGCCGGCGTAGGTGTCGTTGCCCGGCGGCGCGGCAAATGCGGGCGCCGCGGTGGTGGCGACAGCGCCGAGTGCCAGTGCGGCGGCAGCCGCGCACCATACCAATCTCATGAAGAAGCCCTCCTTGTGTGCGGGCGCGGCTGAGGCCAGCGCGCCCGGTACTACCGGACTGCCACGGTCCGGCGGGGCCAGCCATCCTCCCCCACCCCCGAGCGGGAAGCCGGATTGTCACCCGATGAGTCACGGACTGGATAATTGTGCCGCTTATCTGTCTCGACGGAGGCTGACCGCTGATCGGTTGCGTCATGTCACGGCAGATACCAGATGTGCCCTAAAGTGCAGCTGAACCCGTTGTGGAGGTTGGCCGCCCCTGCTCGGCGATCTGCTCGGCCTCGGTGTCGTCCGCGGTACGCAGCAGGTGCTCATCTGCCGGGACCTGGTCGTGGCGGGCTAGGTCGTGGCGGGCTTGAACTCGCCGGGGCGGGTCGGTGTCCACCGCTCGCCGTTGTAGAGTTGCACGACCCCGGACATGACGTAGACGCCTCGGCGAAGGTCCGGTGGAAGTGCGCGGTGGAGCCGCCGGAATGCGGCTGCATGTTCCATTCGAACAAGCCGTACCGGCCACCGGTCAGCGACCCGGGAGCGACGAACCGGGCGACGGTCCCGGACATGGCGAACCTGACCTGCTCGACCTCGTCACCCGAGCGCAGGACGGCACTCACCGCACCGGTGGCACCCGGATAGGACATCGCGGCCTCCTCCATCGTCCAGTCGCCGCGGGGCGGCGTGGGGTCGGTAGGTGTTGTACTCGATGCGCCGCTCGGCGAGGAGGACTCTGGGCCTCCGGGTGCTGACGAGGGCGCGCCGGGACGGAGGTGGCGGCCTTGTTCGAGCCGGCTCGCCGCTCGGGCGCCCGACCGTCGTGCCGGATCGTGCGGCGCCCGACGAGCCGAGCGCCACGCAGTCGTCCGCGGCGATGACCATGCGCGCCCGCCGTTGGTGCCTAGCTGCACGGACGCCGGCCGGGCCGTGGGCCCCGGTGTTTTCGCGAAATTATCTTGTTCCGTTGACAGCGGAACGGGTACGTTCTCCGAACATGACGGTGCGATCCTTTGGTGAGCGTTGACTGCTCCGGATCCGCCGTTGCCGGACAGCCCGCCGAGCCGTCGAGGCGACCTGGTCAGGCAGGCTCTTGCGCACGTGCAGCGACGCCTGCCGCGTGGATGGTCCGTGGTCCTCCGCAGTGGCGCCGTGGCCGCGGACCACGGGCTGGATGCGCTCGTCGAGCTGACTGGGCCGGACCAGGCGAAGGCATTGCTTGCCGTTGAGGCCAAATCGGCTGCGCTGACCCGCGATCTCACGTCGATGCTCGAGCAGGTTCGGTCACGGCTCGGTCGGCTCTCGGAGCCGGCCGAGCCGATGCTCGTCGCCCCATACCTCGCACCGCCAGCGCGGGCGTGGCTCGAGGAACGGGGTGTGTCCTACGCCGATATCACCGGAAACATACGAATTGTGCTGGACCGCCCGGCACTATACCTGCTCGATCGTGGTGCCGATCGGGATCCGTGGCGCCGGCCAGGCCGGCCCCGGGGCGATCTCCGTGGGCCGCCTGCAGCCCGCGTCGTCCGCGCTCTCGCGGATTTCTTTCCACCCGTCACCGTTCCGGAGTTGGTGCGGCGGTCGGGTGCGTCGACCGGCGCGACGTACCGGGTCGTCGAGTACCTCGAACGGGAAGCCCTGGTCGACCGCACTCCGCGGGGGCCGATCACAGCCGTGGCCTGGCGGCGAATGCTCCGTCGCTGGAGCGAGGACTACGGCTTCCAGCGCAGCAACACGGTCGGCCGCTATCTTCAGCCGCGGGGTCTGCCCGTCCTGCTGGACCGCCTTGCTGCCGCGCCAGACCTCCAGTACGCCGTGACGGGGTCACTCGCGGCCCGGCGGTTGGCGCCGTACGCGGACTCGCTGCTGGCGCTGGTCTACGTCGACGACGCGGAGGCGGCAGTCCAGCACCTCGACCTTCGACCGGTCGACTCCGGCGCGAACGTCCTGCTCGCCGCCAGTGACTACGATATCGTGTTCGAGCGTCGGGTCACCTTCGACGGCGTCGAATACGCGGCACCCAGCCAGACAGCCGTTGACCTACTCACCGGTCCCGGGCGAAGTCCCGCCGAGGCCGAGGCGTTGCTGGACTGGATGGAGGCCCATGAGTTCGACTGGCGGCGGTGACCTCGTCATCGCCGCACGGAGCGCCTTGCTGGCTGCGTTGCACGCACTCCGGCCGTACCGCGGCGCAGTGATCGTCATCGGCGCACAGGCGACCTACCTACATCCCGGGGCCGTCCAAGTGGCGATAGCCGAGGCGACCAAGGACAGCGACCTGGCGTTGGACACCCGAACCGGCTTCACCGCACGGTAATGGCCACGGGAGAACCTCTCCGTCGGCTCCAATTGCACTGGACGTTGAAGGCGGAAGGGCGGCCGACGCTGGGTCTGTCGTACATGCCGGGAGCCGACGTTCCCGGAGGAGTCGTTCGTGAGTATCTGGTGAAGCGTATCGGCCTCACCGAAGAAGAGGCGCTACGACTGGTGGAGGGCAGAAGATGACGACCGTGACTGTCATCTATCACTATGTCGACGGCTCGTGGTGGGCGGAAGCAGACGGGCACCCGGGCTATCTGGCCGTTGCCAACACGCTGGACGAGTTGCGTGAGTTGGTGCGGGAGGGTCTTCCGTTCTCCCTCGAAGTCGACCATGTGGAGATCGACGCCCGCTACGACGTGGAGACAGTGGACACGGAGAACCCAGAGCGAAGTGGTGCCGGTCGCTCTGACGGTCACATCGACGGCGAGTCCTCTCGTTCCACAGGCTTCCACGGCGGTCGAGGCAGGAGCGAGGCTTTCGCCTCGCCTCCGCCCGGTGCTGTCCACGTTGACAGCCGCAGTCACGACGAACGCCTGACGTGCACGCCGTCGTTCTCCTCGCCGACGCTGCGCAGGTAGATCCCGCCCAGAAGGTCCACGCCATCGGCCTGGGCTGGTCCATCACGGGCGTGCCCAGTCCTGCGCACGCCGTTGTAGTTCTGGTCTATGTGCCCTGGACCCAGACGAACTAGAAGCACAAGGTGGAGCTGCGCCTAGTGGACGAGGACGACCAGCAAGTCTCGGCGCAGGGACCGGCCGGTCTTCAACCTCTGGAACTCGAGGCGGAACTCGAGGTGGGCCGCCCGGCGGGTGTTCAGGCTGGCACTGAGATGGTCGCTCCGCTGACCCTCAGTGTCGGCCCCAGCCTCCCGCTGGTTCCTGACCGTCGCTACGTCTGGAAGCTCTGGATCGACGGCCATCACGAGCCGCAATGGTCGGCCTCGTTCTCCGTCCGAGGAAGTTCCTAAAATCTGTCGTCGGAGGGCCCGGCCGGGCGGCTGTCATGTGGCGCCGCAATACAAGTACCGGTCAGGCCGTGAACGAGGCGAGCACCTTGGCGATCTCGGTGACGTCGTCGGCCCAGCCGGCGGCGACTGCCATGACGAGGTCGTAGGCGTCGTCGTCATCGGGGTCGAGTTCCACGCCGTTCTTCGCGCAGAATACGTAGGTGGCGAGCCAGGCGAGTCGCTTGTTGCCGTCGACGAGCGGGTGGTTGGCGACCAGCGAGTGCAGCAGCGCGGTCGCCTTGGAGTAGACGTCGGGGTAGGCGTCCTGGCCGAATAGGCTGGCACGCGGTCGGTGTACGGCCGCGTCGAGCAGGCCCAGGTCGCGGACCTGCACCGGCCCACCGACGGCCAGCCTGGCGACCCGGAGGGCTTGCTCGACCGTCAGGTAGCGGGTCACTCGCCGAGGCGGCGGAGCAGGTCGGCGAACCGGCGAGCCCCGCGCTCGGCGATCTCCTCGGTCTCGGCGGCGTCGGCGGCGCGGAGAAGGTAGTCGTCGATCGCGGCGAGCGCGACCTGCTGCATGCTGCGGCCCTCCGTCTCGGCCCGACGGCGCAGCGCCTCGGTCTGCTCGTCGGTCAACCGGAGAGTCATCGCCATGAACTCATGATACCAAATCGGTATCACGATCGGTCACGCGTCGTGGTGGCCGGAGCTGGGTGAGCGCCCGGCGACTCGCCAGCCGGCGGTCTGGACATGCTCAGTCCCAGGTCGTGCCGCCGATGGGCCGGCGTGCGCGAGCGTCAGCCTCGCGTGTCCACCCTTGGACCGCTGGGCCGGCGTCGGCCCCCGAGAACGTTGCCGGCTGCTGGCACAAAGTCGTCGGTTGACTCGTTGATCTGACGTATGCAGCTCCCACGTGGGGGGAAGGGAGTGTCATGATGCGCAGCGTGGCCGAGGAAGAGATCGATACGTTCGCGTTGCCCATCGACTGGTCTGGTGCGGACGACGTGCCCGTTCTGGCTGTGAACCAAGTCGTCACCCAGCTAGGGCCCTCGGACCATCCAGGCGAGATCACGCTCATCCTGGGCTACGCCTCTGCACCCGTGATCTTGGCCGAGGAGCCGACTGAGGTCCGGCGTCGGCTGAGTCAGCTCGAGGCTGTCCGCGTCCGCGTTGCAGGGAGGTTCAGCCTGAGCCGGGAACGCCTGGATGAGCTGATCAGGGTCCTGCAGATCACAGCTGACAAACATGATCGCATAGCCGGCTCGGGAACCGGAGGGACCGACGATGCCAAGCTCGACAGCGGCCACAACCTCGACTAGCCGTTACTACCCGTCGTCGGCGACAGCGGATCGCCAGTACAGCGTGGTGGTTGACGGGTCGGTTCCATCCTCGCAGTGGCTGGCCGTTGATGCGCGGTCGCCGCATACGGATCTCACTGTGGAGCGTGTCCACTGGGAAGACGTCCAGGCATCCGCCGTCTGGGGGTCGACGCGCGGGTGGTCTGAGGTCGAGGTGGATGTTGTTGACGACGAGTAGTCTGCTCGGTCGTGTGGCTCCCCGCGGAGACCTGGCTTGGCTCATGAGCGAGCGGGTGGCCCGAATGACGCCGGAGGGACGTAGGGTTCTGCGGACCAAGCTGATGTTGTCTGTCGGGCGAGTGGAGGACGACGATCTCGACTACTTCACCTCGCGTGGAGAGCGGGCGCATCTGCTCCTGGAGTCAGGTGTCACGGCTGCAACCTGATGCCCAACGGGACAGTCCGTCTGTGGATGGCCGGAGGCGGCGCCTTGACCAGTAAAAGCTTGACCAAGTATTGCCCGGACTCGGCACATGGGGAGCCGACCGCGACCGGCGGCTCGTGTCGCCCACGTGGCCCTAGTCGGTCAAGCGGGGGCGGACCATGGTCGAGGTTGGTTCGGAGATCTCGTCCAGGATTGCCGCGGAGTACTGAACGTAGCGCTGGCCGGCGTCGCTGAGCAGTGGGTCGATCGAGCCGTCGGCGTACTCGAATGCCTCCAGGTCGCGCACCACTCGGCGGACGGGGTGTTCGGCCTCGAAGCATTCCGAGCCCATGTTGCGGGCGGCGGTCCGGGCGGCGTCCAGGGCGGTCTCGACTGCCTGCGCCTTGACCAGCTTCGACCAGGAGCTGTCCATCCCGCCGGGGTGGGCGGCGCCGGTGATCAGGCCGGACAGCGCCAGCAGCACCCGGCCGCGCAGGTCGCCCAGCCGTTCGCTGACCCCGCTGGACAGCGGTCGCCCCTCCTCGGCGCGGGTGACGACATGCTCGACCCAGGAGTCGATGCAGGATGCGGCGGCGCCGAGGCAGGTCGCCGCGACCAGCGGCCGGTACTCGGTGAAGTGCCGGCGGAACACCGCCACCCCGCCCACCGTCGCGCCGATCATCGCCGACGCCGGCACCCGCACGCCGTCCAGGGCCAGCTCGCCCCACGACCAGCCGGTGAGCCCGGCGGCGGTGACCGGGGTGGTCCGCAGGCCGGGGGTGCGGGCCGGGACGTGGAACGCCGACAGGTGCTGCGGGCTGCGGGCGAACACGACGAACGCGTCGGCCTCGACGAGCCGGGCGATCCACTTCTTCCGGCCGGTGATCTCGAAGCCGCCCTGCACAGGCCGGGCCAGCGTGCTCACGCCGGCCACGCTCGGCTCGTCCGAGGGCTCGGTCGCGGCCAGCCCCACGAGCGCGCCGTCGATCACCTGGGCCAGCTCGCGGCGGCCCAGCCAGTCCGGGTCGTGGCAGAGGATCGCGCCGTGGCCTACCGACGCCGCGTCACGCAGGTTCAGCTCGTGGTATCCGGCCAGGAACTGGATCGCCACCTGCACCACGAACCGGTGTCCGCCGCCCCCGGCTTCGGCCGGCGCGGTGGCCGCGCCGATCCCGGCCGCGTGCAGCCTGCGCTTCTCGGCCAGCAGCGCCGCACCACCGGCCCGGGCGCCGGGCACCGCCTCTTCCAGCCGCCGGTCGGCATCGCCGAGCAGGTCCAGCTCCCGCGAGCGGAAGACCCACAGCCCCGGCTCCAGCCACGACCACGGTCCAGATCCGGGCAGGCTGCCTCGCTGCATCTCGCTCTCTTCCGTCGGCTCGTGTACGTCTGTCCCACGGACTGTCTCCGGTCCGGTCCGGGAACCCTATCCGATGCCGGCCAGGAATCTGCCGCCCGGAACGTGCGCGGCGGGCGGGCCGGCGGGCTGACAGAATGCGGCTCATGCCTGCCGACACGCGGCCCAGGGTCCCCGCCGCGCCCAGGGTCCCCGACACGCGGCCCCGGGTGCTCAGCGGGATCCAGCCGACCGCCGACTCGTTCCACTTCGGTAACTACCTGGGGGCGCTGCGGCACTGGGTCGCGCTGCAGGACACCCACGACGCGTTCTACTGCGTCGTCGACCTGCACGCGATCACCCTCGACCAGGACCCGGCCCAGCTGAGGCGGCGGATCCGGACCGCGGTCGCGCAGCTGCTGGCGGTGGGACTGGACCCGGAGCGGTCGACGCTGTTCGTGCAGAGCCAGGTGCCCGAGCACGCCCAGCTCGCCTGGGTGCTCGGCTGCCTGACCGGGTTCGGCGAGGCCAGCCGGATGACCCAGTTCAAGGACAAGTCCAGCCGCTTCGAGCGGGTCAGCGTGGGCCTTTTCACTTACCCGGTGCTGCAGGCCGCCGACATCCTGCTCTACCATGCCGACTTCGTGCCGGTCGGCGAGGACCAGCGCCAGCACCTGGAGCTGACCCGAAACCTGGCACAGCGCTTCAACGCCCGCTACGGGAACACGTTCACGGTGCCGGAGCCGTACATCGCGCAGGAGACGGCCCGGATCGCCGACCTGCAGGACCCGGCGGCGAAGATGAGCAAGTCGCTGCCCGGTGCCGGCCTGCTGGAGCTGCTCGAGCCCGAGGCCGCGATGCGGAAGAAGATCAGGTCCGCGGTCACCGACACCGAACGGGAGGTCCGGCGTGACCCGGAGCGCAAACCCGGTGTGAGCAACCTGCTGGACATCTTCTCCGCACTGACCGGGCGCGCCATCCCCGACCTGGAGCAGGCTTACGCCGGGCGCGGGTACGGCGAGCTGAAGGCCGACCTGGCCGAGGCGGCTGTCGAGTTCGTCCGCCCGATCCAGCGCCGCACCCGGGAGTTCCTGGATGACGACGGCGAGCTCGACCGCATCCTCGCGATCGGCGCCGAGCGGGCCCAGGCGGTCTCGGCCGAGACGCTGCGGGCGGCCTACGACCGGGTGGGCTTTCTCCCCGCCCGCAAGGGCTGAGGGCCGGCGGGGAGCCGCGGGAGTCGGCGGGCCCGGCGGTCAGGCGGGTCAGGGCGTGCCCAGGGTCAACCTCGGCGTGGTGATAACCGTGCCGGAGCCGTTCGCGACCACGCTGTCGGCCTGGCGGGAGCGGGTCGGTGACCCGCAGGGCTGGCGCGTGCCGCCGCACGTGACGCTGCTGCCGCCGACCCAGGTCCGGACCGAACGGCTGGCCGCGGCCGAGCGGCACCTGGCCGCGGTCGCGGCCGGCGGGGAGCCGTTCGACATGCACCTGTCCGGGACCGGGACGTTCCGGCCGGTGTCCGACGTGGTCTTCGTGGTGGTGGCCGCCGGGACTACGCAGTGCGAGCAGCTAGAGGGCCGGGTGCGGTCGGGCCCGCTGTCCCGGCCGATCCGGTTTCCCTACCATCCGCACGTCACGGTCGCCCATGACGTACCCGCAGAGCAGCTCGACGCGGCCTACTGGGGCCTGGCCGGCTTCGAAGCCCGGTTTCCGGTCGACGTGTTCACAATGTTCGTCGAGGGTCGTGACGGAGTGTGGTTGCCGCGGCGAGAGTTCCCGCTCGGGACCGGGTGAGCCCCTCGCCGGCGGCCGGCCCGCAGGCGGAGCAGTTGGCCGAGAAGGCGGTCGCCCGGCTCTGACCGACCGGAGGTCTACCGCGTCCGCAGCCGGGCAAACCGCCGGCGTCGTCGGCGTCGGCGGGCGGCGGCCGTGCCGGCACCGGCCAGGGCGGCGAGACCGGCCACTGCGGCGCCGGCCAGCCGCAGCACCGGCATCCCGGCTCGGCTCGCGGTCGGCACCGGCGGGGACGCCGCCGACGGTGCCGGCGAGGCTGCCGACGGCGAGCGGGTGGGCGTCGCGGCCGGGGTGAGCGTCGCGGCTGGGGCGGGCGCCGCCGCCTCGCCCGGCTCTACCAGCCGGCCCACGGGCTCGGTCGACCGCGGCAGCGCGAACCCCCAGTCGAGCAGCATGGCAGCCTGCCGCCACATGTCGATCGGATGCCGCTCGCCGTGCATGAACGTCACGACGAGCCGGCGGCCGTGCCGGGCCGCCGCTCCGACGTACGTGTGCCGGGCCGCGTCGGTGAACCCGGTCTTCACCCCGAACGCGCCGGGGTAGTAGTACAGCAGCCTGTTCTGGTTCGCGATCACGAACGACGCGTGGTGGGCGGACACCCGGGGGACCCGGCCGTTGCGCTGCGCGACGTACCGGCGGAAGTCGGCCCGGCGCAGCCCGGCCCGGGCGATCAGCGCGAGATCGTAGGCGGACGTCGCCTGGCCGGGACCGTCCAGACCGGACGGAGTGGCGGCGTGGGTGTCGTAGGCCTGCAGCTCGCGGGCCGTCGCGTTCATCAGGGCCAGCGTGTGGGGCACCCCGCCCGCGGCGCGGGCCAGTGCGCTCGCCGCGTCGTTGCCGGACATCATCAGCAGCGACTGGAACAGCACGTCGACCGTGTACCTGCCCTTCGGCACCAGGCCGACCCGGGAGCCCTCGATGTTGGCGTCCGCGTCGGTGCAGGTCACCAGCCGGCGCCGGTTGGTGAGCCGGGGCAGCAGGGTGACCGCCGTGAGGGTCTTCAGCGTGCTCGCCGGCGGATAGCGCCCGTGCGGGTCGCGGGCCGCGAGCACGTCGCCGGTGTCGAGATCGGCGAGCAGCCAGCCGCGCGCGGTCAGGCCGCGCGGCAGGGCGCGGGGGTACGGCGGCAGCACGATGCCCCGGCTGCCCAGCCGTGGGCCTCCCACCGGGCCTCCCGCCGGTGCTGCGCCCGCTGCCGGTGCCGGCGACCCACCCGCGACCATCGCCCCGGCGAGTCCGGCGGCCAACGCAGCAGCGAGCAGGTGTCCGGGCCGGTGCACGTGGTGAGGCTACTGCCCCCGGGCGGCGTGGAAGATCCCCGACCGGGGGGAGAAACGGCCCAGCGGCTCCAGTCCGTACAACGATGTGATGACGGCGCTCAACTCCTCGCCACGGACCTGTCTGCGCAGGTCTACCGTGTTCGCCCGACGCCCGGGTGGTGTGGCCCGGCACACGGAAGGGAGAACGTCTTGCGCCCAGTGCGTGGGATGGCGCTCGCGGCGGCACTGCTCCTCGGCGGCATGTCGCTCGCAGCGTGTGGTAGCGATAACAACACGACCCCGTCCGGAGGCGGCAGCACCACCGCCAGCAGCCTCAAGATCGGCCTGGCGTACGACATCGGCGGCCGGGGTGACAGGTCCTTCAACGACGCGGCCGCGGCCGGCCTCGAGAAGGCGCAGTCCGAGTTCAGCCTGCCCGCGGAGAACGTCAAGGAGCTCTCCGCGCGTTCGGGCGAGACCGACGCCGACCGGGCGCAGCGGCTGGAGCTGCTCGCCCAGGGCGGTTACAGCCCGGTCCTGGCGATCGGCTTCGCCTACGCCAAGGCGCTGGGCACGGTGGCTCCGAAGTACCCGAACGTGAAGTTCGGGATCGTGGACGCGACGGTGGACGACGTGAAGGGGCCGAACGTCTCGAACCTGATTTTCGCCGAGCAAGAGGGCTCTTACCTGGTCGGTGCGGCGGGCGCGCTGAAGTCGACGGCCGGGCACATCGGCTTCGTCGGCGGCTGCGACGTGCCGCTGATCCACAAGTTCGAGGCCGGGTACAAGGCGGGCGCCAAGAAGATCAAGCCCGATATCAAGATCGACTCCAAGTACTTGTCCACCCCGCAGCAGAGCTGCTCGGGGTTCAACGACCCGGCCGCGGGCAAGGAGGCCGCCAAGGGCATGTACGACGGCGGCGCGGACGTCGTGTACCAGGCCGCAGGTGGCTCGGGCGGCGGCGTGTTCTCTGCCGCCAAGGAGGCCAGCAAGCTGGCGATCGGCGTCGACTCCGACCAGTACAACACCGCCGGGGCGGACGTGCAGGGCGTCATCCTGACCTCGATGATCAAGCACGTCGAGGTCGCCGTATACACGTTCATCGAACAGGTGAAGGACAACCAGTTCAAGAGTGGGGCGCAGACGTTCGACCTGAAAGTCGACGGGGTGGGCTACGCTACCTCCGGCGGCAAGATCGACGACATCAAGTCTCAGTTGGACGATCTGAAGAAGCAGATCATCGACGGTACGATCACCGTTCCGAGTCAGTAGGGCCACCACCGGATCCCGGGGCCGCGCGTAGCGTGGCCCCGGGCCGTCCGCTCCGGGAGGTACCGCATGTCCACCCTGGCCGCCGGCGGCGTCGCGGTCCCTACCGGCGCACCGGCGGTGGAGCTGCACGGCATCACCAAGCGGTTCCCCGGCGTCGTCGCCAACCGGGACATCGACATCGTGGTCCGACCGGGCACCGTGCATGCGATCGTCGGGGAGAACGGCGCCGGCAAGTCGACGCTGATGAAGATCCTGTACGGGATGCAGCGGCCGGACGAGGGGAGCATTTCGGTCGACGGCGCGCCGGTCACGTTTTCCTCGCCGGCGGATGCGATTGCCGTCGGCATCGGCATGGTGCACCAGCACTTCATGCTCGCCGACAACCTCACCGTGCTGGAGAACGTGGTGCTCGGCGCGGAGCCGGGCCGGCTCGGCCGGCTCGACTTCGGCGCGGCGCGGCGCCGGATCCGGGAGATATCCGAGTCCTACGGGCTCGGCGTGCGGCCCGACCGGCTCGTCGAGGATCTCGGCGTCGGGGACCGGCAGCGGGTGGAGATCCTCAAGGTGCTCTACCGCGGCGCCCGCATCCTGATCCTGGACGAGCCGACCGCGGTGCTGGTGCCGCAGGAGGTCGACGAGCTGTTCGGGAACCTTCGGGAGTTGAAGGCCGAGGGGCTCACTGTCCTTTTCATCTCGCACAAGCTGGACGAGGTGCTGCGGGTCGCGGACGAGATCACCGTGATCCGCCGCGGCACCACGGTCTCCACCGTACGGCCGACCGATGTCACCGCTCGGCGGCTGGCCGAGCTCATGGTCGGCAGCGACCTGCCGTCGCCGCAGACCCGCGCCGGGACGGTCCGCGACGACGTGGCGCTCGCGGTCGAGGACGTCACCGCGCGGGCCGAGGACGGCCGCACCCTGCTCGAGGACGTCTCGTTGACCATCCACAGTGGTGAGGTGCTCGGCATCGCCGGTGTCGAGGGGAACGGCCAGGCCGAGCTCGTCGAGGCCATCATGGGGCTGCGGCCGGTGGAGTCCGGCCGGGTGCTGCTGGCCGGCCGGGACCTGACCGACCTGGCCACCCGGTCCCGGCGGCGGGCCGGGATCGGGCTCATCCCCGAGGACCGCACCCGGCAGGCCCTGCTGTTGGAGGCGACGCTGTGGGAAAACCGCATCCTCGGCCACCAGACCGAGCGGCCGAACGTCTCCGGCATCTGGATCGACCGCGGCGGCGCCCGCAGGGACTGCGAGCGGATCGTCGAGAGATACGACGTCCGCACGCCCGGCATCGACGTCGCGGCCTCCGCCCTGTCCGGCGGCAACCAGCAGAAGCTCATCGTCGGCCGGGAGATGAGCTCGAAGCCGCGCCTGCTCGTCGCAGCCCACCCGACCCGGGGCGTGGACGTCGGCGCGCAGGCCGCGATCTGGGACCATCTGCGCGCGGCCCGGGCCGAGGGGCTGGCCGTCCTGCTCATCTCGGCGGACCTGGACGAGCTGATCGGTCTGTCCGACTCGATCAAGGTGATCCTGCGCGGCCGCCTGGTCGCCGACGCCGACCCGAAGACGGTCACCCCCGAAGAGCTCGGCTCGGCGATGACCGGCGTCGGAGGGCATGCCGAGGCACGGCCGGACCGGGACGGGACAGCGGCCGAGATCCCAGCATCCACAGTGGACCGCGCTACCTCCACGGCAGACCCGGCGTCCGAGGTGGATGGTCGTTCGTCCACAGCCGACCATCCGGGCAGCGAGGGGGAGGGAGCATGAGAACGCGCCTCGACGCCCAGCGGGTGCTGCTGGCGCTGGCCGCGCCGGTCCTGGCGATCGTGGTCGCCGCGCTGCTCTCGTCGGTCGCGCTGCTGGTCGCCGGGCATTCACCGCTGAGCACGTTCCATTCCATGGCGTCGTTCGGCTCGAAGCCGTCGAGCGTCGTGCTGATCCTGAACAAGTCCACCACCTACTACCTGTCCGGTCTGGCCGTGGCCATCGGGTTCCGGATGAACCTGTTCAACATCGGGGTCGACGGCCAGTACCGGATCGCGGCGTTCTTCGCCGCGGTCGTCGGCGGCGCGGTGGCGCTGCCTGCCCCGCTGCACGTGCTGCTGATCATCCTCGTCGCCGTCGTGGTCGGTGCCCTGTGGGCGGCGATCGCCGGCGTGCTGAAGGTGACCCGTGGGGTGAGCGAGGTCATCTCGACCATCATGCTGAACTTCATCGCCGGTGGGATCGTCGCCTACCTGCTCAACCCGGACCGGCTCGGCATCCAGCAGACCAGCCAGCTGATCAACACCAAGCCGCTGCCGGAGAGCGGCTGGTTCCCGGGCATCCCGGTGGCCGGCGGGGAGATATACGGCTTCATCTTCGTGGCGGCACTGTGCGGGGTCGGGTACTGGGTGCTGCTCGACCGCACCCGGTTCGGCTTCGACCTGAAGGCCACCGGGCTGTCCGAGACCGCCTCCGTCGCCAGCGGGGTGAACGTCAAGGGCATGGTGGTGCGGACGATGCTCATCTCCGGCGGGATCGCCGGCCTGGTCGGGCTGCCCACCCTGCTCGGCGAGAGCCACTCCTACGGGCAGGACTTCCCGCTCGGGTACGGGTTCACCGGCATCGCGATCGCCCTGCTCGGCCGGAACAACCCGATCGGGATCGGGCTCGGCGCACTGCTGTGGTCGTTCCTGGAGCAGTCCTCGCAGATCCTCGACCTCGAGGGGGTGCCAAAGGAGATCGTGACGATCATGCAGGGTGTCACGGTGCTCTCGGTGGTGATCGCCTACGAGCTGGTCCGCCGGTTCTCGCTGGCCCAGCAGCAGCGGCAGGTCGGCGCCGAACTTCAGGCGAGCGCCCCGGCCGGCGGGGGTGAGCCGGGATGACCGGGCCAGCCCGGCGGCCTGGGCCCGACCCCTCCTTCCGGGCGTGTTGTGTCCTCTGTGTCCTCGCTCGGGAGGCCGCCTCGTGACTGTCGTTGTCTCCGAGCCGGTCGCCGTGCCGGCACCGGTGCCGCAGCGTCGGCGGCGGCTGACCTTGCCGATGATTCTGCTCGCGGCAGCGGGCGGCCTGGTGCTCGTCTCGGCGGTCCGGCTGATCACCGGTGCCGACGACATCACCTCCAGCGGCACCACCGGCGCGGCGCTGCGGCTCGCCGTCCCGATCGGGCTCGCCGGCCTCGGCGGCCTGTGGTCCGAGCGCGCCGGCGTGGTGAACATCGGGCTCGAGGGCATGATGATCCTGGGCACCTGGTTCGGCGCTTGGGGAGCGTACGAGTTCGGCGCCTGGTGGGGCGTGGTCATCGGCGCGCTCGGCGGGGCACTGGGAGGTGCCCTGCATGCGCTGGCCACCGTGACGTTCGGGGTCGACCACATCGTCTCCGGGGTCGCGATCAACATCCTCGGGGCCGGGATGACCAGGTACCTGTCCGCGCTCGTGTTCGTGGGGACTCCGGGCGGGGGTGTGACGCAGTCCCCGTCGCTGCCCCCGATCGGCACGGTGACCGTGCCCGGCCTGTCGCCGTGGCTGCACACCGTCGAGCGCAAGGGCTGGTTCGTGGTGTCCGACCTCGCCGGGGTCCTGGGCGGGCTGGTCACCCAGGTGTCGCAGCTGACGCTGGTGGCGATCGCGCTGATCCCGCTGACCTGGTGGGTGCTGTGGCGGCTGAAGCTCGGCCTGCGGGTGCGGTCGGTCGGGGAGCACCCGCACGCCGCCGAGTCGCTCGGGGTCCCGGTCTACCGGATGAAGTACCTCGCGGTGATCGTCTCCGGTGCCTGCGCGGGGCTCGGCGGGGCCTTCCTGTCCGAGGTCGCGACGAACATCTACCGGGAGGGGCAGACCAACGGGCGCGGGTTCATCGGCCTCGCCGCGATGATCTTCGGTAACTGGCGGCCGGGCGGGCTGGCCGCCGGGGCAGGCCTGTTCGGGTACACCGACGCGCTGCAGCTGCGCAGCGGCGGCGAGTCGGTGCACGCCCTGCTGCTGCTCGTGGCCATTCTGCTCGCCGGGGTCGCGGTCTGGAACCTCGTGCGCGGTCGCCGGGTCGCCGCGCTGGTCACGCTCGTGGTCGCCGCGCTCGTGCTGGTGTGGTACCTGGCCACCGACACGGTGCCGGACGAGTTCGTCGGGTTCGCGCCGCACCTCACCACCCTGCTCGTGCTCTCCCTGGCCGCACAGCACCTGCGGATGCCGGCCGCAGACGGGCGGCCGTACCGCCGCGGTGAGGAGTAGGACCGTCCAATGGCGTCCCCAATGGTGTCCACAGTGGACTGGGTTGCACTCAGGTCGGCGGCGCGGGAGGCGATGTCCCGGGCCTACGCGCCGTACTCGCGCTACCGGGTCGGCGCGGCCGGGCTGGCCGACGACGGGCGGGTGGTGACCGGCTGCAACGTGGAGAACGCTTCCTACGGGCTGTCCCTGTGCGCCGAGTGCGGGCTGGTGTCCGCGCTGGTCGCCGGCGGCGGTGGCCGGCTGGTCGCGCTGGCCTGCGTCGACGGCGCCGGCGCCCCGCTGCAGCCCTGCGGTCGGTGCCGCCAGCTGCTCTGGGAGTTCGGCGGGCCGGCGCTGCTGGTGGACACCGCCCACGGGCCAGCGCCGATGTCCGAACTGCTGCCGGACGCGTTCGGCCCGGAACACCTCACCGGCACGGCCGACCAGAGCCGTGTGCCGCGATGACCGGGGTCGGAGCGGGCGGGGAGCGGGCCCGGCTGGAGCCGTTCGACGCCGTCGACGTGATCCGCACGAAGCGGGACGGCGGCCGGCTGTCCGACGCCCAGGTGGACTGGGTCGTCGACGCGTACACCCGCGGGGCGGTCGCGGACGAGCAGATGTCCGCGCTGCTCATGGCGATCCTGCTGCGTGGTATGGAGCCGGCCGAGCTGACCCGGTGGACCCGCGCGATGATCGCCTCCGGCGAGCGGATGGACCTGTCCGGCGTGGGCCGGCCCACTGCGGACAAGCACTCCACCGGCGGCGTCGGCGACAAGATCACCCTACCGCTGGCGCCGCTCGTCGCCGCCTGCGGCGTCGCCGTGCCGCAGTTGTCCGGGCGCGGCCTCGGATACACCGGCGGCACGCTGGACAAGCTCGAGTCCATCCCGGGCTGGCGTGCCCAGCTGTCCGGGCCGGAGTTCTTCGGCCAGCTTCGTGACGTCGGCGCGGTGATCTGCGCTGCGGGACAGTCGCTGGCGCCGGCCGACCGGAAGCTGTACGCGCTGCGCGATGTCACGGGAACGGTCGAGTCGGTCCCGCTCATCGCATCGTCGATCATGTCCAAGAAGATCGCCGAGGGGGCCGGGGTCCTGGTCCTCGATGTCAAGGTCGGCACCGGGGCGTTCATGAAGCAGCCGGCCGCCGGCCGGGAGCTGGCCGAGGCGATGGTCGGGCTGGGCGAGGCCCACGGGGTGCGGACGGTGGCGCTGCTCACCGGGATGGACATCCCGCTCGGCCGGACGGCCGGCAACGCCCTCGAGGTGGCCGAGGCGGTGGAGGTGCTCGCCGGCGGCGGGCCACCGGACGTGGTCGAGCTGACGCTCGCGCTGGCCCGGGAGATGCTGGCCGCGTCCGGCGTGTCGGATGTGGACCCGGCCGGCGCGCTGGCCGACGGCCGGGCCATGGACGCCTGGCACAAGATGATCGCCGCCCAGGGCGGCGACCCGGACGCGCCGCTGCCGACGGCGGCCGAGACCCACGTCGTGCCCGCCCCGGCCACCGGCACGCTGGCCCGGCTGGACGCCTACCAGGTCGGCGTCGCCGCCTGGCGGCTCGGCGCCGGCCGGGCCCGCAAGGAGGACCCGGTCTCGGCCGCTGCTGGCGTCGTCCTGCACGCCAAGCCCGGCGACCGGGTGACCGCCGGCGCCCCGCTACTGGAGCTGCACGCCGACGACCCGTCCCGGTTCGACCGAGCCCTCGCCGCCCTGGACGGAGCAGTCGAGATCGCCGACACTCCCGTTGAGCCCACACCGCTGCTGCTCGGCCGCGTCCCCTGACGCGGTCCGCCGGTAGTCGGCGCGTCGGCCCGGATGGCGGCCGCCGGGCGACCGTGCGGGACGGCGGGTGCGTTGGCGGAGCCCTCCCGGCGGAGCCCGGCTGAGGAAGTCCGGCCCGGTGCCGACGACGGAACCCCACCGGGTAGGACGCCACCGGCGGGGAGGGCAGGTCGTCAGGGCAGGCGGCGGATGTCGAGCGGTATGGCGTCGGCGATGGTATCGAAGTCGGCGTCCCGGTGGACGAGCGTGGCGTTGGTCCGGGCGGCGACCGCGGCGATCAGGCAGTCGTTCATGCGCCGGACCGGCCGGCCGGCCGACCGGGCGGCACGGTAGATCGCCGCGGCGTCGTGGTAGTCGGCGGTGATGTCGACGCTGAGCAGGGCCAGGCCCGCGGTGAGCGTCTCCAGGTCGCGCAGCGCGGGCGGGGTGGAGGCGCCGGCGAGCAGTTCCATGATGACCGGCTCGGTGGTGGCCAGCGCCTGCGGCCGCCGCAGCAGCCGGGCGACCTCGGCGCAGGCCGGCGACCCGGTGTCGCGCAGGTACTCGATCCAGCCGGAGGTGTCCAGCAGCAGCACGTCAGGTCTGCTCAGTGGAACGCCCGGCGCGCATCTGGTCGAGGTCGCCTTCCCATCCGATGCCGCGCAGGCGGGCGAGGAACGACGGGGTGAGCGGCGGGCCGACGAGACGGCGCAGCGCCAGCTCTATCGCCTCCCGCTTGGTGCGCAGGTTGTACTTGCGCATGGCGGCAGCGACCAGCTCATCATCGATGTCGACGTTTGTGCGCGTCATACACCTACTATACACCAGCAGGGCTCTGTGGGGTTCAGAAGTCCGCCTGGGAGGGGTCCACCGGACGGTGGACGGCGGGGTCGAGCAGGCGGTGGTGGCGGGGTCCGGGCCGGGACCTGGCAGGCTGGCATCCATGACGAACGACTACGCGATCCGGGTGTCCGGGTTACGCAAGAGCTACCGGGACACGGTCGCGGTGGACGGGATCGACCTCGCCGTCGAGCGTGGCGAGGTGTTCTCCCTGCTCGGGCCGAACGGCGCCGGCAAGACCACGACGGTGGAGATCCTGGAGGGCTACCGGCACCGGGATGGCGGCGAGGTGAGCGTCCTCGGCGAGGACCCGGCCACCGGCGACTCGGCCTGGAAGTCCCGGATCGGCATCGTGCTGCAGAAGGTGAACGATCTCACCGATCTGACCGTGCGGGAGTCGGTGCACTCGGTCGCGGGGTACTACTCCGCTCCCCGCGACCCTGACGAGGTGATCGAGCTGGTCGGCCTGGCCGGCAAGCGGGACGCCCGCGGCGCCCAGCTCTCCGGCGGCCAGCGGCGGCGGCTCGACGTGGCGCTGGGCATCGTCGGCGCACCCGAGCTGCTGTTCCTGGACGAGCCGACCACCGGGTTCGACCCGGAGGCCCGCCGGCAGTTCTGGGGGCTGATCGGGGACCTGGCCCATCAGGGCACCACGATCCTGCTCACCACGCACTATCTGGACGAGGCCGAGCAGCTGGCCGACCGGGTCGGCGTCATCAACGCCGGGCGTATCGTCGAGATCGGCACCCCGGCCTACCTCGGCGGGCGGTCCACGGCAGCGGCGACCGTCCGCTGGCTCGGCCCGAACGGGGTCGAGTCGCTCGAGACGGACACACCGACGAAGACCGTGCTCGAGCTGGCCCGGAGGTTCGACGGCGAGGTGCCCGAGCTCGTCGTCGAGCGGCCCAGCCTGGAGGACGTGTACCTGCGGATGATCGGACACCAGCAATGACCGCCCATACCCCCGCCAGCGCCGCGCCCACGGCAGCGACCGCGCCGGTGGCCGCCCCCCGGGCGCCGGCCGTCCTGCCCTCGCTGTGGGCGGTGACCCGGGTCCGTGCCCGGGTGGAGTTCCTCTCGTTCATCCGCGGGCGTGAGGCGGTCGTGTTCACGTTCGCGTTCCCGATCCTGCTGCTGGTGATCTTCGGCTCGGTGTTCGGCGGGGAGCCGATCGAGGGGGGCGTGTCGTTCGCCCAGTACTTCGTGGCCGGCATGATCGCGGCCGGGCTGTTCGGCACCAGCTTCCAGAACCTGGCGATCTCGATCCCGATCGAGCGCGACGCCGGCGCGCTGAAACGTCTCGCCGGCACGCCGATGCCGAAATCGGCGTACTTTCTCGGTAAGATAATCGTTGTTGCGTTCGTCGCGCTGGTGCAGAACGTCCTGCTGCTCGCCATCGGCGTGCTGTTCTACGATGTGTCGCTGCCGTCGGGCGGTCGCTGGCTGACCTACCTCTGGGTCACTGTCCTCGGCGTCACGGCGTGCACGCTGCTCGGGATCGCGGCCACGGCGTTCGTCAGCAACGGCAAGAGCGCGCCGGCGGTCATCTCGCCGATCGCGATCGTGCTGCAGTTCATCTCCGGGGTGTTCTTCGTTTTCGCCGTCCTGCCGACCTGGATGCAGTCCATTGCGGCGGTCTTCCCGCTGAAGTGGATGACCCAGGGCATGCGCTCGGTCTTCCTGCCCGAGAAGTACGTGCAGCAGGAGCCGGCCGGGAGTTGGGAGCATGGGCGGATCGCGTTGGTGCTCGCGGCGTGGTGCGTGGTCGGGCTCGTGATCGCGCTGCGCACGTTCCGCTGGCGCAGCCGCGACGACGGGTAGCCGATGTCCCGGCCCGGCGGCTTCGCCGCATCCGTGGTCCGCCCGCCCTACCGGCTGGCCGACGACCACGTGTGGGTGCGGGCGGCCGGGCTGTGGGAGGCGTTGTTCTGGGTCCTGGCCGTGATCGTGGCGGCCGGCACCCTGGCCAGCACCGACCTGCCGGTCGGCCGCCGGGCCACCGAGCTCGTGCTGCTCGGGCTTGTCGTCATGTGGTACGTGCTGGCAGGGCGGCGCGCCTTCAACGGCCCGCCCCCGTACGCCCTCGGCTATCTGCTCGGCATGATCGCGCTATCGGTCGCGGCGTTCGTCGTCTATGACCTGTATGGGCTGCTGTTCTTGGTTCTCTATCTGCACATCTGGGGGCTGTTGCGGGAACGCTGGGCCTCGCTCGCCTCGGTCCTGCTGGCCGTCGCGGTCGGCGTCGTGGTGCTCGGCCGGGCCGGGCCGGAGGCGGCCGCAGTGCAGGTCGGCTCCTCGGTGGCGCTGTCCCTGCTGCTCGGCCTGTACGTGTCGCGGATCATCGGCCAGAGTGCCGAGCGAGCGGACACGATCAAGGAACTGGAGCGGACCCGGGCCGAGCTGGCCGCGGTCAGCCACGACGCGGGCGTGCTGGCCGAGCGGGAGCGGCTGGCCCGCGAGATCCACGACACGCTGGCCCAGGGGTTCACCTCCGTGCTGATGCTGGTCCAGGCGGCGGAGTCCGAAGTGGATACCGATCCGGCCGCGGTCCGCCGGCACCTGGCGCTCGCCCAGGAGACCGCCCGGCAGAACCTGGCGGAGGCCCGGTCGCTGGTCGCCGCGCTGCCCCCGGTAGACCTGCAGGCCGCTCCGCTGCCGGAGGCGGTGCGCCGGCTGGCGGAACGGCTCGGCCGCGAGCTGGCCGTGCCCGCGACAGTGCGGGTGGACGGGGTGCCGCGGTCGCTGCCGCCCAACCACGACGTGGTGCTGCTCCGCGCGGCACAGGAGGCGCTGGCCAACGTGCGCAAGCACGCCGGCGCTCGCCGGGTGGCGGTGGAGTTGGCCTATGGCGAGCGTGGCACGACGCTGGCAGTCACCGATGACGGAACGGGGTTCGCGCCGGACTCGCGGCCGGACGGCTTCGGGCTGGCCGGGATGCGTGCCCGAGCCGAGGACGTCGGCGGCGTCCTCGAGGTGGACAGCCGGGTCGGCGGCGGCACCACTGTGCGGCTGAGGCTGCCGTGAGCGGGGCGGGCGCGGTCCGGATCGTGGTGGTGGACGACCACCCGGTGGTGCGGGAGGGGCTGCGGGCGATGCTCGCCGCGGAGCCGGACATCGAGGTGGTCGGCGAAGCCGGGTCCGGCGAGGACGCGGTACGCCTCGCGGCCGAGCAGCGGCCGGACGTGGTGCTGATGGACCTGCGGATGCCCGGCACCGACGGCGTGGCCGCCACCGCCCGGATCGTGGCCGCCGGGCCCGCCCGGGTCCTGGTCGTCACCACGTACGACACCGACGCGGACATCCTGCGCGCCGTCGAGGCAGGCGCCACCGGTTATCTGCTCAAGGACACCCCCCGGCACGAGCTTGCCGAGGCGGTCCGGGCGGCGGCCCGCGGAGAGACCGTGCTCGCCCCGCCGGTGGCCGCGAAGTTGGTCACCCGGGTGCGCACGCCGGCCGCCGACCTGACACCGCGGGAGGTCGACGTGCTGTCGCAGGTGGCCCGCGGGTGGTCGAATGCCGAGATCGGGCGCGAGCTGTACATCAGCGAGGCGACCGTGAAGACGCACCTGCTCCGCACGTTCGAGAAGCTGGGCGTCAGCGACCGGACGGCCGCGGTCACCGCCGCAATCGCCCGCGGAATCCTGCCCACCCCCCGGTAGCGACCGTCATGGTCGAGGAGGAAGACCTGTGGGTCGTCAAGGCCGCCGCGGCGCGTGAGGGCCGGCCCGAGGCGGACTACTTCCGTGAGGCGTTCCACATCGCCGCGCTGCACGCCCGCCGGTGGACCGGCGACTGGGACATCCCGGCGTTCGACTTCGGCGGCCCGGTCACCGAGGACGATGTCCGTGAGGCGGTCGACCGGATGGGTGGGGCGGCCGGCGACACCGGACGATCGTGATCGGTGACACTTCTCTGCAGAGGCTGGGCGCCTAGGCGCGTTCCGCTTCGCGGACGAGCGCGAGGAGGTCGTCGAGCAGGGTCGGTGCCGCGGCAAGGGTCGCCGTCGAGTCGACTGTGTGCGGCGAACCGTCGCGATCGACGACGTGGGCGCCGGCTTCCCGGGCGATGAGCACGCCGGCCGCCGTGTCCCATGGCTTGTTCGACAGCATCACGCTCGCGTCGAGCCTGCCGGCCGCTGTCCACACGAGATCGACCGCCGCCGACCCCAGCATACGCACGCGCTGGGCGCGGTGGGCGAGCAGTTCCGTTATTGCGAGCCGCGCCCTGTTTCGCGCGGCAGCATTCGGGCCGACCGCGTAGTCGCCCAGTGCAACGATCGCGTTGACCAGACCGCTCGTCCCGCTCACCCGAATACGCCGGCCGAATGCGTCGTGCGCGCCTTCACCAGTCAAGCCCACGTACTGTTCCTGCAGAAATGGGAGAGCAATTACTCCGAGCACCGGTTTGCGTCGGCTCACCAGGGCCAACGACACGGCACACAGGGGAAGGCCGCGTACGAAGTTCGCCGTCCCGTCTACCGGGTCGAGTACCCATAGCAGGTCGTCCACCGCGCCGGCCCGACCTTCCTCCTCGCCGAGAAAGCCTATGGCCGGGGTGTTCTCGTTCAGGTACGCACGCACTGCGCGCTCCACCGACAAGTCGACCTCCGACACCATGTCTCGGTCTCCCTTTTCGGCCAGGGCGCGCGGGAGGTTCGTCCGGATGAACCTCGTGGCTCTCTCGACAGCCTCCGTCGCGATGGGAACCAAAGGCGCGAACGAGGTCACAGCGGCCTACTCCGCCCGTAGAGTGAGTCGAATACCTGATCGAATACGTCATAGAGGCCCGGCTGCCCGTTTTGTCGGCGTATCAGGAAGGTCGGCGAGTCGACCCCCCTGGTCTCCGGCAGATACGGTTGCATGACGCAGATGGCCCGATCCACGAGAACGATGTTGAACCGGACTGTCTCGTCATAAACATAGAACTCCAGCCGCTCACGGGCCGGGGCGGTGAGACGGTCGCGCAACCGCTGGAGTACTCCGATGTTGAGTTCGGTCAACGCGGAGAGGTGTCCTCGAGAGTGACCCTCCTCGTGTTCGCGGGCGCGTATGGCCGTTCCGTGCGGATCGAGAAAGAGACAGCGGAGTCTGGTTCCGTTCTCCAGCAACCGCGCCAGCCGCTGGTCGGGGTACTGCTGGCACAACAGGTTGAGTGACAGGCCGGCAGCGGCTATCTCCGTCGCGGCATCGAACAGCTCGTGTGGTGACATGCTGCCGATGAATTCTGACCGGCTGCAGAAGATGGCGGACACGTCGAGAGTCGGCGGCATTGCAGTGCTTGGCGTCGCGACGTGGCTGGCTGCCGCAATGCCGGCTGCAATACCGGAGAGTGTTGCGTCCTGGTCGTCGGAGCGTGGGCTGAGCAGTTGTTCCGCCGTCCAGCCAGGAAACATCCGCTCGAGAATCCGACAGTGGTCGGGATAGGGAAGGCTCTTGATCGTCCCGGAGAGCCAACGGTGTAGTTGTGCTCTGCTCGGCCATGTGCCGACGAGGTCCGGACTCACAATTCTGGCAGCATTGTCGTATTCGACGCAGAACGTGCCGTACTTTTGCCAGTGTCGTTGCTGTAGCAAGCATTTCAGCAGTGTTGGTTCCCTGGTCATGCCCGGCCGTCCGTCTCCCTCCGGCATGTGCTGGCCCCGACTGCAGCCTAGCGGAGATGAGACATAAATGAGATGCGGTGCAACACAGAAGTTCTAGATGCGTCGGGCCGGCCATCGCGAGGCAACACCGGAGTCCGGGACGCTTCTAGCCGTTC
>Ga0066388_100000102_pt1 | contig 28281 bp, 26 predicted proteins | sample PanSoiMetaGPlot6_FD_64539 | JGI IMG/M metagenome (GOLD analysis project Ga0066388, IMG submission 64539) | Tropical forest soil microbial communities from Panama analyzed to predict greenhouse gas emissions - Panama Soil - Plot 6 (Hybrid Assembly) | ecosystem: Environmental > Terrestrial >...
CCTACACCATGCTGCAAGGGCGCGGCACGCTTCTCCTTAAAGTCGTATGCCACCAGGGTGCCTACTTCCGGGAATTCGTCATACCAACTGAAGTCCTTGCGAATGCCGCGCACCGGAAACTGCGTGAAAAGAGCCCTTCCCTTTGCCGCGACAATCTGTCCGTAGCGGCCTTCGTCCACCGGAAAGGCCAGCACCCTCCCGGATATGCCATCGAAGTCTATGCGCACTGCCGGGGCAGACTCTTTGGGCGAATTTGTCTTCGCGTGCTCTTTATCATCCGCCTCTATGATCGACCGCGGATTGGGGACAAAAGGATTTGGCACATCTTTGGCGAGTGTAACCAGGCACGGGCGCATGGACTGCGGAAAGCTCAGCTCGAACTGCAGCGTATCGTAAACCGGATTGAAATCCCTGACTGAGAGGAAGCATAGATACTTCCCTTCCGGATCAAAACATGGTGACCTGTCCATGAGGACAGTGTTAGTGATATCGCAGACAGTACCAGTTGCGACCTCAGCGACGCGAATGATGGAGGTGCCCGTGTGCCGGGACCAGGTGTAGGCGAGCCACTGACCATCCGGTGACCAGGCGAGTTCCGCGATTCTCGTGGCCGGGCTGCGGTCTATAACTTTGACTTCTTTGGTGGCTAGATCTATGAGCAACAGCTCGTGCTGATGATTCGCTGCAGCCACTATATCTGATACCGGAGACACCGCCATCTCCGTGATCCGGCCGAAGTCTTCCTCCGCAACCACAATGGGCTCGGTAGAGAGGTCTGCCGTGTGGACCTCCAGGGTTTCGCTGCCGGTCTTGTCGCTGACTACCACAAACCTCTTACCGTCCGGCAGCCACTCGCAGTGGCGGTAACGAACACCGCTGCCCGCTCCGTATTGAACAACTCCGCGCTCCCAGAACGGCATGACTAAGGGTTGTCCGCGCGCTATGAATGCTAGCGAGTCTGCATTCGGATTGGGAGCTACGTGCTCGAGGAAGTCTTTGCCTTCCACGAATCTGCGCGACGCTTGAGCGGATGTTGATGGCACTTGGATGCCGATCCGCTCTGAGCGATTCGTTTCGGGATCAAATATGAAAATGTTGGCGGCAGCCGTGTATATGATCCTGCGGCCGTCTGTGGCGGGGAATCGGGCGTAATACTTCGTCTCTTGCGTATGCTGCCCGAGATCGGAACCATCGGGAAGGCACGAATAGATGTTGCCGATCCCTTCATGGTCGGACAAAAAGTAAATGCGCTCGTTTAGCCACATCGGCCAGACTAGATTTCCTGGTAGCTCGATCAATCGTTTGAACGTGCCGTTAGCCTCGGCATCGATCCAGATGTCTCCGGCTGTGCCGCCATGGTATCGCTTCCATCTGGCTGGATCGACGGCGTTGCGTCCGAGAACAACTGCCCCGTTCGCATTGATGCTCACAGAGATCAAATGGCCCAGGTTGAGCTTGCGCGGCTGTCCGCCGGCTGCATTGACGGCAAAACCTTCCGTGTGTCTGAGGAACGGTGAGCCGGAATCCGACGAAAACAGTATCTCCTGCCCATCGGGGCTCCATCCGCTCAAAACGCAGGGCGCGCCCAGATAGGTGAGCCGGCGCGCCTCCCCGCCTGATGACGGCATCACGTATACTTCGGCGTGTCCTTCGTCCTGGCAGGTGAATGCGACCAGGCTTCCGTCCGGCGAAAGGCGAGGCATTGCGCATTCGCCTTTGCCTGCGGTGAGACGTCTGGCGATACCGCCCTCCGTGCTAACCGTCCACAGGTCGTCTTCGCAGCAGAATATCAGGGTGTTCCCATGGATCGTTGGAAAACGGCAGTATCCCTGGTCGCTCATCGCTCGCTCCTCATCGGGTATCGCTTGTCAAAGCACGTAAAAGCTCTAAAACTTCGTCGGTCAAAGGAATCGACTTCCTCGTAGATTCGTCGGTCAGCACAACCACTGATTCTGACGTGGAGCAACACTCAGAATCTTTGAAGAGTGCTTGTCCGACCGTAAAAGATGATCTTCCTATCGACAGTATCTTGGACCCCACTTCAACGATGCCAGGGAAATTCATCTCCGCCAAAAAATCCATGGATAGCCTGGCAATGACGAATGTCTTGCCTGGACCTGCCACCGATCCGCCGGCATCGTAAAGAAATGCGACACGCCCCGACTCGAAGAGTGTGCAATAAACTGCATTATTGACGTGGCCCTGACGATCCGTGTCGCCGTACCGGAGGGTAACGGGTGTCCAGGTCTTGTATGCATCGCGAGCGACGTCGCAAATGGTGTTTTTTCGCGTGCTTGTCATGGCGGCCATCCTCGAGCTGGAAACAACTTTTTGAACCTTCAAGAAGCCGCCAGAGTGGGGCTACTTCTTGCGTTCAAACTGAAAAACGGAAGAAGATTGATCAGACCCTTCCTTCCAGGACCACTCTTGAACGAGGTGGTCCTTGTCTGGAAATTTGACGACCAGACCATTTATGTGTCCTGAATCATTGGGTCCCACGTTGGTTACGTCCTTGAATTCGAACACCATTTTGTCGGAAGCAGGGTCGTAGTCCTCAACTCTCATTCTCGGCTGATTGTTGCGCGAGCAATAGTGCGTGAGCATGATATGGTCGCCGTCGAGATGATAGACACTCAGCATCTCCGGGTGTTTCCCCGGCTTGAGAGTTTCCAGGATGGCTGTGTCGCCGGAGGTGACATGGTAGGTGATGGTAGCCGGCAAACCATCCGGGTCCTTGCCAACCCATTCGCCGGACAGGGACTTAATCTTATCGAATGCCGCCGGCCCATTCCCCTTAGCGAAGCAGGGGCTGACACACCCCAATAGGATTGAAGCAATAGCCAGCACTTTTCCCGTTGCGCTCATAGGATTTACGGCCTCCCGTCACACTGACCAGCCAGTAAACATTGAAAGGATGACGATGACGGACATTGTAAAACACATCAATGCCTGGCACCAACTCCAGGCATGAGGTATCCTTGACGCCGTCGATGCCCATCCATGCCAGCGCTCTGGCGGGCTGCAATGGGGTGGTTCCTGTGAGTCTCGCTGATGCCAAGGTAAGGGCTCATGTTGTGATGCTGGCAACAGCAGCAGGTGCCGTTCTTGTGTTCGCTGCCGGCGCAGCGGTGGGTGCCGGTGCTTCCTACAAGTTGCGAGAATCGCTGGAGGCGCTGCGATCTCAGGAACGAGAAGTTCTGCGACGGCACGACATTATCCAGGAGCAAATCGCCAAACTGGAAGGAGAAAAGTCTGCGCTCGAGGACTATCTGCGTCAGATTGACAGAGCACGCAGAGACATTGAGCAAGCGCTCAGCACGACTCCGTAGCTGCTGCTCCCGTAGCCTTACTCGTCCTTGCATCTAACAAAAGGGCCACAAACATGTCGGATAGTTCCCTCGTCAAACGAAGCACACTTACTCTGTCAGTGCTTTGCTGCTGCGTTAATCTTGCCACTGCAGCGTTGTCTGAAACTGCCTCCCAATCGGCTTCTTACAAGGTGATCATCGCCGACCTGCATGCAGCGCCGGAACCCCATACGCCTCAACCAGAAGCGGGTCAAGTCGTAGCTGTACTGGAGAAGCTCATAACCGCTATGGCTGACGGCGACATGAAGTCGTATGCAGACCTTCTCAGCGACGATTGCACGCTGTACGACGAGGAAAAGGGCAAAGCGCTTACGGGAAAGGCGGAGGTCTCATCTGCGGTTCGCAAGCAGTTTCAGCAAGCGACGAGTACTGCAAACGACGGCGTGCGCGAATTGGTGATCGAGCATCCTTACGTCAAGGTGAGCGGCGACATGGCTGTCGTCACCTTCAAACTGGCAAAAAAACAAGGCGAATCCACTTCCCGACAGCTCTACACGAACATCTTCACCAGGGACCACGACACCTGGAAGAAATCCTACGATCGCGGAAACTGGAATCTTCAGTGACGCGGCTAGCCTTGCTCGTTGTCTGCTGGCTCCAACACTGATCCAAGCCCTACCATTAGAATTGGCTGGCCTTGCGGCGCGTCTCCTTCCCGTCTTTGCTCGTTATGACGATGTCGCCATTGTTGTCGATTTTGATGGATTGGGCCTCATCGACTCTGTGACCTTGGTCGTCATATTTCGTCCAACTGCCGTCACGAGCCTTGACCCAATGGTCGTGGAATTGTCCTCTTACGTAGGGATCTGCGTCCGAAATCCCATCGAGGTGCCCTTTGCGATCGTAACTGAAGACTGCCACGGTCTTGCTGTGGTCCGAGTTCTCATAGGTCGCGGCAGCAGGATGCCCTTTATCGTCCCAGCTCTTCTGCTGTAGGATTTTTGTATCGGCTGTATCCGGCGCATATTCCCTTACGTCTCGTGTTCCATTGCGCCGAGTTGTCTCTACTCTTGTCTCGTCTTTACTTCTCAATTCAAGATCGCCATTTGGCTTGACTTTGTAGAAGCCAGAATCGGTTCCACGCGCAGCTTCAGTGCCATCCTTTTGCACTTCGTACCGATGCCAGCCATCAGCTTCCTTTCTGTGGACTTGTCCAGAAGCATCTTTGAATTCCGACAAGTGTCCATCCTTGTCATACTGAAAGTCCGCGGTCTTTCCATTCGGATACTTAACGTGCGTAACTTCTCCGGCCTTGTAAGGGTTCTCCAACTCTGCGCGAGCCCTTCTTTCAGCTTCTCTGGTCACTTGCTCGTCGGTCATGGGTGATGGTATTTCGCGCTGCGGCACTTCGGACCCTGGGGTTGCCGTTTCGCGTCTTAAACGCTCTAACTCCTGTTTTTCCTTGTGTATGGCCAGATCCTGTTCTCTGACTTGCTTTTCATAGCGCTTCGTAAGGTCACGCACCTCTTCATCGTCGACCTTTTGCAGCGCCTTCTTTAGAGCTTCTTCCTGATTTGGTGCTGTTTTGGCGAATTCTGATTGGTACTGGCGGATTTTATCGTCGCGTTCTTTTGTCGTTATCGGCTCGGTACGAATAGATGAACCATCTCGCAAGTCTCGTGTAACGGAGCCATCGTGGCCGTAGGTCCGAGTCTCCAGTTCATTAGTGTCACTGAACATACCCTTGCGCACAACGTCGCCGTTTTCCTTGAGCTTAACGTCGCCCTCGAAATAGTCGACTTCTTTGTCGTGCCGGTCTTTGATGCTCCAGCGCTTGGCCTGTTCGTCCCATTCGGAAGAGCCTGTCTTTCGGCCATACGGGTCAAGTTCAGTGAACTTGACTGGCTTGCCATCCTTGTATTCAGGGATGGTTTTTGATCCGTCCTTATGATCAACTTCCGTGATCCGTCCATCCTTATCCTTGAGGACGGCGGAGTTGTCGGGGTATCTTATCTCTTCCGATTTATCCTCACGAATAGTCTCGGAATAGCCTGGCTTGTCTGGATATGTCTTTATCAAGTCACCATTTGTGGTGGCCTTCTCGCTGTAGCCGGTCTTGGTTTCGGTAAATGTAATCGCACCGTCCTTGGCGACGTCTACTTTGAATTCAGGATGCGCAACCGGCTTTCCGTTCTCGTCGAACTGTTTCCAGTGCCCCCCGACCACTTCCCATTTCGAGTTATCTGATGCGGTAACCTTTGTTGGATTTCCATCACCGTCGTAGGCAACCTTGAACGTTTCTTTCTTGCCGTAATTGATTTCGGTCGGACGTCCAGCATCGTCTGTGGCGGCAACGCCGGGCTGTTTGTCCGTCCCCGGCTTCGCGCCGGCTTCTACGGGTGTGTCGCCTGCCTTAGGCGCTTCAGCGGGTTTATCCGCCCCTTTGGGGCCGGCCCGCATGACGAGATCGCTGGGATCCGCATCCTTGAGCGCCGTGATTGGATGCTTAATCTTGTCCACGATTTGGCCGACGGTGGCGCCGATGTCTCGCTTTCCTTCGGGAGCCTTTCCTTCTGCTTTGCCATCATAGAGCTCCACCTGACCGAATCTGGCCCTCACTCCGGAGATATACTTACCTAGTTTTTGCTGGATCCTCAGGTCCGCCACTGCCTGGGCAGCGCCTTCAATGCCTTCGCGGGCTGCCTTCGTCAGATTGTCCGATGCTTTCTCCGCTGACGGCGCTGCTTCTACTGGCTTATCGCTTGGGTCACTCTTGTCTACCACGGTCTTATCCTCTCTTGCTGCGGATGCCTTTTAAAGTCGCCTCTTGCTCGATCGATCGCACCATCGCGATACCATTGCCTGGTTGACGGTCTTGTCGTCAGCCATGGCATGTTCCCAGTGAAGCACGGTCAGGGGATCAGTGCATCCCCGCCGGAGCCATTCGCATTAAACCATAATTGGTTGGTTTGGTAAGCGACTAAGCCAACTACGGCCTGAGCGGCAAAATTTAGGGGATGTCACGCGCAATTGCCTCGGGTTCTACTATCGAATGTACCTGCTTATCCCTTAGCGCTCAATACAAGTTTTCCGGTCGTCTTGCGTCCTTCGAGCAGCTCATGCGCGCGCTGTGCCTCCGACAGTGGCAGAACCTGGTCGATCCGCAACTTGAGCCAGCCTTGTCCAATACCTGCGATCACTTCCGCGGCTCGACCCATCAACTCTTCTCGCGTGCGTAAGTAGTTGAAGAGACTTCCGCCTGAAACCGAAAGTGAGCGCTTTTGCAATGAATTCGGTGCAATTGGTTCGGCTTCCCCGCTGGCGGAGCCGAAGATCACAACATTTCCGCGCACGGCGGCGCACTGCAAATTGCCGGCAAACGTAGTTCGTCCCACACCATCAATGATCAGCTCAGCGCCCTGGTCTGCAGTGAGGCGTAAAGTCTCAGCTACGAAGTCCTGGCTGGTATATAGAATGATCTCGTCGGCTCCTGCCTCCCTGGCAATACGCGCCTTTTCTTCCGTAGAGACGGTGCCAATGACACGAGCGCCCAGATGCTTGGCCCACTGCACAAGCAACAGTCCCATCCCGCCGGCAGCAGCATGAATCAGTACCGTGTCGCCCTCGTTAGGACGGCGAAATTCATTGATCAGATAGTGCGCTGTCATCCCCTGCAGCGGGAAGGCAGCACCCTGCTCGAAAGTCATTTCTTCCGGCAGCGGTATCAGACTGCTGGCTTTCACCAGGCTGAGCTCTGCGTAGGCACCGGGCTGACCCGTATAGGACACCCGGTCTCCAGGCTTGACGACATGCACACCTTCTCCGACTTCTTCCACGACGCCTGACGCTTCCAGTCCTGGCGTGTATGGCAAGTTGACGGAATACCTGCCGCGTCTTTGATAGATGTCGATGAAGTTGACCCCGGATGCGTGGATGCGTACGAGGGCCTGTCCAGGACCCGGCGGCGCGATCTCGACGTCCTGAAAGCTCATGACATCGGGTCCGCCGTATTTCTCGACCCAGATGCCCTTCACCTTGGTTGCAACAGCCTTCATGTTCCAAACCTCGTCTATGTCGCTGGCGTATCGAAAGAATCGTCGCACCGCCGGGGCGATGCCATGCTTTCTGCGTTCTTCAGCAAGGCATAAGTTTACTACGCTGGTGAGGTGGCAGCCCGCCTGCGGGCGCATACGGCGCGCCCCCACCGCCAGCCGGCGTTCAGTACACGTCAGGTGGCCCGGCTGCGGGCGCATACGATGTGCCCCTACCGCCATCCGGCGTTCAAGACACCTCAGGTCGTTGACATCAGGCGTTTTGCGGCAGCCGCACGTAGTGAATGTCGATGAAGCCTCTCTTGTGGTTGAAAACGGTCGCCAGGTCGGCCGCCACCCACTGCTTTCTGGCTGAGCTGTTGTGATAGACCTTGCCGTCTTCACCGACAATGCCGACGTGTCCCTTGGAGTGCTGGCCGGGTGGTCGTCTTCCGAATACGATATCTCCGGGCTGTGGATTGCTGACGCGGTAGCCGCCAGCCTTGATGATCTTCTCTTCCAGGAGAATGGATCCGGCCGATGTCATGTTTCCGTCTACGCCGGCAACGCGCATTACTTCGCTGACCGATGCCGCGCAGCCGAGGTTGCCGTATTCCAGCGTTGCCGGATTGTAGCGCGGAGTATTCCACATTGCTTTGCCGACGGATTGTTTGGCAGCTATAAGTAGTCGCTGATTGACTTCCTGCCATTCGAGCGGTTGACCGGGATTCTCAGTGCGTGCATCGGAGATGTCATTGAGACGCCGTCCGGCCTCGACAACTGCGCGGTTCTCGGGCTTGGTCAGATCTGCATCGGTCGGCACCCAGCCGGTGGCCATCGCGAGAGCCACTTTGCCTGCATCAACTTGTCCTTGAGAATCACGACATTGCTGCGCGAATTTGTTGATCAGGTCTCCGCCGATCCGCTCCTGCAGCTCTCTGGGCATCAGGTCTTTTATCTCGTCGGAGGCGGGCTGCTGACAGTTCTTCAGTTTTTCGAGGAACTGTCTGAACTGCGGAGACTTAAGTTTGGCAGCCATCTGTGGTGAGATCTTGCCTTTGCGAACCAATTCATCGAGTCTCGCTGGATCGGGTGGATCGCCCATCACATCGGTCAGCCATTGCATGAAAAGATCGTATGTGAGCTGATAACGGCCGACCGCCAGTCCGCGATCACCCGTGTGTCTTACCGTCTCGTAGGGCTGGGTATCTCCAAAGCTGAGCATGGCCGCCACAGTCTCTTTGAGCGAGTATTCCTGCTTAGGCTCGTCGCGACGTCTCGGCGGTGCCTGATCTCGTGGCGTGAAGTAGCTGTCGGCCTGTTGCGGCGACATCGTGCCCCGGCCGCCCCCGGAGAATCGTTGCATGTTTTCGACCTGGTGCCGGACCGGCACCGGTAGGCGTTCTTCCGGGGTCGCCTGAGTCCGCAGGCGCGATTTCAGGCTTTCTGAGACCAGACCTTGCTGGTCCTCGATGATACCGGATTTGGTGCCATCAGCGTTCGTTCGCATCAGACGTTCGGAGAGGTAGGTTGCAAGCTGGTCCGTGCTTCGGCGTTGTGCATCAGTGGGGCCAGTCACTTCGCCTTGATCGCGCTCTAGCTGAATGATGACTTCTTTGCGGTTGTGCTTGTCGGGATCGCTGACTACCTCGATAGATCCGTCTTTTTTGACTATGAAGTCCGGCGTGTTGGTTCGCCTGGCCGGATCGCTCGATTGATCGGAATAAACGACTGTGAGCTTTTCGATGGGGTCTCTGCGAGATTCTCCTTCCTGAACTCTGTCTCCAGGTACCCGGCTGGCGTCCCCAGCCGCGGTCGGCTGCTCGGGCATGGGTTGGCCGGCTGAAATCGAAACCTTCTTGAACGCGCCTGTTTCCAAATGCCTGGCCACGGGTTGTCCTGGATCTAGTACCGGAGTGACGATAACTGTCGGTCTGTCCGCGATGCGTGTCACGTCCCTGGACGCCGGTGCGGCCACCTGATCGGAAGCAGCGGCAGGACGCATGTCTACAGGTGTTATCCGCTGCCCCGGACGGTCGGCGGAATTGTTGTTGCTGTTGTGGTCGGAGCCTGCCTTCGGTTGTTCGTGCGTAGTTCGGCTAAACTGCGGGTAGGCGGCGGCGTGCAGAGTGTCGCCGGCGTCGGCGTGCTCGTTATGCCCATGTGCTGCATTGTCCCCACTAGATTCTCGCCGGAATGCACGCCGAGCTTCATGACCCGGGTGATTCTTGCTCATTTTTGTTTCGATCTCCTCAAATCGATGCGAGTGTTGGCAGTCTAGGCACTGCCTCTAGTTGGGCGTTGCGTTAAATCTCTATGCGTTGGCGGCGTTCGCCGGCAGCCGGACGTAATGAACGTCAGTGAAGCCGCGTCCCCGGCCGAATACCGTGGAAAGATCGGCTTCTACCCACTGCCTCTTTGCTGAGCTGTTGTGGTAGACCTTGCCGTCTTCGCCGACGATACCAATGTGTCCGTGTTGACCGGCACCTCTCTGGCCAACGACAATGTCCCCGGGTTGAGGATTGTTGACTCGATAACCGCCTTCCTTGAGGATCTTTTCCTCAAGCAGGGTCACGCCGGCTGCACTCATTGCGTGGCCGTCGACGCCGGCTACTTTCATAACTTCGCTCACCGATGCGGCGCAGCCAAGGTTGCCGTTCTCAAGTGTCTGTGGATTCCACCTGCCAGAGTTCCACATCGCTTTACCCACGGATTGTTTGGCAGCCATGAGCAGCCTCTGGTTGACTTCTTGCCACTCGAGCGGCTGACTGGGATTGTCAGTGCGGGCGTCCGAAATGTCTCCCAGGCGGCGTCCGGCACTCACGAAGGCTTTATTTTCCGGTTTGGCAAGGTCGGCATCAGTAGGAACATGACCAGTTGCCATGGCCAATGCCACCTTGCCGACGTCGACCTGACCTTGGGCATCGCGGCACTGTGTAGAGAACTTGTTGACCAGATCGCCGCCGATTTGCTCCTGCAATTCCTTGGGCATCATGTCCTTGATCTCGGCCGTGCTCGGCTGTTGCGAGGACTTCAGTTTCTCCAGGAACTGTCTGAACTGAGGAGACTTCAATCTTGCGGCCATCTGCGGCGACATCTTGCCGGCCTTGACCAGGGCGTCGAGTCTCGCCTCATCCGGCGGATCACCCATCAAGTCGGTGAGCCATTGCACAACGAGGTCATAAGTGAGCTGGTAGCGACCGACTGCCAGCCCCCGATCGCCGGTATTGCGTACAGCTTCGTATGGTTGAGCGTCACCGTAGCTGAGCATGCCGGCAACAGCTTCTTTGACGGAATAGTCACGCTTTGACTCATCGGTGCGTCTGGCTGGGGCCTGATCGCGCGGCGTAAAGTAGCTATCGGCCTGGTCTGCCGACATGGTGCCGCGACCGCCGCCGGAGAAGCGCTGCATGTTCTCGACCTGGCGTCTCTGCGGCTCAGGCAGATGCTCCTCTGGTGCAGGCTGAGTTTTCAGACGATTTTTGAGCCCTTCTGATACGAGTCCTTGCTGATCATCGATGACACCATCTTTTGTACCATCCTGATTGGGCTTCATCATACGATCGGACACATAAGCGACCAGCTCGTCCGTGCTTTTGCGCTGTGCGTCGTTGGGACCTGTCACTTCGCCCTGGTTGCGCTCGACCTGTACGACGATTTCTTTTCTGTTGCTTTTCTCCGGATCGTTTACTACTTCTACAGATCCGTCTTTTTTGACGATAAAGTCGGGCTTGTTGGCTCTCTGCGCCGGATCGATTGACTGATCCTGGTACACGACCTTGACTTTGCTGACCGGTTCACTCCGTTCTGTTACCTCGCGGGTCTTGTCACCGGTTTCTCGACCGGCGTCGGGACGACTGGCAACAGCCGCTTGCTCGGGGGCGTTTGCGTCGCCCGTAGCCGGACTCTTTTTGAAAGCTCCAGACTCTATGTGCTTGGCTACAGATTGCCGGGGATCTAGTGCCGGTCGTTGTGTCTGTACATCGCCGCCGGACGGCTTTTCGGTTGGACGAGCAGCGGCACCAATCTGAGTCTTTTCAGCTGTTGCCGGCGGCTTCGTGTCAATTGGAGTTATTATTTGGCCCGGACGATCGCTGCTACCATTGCTGCCGTTGTCGGATGCTTTCGGCTGCTCGTTGCCTGCGCGCGCAAACTGCGGGTACGCAGCCGCATGAAACCTTTCTCCGGCGCTGGCGAAATCGCTGTGGCTGGTATGAAGTTCTCCCCGGAATGCACGCCCGGCGTCGTGGCTCGGTCCATGCTTGCTCATTTAGAATCCCTCTCCTATGTATACCTGCGGCTAACCGCTATCGTTCGTATAGAGTGACGCCCTTGTGCCAATGAGGCTTCGGGTTATCGCGGGTGGGTCCGTAATGCGGCTCGATGCGAGCCATGTAGTTCCTGCCCGCCATTTGAAATGGGGTTTGGGTGCCGTACTCGCCGCCGATCAGTGACCAGGCCTTGCCAACCGCCTCCTGCGATGGTCCTCTCCGTAGTGTCGTGTATCCTTCAGGAGGAACGCCGGGCACTCCATTCGGTCCGGGACCAATTCTCCTGTCGGTATGTTGCTCTTCTGGCCGATAGTTGCGCGCCGGCCCCCTGTCTGCCGGAGTCCTATAAGTCTGCGGTGCCGGCGCCGAATCCTGCCACTCTCCGTGTATGCGCCGCTGATGTTCGGCGGCCCAATCTGGAATCTTCACCTCACCAAGAGTGCTGACGTCCTTCCCATTCTGGAAGGAAGATCTTTCAAACAACTCTCGGTTATCCACGTGAGATCTGGAGCCAGGAATAGTAAGCAATTCGCCCCAAACGAAATCTGATAGGGTCTTAGACGTGCTGTCTGCAAATTGCAGTACGCGCGTGCGATCATCGAACATGTCGCTTATTTCGCGGCTCACAGTGGCCCTCCGGGAATATTTGAGCGGAGATAAAGGACGCCCCCGAGGCTGGGGGTAACCACGTATAAGGTAGACAACCAGGCGTTGAAAGCCCATACGTGTTTTCACGTATTTGGCACGTTAAAAGCCCAATATTCCGAGCAAGCGCGGCTTTTGGGCAGCGAACCTAAACATGGACGCATTCACTGTGGAGCGCAACCGATAACCAACAATTTGCTGATAAGGGTGGAACAGACCCGTATGCCTCCCGGCGGGTCCATTAAGCGGGTCCATTAATATGTATGGCGAGTCACTGCCTGCATTATCGGGGTGTCAGGCACGGATTCGGAGCTACTGTTGTTTAAACTCAGGCGGCGGTCGGTGGGCGCTGCGGCTTCCAGGTGACCAAGCAGACCCCGTTCTTGCACTGGGGGGCGTCGACATATGAATGAGATGCCGGGTCGGTGACGGCCTTGTGTCCTGGGCCCTGTGTCTGAGCGCTTCTGCGAATTGCTTTCTCGGAGTTCTTGCTGACCGGCATGACCGTGATTCCTTATTGATTAGGTTCGTCTCATCGAGTGGGGAGATAGTAAATCGCCAAAGGCGGCACGTCGATTGGGGAATTTCCCCTCGGGAGCGTGAACTTCCCATACCCCAAATTAATTGTGAGAGGAATTGGCGGAACAGTTGACCGGCTGCCGCTAGGCAGGGCTAACACGCGCCAACTTGGGGGGAACCGACGACTGCTCAATGGCGTCTCTTGGTGCGAATACTCAAGGAGTTACCGTAACCAACGCGCATGCTCCTTGGCGGAGGGTTTGCCAGTGAAGATTGAACGCAAGGCTTTCAATACAAGCGGGCCGGCCATGCTCATTACGATAGCGGCGGCTGTGTTGCTCACGTCGGCAGGTCCAATGGCGCTTGCTGCCAAAAATGTGGATGATGCTCCCAATTCAGCGGTCAAGCAATCACAATCCAATGCGAAAAGGCTGGCGGCGGCTGTCAATCAAGTTCCGGGCGCAAACGTTCGGCCGCAAGATCTTGAGCTTCCCGAAAAGCGCGGCCTTACCCTGAATCCAATAGGTTGGCTGTTTAAGCCGATCACAGAGCTGCAGCGGCAGAGTATACGACTGCAGCAGCAAATCATGAACCTGGAAGGCCCGATCGGTGCAATGCAGCCGACCATGCTCGGGCTGCGAGAGCAAATGGTCCATGTGCAGGGGAAAATGGGCGACGTAAACCAGCATATGACGCGCGTCGAAGGCGAAATGAACAACGTGCGCGGCGGAATGACCAAAATGAAAGACGATGTGCAGCGGATGCGCCAGACTCTGACTCGTCTCGAAGGTCCGATCACCCGGTTGGAACAACCTATTCAAGACCTGCACGACCCGGTGGTTCGCCTGCAAAGACCGCTAAGCAGCGTGCACGAACAGATGAACAATCTGGAAATGCAGCTTATCGATCTGAAGCGCGAAATCCGCACCACGTCGACGTTTATCTTGCTGGCTATATTGTTTGCCACGATGGTTATCGCGGTGGGAACGCCGCTGGCCGGATTGATTGTATGGCTCAATAGAAGGCGGCTATTCCCTGACCGCTATCAGCAGCGCGGCTTGACCACCCGAGAGTTGTCTTTGCATTAACAGTTCTCGGGCGCAGCATGGCAGCGTCCCGGCGATCATTTTTGGCTTCGATCTGTGTTGCTCGGCTCGGGTTCCGATTACAAAAACACCTTCTTATAGGTGTCTTCGTTGAAGCCGACTACGAGCGTCCGCCCTCGGCGGAGGGTTGGTGCCCGTAAATTTCCAGTCGGGCCGAGCAGCAAGGCGGCAATTGCCTCGTCGTCGGGGTTCTCCTTTTTCAAGTCGAGATGGTGACTCCTGGTGCCTTTAGAGGCGTATATCTGATCGACTTGCTTTGCCAGCTTGAGTGCGGCGCCGCGGTCCATCGGCGTCTTCCTTGCGTCGACGGTGGTGGAAGCTTGAATCTTGTTGCGGGCAAGAAACTCTTGCGCCCGAATGCAAGTCATTCAGCCGTGTCGATGATACATCCAATCGAATTGAGCCATTCTGCAGTCTTCCTTCAATACGGTTCGGCGAATCATTTTAGATCGTGCAGGCACGATTCATGGTCGGGACAGGCGGAGCGATCGCCAGGCGCGGGATTTATGCCCGCAGGTGTATCAATAACCGCGGTAACCAAGTGTTACCAGAAGGCAGGGACCTCCAGCAATGACGTTCAATCCTTGCTTCTTGGCTCGCTCTATGGCGGGCCAGCTCTCTGCACCTGGCTGGATCCAGATGTTTTTGACACCCGCGGCAATGGCGTCGTCAACGATGAGATCCGTCACGGGCGGGGGAGTGATGATCGAGATGGACTCTACCTTTTCAGGGAGGGCGGCCAGATCCGGAAATGCCGGATTGCCCAAGACAGTTTGCGCATTGGGGTTGACTGGATAGGCAGTTCGGTTATTCCTCAAGTAACAGACGTAACAGCGGTGCCCATATTTGCTGGGATCATCGCTGGCTCCCACAACCGCAAACGAAGGCGCGGACAGAAAAGTGTTGATTTGATCGTCCAATCTCGACAATGAAGTGCTCAGCGGGTGTGGGATTTCGTACTCATTAAATCACATCGAATCGTCTGGACTGTTCGTGTAGCTTTGTATATCAAAATTCAAAATCATGAGCACGCCAATCAGCCCTGGCGGGTACATCCCCATACAACGGCTCTGTGAGCAGGAGGCATTATGTGGGAGAAGCCGAGCTACGAAATAATCGACGTGTGCGCTGAGGTGACCGCCTACGTATATAAAGAATCCGGCGAGGGGCAGGCAGAATCTCCCGTCGTTGAAAAGGAAGCAGGTGCTGGCAAGACAGAGGCTGTAGCTACGGACCAAGAGGTAAGGCTATGGCAAGCTCAGTCCTAGAAGCGGCATGGACAGCGGCAGACTTTGAAGATCGGTTGCGGCGAATTGGTCGGGAGCGCTACCACGATCGCCATCCTTTTCATCTCAAGATGCACCGCGGGGAATTGAGCCGTCGCCAGGTTCAGTGTTGGATCCTCAATCGCTTTTACTACCAAAAGAATATTCCTATCAAAGACGCCATCATTGTCTCGCGACTACGGGATCGTGAGGATCGCCGCCGATGGATTCACCGTGTTGTCGAGCACGACGGCGCAGGCGGCGATGAGGGAGGAATCGAGGCCTGGATAAAACTGGGTGAGGCTGCCGGCATAAGCGGCGCCACTATACAGGATGAATCGAACATTCTTCCGGCAGTTCAATTTGCGGTGGATGCCTATGTCAACTTCTGCCGCCTGAAGACGGTCGAAGAAGCTGTGGCCGCTTCACTTACGGAGCTGTTTGCCGGAGCTCTGATCGCGCAACGCATTGAAGTTATTGAGAAGCACTATCGATGGATCAAACCTGAAGGGCTCGATTATTTCCGGCGCCGTGTGTCGGAGGCACCGCGAGATGCGCGGTCCGCGTTGGAGTTTGTGTTGCGTAATGCACGGAGTCGTCAGGATCAAGAGAAAGCCGTCGCAGCGCTCAAGTTCAAGTGCGATGTGCTATGGTCGTTGCTTGATGCCGTCGAACTCGCCTGCTCCGAGAGTTGACGCCGTGTCTGGATTGCTCACGAAAGAGGCTCGTCTTGCCCTTTCCCGGAAGGCCTTGCTCAAACACGATCGGGTCAGAAGTAGCGTCGTTCTCTTGCTTCCTGAGCGCGTGATCAAGCTCAACCCAGCTGGCGCAGCGATTCTCCAATTGTGTGATGGTGCGCGTACCTTAGTGAAAATCATCGATGAGCTGCAAACTCACTATGGCGACGCTGCAATTGAGACGGATGTAGCTGCCTTTCTCGCCGATGCGATCGCCAGGGGATGGCTGGAGGTGAGATGACCGGTTCTAGGGTTCAGCCGCCATACGCACTGCTTGCCGAATTGACTCATCGTTGCCCGCTGCGTTGCGTGTACTGCTCCAACCCGGTTGAGCTGACCAGGGCCGATAGCGAGCTTTCGACAGCCGATTGGTCGCGGGTGATCGCGGAAGCAGCGGACCTCGGTGTCCTCCAAATTCATTTCTCAGGAGGTGAGCCGCTGTTGAGAGATGATCTGGAGCAGCTGATAAACCGCGCGTTTCGCAACGGTGTCTACACAAACCTGATCACCAGTGGCGTCGGTCTGGATGCTGCCAGAGCTGAATCGATTGCGCGCAGCGGCGTGAACAGCGTTCAACTGAGCGTGCAAGCGGCTGACCCGCTTCTGTCAAACTGCATTGCCGGTCGCAATGCATTCGCTGCCAAGCAGGCGGCGGCGCAGTGCTTGATTGCTGCCGGTCTTCCGCTCAGCATGAATGTGGTTTTGCACAGCTTGAATATCGATCAGCTGGAATCCATCGTCGACACTTGCGTGGATTGGGGCGCAGACCGCATCGAGCTGGCTAATGTGCAGTTCTACAACTGGGCTCTGCTAAATCGGGACCTATTGCTTCCGACACGCGATCAGCTAGCGAAAGCGGAGTCAATCTATCGGAGCAAAAAGGTCGAGTTGGGCAACAGGGTTGAGCTGATCTGGATCATTTCCGATTACCACGAGCGGTACCCCAAACCGTGCATGGGCGGCTGGGGAAGGGTGCAACTCACGGTCTCGCCTGACGGAAAGGTTATGCCCTGCCCGGTCGCTTCGACGATTTCGACGCTTAGCTTCGAGTCAGTAAAAGACCGCAATCTGGCTTGGATCTGGCAGAGGTCCCCGGCATTCAACCAGTTCCGTGGATTCGAGTGGATGCCGGATCCATGCAGGGGCTGCGAACGTCGTTTCGAAGATTTTGGCGGATGCCGGTGTCAGGCCTTTGCGCTCACCAGTTCAGCTGATCGCACAGATCCGGCATGTCATCTGTCCCCGGACCACCATCTGATTACCGGCGCGCTCAAATCCGTGTCCACGACCGAAACATGCGAGCCGCTGACCGACAATGAAAAAATTCACGCCTTCCAGCGCATGCGATACAGACAGCCCCCGTAAATTACTGACCGTGCCACGGTCGCTTCACTCACTCGTGCGACGTGACGGAGTGTTGTTGCAGGGTGGTCAAGAATCGTAGCCGATTTGTTACATGCGCAGCCAGGCGCGGGGTTGAGAGAGTGTGGTCCTTATATAATCGAAACGTATTTAATCATGGAAGGGGTAACGTGAATCATGAATTGCATGCAACCTACGACATGGTTCGGGCTGGCTTTGCTTGTCGGTTTGCTGGTGCCGCAACTGGCGTTTGGCCAGGTCGGCCCCCGAGGCATGGACAATCCCGGCTTAGGCTTTCGCGGGCGCGATATGAATCCAGCCATGATGCCGCTGCAGGCGCAGTTCTCCAATCCATCGATTCAATCGTTCCGCACGGACGGGCGTCCGATGATGCCGGCAGCGGCTACGATTGCACCTTCAGCCACAGCGGCTATGATTGCCCCTTCAGCCACCCCGGCTATGATTGCCCCTTCAGCCACCCCAGCTATGATTGCCCCTTCAGCCACAGCGGCTATGATCACCCCTTCAGCCACACAGGTATTTGCGACGGTCTCGTCCGTGACCCAACTGGTTCCAAATTCCATCCAGCAGACGACAGGAACCGCATTGCAGGCAGCGAGAACGGTCGCGCTACCCGCCAACCCTCTGTCGGTGCCAGCTCAGACGTCCCAGTCTGACGCCGCCGGTGTGCTGACCTTGCCTGGTGGCACGCTGGAAGGCAGTTCAACAGTTGTGCCGACAGATAAGACTCCTCGTCCGATAGTGCGGATTCCGCCGGCGGGACCGGCATCTACTGTCCATCTCAACTCTTCGCAGATTGCCGGATTCACCTTCGTGATCAGTAGCTGCAGGTACGCGATCTTGTTAGACGATCACCCGGGACGCTACATCCAGGGCGAAGGGGGTACGGCCTTCGAGGTTACAAGGACCGGGGCAGTTGTGCTCAAGGAGGGCGTGGCCCTGATCGCATCTGGAGCCAATCCGCTCACAGTCACCACCAGACTAGCCGACGTCAAAATGGAAGCTGATACAGTCGCACTTATCGAAGCGGGCGACTTTACCCCCTGTAAGGTGACTGCTCTTAAGTCGCAGACCAATGACGGCATTGTTTTATCCCTGGCGAGCGGCCGTGGTTCCGACAAGGAAAGCACTGAGACATTTGCCTTACCGGCTGCCACCGAGCTAGTCGTGGCGGATCACCGGCTTACGCCGGAGGAGCTGATCAGTTCAGATGGTGTTGATCGCGAGTATCGGCAAACGCTTCTAATCAGTAGTACCTGGCATGTCGTCAAGGCAGGCTTGCCGGTCGCACGTCTGATCTCCAGCCATCCTTTGCTGGTGGCTGCAAGGGGAGACCAGAGGCTGGCACAGTGTCCGGCCATCAAGGATCTGCTTCGCCAGCATGAGGGAGAGATGCAGAAGCCGTCGCCTGCCGTGCAGAAGCAAGCCACGTCGGACGATCTCATCGGCATCAGTTATAGCGAGCCCATTGATTTACCGGGCTTACGCGCGACACGGCATGCCAGTCTTTCTACCAGGGGACCCGGGCATTACCAGCTCAAGCAGGGGACCATTTTTGTCGACGCTGCGCAGGCCTTGCGCGTGGATACCCCGACTGCATCAGTATTCGCTGCGCCTCATTCCGTCCTGGTCATCTCTGCGGATGACTTGCGGACGCAGGTGCTTAACCTGCACGACCAGCGCATGGGTGCTGTGAAGCTGCTTGTCGGCAAAAGCTACGTGCCGGTTGGACCTGGCTCGGAGGCACGCGTGTTGAACGAGCCATCGGTCAAAGCGAGACCTCTCGCCCTGGGAGACGGCATCGGGCGCCGCAGGATGCGTGTCATTCCCGGTGCAGACAACGTAAACGTCGTCGTCAACGAATTTTCAATTCCTGACGCTCTCGTAGCCCATCCTGTCCTCAAGCAGTTTTCAGTGTCTCACCACGCCCCCGATCGCTTGCTCGTGAACAAGATTGTCAAAACGGCAGCTGCAGTAGCGTGCGCTACAGCGGGCTCACGAGAAGTCTATTCATCTGCCGCCATGCGGTGATCGCCAGGCGCCCAGCATAGGAGCTCCCAGACGACACCGACCGAGCGTTACCTTCAGCGTGGGCGACTCACGGCAGCGGTTTTACGAATGGCTCGATATTCGTTGCGGACCCCTGGGCGCCGGCAGCCGGACTCTCCGGCCTACATGGCGTCGCCCTGTGATGCAATGCGAACGGCAAGAACGAGCTTCTGCTCGACGCTAAGAAGTGCTCTGATCCTGTGTCGTCAGCAGCTTGAAGGCCGAGTCCGAGAGGAAGCGCACCGGCATAATCGGGTCGAAGAGGGTTGTCCCGTACCCCAAGAGCCCGGTCCCGTACTGGTTGGTTTTGATGCCGAGCTGCTTGTAAACTTCCAGGCAGGCTCCCACGCATGTCCAGTGATCCTTTGCCACTCGTCCCATGAAAAGCCCAAGCCAGTCATAGCCTGACGCTTTGAATGTCCTCTTCAACCAGTCTTTCCATATCTGGGGGAAGGGCAGGTGGCTTATCAATCGCTGACGAGAGCCATTGACGCGGTCCCTCCACGCCCAATTTGCGGCCTGCATCTCTTCGGCCAGCTCCCACGCTCGCCTCACTTCCTCCGCTGATAACTGATGCCGCAGGCGCAGGGCGATATAGTGCCCGGTTTGCCCGCTGGCGCTCGTCACCTCGTTGAGCGGGTTGAGAATGAGACCTGCTGCCATATATGAGCTAAGGGCAATCTTTTCTCCCTGAGGGTTAACCAGCACCATTTCGCCATGACCGACACTCTCGTGGAGGCGGGCCGCCACTCTGCCGCTTGTGAGCAGAAGGTCACCAGGCTTAAGCGCGGCAGCCGGTGGGCTGATCCATGTTCCGGCCGGCACCGGGCCGTAACCTTGAAGTACGTAGAGCTGCCGATTCCGGCGGTAAATTATGTACATGCAGGACCAGCAGATGAGCTCGAGGGCTGCCACCACCCGTAGTGCCGGATGATGAGGCAATACCATGGCCAGCAGTGACATCAGCATGCCCATGGTCATTGGGATCGTGACTTCGAGGCGAGAGAGGACGTCGAAGTAAGTCTTAAGCAAGTGCCCCATTTGCACTCTGGTCAGGACTAACCACAGGCCGCTGATGATGTCGGATCCGAGCGATAGCCGCCAATCCAATCCGCCGTCGATGAACAGCCAGGTAAGCCAGATGAGCGAGAGATAGGCAATTGTTGTCGCGCCTTTGACCAGCCGGAAGTACATACGATACCTTGTAAAGCCGCGCTCGGGAGCTACTGCAGGACGGTTCAGACATATTTTGAACTAAATACAGGGAGTGTGATCGCATGCGGCGCATGCAGGGACGGCTGACAATGGATAGTATACTAAATGGTTGACTTTCTTGGCTTCCAGTTATTATACTCAACCACATGGTATACGATCACGAAGATGTTTTGGACTTGGTCTTTCATGCCTTATCGGACAGGACCCGCAGGGATATTCTCAAGCGCCTGGCTCTGGAAGACATGGCAATAAGCCAACTCTCTTCGACCTACGACATGACACTGGCAGCGGTGTCAAAGCACGTCAAGGTTCTTGAGAAGGCCGGGCTGGTCACGACAAGTAAGCAAGGCAGGGTTCACCGCTGCGTCATGCGATTCGAGCCGTTGGAAGCCGCATCCGCCCAAATCGCGTTTTACGCGAGATTCTGGCTGGATGAAATGACTCAATAGATGAAGGCTTCTGCCATGACGACCACTTCTCTGGCTGGACTTCGTCTCGGGACGAATTTGTTGTCGACTTGAACAAGGGCCTCAGTCTTGTAACGCGTTGCTCCGCCAGGTCCTACAAACTCAGCCTTGTTTCGAGGACGGCAGATTGATCGAATTGTGATGCGGTGATTTTTGCGACCATTTCTCGAAACCGCGTCGCGAGGAACCTGTCGTTGAAGCGGTTCGTGACTCTGGTTTGCAGCTCCTTGAGACAGCTCTCCGCCGGAGGGTCTGCCTTCAGTTGACGCAGCCATTCGGTCAACGCTCCGCGTTGTGATAGGTCAGCCATCCATTCCGAATTTTCGAGTATGTACTTGCTGCCGGCATGTGGATGGCTTAGAACCGGAAGTCCAGCCATGGCCGCTTCGATCAAGACTGCACCCAGTCCTTCTCGCAGGCTGGGAAGCACAAAAACGTCCGCCATGTGCATCGCATTGCGCACTTCCTGCTCCGCCAGTGTACGCCATTGAACCCTATTGCCGAGCCTTTGCGCTGCGAGCTGCTCCAGTGCCGTGGTTTCTGTTTCACGGTCGCCGCACAAGAAAAGCTTCACCGATGGATCATTGAGCGCAGCAACCTCTTCAATGAGATAGTCCAGGCGTTTGTGGTAACTGTTCCAGGCAGCCACGCAGATTACAATCCAATCGTCATCGGAATATCCGTAGGCACGCCGCAACTCCTGCCGGCTCGCGATCGGAAGAACTACCGGGACACAATTCGGAATGATGCTCATCTTGCTCGCGGGAATTCCCGCTCGCAGCGCATCGTCGTACGACTCTTGCTGCAGCTGCTGAATGAAGTCAAATTGGCGATACGTTTTTGGATTGAACGGTGCTCCGTTGGCAAAGACGATTTTGTAGCGAAGATTGAGCATCGCGCGAATGTAGTAGAGGAAGTGCGCAAGCGGTACCTCCTTGGTCCAGACGACGTCTGGGACCCAGCCGCTGCGGTAGGGCAGCAGACCGATACCAAAGGTGATCTGTTCGAGCACGTAAGCGATTTCCCAACGGAGCTTGCCATCGACAAAGGGAAGATATCTCAGCGGGCCGTTCAGCCACTTGTCCCGATGAATGGTTGTGATCCTGGTCGCATCCGCATGCTCGCCGCCTGCATAGAGCCGCACGTCCAGCCCCGGCTCGCGGCTGAGCGCTCTGTACCAGCGCGCCGTCGAGATCTCAAAGCCACGATTGATGTGACCAAGCCCGCAACTGACCAGCGCTACCTTGATGGGGTTCATTCTGTGACGATTGTAAAGCTGCTCATCCCCGTACGTGGATACCTAAAAACATACCAGCGGTTGCGCTCAGAGTCCACTAACGAAAATCAAGGCAGCCGGCAGGGGGAGATGGCGGGCGCTCGAAAGGCTCCACATGGGAACCGCACTCCCGTGCGCACGTCCGAGTTGTCAGGATGCGCTGCTCGCGTCCTGGTTCCACCCCAATGTTGGCCCTCAGCGCGTGTCAGGATGTAAATGTCATGAATAAAAGGCTGCTGTTTTGCTTGATAGCGGTAGTGAGCCTGATCGTTCCGGCGAACTTTCAGGCCGTTTTTGCAGCGGAGCGCAATGGAAGACCCACGATTGCCCTGGCGCTTGGTGGGGGCGGCACGCGAGGCGTTGCTCATGTTGGCGTCCTCAGAGTTCTGGAACGAGAAGGGATCCCGATCGATTATGTCGTCGGCAGCAGCACTGGTGCCTTCATAGGCGGACTCTATTGCGCAGGCGTGCCCGTAGACAAGATCGAAGAAGTTGTTCGCGACGGATCAGCAAAGCACGCGTTTGCCCCCCGACCGATGATTGCTCGCGCGCTGCTTCGCTCGTTTTGGCTGATTCCCAGTTGGAGACATCGACGGAGTTATCCAGGCATCTACAGCGGTCAGGCGTTTGTCAGTTTCATCGACAAGCTTGTGCCTGCGGAGTGCCGGAATATTGAAGACGCGAAAATTCCGTTCACTGTTGTTTGCACCAATCTTGTAGACGGCAAAGCACGCGATCTCAAAAAAGGCGATCTCGGTCAGGTTATTCTTGCCGGCTGCACGATTCCGGGAGTGCACAGACCTGTCCTGACAAATGGCAACATCTACGTCGATGCTGGTCTCAGTGCCAACATGCCGACATCCTCGGCCAGGGCTACGGGGGCAGATATTGTCATTGCGGTAGATGTCGACGACGACGTCAACACGATTGATCCCAATACTATGAAATCGATGCGCGCCATGACAAACCGAGTGATCAGCATCGTGGTCTGCGCGCTGGACGTGCGTCCCCGCCAGGCTGCCGATATCGTGATTCGTCCGGAAGTAGGTGGCATTCCCTTGCTTTCCAGACGTGACGACAACATCAACAGGGCGATTGTCGCCGGCGAGAAAGCAGCGATCGAGTCGCTGCCGGCAATTCGAGCGCGCCTCAAATCTTCGGCCGTCGCTGCCACACACTCCGAGGACCACGAGCCGGGCGTGCAATAGAAGCGGGTGGTGGCTATCGATTCGGAATCAGAGTGTTTGCTGGCATCGACGGGTCGAGGAGCTTCTTGGCTGTTTCGATGCCGGCGACCGGCAGTCCGTCGGGATTGAGCACGCCGATTTGGACAAGGACCGTAGCCTGATCCCAATAGATGTGCTCGTTGCGGATCTTATCGCCGGAAAACGTGACAACGGCTACGGTGGGAATTTCAATGTACTTGCCAGTCGGTGCTATACCAGGCAGGAGGAAATCTATCTCCCGATCGTGCGTGCAACAGAAGAGAAGCTCATCAACTATGCGGTTTGGACCGATTGTGCGTGAGAGCAACTCGATTCTGGTATCTCGTGGAAGCTTGGGAAGAAAGTGTCGCGCATAAAACGTCGCCAGCGCTTCTTTGCCGGTACCACCGGTCATGGTTGGCACGTGATTCACATAGGGTTCCGCCACCATTGTTTCCATTGTAGCTTCAACGTTGCGCTCATCGAATTCCCGCCGGCAATGCTCGTCCCAGAGCTCGTTCAAATCGACGCGAGGCCCTATGGCATGATGCAGCGCTCTAAGAGTTCTCTGATGAGCGATCATCGCCGAGCGCTTGTCGAACGATGCTCGCTCGTCGCAATTGAAGCCGTGGCCGGCACCAGAATAGACAAACACTTCCGTTTCCCACTTGTCGGCCAGCGCTGCCTTGATTTGATCTACCGACTCCAGCGGAATATCCTTGTCCAGTTCGCCAAAGTGCAGAAGTACGGGGCACTTAAGCAACGCCGCTTCTTCCAGGTGATTGGATATCCCGCCGCCGTAATAGCCCACGGCAGCGTCCACGTCGCAGTGGGCGGCAGTGCGGAATGCCAGGGTTCCGCCCATGCAGAAGCCAACCACACCAACCCTGCCGGTGCACGCCAGAAGAGAGCGCAGACTCTTGACCGTATCGGCGATGTCCGACAAACCAAGCTCCTGATCAAACTTGAAGTAGTATGGAAGCGCGGCTTCAATGTCTCTGTCGCTGTATCCAAATTCCATACCGGGCTGCATCCGCCAGAAAAGATCAGGGGCGAGCACCACGTATCCTTCTTCCGCGTATCTGTCGGCAACCGCGCGAATGTGTTGGTTGACGCCGAAGATCTCCTGAATGACCACCAGTCCAGGACCTTTGCCGGATGCCGGCAGAGCCAAATATGCTTGAAGCTCCCCGCCGTCTGTAGAACGGACGGTTAGATACTGGCCTTTCATACGCAGATTCTCCTGTGGAGCCTTCCCCGAACCAGTAACTGTATAACCTTGGCAAGGTATAATACGGCCTCGCATTTTTTTCGGGGTCTCGAAGTGAAGCTGCCAGGACTGACAACGCAAATTTTCATCGGACTAGCGCTCGGGGTGCTGGTAGGGTGGCAATTCCCCGAGGTGGGTGTCGCGCTGGCGCCGGGCGGCGAGATTTTTCTGCGCTTAATAAAAACCATCATCGCGCCCCTGGTCTTTTCGACGCTCGTAGTCGGGATCGCCGGAGCTGGAAGTCTTCATGCCGTGGGCAGGCTAGGGCTCAAGTCCTTGATTTACTTCGAAGTGGTGACCACGTTCGCGCTGGCGATCGGCCTTCTGACGGTTAACGTGTTTCAGCCCGGTGCCGGCATTCATCTCGATTCCTCTGTGAGCCAGGCTGCCGGTGATCTTGTTTCGAAGCAGCCGGCGGCTGGCGATTTGATCACGCACATATTTCCGACGAGCATCATTGATTCGATGGCACGTGGGGATGTTCTGCAAATTGTCGTCTTCTCGATTCTCTTCGCTGCAGCGGTCAGCGCTTCCAAGGCACAGCCAATCGTCGACCTTTGCCAGTCTCTCAGCGACGTCATGTTCAAGTACACGGGATACGTGATGAAAGTCGCACCATTGGGCGTTGCAGCCGCGATGGCCGCGACCGTCGGGCATCACGGGTTGTCGGTGTTGTTGTCGCTGGGAAAATTGATCGGTGCGCTCTATTTGGCGCTCGTGTTTTTCATTGTCGGGGTTCTGGGCGCGGTGGCACTGATTGCCCGGGTGCCTGTGAGCAAGTTTCTAGGCGCGGTCCGCGAGCCGGTGCTACTGGCCTTCTCGACGACCAGCAGCGAAGCGGCACTGCCGCGGGCCATGCAGGCTCTGGAAAGTATCGGCGTCCCGAGACGAATCTACAGCTTCGTTCTGCCGGTGGGATACACTTTCAACCTGGACGGTACCACGCTGTACCTTTCTCTTGCCGCTATGTTTGTTGCGCAGGCAGCCGGAATGCATCTGTCGCTGCCAACCCAACTTCTCATGATGCTCACGCTCATGCTTACCAGCAAGGGCGTAGCTGCCGTCCCTCGAGCCTCACTCGTGATTCTGGCCGGCACGCTTGCCACTTTCAACCTGCCGCTGGCGGGAGTGGCCCTCATCCTTGGTGTCGACACCGTCATGGACATGGCACGAACAGCGGTCAACGTGCTCGGCAATTGCCTGGCGGCAGTTGTTCTTGCTCGCTGGGAGGGTGAATTCCCTGAGCAAAAGGCGGCTGCACACCCGCAGCAGTCATCGCCGGTCAGCGGCGTGGAAAGCGGGGTCGCGGAAGACTTCTCTGCCGTGAAGCAGCGTCAGGAGAACGCGGGCCTTATGGATTTGACGAGCCGGGATGGTGAAGAGGTTCTTGTCGAGCACAATCAGGTCGGCGTCTTTTCCAACCTCGATTGAGCCGGTTTCCTTCTCCTGACGATTTACGAAGGCGCCGTTGATCGTGTAGGCGGCGAGGATGGTCGGCAGATCGACGATCTCTTCCGGAATCCAGGCAGCGTCGGCGGCGGTTTCCAGGTCCTGACGGGTGACGGCCACCTGGATTGCGTCCAGAGGATTCATGGATGATACCGGCCAGTCGCTGCCGGCAACGATGATGGCGCCTGTCTTGGCGATCGAGCGAATCGGATAGAGGCGCTTAGAGCGGTCAGGACCTAGCTTGGGCTCCGTGAGTTTGACGACGTATTCATCGCGCTGGCACCAGAAGGGCTGGAAATTGGCGATGATGCCGAGCTTCTGAAAGCGAGGATAATCGTCGGGATGGACCACCTGAAGATGGGCGATGTGGTGTCTGGCGTCGTGTTTGCCGTTTAACTTCTCAGTAGCCTCGTGCGCGTCCAACGCAGCGCGCACTGCCCGGTCGCCGAGGGCATGGATGTGCACCTGGAAGCCTGCACTGTCCAGCTTGGCGACCAATTGCTTGAGTCTTTCCGGATCAAAGTTGAGCTCGCCCCAAAAGTTGCCGCGCCCGACGTATGGATCAAGCAATCCCGCCGTGCATGCTTCAAGCACACCGTCTTCGAAGATTTTGACGGTGTGGGCGCGCAGGCGGCCAGGCTTGGTGCCGTCCCTCTGTTTGATCAGCTCGTCAATCTGCGAATCGTCCTTGAGGGGATCAACGTGCATGGATGCCACTACCCGTAGTGTCAACTCGCCGCGTTTGTCGAGCTCTTTGTAGGCTTCCAGAATCGCCGGTTCGACGTTTGCGTCTTGAACGGATGTAATGCCGAAACGATTCGCCAACTCCTGAGCACGCTTGATGCCGGCTATCATCTCCTCGGCAGTCGGAGCGGGGGCGAGGCGAAGCACCAGGTCCATGGCAAGCTCTCGTAGTGTTCCCGTCGGTTCTTTCGTCTTCGCATCTCTTTCCAGGCGCCCGTGATGCGGATCGGCTGTGTCTTTCGTGACGCCGGCCAGCTCGAGCGCTCGTGAATTGACCCATGCCGAATGACAGTCTGCCGATTCGAGATACACGGGGCGATCGGGGACGATTTTGTCGAGGTCCTCCTTGCGCGGGTTGGCATCAGGGAAGGCAGTGAGCGGCCATCCGGCGCCCAATATCCATTTTTCGTGCGGATGCGATTCCGCGTACTTGGCGATGGTGGCGTAAATCTCTTTCGGCGTGTACGAGTCGTTCAGCCAGCAGCGAGGCAATTCGATACCGCCCCAGGCAGGATGCACATGTGAATCCTGAAAGCCCGGCAGTACCATCTTGCCTTCGAGCTGCACCACTTTCGTGTTTGGGCCCACGAATTTTTCTGCGTCGGCATTGACACCCACACAAACAATCTTGCCGTCGGATATCGCCACTGCCTCCGCCCAAGTGCGGGCGGCATCGACGGTGTATACCGCTCCGCCCTTGAGGACCAGGTCTGCGAACGGGGCAGGTTGTTGAGCCACGCTGGTACCCCCCAGGCAAACGGTCAAGGCGAGAAGCCAGGCCGGCAGACCTGGCGTCACTTGGGCTGACCAGGTGCTGTCAGACCGGGAAGTCCGAACATAGAACCGCCGCCGGCGGCGGCTCCACCCGCGCCTCCACCCATTTTGTTGTGCAGATACGACTCGACGCCCTGCTTGAGAAGACCGCCGATTCCGCCGCCAAATCCCGGGCTCTGCTGCTGCTGCGGTGCTTGAAGTGCCTGTTGTTCCGCAGGCGGATTCGATGTGTACATTTGGCCAGTGGGTGTGACTGTCACATAAATTGACTGGCCGGTAGCGAGGTTCGTCAGCAAATACTGTCCTGGTGCGAGCGTGCTGTTGCCGGGTTGAGATGGATCTACCTGGCCTTGACCGAATTGCGCTTGCGGGTATTGCTGCGGCATCAAAAGCGGCTGCCCGTACTGGGGCTGCTGCCCATACTGCGGTTGTCCGAATTGAGCCAGCGCTGCTGATGGTGTGAAAACAACAATAGCGGCCAGAACTACTACTACAAGGTATCGCATCGGCCTCTCGTTGCCTCCCGTGCTTGTCGGTTTCCCTGAGAATAACACTGCCGTCCGGTGC
>Ga0066388_100000103_pt1 | contig 28204 bp, 17 predicted proteins | sample PanSoiMetaGPlot6_FD_64539 | JGI IMG/M metagenome (GOLD analysis project Ga0066388, IMG submission 64539) | Tropical forest soil microbial communities from Panama analyzed to predict greenhouse gas emissions - Panama Soil - Plot 6 (Hybrid Assembly) | ecosystem: Environmental > Terrestrial >...
GTTCATCCAGCGGCACCGGGACCACCAGGGCGGGAAGCCATGACCTACGAGTTCACGCTCGTGCTGGACCACGAGCCCACCGAGTCCGAGCTGCAGGCGTTCGTCGTGGCCGGCCTCGACGATGTCGGTATCGAAGGCGGCCACGGTGTCACCCTCGCCCACTTCGAGCGCGACGCCGCCACCCTCGCTGAGGCGATCCTCACCGCGGTGCGGCAGCTGGAGGCCGTAGGGGTCGAGCCCACCGCGGTCGCGTCCGACGACCTAGTGTCGCTGAAGGACATCGCCTCACGCACCGGGCGCACCTACGAATCGGTGCGGCTGCTCGCGCAGGGCAACCGCGGTCCCGGCGGGTTCCCGCCCCCGCTGTCCGGCAGTGGCTGGAGCCTCTACTCCTGGGCCCAGGTGTCGCGCTGGTTCGCCCAGCACTACGGCACCGAACGCGCCGCCAGCAGCTACGACCGGGAGATCGCCGCGGCTGACCACCTGGTGCGGGCGCGGCGGATGCTGGCCGGCGACGAGCACCGCGCCGAACTTGCCAAGCTCCTCAGCGCGTGACACGAAGCCAGCTCCCACGGTGCGGGTGGTCCAGTCCAGCGCGGTGGGCTGCATGACCGGACCCACCCGGATCCGCCGCGATCAGATCGCTTGGCGAGGTAGCGGTGCGGAGACGACCGCCTGGGTCGCCGCGTCCTTGAACGACCCGCTCCTGCCACACCTCACCAGGGCCGATACCCTCCTGCCGGTCGAAGTCGACAAATACGTCATGTCCATCAGCCACCAGCCAGCCGCGGACATCCTCCGCGACGGCGTCATCCAGAACTGAATGACTAACGAAGATCCGGGCCACTGCACTCCTAACCGCCTAAACACGGCCAAGCGACCAGACCGTACAGCTCACTCGAGGCCGCCGACTCCACGGGGTCCGACTTGCTCGACGATGTCGGGGAGGCGGCGCACGCTCGGCGGGCCACGACGACCCCGCGGCACAGCAGCGGCTCGTCGACGCGCCCGAATGTCTCGCCGCGGAGTCGCTCGATCATCTGCGGTACGAGGATGAGCACGTCTCGACACCATCTTCATCGCCTCGTCCTTGAACTCAGGAGTGAGCTCCTACACGACTCCGGCGTCCCCTGTCCTCCATTCCGGATCAGGACCCTATAAGGCCCCCTGTCCGGTCACCGGCGCGGCAGGCCACCTACTACGCGGACCTGGGCCGGGCGCTGTCCCACGACAGACGTCGAGGCAGGGACGCGTTCGCAGCGCTCCGCCGTGCCGAGGATCTGACCCCGCAGCGGGTGCGTGCCAGCACATCGGTCAAGGAGGCGGTCCGCGAGTTGCGGACCCGGACACGTCGGTCCGGTGCCGGTCGCGAACTGGAGCTCATGGCGTCCCGGTTCGGTCTCGACTGAGCCGAGCACCCGACCCAAGTTGGGCCATGTCGGGCCGTCACGGCTCCAGGCGGAACGGGGGGTACCGGTCGGTGACCAGCGTGAGCGCGTAGCCGATGACCCGGTTGTGCCAGCGGATCACGCCTTCCACGAAGTCGAACATCCCGCGCGGGTACCGCCCGGTGAACAGGATGGCGAACCAGGCCACGACGACCACGACGAAGGCGGCGATCTCCAGGAACACGAGCACGATGTAGTGCGGGAAGGCCAGGAACCACTTCACCACGGGAAGCCACCGGTTGAGATCTCGAGCCACGTCCGGGTAGGCGACGTCCAGGTGCACCGACTGCTCGTCGTCGGTCGAGGGATACCGGTCATCCATCAGGGCCAGGTAGACGCCGACCCGGTTCCCGAACCGCTGTAGCTGCAGGTTCCAGTCGAACCACCACCGCGGGTACTTCTGCTGGAACAAGATCATGAGCAGCGGAGCGGCGAACAGGATGCCGCCCGATCCCGCGGCCACCACCGTCGTCGTGCCTCCGTACGTCCATTGCCAGGTGGCGCCCGACACCGCTCCCAGTACGATGAGGATGGGAATGGCCGTGAAGATCCGGAATGCCGTGCTCACACGATCGAGCGGTCGATCCGGGTAGTCCACCGAGAACTGCACCGGGTAGTGCACCTGTTCCGGCTGCATCGCTTGCTCCCTCCGGGCCGCCGACAGCATCACTGAGATTCCACACCCGCTGGCGGGCGCATGACAGAGGCGCCCGGTGCCTGCGTGTGTCGGAGACCACGGCCCGGGCTCACTCTGGCGGGTAGACCATGCCCTCGGCGGCGCTGCGGCCCGTCAGGAGGGGCGGCGACGCCGGTCACAGCCCGGGTCTAGTTCTATACTGACTTTTGCGGACCATTCGCCGACACAGCTCAGCGGGACCGACTCGTTCCGCGTATGGGGGAGGGGTGAGCCGGTGTTGTTCCTCGCGCTCGGCCGATTGGGGCAGATGCGGCAGACCCGGCGCGGGCCGATGCTGGTCGCGGCCGTCCTGGTCGCCTGCACCGGCCTTGCGATCGCCCGGCCCGCGCCCGCCCAGCCCGCGTCCACCGGGACGAGCCTGCCGGTCGCCGGCACCGTCACGATCCCACGGCACAGCGACGTAGTGGTCGCGATGAAGCGCGCCGCGGACTACTACCGGGGGACGTATCCCTTTTACACGGGGGTTCGGAACGGGTGGTCCTGGTCGACGTACTTCCAGGGCGTCCATGCTCTGTTCCGGACCGCCGGCGACCGTAAGTACCTCGACGACGAGATGGCGTGGGGGCAGTCGAACGGGTGGTCCCTCACGACGGCGGAGGCGAACCCGGACTCGGTCAAGGCCGGGCAGACGTACTACGACCTCAACCAGATCGACGCGACCGCGTCCCTGGACGCCATGGACGCGCAGATGTCCACCGACCTGACCTCGCTGCCGGTCTCGGCCTACTTCTGGATCGACACGCTGTTCATGGGCCTGCCGAACTGGACGCGCTGGGCGGCCCGCACGGGCAGCGGCGGCTACCTCGACAAGATGGACGCCCTGTTCGCATGGACCCGCGACGACGGAGTCCGGGACATGTGCCCGGACGCCACGCCCGGTCTGTACGACGTCGCGGAGCAGTTGTGGTATCGGGACTGCCGCTTCGTCGGTCAGCGCGACGTCAACGGACAGAAGATATTCTGGAGCCGCGGAAACGCGTGGGTCCTCGCCGCGATGGCGCAGGTGGTCGCGACCCTGCCGCCGCAGGATCCCCGCGCCGAGCCGTACAAGGACATGCTGCGCACCATGGCTGAACGGGTGCGCGGCCTGCAGGGCGCAGACGGGTTCTGGCGGTCGAGCCTGCTGGACAGCGATCTCTACCCTCAGCCGGAGACGAGCGGCACGGCGCTGTTCACGTACGCGATCGCGTACGGCATCAACGCCGGCCTGCTCGACCGGGCCACGTACGTGCCGGTGGTCGCGAGAGCCTGGAGTGGGCTGACCACGACGGCGCTGCGCTCGACCGGTTTCGTCTCGTTCTGCCAGCCAGGCAACGACCACCCGGCCCCGCCGTACACCGGTGCCGGTCCGCGCGTGGCGCCGACCGCGACCTCCGCCGGCACGGTCAACGACGACTCGCAGCCATTCTGCGTCGGCGCGTTCCTGCTCGCCGGCAGCGAGATGGCGAGGCTTGCCGGCTCGATGTCGACCGGCAAGCCGGTGAGCGCCACGGCGCAGCAGTCGGGCAACGAGGCGGTCCGCGCCGTCGACGGCGACGTGACGACCCGGTGGTCGGCGTACGGGTTCCCGAAGTCCATCACGGTCGACCTCCGCGGCTTCTACCGGACCAGCAACGCCATGGTCGTGCCGCTGCTGGACCGGGCCTACCGGTACCGAATCGAGACGTCCGCGGATGGCGTGCACTGGTGGCTCGTCGTGGACCGGACGTCGAACACCGTCGGCGGCTCCAAGACCGACAACTTCACACCGGGCACCGTGAACGCCCGGTACGCCCGCCTCACCGTCACCGGCGTGTACGGCAATCCCTCGAACTGGGTGAGCATCGAGGAGTTCGCCGTATACGACCGCTACGACCCGCGGCCGAACCTCGCGCGCGGGCGGCCGACCACCGCCACGTCGACCTGGACCGGGTATCCGCCGTCCTACGCGAGCGACAACCGCTCCGCAACGGCCTGGGTGTCCGCCCGGCGGCCGACCGGCGCGGCTGCGCAGCGGCTGACCGTCGACCTCCAGGCGCCCCGGACGGTCGACACCGTACGCATCTTCTCGCGTGCCCCCTACGGCCCGCGCGACGTGACGGTGCTCGGCTCCCTGGACGGCGTGCGATGGGAAGCGCTGGGAGTGGCGACGCTGTCCAATGTCGAGGGACCGCACATGATGCTCTTCCCGAAGACCGACCTGCGCTGGCTGAGGCTCGTGGTGACCAGCACGTACGGCCCGTCGAACGTCCAAGTCGAGGAGTTCGAGGCCTACGCCGCACGGTAGGGCAGCCAGCGGCAGTCGGGCGCCTGGGACCGGGTGGGCAAACCACCCGTTATGGACTGTGCGCTGACGCCGGCTCGACCGCCCGCACCTGGGACGCCGGCCGAGGCGCGGCGGATCCCGGCGCTGCGGTCGGCAGGGTGACCCGGACGACGAGCCCGCCGCCGTCGCGGGGCTCGGCGTGCAGTTGGCCGCCGTGTGCGCGGACCACGGAGCGCACGATCGACAGGCCCAGGCCGGTGCCGTGGGCGCTGCCGACGCGGTCGGAGGACAGCCGCCGGAACGGTTCGAACAGGCCGGGCACCTCGTAGGAGGCGACCACCGGGCCGGTGTTCGACACGACCAGCTCGGCGTGGCCGCCACCCGCCGCGGTGTGCACCGAGACCCAGCCGCCGGGATGGTTGTGCCGGACTCCATTGTGGACCAGGTTCTGCACGAGCCGCTCCACCAGGACCGGGTCGCCAGTGGTCGGTGCCGGGGCGAACGAGCCGCGGATCTGGACGTCGGCGGCGCGGGCCTCGTCGCCGGCCTGCGCGGTGACGTGCGCGGCTACCTCGGCGAGGTCGACCACGGCCTGGTCGGCCAGCTCGGTCTCGCTGCGGGCCAGGGTCAGCAGGCCGTCGATCAGCCGCTCGTGCCGCTCGTTGACCGCTAGCAGGGTCACGCCGAGCTGGCGGACGTCGGCCGAGGCGTCGGGCCGGCCGAGCGCGACCTCGACCAGCGTCCGGTTGATCGCCAGCGGCGTGCGCAGCTCGTGGGAGGCGTTCGCGACGAACCGGCGCTGCCCCTCGAACGCCTGGTCCAGCCGCTGCAGCATCGCGTCGAACGTGTCCGCCAGCTCCTTCACCTCGTCCCGCGGCCCCTCCAGCGCGATCCGCTCGTGCAGGCTGCGGTCGGCGACCCGGCGGGCGGTCGCGGTGATCTGGTGGATCGGCCGCAGCGCACGGCCGGCCATCGCCCAGCCGAGACCGCCGCCGGCCAGCCCGACCACGCCGAGCGCGAGCAGCGACTCGACCAGCAGCGTGTGCAGCGTGGTGGTCCGGGCCCGGTCGGTGGCCGCCTGGATCTCCCTCGCCTTCTCGCTCAACACCTTCTCGTTCAGCGCCTTGGTCGGGTCTGGCGGCATGTCACCGGTGCCGGGCTGGATGGTCGACACGCCACCGCCGGTCGTGCCGGGCTCGGCGCGAAACAGAAGGGAGGCTCTTCCCGGCGGGAGCTGGGTGGTGAGGGTGTGCGCGACCAGCAGGTAGAGGCCGGTCACCAGGGTCGTCCCGGCGGCGAAGAACGCGATGCCGTACAGCAGGGTGAGCCGGACCCGGACCTTCATGGCAGCCGGTATCCGACCCCGGGCACGGTCTCCAGCACCGGCGGGTCGCCCAGCTTGCGGCGCAGTGTCATGATCGTCACCCGGACCACGTTGGTGAACGGGTCGATGTTCTCGTCCCAGGCCTTCTCCAGCAGGTGTTCGGCGGAGACCACGCCTCCGTCGGCCCGCAGCAGCTCCTCCAGCACCGCGAACTCCTTTTTGGACAGCGGGAGATAGTGGCCGTCCCGGTACGACTCGTGCCGGGACGGGTCCATCCTGATCCCGGCCCGCTCCAGCACCGGCGGTGCCGGCATCCGGGCCCGCCGGCCGAGCGCCCGCACCCGGGCCACCAGCTCGGCGAACGCGAACGGTTTGCCGAGGTAGTCGTCGGCGCCGAGGGACAGGCCCGCGACCCGGTCCGGGACCTCGGTCGAGGCGGTCAGCATCAGGATCCGCGCGGCGCCGCCGGCCCGCACGACCTCGCGGCAGATGTCGTCACCGTGCACGACCGGGAGATCCCGGTCGAGCACGATCACGTCGTAGTCGTTGACGCCGACGCGCTCCAGCGCGGCCCCGCCGTCGTAGGCCACGTCGACCGCGATCGACTCCCGGCGCAGCCCCTCGGCGACGGCGTCCGCGAGCAGCGTCTCGTCCTCGGCGACCAGCACCCGCATCCGACCATGGTCGCCCACCCCCGCATAAGGCGGAGGTAAAGCCGCGCCCTGATGCCCCGCTTACGGCCGTCCGGCTGTGATCGGTGTCGACCTGCCCGCACGGCCCGGACAGCTTTTCCCCGAGGGAGGACCCGATGCGACCACCCCGCCTCGCCGGCACCATCCGGCTGGTCGCCGCGGCGCTGCTCGCGGTGGCGCTAACTGCATGCGCCAACGCAAGCGGGGACAGCGGCATCGCCACCGCCAACGGCGGTACCGGCCAGCCGTCGGCGTCCGCCAGCCCCGGCAACGCCTCCCTCACAGACGCGCAGAAGGCCTACAAGTTCGCCCAGTGCATGCGGGAGCAGGGCATCGACGTGTCCGAGTCCTCCGCCGGCGGGCACAGCGCTATCAGGGTCAAGGGCGGCAACCGGGCGAAGATGGACGCGGCGATGAAGGCCTGCCAGAAGTACGCGCCCGGCACCGGCGGGGAGAGCCGGCGGCCCGATCCGCAGGCCCTGGCCCAGATGCGCCGCTTCGCGAAGTGCATGCGCGAGCACGGCGTGACCGGTTTCCCGGACCCCGACCCGAACGGCGGGATCAGGATCGAGGCGAAGAAGGGCAGCGGCCTCGCCCCGGACAACCCGACCTTCCAGAAGGCGCAGAAGGCGTGCGAGTCGCTGATGGGCGGCGGGCGCCCGGGGAAGACCACGACCGGTGCGGGTCCAGGTCCGGGCGCCTCGCTGGAGACATCATGACCGCGCGGCTGGAGGCGGCGGAGTCCCGGCCCGAGGACGCGCCGGACGACCGGCTGGGCGGCGGGCGGCGGGACGGCGACCGGCAGGACGGCCGGCGGCGGCACGGCCGGCGGCGGGCATGGCGGACCGCCGCGGTGACCGTGGTCGTGCTCGCCGCCGCCGGGGCTACCGTCGTCGCGACGCTCGGCCTCGGCGGGCGGCACGGCGGCGCCGCGGCCCGCAGCACACTGCCCCCGGCCACCGCCGAGGTGGTGCGCACCACGCTGCGGCAGACGACCGACGTCGCCGGCACGCTCGGCTACGGCGACAGCCGGGCGCTGGCCGGCCGGGTCGCCGGCGTGCTCACCAGCGTGCCCGCCGAGGGCACGGTCGTCCGCCGCGGCAAGGCTTTGTATACAGTGGACATGAACCCGGTGACACTGCTCTACGGCACGGTGCCGGCGTACCGCGGGCTTGCTCCCGGCGTGACCGGCGCGGACGTGCGCGAGGTGGAGAAGAACCTGCGCGCCCTCGGGTACACCGGATTCACCGTGGACGACGACTACACCGACGACACCGCGGCGGCGGTGCGTGCCTGGCAGGACGACCTCGGCCTGGCCGAGACCGGCACCGTGGACCCGAGCCGAGTGCTGTTCGCGCCCGGGCCGCTGCGGGTCGGCCAGGTGCAGGCACACGCCGGTGACCAGGTCGGACCGGGTGCGCCGGTCTTCGACTACACCGGCACCGCTCGGGTGGTCACCGTGGCCCTCCCGGTGGAGGACCAGCACCTGATCCGTCCAGAGAGGACGGTCACTGTGGAGCTACCCGACGGCAGCGGCGTGTCCGGGCGGGTCGCCTCGGTCGGCACCGTCGCGCACCAGCAGACCGGCAACGACGGCGAGAACGGGTCGGCGACGGTCGACGTGACCGTCACGCTGGCCGACCAGCGCTCCCTCGGCACGCTGGACCAGGCCCCGGTCACAGTCCACGTCGTCTCCGCCGAGCGGCGCAACGTGCTCGCCGTGCCGGTGGCGGCGCTGCTGGCGCTGCGTGAGGGCGGGTACGGCGTGCAGGTGGTCTCCGGCGGCGGCAGCCATGTCGTCGCGGTCGAGACCGGGATGTTCGCGAACGGCCAGGTCGAGATCGCCGGCTCCGGGATCACCGAGGGGACCGTGGTGGGGGTGCCGGCCTCATGAGTGCAGCCGACGCTGTGGCTGGCGCCCAGCCGCTGGTCGTCCTGGACCGGGTCCGGCGGGAGTACGACGCAGGCGTGGTCGCCGTCCGGCGGGTGTCGCTGCGGATCGAGCGTGGCGAGCTGATGGCCGTGTGCGGGCCGTCCGGGTCGGGCAAGTCCACCCTGCTGCACCTCATCGGCACGCTGGACCGGCCGTCGGAGGGCAGCGTGTGGCTCGACGGGTTCGACGTGGCGGCGCTGTCGGACCGGGAGCTGTCGGCCCTGCGGGCGAGCCGGGTCGGCTTCGTGTTCCAGCAGTTCCACCTCGCCGCCAGCGTGCCGGTGCTGGACAACGTCGCGGATGGACTGCTGTACGCCGGCGTAGCCCGGCGGGAACGGCGGGAGCGGGCCGAGCAGGTGCTGTGCCGGCTCGGGTTGGGCCACCGGCTCGACCACCGGCCGCACGAGCTGTCCGGCGGGGAGCGGCAGCGGGTGGCGATCGCCCGGGCCGCCGTCGGCGAGCCGACCCTGCTGCTCGCCGACGAGCCGACCGGCAACCTGGACAGCCGGTCCGGTGGCCAGATGCTCGAGCTGCTGCGAGGGCTGCACGCCCGCGGCACCACGGTGGTGGTCATCACCCACGACCGGGACGTGGCCGGGGCACTGTCCCGCCGGGTCGACCTGCGTGACGGCGAGGTCGTCGGGGACACCGCCGCGGGAGCGGCGCCATGAGCGCGCCCGCCGCCACAACTCGGCAACGCCCCGTCCCGGCCCGGCTGTGGGCCGCCGACCTCTTCCGGCTCGGCGGGGCGGGGCTGCGGGCCCGGCCGCTGCGCGCGGTGCTGTCCGCACTCGGCATCGCCATCGGGATCGCCGCGATGGTCGCGGTCCTCGGCATCTCCGCGTCCAGCCGGGCTCAGCTGCGGTCCACACTGGACCAGCTCGGCACGAACATGCTCACCGTCTCACCGGGACAGACACTGTTCGGTGAGCAGTCCCACCTGCCGGACGAGTCGGTCGGCATGGTGGCCCGGATCGGGCCGGTCGCCACCGCCACCGCGACCGGGCGGGTGAGCACGGCCAACGTCTACCGCAACGACCGCATCCCGACTGGCGAGACCGGCGGGATAGCGATCCTGGCCGCCCGCACCGACCTGCTCGCCACGGTGCACGGGAGCGTCGCCGGCGGCACCTGGCTGAACGCGGCGACCGCCCGCTACCCGGCCGTCGTGCTGGGCGCCGAGGCCGCGAAGCTGCTCGGGATCGGCGCGGCGAGCCCCGGGACCCAGGTGTGGCTGGGCGGCCACTGGTTCACCGTGGTCGGCATCCTCGACCCGGTGCCGCTGGCGCCGGAGCTGGACACCGCCGCGCTCGTGGGCTGGCCGGTGGCGACGGGCCTGCTCGGCTTCGACGGGCACCCGACCACGGTCTACGAGCGGTCCAGCGACGACGCTGTGCAGGCGGTGCGGAACGTCCTGCCGCAGACGGCGAACCCGGAGCACCCCGAGGAGGTCCAGGTCAGCCGGCCGTCGGATGCGCTGGCGGCCAAGGCGGCGGTGAACAGCACGCTGACCGGCCTGCTGCTCGGCCTCGGCGCGGTCGCGCTGCTGGTGGGCGGAGTCGGGGTCGCCAACACGATGGTGATCTCGGTGCTGGAGCGCCGGTCGGAGGTCGGCCTGCGCCGGTCGCTCGGTGCTACCCGGGGACAGATCCGCTCCCAGTTTCTGACCGAGTCGCTGCTGCTGTCGGGCCTGGGCGGCGCCGCCGGAGCGGTCATCGGTGCCGGTGTCACCGCCGGCTACGCGCTGTGGCGAGGCTGGCCGGTGGCGGTGCCGCCGTACGCGAGTGTCGGCGGCGTCGTGGCCACCCTGCTGATCGGCGGTCTGGCCGGGCTCTACCCCGCGGTCCGCGCCTCCCGGCTGTCGCCGACCGAGGCACTCGCCACACCCTGACCGCCCCACCGGACGCGTCGGCCTCAGCGGCCGCCCACCGTGGAGAGCAGGCGACCGGTGGCTCGGGCGGTGATGATCTCGACTGCCCAATCGACTCGGGGTTTGTTCGGGCCGCGACGGCGACGTCGCTTACGATAAGATAGGAATTGTACGAAGTAGTCGTCGAACAACTATGTGTCGGACATATTTCGCCCAGACAGTACGACGAGAGTATATTCCACGGTATCGGGACCATCTGTATCGAGACAGGCTCGTCTGCCACTGGCGGTGACGATTCCTATAGAAGATCTATAGCGGCCATTGGAACCATGCATGGAACGAGCGTCGCGCACACATGTCGTGACATCGGAGAGAGGAGGTGACGTGTCGACGTACGCGACCGGACGGGATCAGCCCATCGGAGGTTCCAGCTCCACCGCCGGATCGACGGCACGGCTATAGCCTGCTCCGCCGGCAGGGAGGGCGGCCGGACGTAGCCCACGCTGATCCGGGCCTCACGGCGCTAGGACGCCGCTCGGCTGCTCCGATTGATCCGTCCATGTAGCGTCCACTCCAAATGCCCGGCTTTCTTTGTGACTCCGGGCAGCGCTCGACCACTCACTGCAGTCACCCATGCATCCATCGAACCCCGGCCAGCCAGATGCCGGCCCTGCCCGGCAATGCGTAAACTTAGAACGGTTTCGCGTCGTCTGCGCCGTCCGTACCGCCCAATGGTGTGACGGATGGTATGGGGTGAAACAACGTTGATCATTGCTGATGGCTTGTGCTATGGTAGATTGTTAGCGATGACTGTAACGTCTCATCTTGGGTAATTGTCAGTGATCCGTCGAGCATCTCGCAGTCCTTCGTCGGGAGCGATGGCCTCCGGAGGTTTATGAACAGCGTCTTCGTACGTCGGCGGAGGTTTATGAACAGCGTCCTCGTACGTCGGCACCGACTCTCAATCCGCGATGATGCCCTGGGAGGTATGAACGGTGGGTCTGACCGAGCAGGCAAGTGGCGACCACGCCACGACGGGACTGGATGAGGTCGTGTCCTCAATTCGCTGGATCGAATCCCACTCGGTGATTAATGTGGGAGTCGACTCGTTGGTCTTCGAGGGTTCACCGCGGCTGGACGGAGAGGACCAGGAGCACATTCGCCTACTTGCCGAGTCCAGTGACGCCCTCCCGCCGATCACGGTCCATAGACCGACGATGCGGGTGATCGACGGAGTACATCGGGTCCGGGCGGCATTGCTGAACGGAATCAAAGAGATCAATGCCCGGTTGCTGGACTGTAGCGAGGACGTAGCATTTGTTCTCGCCGTGAAGGCCAATGTCACCCACGGCCTTCCGCTCTCCCAGCCGGATCGTGCGGCCGCCGCTGCCCGGATCATCGCCTCTCATCCACACTGGTCAGATCGGGCCGTCGCGGCGGCAACCGGTCTCTCGGACAAGACGATATCGAGGATCCGAGGCCGTTCGGCCTTGGAAACACCGCAGTCGAACACCAGGCTTGGCAGGGATGGGCGGCTTCGGCCCCTCGACAGTGGGACCAGGCGACAGCGAGCCGCCGCAATGATCAACGACAAGCCTGATGCGGGGCTGCGCGAGGTCGCTCGGGCAACCGGCCTCTCGGCGGCAACCGTGCGGGACGTACGCCAACGGATAGACCGCGGCGAAGACCCGGTGCCGGGAAAGTACCGGCATGTGGAGAGGACTGACTCCGCTGCGGCGCCCGCCGTGGCCCAACCACCCCGCACGCCAGCCACCAGTCCGCTGAGAAGGATGGAAGCACAGACGGACCGGCACAACCTGCTGGCAAAGCTGAGGCTCGATCCCTCGCTGAGGTTCAACGAAGCTGGCCGAAATGCATTACGCTGGCTGCACCACCACACACTGGATGCCAAATGTCTGGACAGCCTGTGCCGTGGTCTCCCGGACCATTGGGCGCCAGTCGTCGCCAGCCTGGCGCGGAGTTGCGCCGCAGAATGGATCATGTTAGCCGAACAGCTCGAACAACGAACCGCGTGAGGGACCCCCACGGTCGATGATCGAAAGTCAGAAGGCCGTTCCCGCGGCGCGCGAGCAGCGCCCGTGGTCAGGCGGTCTGCGTCCATGCGACGATCTCGCAGCCGAGGGACGGCGCAGCCGAGTGGCCCGCTGTTCGACTGCGGTTTTCCGCGGTTGAACAGCCTCGGATCCTCCTCATACGCCGCTGGCACGAGCACGGGTGTCGCCAGTGGCTCGGATCCGATCCGAGCGCGGCGATGACGGGGCGCAGGACTGGCCGGCGGAGTGACGATTCCGGTCAGGTCACACCGTGGTCGCCGAATGCGACGCGCTCCAGTGAATTGACGCCACGATCCGCCTGCTAATCGCAGCCGAGGCAAATGTCGAAAGGTGGCGAACCTCGAAAAGGCCGGCCGTCCGCGCCGGTGCGCCACTTCTTTTGGGTCGAAGGAGCAGTCGTGGCCAGGAAACGTGGAGCCGCTCGGGCGGCGTCGCCCGGCGCCGCCTGCGCAGCGCCGGTGCGCCGGCCCGACCGTGCCGCAGCCCCGCTCGACGAGGACCGAAGCCGGGTCGCAGCCGACTGCGGGCACCTGAGGTCATCCTTGAGTGAAGCCTACGAATAATGACTTCATCCTGGCTGGAAACCAGGACTCCGGCGCTCGGCCGACGGCCCGTTCGCACGCTGCGTTCGCATGTTGGATACCTGCGCCGATGCTGGCGAAAGCCGGCTCGAATCACGTCCTGGCCAACAGGCTCGCGACAACGCACCGTCCCCGCTCTGACCATGTCCGGCAGATTCCAAGTCTCCGGTGAGGACGATGTATCTGGACTGGGAACCGGCTCAGCAAAAGGACTACGACGACACTCTCGCCGCAGTCCGGAAAGTGTTCGGCGCTGCCGTAGGGGTCCCGCCGGCCGGCCCGTTCACCCGGGCCGCGTGGCGCAGCTGCGGCGAACTGGGGCTGCTGGGCCTCTGCCTGCCGGTCGACATCGGCGGCCGCGGCCTGGGCGCACTCGACACTGCGCACCTGGTGGAGGCATTCGGCCGCGGCTGCCCCGACACCGGGCTGGTGTTCGCCACCAGCGCCCATCTGTTCGCCTGCGCCGTGCCGATCGCCGCGTTCGGCACCGCCGAGACCCGGCGCCGGCTGCTGCCCGGGCTGTGCTCCGGCGACTTGGTCGCCGCCAACGCGATGACCGAGCGGGACGCCGGCTCGGACGTGTCGGCGTTGACCACCCGGGCCGTCCGCGACGGCGACCACTGGGTCCTGGACGGTGAGAAGTCGTGGGCCAGTAACGCCCCGGCCGCGGACGTGATCGTCACCTACGCCGTCACCGACCCGGGGGCGGGCTTTCTCGGCACCACCGCGTTCGTGGTGGACCGGCACACACCCGGCGTGCTGGTCGAGGGCCCGTTCGCGAAGATGGGGCTGGCCGGCTGCCCGGCCGGCACCGTCCGGTTCGACCGCTGCCGGGTGCCTGCCGGCGCCGTCCTCGGCACCGAGGGCCAAGGCGGCGCGGTCTTCCAGCACTCCATGGGTTGGGAGCGGGTCTGTCTGTTCGCCGGCTACGTCGGGTTGATGGACCGCCTGCTTGAGCGGTGCGTCGAGCACGCCCGGTCCCGGCGGCAGTTCGGCCGGCGGCTGGCGGACTTTCAGGCCGTCTCTCACCGGCTCGCCGACATGGCGGTGCGGCTGGAAGCGGCACGGCTGCTGCTCTACCGAGCCTGCTTCCGGATGGACCAGGGTCAGGCCGAGCCCGGCGACGCGGCGCTGTCGAAGCTCGCCGTCTCCGAGGCGGCGGTCCGCGCGGCCCTCGACGCGGTCCAGGTGTTCGGCGCCCGGGGATACCTGGTCGAGGAGGGCATCGAGGCGGCGTTGCGGGACACGGTGCCGGCGACGCTGTTCTCCGGCACCTCGGAGATACAGCGCGAGCTGATCGCGAAGGGGCTGGGACTGTGAGCCGACAGGGGAACGAGCCCGACAGCGGGCACGGCACGCTGCAGCACCTGGTTTCGGACAGCGCCAGCCGCTGGCCCGGCGCGACTGCGGTCTGCGGCCCGGACGCGACCCTGACCTACGCGGAGCTCGACTCCGCAGCCGACCGGATCGCGGCCATCCTGCGCGCCCGTGGCGTGGGCCGGGACGACCGGGTCGTGATCTGGCTGGACAAGTCGGTCCTCGCGGTCGCGGTGATGCAGGCGGCGCTGCGGCTGGCTGCGGTGTACGTGCCGGTGGACGGCGCCAACCCGGCGCCCCGCGCGACCACGATCGCCCGCAACTGCACGGCGGCGCTGGTGGTCACCGACCCCGCCCGCGCGGCCGAGCTCGCGGCCCGAGACCGGACCCCGGCACCGGTGCAGGTGCTCGACGGCCTGCCCGCCCCGGGTGGCGACGGCCTGGCGACGCCGGTGACCCCGGTGACCCCGGTGACCCCGGTGACCCCGGTGCCGGTGGGGCCGGACGACATCGCCTATGTCCTCTACACCTCCGGCTCGACCGGCGAGCCCAAGGGCGTGAGCATCACTCACCGCAACGCCATGGCCTTCGTCTGCTGGGCAGCCGAGACGGTCGGCGCCCGAGCCGATGACCGGTTCGCCAACCACGCGCCGTTCGGCTTTGACCTGTCGGTGTTCGACCTGTACGCGGCCTTCCTGGTCGGGGCGTCGGTGCAGCTGATCCCGTCCGCGCTGGCCTACGCGCCGCAGCAGCTGGTGGACTTCCTGGTCGGGGAGCAGATCACGGTCTGGTACTCGGTGCCGTCCGCGCTCGGGTTGATGGTCCACGGCGGCGGCCTGCTGGACCGGTCGCCCCCGCCGGCGCTGCGGGCGCTGCTGTTCGCCGGTGAGCCGTTCCCGGTGCCGGTGCTCACCATGCTGTTTCGGCACCTGCCGGGGGTGCGTTTCCTCAACCTCTACGGTCCCACCGAGACGAACGTGTGCACGTTCCACGAGGTGACCGGGGACGACCTCGAGCGCGGCCTGCCGATTCCGATCGGGCGGGCCTGCAGCGGCGACGAGGTCTGGGCGGAGCGGCCGGACGGAAGCCGGGCCGGGCCGGGGGGAGAGGGCGAGCTGGTGGTGGCCGGCCCGACCGTGATGGCCGGGTACTGGGGACATCCACCGCAGCGTGGTCCCTACCGCACCGGCGACCTGGTCCGGGTGCGCGCCGACGGGGGGTTCGACTACCTCGGCCGGCGCGACCACATGGTCAAGGTCCGCGGCCACCGGGTCGAGCTCGGGGACGTCGAGGCGGCCCTCGGCCAGCATCCCGCCGTGCACCAGGTGGCCGTGGTGGTGGTCGGGACCGGCACGGCGGCCCGCCTCGCCGCCTTCGTGGTGCCGGTCGAGCGCAGTCCCGGCCTGCTCGAGCTCAAGCGGCACTGCGCGGAGCGCCTACCTCGCTACATGATCATCGACTCCGTGACCGTTCTCGCGGAGCTGCCCCGTACGCCGAACGGCAAGACCGACCGGCGGCGGCTGATGTCGCTCGCGACCGCTCCGGCGTCCGCACCGGAGATCGCCTCATGACCGAGCCAACGCCGTCCATCGGCCGGGTCCGGGCGCTCGCCCGCGCCGCCTTACGGGGCGGGCGGGACACCAGGCAGCCGGAGGGCGCAGGGACGGCACCCCCCTCCGCCACCGCCGCAGACCCCACAGCCCCGGTCGAGCCGTCTGTCCCGGTCGAGCCGTCTGTCCCGGTTGGATCGTCTGCTGCGGTTGGGCCGTCTGCTCCGTCCGGCTCGTGCAGCTCGGGCCGGACCACCGACGAGCCTGGGTCGACCGTCGCGCCCACCCGGCTCGGCCTCGTGGGGCCGTGCGAGCCCGGGGTCGACCCGGTCACCTTCCGCCGCATCATGAGCGCGTTCCCGACGGGTGTCGCCGTGGTGACCTCCTTCGACACGTCCGGCATCCCCCGCGGCCTGACCTGCAGTGCCCTGTGCAGCGTCTCCATCGACCCACCGCTGCTGCTGCTGTGCGTGAACAGCACCAGCGGCGCCCTGCAGGCGATCCGGGCCAGCAACGGCTTCGTCGTGAACTTTCTTCGCGAGGGCCGGGACTCGATCTCGCAGCTGTTCGCCTCGCCGTCGCCGGACAAGTTCTCCCGGGTGCGGTGGCGGCGCAGCGCCATCACCGGCCTGCCCTGGCTGGAAGCGGACACCATCGCGCACGCCGACTGCCGGCTCGTCTCCGACATCGAGGCGGGTGACCACAGCATTCTGATCGGCGTCCTGGTGAGCGGCAGCGCACCACGGTCGACAGCGCAGCCGCTGCTGTACTGGCAGCGGCGGTACGCCTCCTGGCCGGACTCCCGGGAACCTTGGATGAACACCGTCATGTGAGCGCCGGCGGCCCGGTCAACCCGTACACCGCAATCCCACTGCCCAGCTACCGGAGGTACCGCATGAATCGCGCGGAGGTCCAGACCGAGATCGAGGAGTTCGTCCGCGTCCAGCTCCTGGACGGCGATCACTCGGCCGAGCTGACCGCGACCAGCCCACTGCTCGAGTGGGGCGTCCTGAACTCCATGAACATCGCCCGGCTGCTCACGTTCATTCGAGAGCGGTTCGGTGTGAACGTGCCGCCGCGGCACATCGTCGGCGCCAATTTCCGAGACCTCGGCAGCGTGGCGGACTTGACGGTCTCGCTCGCCGACTCAGCCGCCTGACCGCCGCCCTACCCCACCGGGTCGACAGTGAGGACGAGACCATGACCGAGGACCGCGACTTCGACATCGGCATCATCGGCGGTGGCCCCGCCGGATCGACAATGGCGTCGTACCTGGCCCGCGCGGGCCTGTCCTGCGCCGTGTTCGAGGGCGAGATCTTCCCGCGCGAGCACGTGGGTGAGTCGCTCGTGCCGGCGACGACGCCGGTGCTGCTCCAGACCGGGGCGATGCCGAAGGTCGAGGCCGAGGGTTTCCCGTTGAAGTACGGGGCGGCCTGGACCTCGGCCGAGACCCGGCCGGTCGACCACAACGGTTTCACGGGGCTGACCCACGACTTCCGCAGCGCCGAGATCCTCTTCGGCGAGCGGGACCAGCCGGGGGTGGACCGCGACTACACCTTCCACGTCGACCGGGGAAAGTTCGACCAGGTGCTGCTCAAGCACGCGGAGAGCCTCGGCGCCGCCGTCTTCGAGGGTGTGCGGGTGAGTTCGGTCGACTTCGCCGACCCCGACCGGCCGGTGATGCGGTGCCGGCTGGGCTACCGCACGGTGGAGGTCCCCGTGGGGATGGTGGTCGACGCCAGCGGCCGCCGCACGGTTCTAGGCACTCAGCTGAAGGTCAAGGAGTCCGACCCGGTCTTCAACCAGTACGCCATCCACAGCTGGTTCGACGGGTTCGACCGGAAGGTGCTGGCCGTCGACAAGGCGAAGGCCGACTACATCTTCATCCACTTCCTGCCCATCACCGACACGTGGGTCTGGCAGATCCCCATCACCGACACGATCACCAGCGTCGGCGTCGTCACCCAGAAGAAGCGGTTCGCCGCATCGAAGTCCGACCGGGAGAAGTTCTTCTGGGACACCCTCGCCAGCCGGCCGGAGCTGCTGGACGCGGTGAAGAACAGTGAGCAGCTCCGTCCGTTCAAGTCGGAGGGCGACTACAGCTACGCGATGCGGCAGATATGCGGGGACGGCTTCGTGCTGATCGGCGACGCGGCCCGGTTCGTCGACCCCATCTTCTCCAGCGGGGTGAGCGTGGCGCTCAACAGCGCCCGGATCGCGGCCGGCGACATCATTGCCGCGGCCGAGGCGGGAGATTTCCGCAAGCAGCGTTTCCACACGTACGAGAGCATGCTGCGAAGGGGCGTCCGTAACTGGTACGAGTTCATCTCCATCTACTACCGGCTGAACATCCTGTTCACCGCGTTCGTGCAGGACCCCCGTTACCGGCTGGACGTGCTGAAGATGCTCCAGGGCGACGTCTACGAGGACGAGGAGCCGCAGGCGCTGGCCGAGATGCGGACGATCGTGAAGGCAGTGGAGGAGGACCCGACCCACCTCTGGCACAAGTATCTGGGGAACCTGCGGGCCCCGTCGGCCGCGCCCGGTTTCTAGCCAGGCTCGCGACATGGGCCTACCGGGCGTCGGTGCGTGCCCGACGGCGGTGAGGTTGACGTAAAAATCCTCACCCGTAGACTTTTATTGGTGAGATTTCCACCATAGTACCGAAGCCACTGCTGCCTGAGGGCACGACCGCCGTCGCCGTCGGTCGCTCATGGCGAACCCGCGACTGCCCCACAACTGGCGCTCCTCGAGGTCGAAGGGGTGGGTGAGTACGTGTCGTCGAAGAACGCCCCGGAGTCTGCACTCGCAGGCCCGCGAGGCCGGCCCGGTCCGGGTGACATCGCCATCGTCGGCGCCGCCTGCCGGTACCCGGGCGGCGCGGACGACCCGGAGTCCTTCTGGTCCGTCCTCAGTGGAGGAAAGAGTGTGCTCGGCCCGGTACCGGCGGACCGGTGGGACGTGCGGTTCTCCGACGGCAGCCGCCGGCCCGGCACGATCGCCAGCCCCGACGGCGGGTTCCTCGCCGACATCGGCCGGTTCGACGCCGACTTCTTCGGCATATCGCCGCGCGAGGCCCGGGAGATGGACCCGCAGCAGCGGATCCTGCTGGAGGTCGCGTGGGAGGCGATGGAGGACGCCGGCGTGCCCCGCGCGGACTGGGCCGGGTCCCGCACCGGCGTGTTCACCGGGGTGCTGGCGAACGACTACACGGTGCTGCACGCGAAGACGCGGACACCGGAGGCGATCGACCACTACTACGCCACTGGAAAGGAGTTCAGCTTCGGCGCCGGCCGGATCGCATACACCTTCGACCTGCACGGTCCCGCGCTGAGCATCAACACCGCCTGCTCCTCCTCGCTGGTCGCGGTGCACCTGGCCGCGCAGAGCCTGCGTGCCGGCGAGTGCGACAGAGCCCTCGCCGGTGGCGTGAACGTCCTCGTGACACCCGAGCTGAGCATCTTCATGAGCACCGTGGAGGCGTTCTCGCCGACCGGGCAGTGCCGGCCGTTCGACGCGGACGCCAGCGGCGTGGTCCGGGGCGAGGGCTGTGGGATCGTGGTGCTCGAGCGGTACGCGGACGCTCTTGCAGCCGGTGACCGGGTGCTCGCGGTGATCTGCGGCAGCGCGGTCAACCAGGACGGGCGCAGCGCCGGCCTGACCGTGCCCAGCGGCCTGGCCCAGGAGGCGCTGCTGTGCTCGGCGCTCGCCGCAGCCGGCATCGGTCCCGGCGAGGTCGACTACGTCGAGGCGCACGCCACCGGCACCCCACTCGGGGACCCGATCGAGGTCGCCGCGCTGGCCGCGGTGTTCGGCCCGCACCGCCCGGCCGACCGGCCGCTGCTCGTGGGCTCGCACAAGGCCAACTTCGGGCACACCGACTCCGCTGCCGGCATTGCCGGGCTGCTCAAGGTGGTGGAGGTGGTCCGGCGCCGTACCGTCCCGCCGCAGATCCGCCTCGACCGGCCGACCCCGCGGATCGAGTGGGACACGACCGGCCTGGCGGTCCCCACGTCCCCGGTCCCGCTGCCGGACACCGCCGCGCCGGCCGTCGCCGGGGTGAGCGCGTTCGGGCTCAGCGGCACCAACGCGCACGTGATCGTTGCGGCGGCACCGGACACCAAAGTGGACACTGCGGCGGACACCCTGGACGCGGCGCCGGTGCGCGCCAGGCCGCTCGTGCTGTCGGCGCCGACCGGCGAGGGCCTGCGCCGCCGGGCGCTGGCGGTGGCCGACCGGCTGGCCGCCGGCGGGGACGCCAGCGGGGACGAGGTGCGCGACCTCACGTTCACGGCGACGGTCCGGCGAACCCACCACGCTCACCGCCTGTCGGTGACCGCAGCCGGTCTCGAGGAGTTCGAGGCCGGGCTCCGGGCCTATGTGGACGGTGCCGCCGACCCGGCGGTCGCCACCGGCGAGTGGGGTTCCGACCGGGCCCGGCCGGTCGTGTTCGCCTTCTCCGGCCAGGGCTCGCAGTGGCCGCGGATGGGCCTGGACCTGTACGACGCGGAGCCCGTGGTCCGGTCGGCGCTAGAGGAGTGCGACGAGCTGCTCGCCGGCGAGCTCGGCTGGTCGCTGCTGGACCGGCTGCGGGCGCACGAGCCGTCCGCGCTGCGGGAGACCGAGGCAGCGCAGCCGGCGGTCTTCGCGATCCAGGTCGCGCTGGTCCGGCTGTGGCGGTCCTGGGGCGTCGCGCCGACCGCCCTGGTCGGGCACAGCATGGGGGAGGTGGCGGCCGCGCACGTGGCCGGGGTGTTGACCCTGCCGGACGCGGCCCGCCTGATCGCGGCCCGGGGGCGGCTGATGCAGGCGGCCACCGGCTCCGGTCGGATGCTCGCCGCCGAGCTCGCCGTCGAGGAGGTCCGGCCGCTGCTGGACCGCCACGGTGGCCGTGTCGTCGTCGCCACGGTGAACGGCCCGCGGTCGGTCGTGCTCGCCGGACCGGGCGACGCCCTCGCCGAGGTCGGCCGACAGCTGGCGGCGCAGGGGGCGAGCTGCGTCCCGCTCCCGGTCGACTACGCCTTCCACAGCCCCGCGGTGCGCCGCCACGGCGACGAGTTGGAGCGCTCACTCACCGGGCTGCAGCCGGCGTCCCCGGCGCTGCCACTGCTGTCCAGCGTCCGGCCGGGCGCCTCGGTGGCCTGGGACGCCGCGTACTGGGGAAGCAACGTCCGCGAGCCGGTCCTGTTCTGGCCTGCGGTGGACGAGCTGCTGCTGACCGGTGACCCCGCTTTCGTCGAAATCGGCCCGCACCCTGTGCTGGCCCGGCCGCTGAGGGCCGCCCTCGCGCACCGGGAGCGCTCGGGCCCGGTGGTCGACTCGCTGCGCCGGGACGTGCCCGGCCCGGTCACGCTCGCCCGCTCGCTGGGCGCCTTGCACACGGCCGGGGTGTCCGTGGACTGGCGCGCCCAGGGCCGTGGGCGGTGCGTGTCCCTGCCGCGGCACCCGTGGCGGGACGACCGGTACTGGTTGTCCGGAGTCGCCCGCGGGCAGCAGGCGGCTGTGCCCGCGCCCCCGGCCGACCCGTTGGCCGGTCTGCGGGCGGAGGTCCGGCTGGTCGACGGCGGCGGCCGGGTCGTGGGCACGCTGCGCAGCGGTCCCGCCGCCGAGCCGGCGCCGCAGGCGAGCGCCGTGGTGGCCTCGGGCGAGCCGGCGGGGCCAGCCGAGCCGGTGCCCACGCTGAGTCCGGAGCCGGGACCCGTCCCGGCTCCGGTCCCGGTCCCGGGCGCCGACGGGCTGCGGGACCGGGTGCGCCGGCTGGTGCGGGCCACGGTGGCCGAGGTGCTCGGTCACGACCGGCCCGACCGGGTGGCCATGACCCGCGGGTTCTTCGAGCTCGGCGTCGACTCGCTCAGCGCCGTCGAGCTCGGTCGCCGGGTCGGGCGGCAGTTCGGCTGTGACCTCGGCGAAACGGTGGCCTTCGACCACCCGAGCGTGGCCGCGCTCGGCGACCATGTCGCCGGGCTGGTGGCGGCCGGCGATGCCCGCCAGCCCGGCGCCGTACCCGCCGGACCGGCCGTATCCCCCGTACCGCCGCTCCCGGCCGTTGCGGCCGCGGTGGACGAGCCGATCGCGGTCGTCGGGATCGCCTGCCGGCTGCCCGGCGGCGTCGACTCGCCGGCCCAGTTCTGGCAGCTGCTGCGGGCCGGTCGCGACGCCAGCGGCGAGCTGCCGGCCGCCCGTTGGGACGGCGCGGCGCTGCTCGCCGCCGGGGCGGTCACGCCCGGCACGGTCAGCACGACGCGCGGCAGCTTCCTGGACGAGGTGGACGGCTTCGACGCCGGGTTCTTCCGGGTCTCACCGACCGAGGCGCGCAGCATGGACCCGCAGCAGCGGCTGTTCCTGGAGACCGCCTGGGAGGCGATCGACGACGCCGGGCTCGTGCTGGACCGGCTCCGCGACCGGCGCACCGGCGTCTTCGTGGGTCTGAACACCACCGACTACCAGCAGCTGCTCACCCGCCAGCCGAAGGACGTCGACCTCTACTACGGCACCGGCACGTCGTTCAGCGGCACCGCCGGCCGGCTGTCGTACTTCCTCGGCGTGCGCGGCCCGAGCCTCGCCGTCGACACCGCGTGCTCGTCCTCGCTGACCGCGATCCACCTCGCCTGCCAGAGCCTGCGCAGCGGGGAGAGCGAGGTCGCTCTCGCCGGCGGCGTCAACGTGATCGCCACCCCCACCGTCTTCCTCGCGATGTCCGCCGGCGGCGCGCTGTCGCCGGACGGGCGGTGCAAGGCGTTCGCCGAGGAGGCCGACGGCTACGGCCGGGGCGAGGGCGTCGGCGTCGTGGTGCTCGAGCCGCTGTCCGCGGCCCGTGCCAACGGCGACCGGATCTACGCGCTGATCCGCGGCAGCGCGGTGAACGCCGACGGCGCCACCGGCGGCTTCACCGTCCCCAGCGGCGAGGCCCAGGCCGAGGTGGTACGGGCCGCGCTCGGGCGGGCCGGGGTCCGGCCGGCGGAGGTCGACTACGTCGAGGCGCACGGCACGGGCACGCCGCTGGGCGACCCGATCGAGCTCGGTGCGCTGGCCGAGGCGTTGGGCGACGGCCGCGACCCGGCGTACCCGCTGCTGGTGGGTTCGGTGAAGACCAACATCGGGCACCTGGAGGCGGCGGCCGGCGTGGTCGGCCTGCTCAAGGTCGTGCTGTCGCTGCGACACGGCGAGCTGCCGCCGCACCTGCACGCCGAGCGCCGGACCAGCCGGGTCCGCTGGGACCGGCTTCCGCTGCGGCTGACCAGCAGCGCCGTCCCCTGGGCTGGCAACGGCCGGCCCCGGACCGCGGGGGTCAGCGCGTTCGGCTTCACCGGCACCAACGCGCACGTCGTGCTCAGCGAGGACCACGCCGTGCTCGGCGAGGACACCGCGGTGAACGGGGACCGGCCTGCGGCGGGCCGCCCCGGCCGGCCGCTGGTGCTGCCGGTCTCCGCCGCCACCGCCCCGGCGCTGCGGGCCGTGGCCGGCCGGATGCGCGAGCACCTCGGGAGGCTGCCGGACGACGCGGTGCTCACCGACGTCTGCCACACCGCCGGTGCGCGGCGCAGCCACTGGGAGCACCGCGCGGTCGCGGTCGGCGCCAGCAGGGCCGTCCTGGCCGAGCAGCTGGACAGGGTGGCGGCCGAAGCGCCGCACCAGGTGGCCGGCCAGGTGGCCGGCCGTGCTCCGGCCGGCGGTCGCCGGCTGGGGCTGGTCTTCGGCGACGCGGTCGGTGTGCTGGCGGTGCGCCGGCTGCTCGACCGGGAGCCGGTGTTCCGGGCCGCGTTCCAGGCGGCCGACGAGGCGGTGCAAGCGATCGCTGGGCGCTCGCCGCTGGCTGTCCTGGCCGAGCCGGTCGGGGACCGCCGGGACGCCGCAACGGCGGACCCGCTGGTCGCCTTCGCGGTGCACGTGGCCGCCGCCGCGCTCTGGCGTGAGATCGGCCTGGTGCCGGACGTGGTGATCGGGGTGGGCGCTGGGGCGCCCGCGGCCGAGCACGCCGCCGGCAGGCTGGACCTGGCCGCGGCCGTGGACCGGCTGGTACGGGGTCGGCTGGCACCGGAGGTCGGCCCGGCCGGCGGCGGGACCGACCCGTCCGGTGCCGGCCTGTCCGTCCACACGGTCGCCGGGGAGCCGGACGAGCTCGCCGAGCTGGCCGCGGCGCTCGCCGCCGACGGGCTCGGCGCCCTCCTCGCGGTCGGCGCCGACGAGGCGACCGCCGCGCTCGTCGGCGACCCGCTGCGACAGCGCCAGGACGACTTGGTGGTACTGGCGGGGACCGGCCCTGCGGCACCGGACCCCGTCGAGCTCGCCGCCGCCGCGTACGTGCACGGCTGCGAGGTCGACTGGGCGCGCCTGGCTCCGCACGGCCGGGTGGTCTCGCTACCGGCCTACCCATGGCAGCGCCGCCGCTACTGGGTCGACGTGCCGGCGGTGCCGCCGGCCGGGCCGGCCAGCGCGGTGGCCCCGCCCGGCCCGCCGCGGCACCCCTTCCTCGCTGCCTCGATCGTCCCGGCCGACCGGCCCGGCGCCGTCTACCACGAGCTGTCGCTCGGCGGCACGGACGCCGCCGCAGCCGACCCGGAGCAGGAGCAGGTGGCGACCGCCGCCCTGGTCGAGGCGATCCTCGCGGCGGCGGGCTCCGCCGCCGGTGCCGCCCGCCCGCTGCGGGTCCGGCAGCTCGCCCTGGCCGCGCCGCTGTCGCAGACCGCCGCCGCACAGGTGGTGCTGGACCGGGACGGGCCGGGGCCGGGTCGGCGGCTGCGGCTGCTGTCGGCGGGCCGACCCATCGCGCGGGCCGTGGTCGACCCGTCGCCGGTCCCGGTCGGGGCCACCGAGCCGGGTACGGCAGCGGGCGGCCCGGCCGTAGGCACGCCCGGGGAGGGTGCCTGCCGCCTGGTCTGTGCGCGGCCGGATCCCGGTTGGACCAGCAGCGTGCGCGCAGCCCAGGGTCGCCGCACCGCGGTGGTCCGGCTGCCGGCGGACCAGCCGGCGTTCACCGTCCATCCCGACCTGCTCGACGCGGGGCTGCGGCTGCTCGTCGCGGCACTGCCGAGCGCGCCGGGAGCGGCGACCGCGCTGGCGGTCGGCGGGATCGAGGAGGCCCGGGTCGCGGCGGCGCCGGCCGGTGAGCTGACCGTCCAGGCCACCGCGACCTCAGCGGACGGCGGCGACATCGTCGTCCTCGACCCCGCCGGGCGGGAGGTTCTCGCCCTGCTCGGGGTCACGCTGGCCGATGCCGCCGCGGCGCTGGTGCCGGCGCAGCGGCGGTCGGCGCTGGCCGCTCGCCTGCATGAGGTGCGGTGGCAGCCGGTGCCGCCGCCGGAGGCGGACCCGGCGCTCGCCATGCCCGGCCGGTGGTTGCTCTGCTCCGCGGGCGGGGCGCTGGCCGAGGAGATCGCGGCGGAGCTGACCGGCCGCGGGCATGCGGTGGTCCGGGAGACCGGCGTGTACGGCACGGTCGAGCGCTGGCAGGCCGCGCTGGCCGCCGCCGGCCTCGCCGGCAGCATCGCCGACGGTGCAGGGTGGCACGGCATCGTGCTGGTCGTCGAGCCCGCTGCCGGCGAGGGCACGGGCCGGGACGACACAGCCGCCGTGCCGCTGCTGCTCGGCCGCGCGGTGGCGCAGGCCGGGGCGGGTCTGCCGGCCGGGCTCCGGCTGTGGTTCGTGACCGCCGGGGCGCATGACCCCGTCCCGGCTCCCGGTCCGGCGTCGGCCTGGGGCGTCGGCCGCGTGCTCGCCGCCGAGCAGCCCCGGGCCTGGGGCGGGCTGGTCGACACTGCCGCGCCCGAGGCCGGGCGTGGCGGTGGCCGGGCCGCTGTCGCGGCGCTGCTGGGCCACCGCCGCGACGACCAGCTCCGGGTGTCCGCCGGCGGCTGGCAGGCTGCCCGGCTCGTCCCGCTGCCGGTCACCGCCCCGGTGCTGCCGCAGATGCAGCTCTCGCAGGAGCGCTGGGTCGTGCTCACCGACGGGTTGGCGCCCGCGGTCGCCCCGTTCGTCGACCTGGTGGTCGGCTGGGGCGCGCGCCGGCTGCTGTTCACCCGGCCCGCCGAGGAGCCGGCGGCCGATGCGGCCGGGCTGCTGGCGCGGCTGCGCGACCGGGGCGTGCAGGTGCGGCTCGTCGCGGACGAGCCGACGGAGCTGGCCGCGGCGCTGGCCGAGCTCGCCGCGCAGGACACGCTCGGCGGTGTCGTGCACGCGCCGGCCCCGGCCGCGGTCCGCGCGCTGTCGAGCACCGACCCCTCCGCCGTGGCCGCCGACCTGCGCCGCGCCCGCCTCGCCGAGCTGCTCGACGCCGGGACCCGCCGGCCCGGTATCGAGCTGTTCGTCCTCGTCGGCTCCGCCGCCTCGGCGTGGGGGGCGGTCGGCACGTCGGTCACCGCGGCGGCCGACGCCCGGCTCGCCGCCATCGCGGCCGCGCGGCGGGCCGACGGGTTCGGCGGCCAGATCGTCGCGCTGATGCCGCGTACCGACACCGGCGAGCTCGACGAGCGCAACCGGGCACTGATGGAGGACAGCGGGCTGCGGCCGCTCCCACCGGAGGCGGTCGCCGACGCGGTGGACTACCTGGTCCGGGCGAGCCTCGCCCAGGCACAGGTCGCGGACGTGGACCGGGCGGCCTACGTGGACGTCTGCCGGCGCAGTGCGCCCCGGTCCTTCCTGGACCAGCTCGCCGCGGGCGGCGGCGAGGGCGGTGGGGGCGGTGGGGGCGGCGAGGGCGCACCCGGCCGCCCGGCGCCGCTGCTGGCGGAGCTGGCGGCGCACCAGCCCGCGGCCCGTGAGGATCTCCTGGTCGAGCGGCTGCTGGCCGAGGTGGCCTCGGTCCTGGGCCTGGACGGCGGTGACGACATCGGTCCGGACCAGGGCTTCTTCGACCTCGGCATGGACTCGGTGATGTCGCTGCGTCTCAAGACCCGGGTCGAGCGGTCCACCGGCTGCGACCTGCCGGCGACGCTGACCTTCGAGTTCCCCACCACCCGGGCGCTGGCCCGGCACCTGCTCGACGAGGTGGGGCCGCCCGCGCCGGAGGAGCCACCCACGCCGGGCGAGCGACCGGCGCCACCCGCGCCACCCGCGCCGGAGGAGTTCGACGACCTGACCGAGGAGGAGCTGCTGAGCCGCCTCGATGCGGCCCTCGACGAGTCTGCCGGCCTGCTGAGCGAGGACATCTGAGATGACAGTGGTCGAGTCCAGCCGCCCGAGCCGCGGCACCCGGGAGCACCTGATCGAGGCGTTGCGCACCATCGAGCAGCTCAAGCGGAGGCTGGCCGCGCCGGCACCGCCGGACGAGCCGATCGCGGTCGTGGGCATGTCGTGCCGGATGCCGGGTGCTGACGACCCGGCGGCCTTCTGGCGGCGCCTGGCGGAGGGCTTCGACGCGTCCCGGGAGTTCCCGGCCGACCGGGCGGACGCCCGGGCGCTGTACGACCCGGACCCGGACCGCCCCGGCCACGCCTACACGATCAGCGGCAGCTTCCTCGACCGGGTCGACCTGTTCGAGCCCGAGGTGTTCGGCATCTCCCCACGCGAGGCGGTGGGGATGGACCCGCAGCAGCGACTCGCGCTGGAGGTCAGCTGGGAGGCGCTGGAACGGGCCGGGCATGCGCCGGACCGGCTGGACGGCAGCCGCACCGGCGTCTACCTGGGCGTCAGCACCACCGACTACGTCCGCCTGCGCCAGCAGCTCGGCGACCCCGACGACGTGGACGCCTACCAGCTCATCGGGGAGCCCAGCTTCATCGCCGGCCGGATCGCCTACACGCTGGGCCTGCACGGCCCGGCGAAGGTCATGGACACCACCTGCTCGTCCTCGCTGGTCGCCGTCCACGAGGCCTGCCAGGCGCTGCGGCTGGGCGAGTGCGACCTGGCGCTGGCCGGCGGGGTGAACGTCATGCTCGCCCCGTACGGGTTCCTGCTGATGAGCAAGTTCCGGGCGCTGTCGGCCGACGGGCGCTGCAAGACCTTCGACGCGGCCGCCGACGGGTACGGCCGGGGCGAGGGGGTCGGTGTGGTCGTGCTGCGCCGGCTGTCCGACGCGGTACGCGACGGGGACCACATCCACGCGCTCGTCCGCGGCTCCGCGGTCAACCACGACGGGCGCAGCAGCGGCATCAGCGTGCCGAACCCGGCGGCTCAGCAGGAGGTGATCCGGGCTGCCCTGGCCCAGGCGCGCGTCGACCCGGCCCAGGTCGGCTACGTCGAGGCGCACGGCACCGGCACCGCGCTGGGCGACCCGATCGAGCTGCGCGCGCTGGAGGCGGTGATCGGGCGGCACCGGGCCGGCGGGGAGCCGCTCGTCGTGGGCTCGGTCAAGACCAACATCGGCCACCTGGAGTCCGCCGCCGGCATCGCCGGCCTGATCAAGCTCGTGCTGGCCGTCGAGCACGGCGAGATCCCACCGCACCTGCACCTGCGGGAGCCGAACCCGAACGTCGACTGGGACCGGCTGCACATCCGGGTGCCCACCGAGCGGCTGCCGTGGGCCGGCCCGCGGGTG
>Ga0066388_100000104_pt1 | contig 28184 bp, 33 predicted proteins | sample PanSoiMetaGPlot6_FD_64539 | JGI IMG/M metagenome (GOLD analysis project Ga0066388, IMG submission 64539) | Tropical forest soil microbial communities from Panama analyzed to predict greenhouse gas emissions - Panama Soil - Plot 6 (Hybrid Assembly) | ecosystem: Environmental > Terrestrial >...
TGTTTGACGATTTCCGGCGGCAACCAGACTGTTACGTTTGCCGCCATCAAACCTGCTGGAGCAGTGAGTTGTACTGCTTATCGCATGGTGAATGTGAGTCCCTCGCAGAATTTCACCTCTCCACATCCAGGCAATCAGATCTCCGTGGGGGCGACGAATTCAACATGCAGTTTTTCCGATGCTTCAGCAGTCACAGCCAGTCCAGGACAACAGAATGCCGATTACGCGGGCGCTTCGAATATCGGGCCGAACGGGATTGATACCAGCACATTCAACTTGTTGGGAAGCAATGGCTTTTCGGTCACACTCACCAACGCGGTTACTGCCGCAAGGAATCAATCGCTTCCAGATGGTTCTGGAACGTTAGCCCTGCCAACCATTTCACAGACTTGGACGGCTCCACAGAGTTTTTCGAATGGCACAGAGCTACGCTTCTTTTCGACCAACGGAACGAATTATGCTGGATTCAAGGGCGGAGCCTCAACCAGTAACCTGATTTGGCTTTTCCCGTCCACGGATTCAAGCGGTACACAATGTCTCTCCTCGAACGGAGCGTTCCAATTAGCATGGTCCGCCTGTTCAGCGGGAACCGGAACTCCAGGCGGTTCAAACGGAGCCGTGCAGTATAACAACTCCAGCAGCTTTGGCGGAGCGAATGGCTTCACCTTTGATGGGACTTCCGCAATTACTCTAGGCGTCGCTGGAACGTCTCTCGGCAAAATCACGCTCAATGGCAATACTTCCGGGAACGTGGTTTTGCAACCGAACGCCGCAGCGGGAAGCGTCACTTTGACCTTGCCAAACGTGGCCGGAACATTGGCTTCCAGCGGGACAGCTCCGATTGCGGTCACGGCTTCGACGGGTGTCATCACCTGTACGACTTGCACAACAAATGCTTCGTCACTGACTTCCAATCAGCTAGTTTTGGGTGGTGGTGGCAATGCGGTCTCCGTATTGGGAGCTGGCACGACCACTACGATCTTGCATGGTGGCACACCCCCTAGCTTCTCAGCAGTGAACCTTGGAACGGATATTTCTGGAACTTTGCCAATTGCCAACGGTGGTACTGGGCAGATTACCGCTGCTGCTGCGTTCAACTCTCTCTCTCCGATCACTTCAACTGGAGATCTGATTATCGGGAATGGAACCAATTCAGCGACACGCCTTGCGATTGGCACCAATGGCCTCTGCCTTGTTTCAAACGGAACTACGGCGACGTGGAACTCTTGCGCGGCAGGTTCGGTTTCAGGTTCGGCTACATCCGGACAAGGAACCTTCTGGTCGGCAAGCACTGGTATCGCAGGTTCTCCGAATTGGCTTTATTCCGCATCTTCGGGTCATAGCGTGATTCAAGGTGCGAACAATACCGATGCTCTGTTCATGAAGAGGTTTACGGACAGTGCCCCTACAGGAAACTTTCTACATTTCCAGACAGCGACATCCGCCGATATTTTCAAGTTGGATGTGCTAGGAAATATGACCACTTCGAGCCTGACTATCAGTGGCACTTGCAACGGTGGAACGGCGGGCTGCGTCATTCTGACCAATGGAACTCCGCCTTCGGCCACAGCTTCAGCAGTTACACTATTTTCTCCAGTAAGTGTCACTGGATATATATTTTCGTTTCCAAATGCAGCGACATCCGGTTTCTTGCGCGGCACCGCGGCAGGATCTGTTGAAACCGGAACTTTTGTAGCAGCATCTGGAGTAGGTCCCTGCACAAACCAAGTGGTAACAGCAACGAATGACAATGCTGTTCCTACTTGTTCAAATGTTATTCCCGCAATGTTTTCCTCGCAGGTGGCAAACACTTTTCTTGGTGCCAATAATGGCTCTGCTAGCGTCCCTACATTCCGCATTCTAGCTTCGGGCGACATTCCGCCGATCAATCTGGCTTCTGTAGGAACGAACGGCGGCGTGACGGGGACTTGCACGATTGCTAGTGGTTGCACGGGACAAACTACAGCTTTGGCAGCGTTCAATGCTTTGTCACCCATGACAACGGCGGGCGACATCATTTACGGCGGTTCGGCAGGTTCAGGAACGCGGTTGGCCGCAGGTTCAGCCACACAAGTCCTGCATTCTGGGACCACACCTTCTTGGAGTGCCGTGTCTTTAACCTCCGATGTGACGGGAGTCACACCTCTGGCCAATGGTGGTACCAATGCCTCTTCAGGTCTGGCCAACACCAATGGATTTGTCTATTCGGATGGTACGAAACTAGTATCGACGGCCACTGGGGGAGCTGGAACACTCTGTGCCATCTCAGTAAGCGGTGGCACGCCTTCCTGGGGAAGCTGTGCCGGTTCGGCTTCTACGGTATGGTCCTCGCTCACAGCGGCATCCGCCGATCTGTCCCTCTCACAGGGTACATTCAACACGCTTTTCACACATGGCGTCATGACCGGAACACGCAATATCTTCGAATTGACGGATGGAGCTTCGACCTCGACAGGCAGCATGTGGAACATCCATTCGAACGCTTCGTCTACCATGAAGCCGATTACGATCACGGCTCAGGGGACAGCCAATGGGGTGCAGATGTCCACAGCCGGACTCTTGGCCAGTATCGGTACCGGCGTCATCAAAGCCGATCAGCTCAACCTGAACGTGAATACGACATCTCCTCTGGGTGGCGGGGGAACGCTAACCGCTGCCATTACGCTAACTTGCACAACCTGCGTGACTTCCGGTGGCGCACTCACCAACAACGGCGTCATTGTCGGGTCAGGCAGTGGGCAGGGTACCGCTTCCATCGGTGCGGGTACCGCAGGGCAAATCCTGCGCTCAGCGGGAACCGGTTCTGCACCGGCAATGAGTGACCTTTACGATGTGAAGTTCATTCCCGCAGCCAACTGCAACAACACGACTTCCGGATCTGCGTGGAGCATCGGCTCAGGTGGAACAGTGACTTGCCGGGCGGGCACCAATAACCTCGGCGGCTACATCGCCATTACCGATACCAGCAAGACGTTTGCGACATTCCAGATTGCCATCCCTGAGGATTGGGATACCGGAGTGAATCCTTATATTCGCTTCCAAATAGCCTCGGCGGATGCCACGAACGGCCACACCATCATTCCCAATATCCAAGTGGCCTGCTACAAGGGCGATGGCTCAACGACCGACGATGTGGCGGCAAATGCCGCGCATTCGCTTTCTACAACAACTCTAAATGGCAATGCGAACCGGTTCTGGTCTGGGTCGAACGTGCAAATGAACTCAACCGATGTCACCGGCTGCGTGGCTGGCGCTTTGATGCAGGTGACAGTAGGACGGGCAACCGACACCGCTACCGATGCCAAATTCTATGGGGCGACCATCACTTTCCCACGGCTCATGACGGCGCAGGCCAACTGATGAAACGGCGCCGAGCACTAGCCGTGCTGTTCTTATCTCTCGTTTTCGCGGTTGCGGTCTATGCCGCGATTGCGAATGCTCATAAAGGGCAGTTCGGCGATTGGTCCTCAGGAACGAGTTGGACGGTCACAGTGACAAGCACGACTCTCCATAACTTAGCTACGGTGGAATGTGACTTTGATGCTTCACTTTCGGTAAGTTCATTGGTGGACAATGCAGGTGGCGGCAGTTCAACCTACACTGACAGTTTGAACGATGTTTCGGATACGGGTGCGGGTTGGAAAGCGGTTATGTGGTATGCCAAAGATCTGAAAGCAGGTGCTACTGTAGTTACTGTGACATTAAATGGCACACCTACTTTCGGTGAATGTTTTGATGAGGAATGGAGCGGAACGGATAATAGTGCGCCTCTTGACCAGAAGAACAATGGCACCGGTAATAGCACCACGACACAGCCTAGTTCGGGAAATGTCACGCCATCGGTCAACAACGAACTCATTATTGGCTTTATCATCCCAAATACCGGGACAGTCACCAAAGCCACAGCATTCACTATCGGGACTCAACCATCGGGCAGCGATCTATCGGAATATCTTTTACAGGGCACAGCTTCAACTCTTGCAGCCACAGGAACCATGTCCGCCAATGATCGTTGGACGGCGCAAGTTTTAACCTTCAAACCATCAGGTGGGGGAGCGGTAAATCATAATGCGGTACCATTTGTAGCGGAGGAGAGAAATGAAACGAATCATCTTCAGTCTAATCACCCTGCTATTGTTCGCGTTGGCAGCTTCAGCTCAGCAAGGCACGGTGACAGTAACCGTCGTAGCCCAACCATCACTTGGAACAATCACGATAGCTCCAACGCAGTTCTACCAAAACAACGCCGCCACCGCAGTTCTAAAAAGCAGCACCAACGGCTTCAGCTCAGCATGCACAGCGACATGGGACAGCACAACCCTTGCTGTGGCATATTCCTCGGCGGCGCAATCACTCACGGCCAATATTACCGCTTCAATGACTGCGACCTTGGGCAACCATACGATAACGCTCAGTTGTCCGTTGCCCCCGTTAACCCTCAATAGCCCGATGACACTCCCAAACGCGCAGGTGGGCCAGGCCTACTCGGCGAATCTGGCCCAGATCGCGAAAGTCTCGGGAGGAGTACCGCCCTACAGCTTCAGCCTAACCAGCGGCTCGTTACCGCTCGGATTGAAGTTGTCGTCAAGCGGCATTGTCGCTGGTACAACCCTTTCTGTTGGCTCTTTTAATTTCGGTTATACAGTCACAGATTCTTCAGGTCTGGCATTGGTGCAAGTTTCAATGGAAGGAAAGGCAAGTTGAAAAAGTTTGTTCTATTGTTTCTAGTCTGGCCGAGTTTCCTGTTTGCACAGACAGTGGTGTCTGGCAACGGAGCCGTTAAGGGCACAGCAAACATTCAAACTGTGCAGAGCAGTGGAGGTTCCGTAGCTGCACCTCTTTCTTTGACGCTTACAGAAAGCGCTGGAATTGCGCGCACAGCCACGACGGATATCGTAACTTCAGGTGTACCGAATGCGACTTCCGATACGACGCATTGGGCACTCTTTCAGGGCTCGACGGAAGTTCCAGTGCAAGTTACTTCACTTTCCGGTCCCGATTCATGGTTTCTTGTAGACTTCGAGCCGCCAAACCTAACAGCCAATCAGAGTCTACCTTATACCTTAAAGAATCAATCTCCTACCGTCTCTGTCACGAATCCGATTGTAGTGACCGACAATGGCACGACCGTTGAAATGAACAACGGCATTCTGGATTGGCAATTCACCAAAGGCTCGGGATTTAATCTATTCAACTTCGTCAAGTTAAATGGAGTCACCATCGCGAATTCACAAGCGAATGCGATCTCCGTTATTTTCTCTAATGGCACAACGTACAGTGCTGGAACACCGACATCCGTGACAGCCACGGTGTGCGGGCAGATTCGCTGCCAGTATGAAATCAAAGGCACTTTCAGCGGATTCCCGAACGGTGGATTCGGATATACGATTCGCCTGACCATGCTGGCCAACTCTTCACAGGGGCGCATTGAATTCACGCTCAGAAACTCGCTGCAATCGAACGAACGGCATGTCCATCTGAATGATGCCTATCTTCTCATTGGAGGCTCTACCGACGTAGTGCGCACCTCTTCACGAACTGGTGCCATCAACGGCTATTCTTATGTGCAAGCCAACGGTCTGAAATTTACGCTGGTACGATCCGCCGATGTATCAAATGGCGGCATGTACGTCGCGGATCTGAACTACAAACGCGGTACCGTGCTCATCGACTTTGCAAATCCAGGAAATACGGAAATTACAAGGCAGGTTACAGCGGCACAATCGCCTTTGATGAGTATCGCGGCATGTTCCTGGTATCAATCGCAGGGCGATTTTTCCTACGGCAACAATTGGGCTTGTCTCGCGGATGAGCAAAATCTCTACAATAATGTCTGGAACCTCACCTTTTCAGGTTCGGATGTGCCAAGCGATCCAAATAACCCAGGATATGCTCTTGATTATTTCAATGTGGATGTGCACACCGACACGGAAGCCGATGACTTGTATCAGAACTTCCTGATGTACCTCCGCACGAATGGAAGTCCGGGCTATCTTTCACGAGCCATTGCCTTTGCGAACTACTACAAAGACATGTACACGCTGCGCTGCGATGGCTTTGCCTATGCTTGGAATGGAGGATTTGAAGGTTCACCGGTATCTCGGTCGGACATTTCGACTGGCTTAACCTCGGGAGACACCACGGAACGTGCCAACTGGGATACTGGGCACATTGATATCGTTGGCTCAAACGACTTCGGCGCAGACCACATGTACGGCATCGGCCTACTTGATTGGTATCACCTGACAGGAGATCCTGACGCATTGAGCGCCGTGACAAATCTTGGGCAAGTGGTGGACCGGGTATTGCTGAAGTTCAATACCACTGGCGATCCACTTTTTTATTCGCTACGGCTTGGTTCAAGACAGTGGCTTCTCTCGGAACGCATGTCGCAGTTCGGGCTCGGCAACGGTACCAGCGCTTCGACACAATATGCTGGGCTTGTGCAGAATAACGCTACCTTTTCAACCTTCCAGACCGCTCCTTCTATTGGCATGTACTATTCGCGTGGTGCGGATGGTTCTAATCCTCTGGCATGCACGAATCAGACCAATCGCGAAGTAGGAACGTTCCAAGTCGTATTTCTCGCTCAGGCACTCTACCGATATTTTCTGAATCGCCCGACACAGACTTGGGCACGAGACAAGATCATCTCAATGGCGAATTTCATTGATTACTACGGAGTGGACCGTCAAGGAAGACAGCCAAGTGCGTTTTGGCTGGATTGCAAATCGACTGGTGACGTGGGTTACCAGGGAAGTTCACCAAACTACACACCGGACCTCGGCGATGTGGATGCTATTGCCTATCGTTTGGATGGCGCTGAAGGACATCTTACGTACGGTAAAACCCGTCACGAACGGGGCATCTGTGAAATCTTCAAATCCATTACGACACCGGGAAATGCGGTCTGCGAATTCATCAATAAAACATTTCTTGGAACGACGTTCTACTACAACAATGGGCATCTCCTGAATTCGCAATTCCTTTTGCATGACATGCTGGATGGCTCGAATATTCCGTACACCGGATTGAACGCGTCCGCACCTGGGAAGTACTACGTTCTTTCAACGGCCAATGTGGGCCACGACACATACATCCAAGGTGCTTCGAAGAATCTCTGCGATCCCGCGCAGGTAGGTTCTGGTGCGCAAACACCGTGCCCAGGCTCCGTCACGAACACTTGGGATGGCGCAATCCCCGATACGAAACGTAACCGACTCTATTTTGTTGGGAACGGTGGGCACGTCGATTACTTTGGCAATGAAACCTACGTAATTGATCTGGGAACTTCCATCGCGGCTAGCATCAACTCTTACCGGATCACGAACTCAACGACACCGGACTTTCGCAGCCTGCCCGCTTGTAACGCTAACGATAATGGCGTTTTGCCTTTGGGAGGAACCGTAGCAGGCGGGGGATTGCCAAACGCAGCCCACACTTATGGTCTGACCGATTATTCAACCGATACCGATACCGGGTTTCTCTTTGGTGGTGTGGCAGGCGGCTCTGGTTGCGCTTCAGGACATGCGTGGACGATTCCCATGGCGTCCTACGCAGGAAATACCATCGTGGCCAATGCCGCAATCAATCTCGACACGATTACGACGGGCTGGTTCACTGGATTCAACTACGGTTCGGCGGACTACGATCCCAAGAAGAAACTGCATTACCTGAACACCTTCGACCAATCGCCTACAGATGCCAAATTCATTCATTCCTACAATCCAGCGACAACGACATGGACAGGTTTTGGTGGTTCTCTCAGTGTTCCGTACAACGGAAGTTCGGCCCTTGACTGGAAAGATGGCTTGTGGGTGTTTTTTACAGGTGGGCAAATCACGCAATTCGACGTGAACAACTCGATGGCTAAAACCATCAATAGCACAGCAGCGGCCTGTTCAGGCGCCAAAACAAGTTGGAAGGATGCCCTAACCTACGATCCATACTATGGGGTAATTGTCATTTGGACGCCGGAAGACCAGACGCACCTTTATCTCTACAATCCTACAGCCACATCGACGCTGACTCGCATGGGAACGGTTCCAGCTAATGACTGCCTGCAATTAACGATTGCGACGAATACCCCACCGGTGCCAAGCCCAGATAATGGTATGTACAAGAAAGGCGCATTCTTCCCGTTAAAAGACGTGATTATCTATTTCCCTGATGGCGGGCAGAATGCCGTAGCGTTGCGGATTCGATAGGAGCCAAGCGTGGGATGGGCACAAGGCAAATTTGGCTGGGGAACTTTTGGAAGCGAAAGCCAGCAATTCGATGTTTCCGACCAAGAAGTGCTGTCTTCTGTCCAGTTGTCACTTTTGGAGCCCGACACCAAGGGAGCTTCGTTCCTTTCCGAATTCTGGACTCCTTCGCAAGTATTAGACTTCCTGAATAATCGCAGTTTCCGGTTCCTGAGCGAGACGGGGCTTACAGTCGCCATTGCCTATCAGGCTGGCCAAGCAGCTCAATCCCGATATGCATTACCACAGAATCTCATCGATATACGGCGTGTCGCATGGGCCAATTCCGCCACTTCGATGGCTTATATCGAACTTCCAATGGCCGATGTGTGGGAAATGGACCACGGTCTAGCCAAATGGCCAAGCCGAGAAGCGCCTAGTCCCGAAGTCTACCTTGAGGACCACCTTCCTTCTCTGACGATTGCCGTAAATCCTATCCCGACCGATGCCGGAGAGATGGAACTCACTTTTGTTTCACGTGGAACAATTGTCGATGGTTCAGGGATGCTTTTGAGCATTCCAAATGACTTTACACCCTACCTTGCATGGGGAGTGCGTGCCGACATGTTGGCACAAGAGATGGAAGCGCAAGATCCTATCCGGGCACAGCACTGTGAGGAGCGTTTCGAGGAAGGTATTGAACTGGCCCGCTTGCTGGTTCAAGGTAATACCTGATGTCGATCGATATCCAACATGATGGCCCAGCACGGTTTGCGCTGGCAGGCCTAGACCTCAATGTCCCCGTAGATTTGGTTGCACCCACCAAATATAGCCGGGCCACCAACATAACCAGCAAGATCGAAGGTCAAGTAGGGGCACGCGACGGGATTACCCGTATCGCCTCCATTTTGAATGGCTCGCCTATCCATACTATCTTTCGTTTGACTCAGTTCAATCCATCGGTTGCAAGCGAGCGTCTCGTAGGTATTGGCTCGAGTCTTTACAGTGCGCCTATTCCTGATGGTTCTCTCTTTGGAGCCCTAGGAGGCGGACCTACCTTCGATGGTGGGCCATTATCAATCATTCAGTTTCAATTCGATGCCGACCCAGCAACTTGGGCCATCATCGCCAATAACGCCGGCATGATGAAGCGTCGAGCCGGCTATTACCAAGTACTAGGAGTTGCTCCGCCTTCTGTTCAAGCCAACGCTACCGCAGGCGGAGCGGGGCTCTTAAACTCCTCGACAGGCACGCCGTATGACTGGCGCTATACTTACCTGAACGAGGTTACCCAAAGCGAGTCCAATGGCTCACCAATCTCTGTAACAGGCAGTTCCAATAACACGCCGACCGCTTTCACCAATCCAGCTCCTAGCACTACTTTTGGTCTGAACAACCCGCAAAACGCCATTGATGGCAATCCTCTGACTGCTTCAAGTATAGCCATTGGCTTAGGTTCCGGTATCCCTACAAGAATTTATGGATGTCTTTGGAGAAACTGTCCAGCAGCGAGTAGTACACCTGCTTCGATTACGCTCTCCGTGAATTCGACGGCTATTACGTTTACTTCTGGAAATGGAATAGCCACAATTCGCATGCAGTATTCAACGGATGCTGGAGTCACTTGGATTAATGTTTATAGCGTCTCTGGAAACAGCAATCGTTCGCAAATAGATCAAATCTCTCTGCCAGTAGGAACCGATCTCACAAAACTTCAAGTACGCAATTACGATACAGTCAGTGGCGGCACTATCTCAGGAAGCCAAGGAAGCATCAGTGTGGCCATTTTTGATATCAGTGTGATCGTAATTTATGCCAATGCGGTTCCTGTAACTCTGAACCTAACCAATCAAAGCGCCAACGTGTGTGTCACGCCGCCCACAGATCCACAAGAAACAGCCATTCGTCTCTATCGCCGCGGGGGAACGCTTCCCGACAATTGGTTCAATGTAGGCCAATTTCCGGTAGCAAGTCTTGTCCAAGGCAGTTGCGGGGCAGGAATGTTGCTCATCAACGACAATATCCCGGATTCACAAGCAGAACTCGGATCTATTCTGCCGCAGGATAACTTCGAGCCTATTCAGTCCGTGCAAGCCGTGAACTTTCCATTGCCTATAGTCTTTGGTCCTTCCGCTGGTCGGGTGCTGGCTTGCGGCGACCCAGCACGTCCTGCCGCCGTATATTTCTCGAATGTAGGTAACGCCGACATTTGGGGTGCCGAGGCCTGGATTAACGTCGCAAATCCAGGCGAACAGGTCATGAATGGCCTTGTTTACAATCTACGGACATTTGCTTTCAGCCGGGAACGCATGTACATCATGCTTCCGAATATCATCGTTGGCGTGACATTCACTCCGGCAGAAACCTCTTGCAGGCGGGGCTTAAAAGGAAGATGGGCTTTAACTTCCGGAGAACAAGGCATTTATTTTGTGGCCAAGGATGGAATTTACCGAACGCAAGGCGGACCGGAACAGTCCATCATTGACGATAGCGTTCGTCCGCTCTTTCCGACTCATGATGCACCGGTTGGCACTCCCACCAATGGCTACGATGCCGTGAACCTAGACGATGAAGACGGCCTGCGCATGGCCTATCACAATGGAGAAATCTGGTTTGACTATACGGGCCTAACCACCGGTTTGCGGCAAAGACTCATCTATGACGAAAGACGCTCGCGATGGCGTCCGGGAACGTACACGCCACGGATGCAACTGGCCTATTCTGAGCCGAATGTCGATTCTTCCTTGCTCTTTGGCGGAACAGATGGTGCCTTGTATGCCGCTGGTGGCGATGACGATGCCGGAACGCCGATCTCCGTGGAATTAACCACTGGTGCATTTGACCAATTACGACCTTTGAATCTAAAAGAATATCTGAATGTAGTGTTCGACGTAGACCCCGGAGGGGCCACATCAACGGCGCCGATTATCGTGATTCCTCGCGTGAACGGTGAAACGATCAGTGAAATGGCCATTCAGATTACCGGTACAGGACGCCAACGGGTTCCTTTGCCGCTCAATCAGAACGGCAATGAGGTTTATGCCTACAACATCGAATTCGATATCACCTGGGCAGCTACACCGACGCTCAAAGCCATTTTCTATCAGTACGAGACTCTCTATCGTCATGAACCGGCTGAAGTGACGCATTGGGAATTCCCGCAAAATTCCATGGGGCAGGAAGGCGTATTTCATCTCAGAGATGTTTATCTGGTCTATCGATCTACTGCATCTCTGACATTCAATGTCACGCCGGATGGCGGAACGACACAGACTTACACTATTCCATCCAGTGACGGAACAAAACGAACGTTCTACGTGCAGCTTTTGGCCAGTAAGGGAAACTCCTACGGATTCACGATTGATTCCGCAGCACCGTTTCGTTTGTACAGTGAGGAGTGCGAAGTGCGCGTGAAACAGTGGCTCACTAAACTTGGCTACAAGAACGTTCCCATCATCGGACGCGAGCAGGTTGGCCGTCCATTTGGATTGACTAATGTCTGATCCGCTTCAGCAGTTTCCGTCTCTACAAACTCCCACATCGCAAACATACTTAGACCAACCATGGCGCCCTGGAGTGATCGGCCGTCCTGAAGACCATGAGTTGGATCTTGCCGTAAAAACAGCATACGACCGTCTTGACAGTTTGCGAGATACCACGACACAAGTTCCTGACGCATTGAAGGGCAGTCGGACTAGTAGCGGCGCATTGACCGTAACTGGTGCAGTGAAAGGTGTTGCGACAGGTTTGGGTACGGTGTCCAATGTTGTGGCAAGCGTCGATAACGGAGCGTCGCCACATAGCTATACCGTAAGTGCTACACCTTCCAGTATCTCTATGGGAGCATTTGATTTATATGTGTGGAAACCGACCAGCTCTGCGAATATGACGCCGATTGCCGCAACTGCTCCTGTGCTTGTGCGATGGATTGCTTGGGGGACATGATGACTGAACCACTTTCTCATCTCACGCCACCGGATCAGGAAAAACCCGCAGAAGCGCATTTTGAAGGACTTGAATGGTCAATCATTGATTATGATCTTTCGAAAATGCCTGGAACAGAGGTATTTTTGCCTGGTCTTTGGAAACGCATGCATGACGATGGAACATTTAACATGTTTTTCCATGAAGGCAAAGAAATGACCTTTTTTCAATTTGGAGCTTTTTTATCTGTTCCAAATGAACGAGTTCAGCTTGTACTTGGCTCCGATTCAGAGGGAACCATCAAAGACCATGCAGGTTTAGTCATTCTGCGAAATATTTATTATACAGATACTCTGAAACGCGCAGTCGGGAATTTCCTTTTTTTTAAGGAATATTGGAATCGACACGATACATTGAAAATGGGACATGCCGTTCTAGGCCATTGGTTCGATAAAATGGAGTTTGATGTAATCGCTGGTGTTACACCACGTGCCAATCGTGCTGCCATTCAATTCATTAAGCGCTTAGGTTTTCAGCTTGCTGGCGACGTACCCGATTTCACTGTATATGATAATAAACCATGTGCTTCTGTCACTTCATTCATGACAAAAAAGATGTGGGAAGCCAAGAACGGCACCAAGGAATAAGATGGCTCTTGAAGCAATGTTCGGAGGAAAAGGACAGCCCAAAGTCCCTCAATCGGCCATCGATTCACAAGTCAACCTTCAGAACACAGAAGCGAGTCTCTTAAAGCAATATTCTGGAATCGCCTTGCCGCAGCTTTCAACCGCTTCGAACTATTGGAGCGATATCTTGAAAGGTGGTCCTTCTGCACAAGCCGCCACTGCTCCTTATGCTCAAACAATTGCAGGCCAAACTGAGGCAGCACAAAAACAGATCCAAAATGCCTTGCCACAAGGCGGAGAAAAGAATCTAGCTTTGGCTCAACTTCCGATTACGAAGGCAACTAATATTGCGAATCTCTATCAAGGATTGGGACCCACGGCAGCTTCTAACCTTCAAAATATTGGCTTGGGAGCGGCAAGTGCTGGAACAGGTTCCGGAAGCGTGAGTAGTGGAGCGGGAAGCTCAAATGAGCAGCTTGCGGCACAGATGTCGGCACAAAAAGCGCAAATGTGGAGCGGCATCGGTTCAGGTGTCGGTGCATTAGCAGGAGCCAAATAGATGGCTAGTCTGGGAAATGCTCTGGGAGGGTTTGCACAAGCTTTCGCACAAGCACGTCTGCGCAAAACCCAAATGGACATCGATCAGCGTCATCAGCTCGCTGGTGCCCTAATTTCGCTCTATCCGAATGCCAGACCGGAAGCGCAACAGGATATCGCACAGAGATTGCTGACGATCTATTCGACGCCTGCCAATAAAAAGCTTGATAAAAATTTGGGCGATGTATCGACACTGGGACGTGCCGGTGCGCAGCAAAATATGCAAGCGGGCGCGAATGCCGCTGCGGCTGCTCCGGCAGCACCTCCGCCAAATCCTCAGACCGGGGCTACGTTACCTTCTCAGGTCGGACCAACGGGAGCGCCAGATATTCCTACGCCAGCTCCAATAGCACCGACAAGCACGGTGCGTTCTCCGATTCCTCCTCCGCCTGATTTGTCTCAAGCGAGCGCTCAATATAGTCCTTTTCTTTCACCGGAAGAACATAACAAAATGGCTGCTGCCACTTTGACAGCGACTGAGACAGCAAAAGAAACCGCTGCTCTTGAATCACGACGTCGATCTGCCGAACAAGCCGGATTGCAACCGGGAACACCCGCTTACGAGAACTTCGTAGCAGGCCGTATCGTTTCGCCATACGCACATCTTCAGACGAAATACATTGTCGGGAAAAACGGGGAACGCCAACAAGTCAGTTTCAATCCTTTGACTGGTGAAACTATAGATTCCGAAGGAAATGTTGTCGAAAATCCCATCGGCTGGGCCAGCACTGTAAACGCTACCGGAACAAGTGCTTATAAGACATATTATGCCGCTGCGAAGTCTAGTGGACTTAGCGATGCAGAAATCGCCAATGACTGGAATACGCGCAATGCGGTTCAGCATGGCTATCGCATGGTTCCCCAGCCCGATGGCTCCATCAAAATGGTGCCAGTCACAACGGTATCGACAACTAGCCGAGGTCAGCTTCCTGAGCCTCCAGGAAAGACCAAGCCTGCTGGAACAGCACGTCCTTCCATTGGAAGTGGTGGGCAGGTAGTCGGCGGAAAGATTCCACCTGAAGTCGCCAAAGCGCAGACGGCCTACCAGGATTCCATCAGTCGCTTCAATGTGATGTCGGAAGCGTTGCCACAAGCTTTGGCAGGCAATCAGCAGGCAATGATTAACTTGCTCTACAATCACATTGGAATGACAGTCGGCCTGCAAAAGGGCGCACGCATTACACAAGACATCATCAATGAAGCGCAGCAGAGCGCTCCTTGGATGGCCACATTACTGGCTCGTATCGGTGTAGGAAACGAGTTCACCATGACGCCAACTTTGATGCGTGGCGTTACCTTGGCTCCTGAGCAGATGCATCAAATGGTAGATTTAGCTGAAGGGCGCGTTGAACAGGACTACCGTAAGTTTCAGGAAGAGCGTTCCTTTTTCAGGGGTGGTGAGCCGCAAACACCCGAGCAAGTTATTTCCGGTGGCCGCGCAAAGCAGAATCCTAAAAAATTGCCACCGCCTCCTAATTCATCCAGTGTCGTTCCAAAAGGTGCTATGCATATCGGCACATCGACAAAAGATGGCAAAGACCATTACCTCGATGCGCAAGGTAAAGACCTTGGCTTGGTGAGTCAGTAATGCCACAGACTGCGGAAGAGACCTACACCAACGTTCGACCTATTCCTTCGGCAAAATCCGAATTCACGAATGTGCGACCGATAAGTTCCCGTCCTAGTGAAGCGGATATGGCTTCTGAGATGTCGCAGAAAGCTCTCAGCCAATCGCAGGCAGTTTCGCGGCGTGTTCCCGAAGCTGGTTTTATACAAGGTGGCAAATGGGTTGCTCCTTCCGGAGCCTATACTTCTACTCCCGCTGAACGGTCCGCGGAAGCTACAGCTTTCCTTTCAAAAAATCCTTTGAAAGACCAAACTGTTGTTGGTTCCATGCTTCCTGCCCCACCTCCGACCCAACCCACGACGTTCTGGAGCAGAGCTGGCAATGAAGTAGGAAATCTTGCAAGAGGTGCCGCTAGTCCTCCTAATACACCATTTGGCAATTTTGCAGATCCGATCCAATCCATAAAAGGTGGTGCTCAAGCTGTCAGTGAACGCGGTACTGAATTCAAACAACATCCCGCAGCAGCAACCGCAGCGACTCTCACTGATGCGGCAGCAATCGCTCTTCCTTTTATCGCTCATGAAGCCATTTCAAGGACGAGTCCTGGACGAGCTATCCGTGCCAGCGGCATCGCGTATGAGAACGCTGTCGCTCCCGGAAGTATCAGTGCCGAAGAACAAGCAGCTATGCGCTCGGATTGGGAACGCGCACGCAAATACATCGGATCTGAAACAGCAACCGCTGCCGTTGAAAAAGGAGAAGGCGCTGGAATGCGTTCTGCGGCAACGGCACGCAAGGCCGCAAATAAGTTATGGTCGAATAATGTCGAACCCGTTATTTCAAAGTTCTCCGAAGAAAGCGGTTCTACAAAAGATATTGCCAAGAAGATCCGGGACAGCGTAACGGATATTGACAAAGCACGCCCTGGTTCAGTGGGTGCTACAAATCGATTTGCTTCTCTCTTCGATAAAGATATGACAGTTCGGGAGATGCAGACTAAAGTCACTGAACTCAACAATGACAAAGCAGTTTCACGATTTTACGATATGTCGCCCGCCGAACAGTCGCAAGCTATGGCCGCAGATCGTGCCTTGCGTGGCAAGGTTGTAGCCCTTGATGCATTGCGCGACAAAATGTTCGACACCATTGGAGACCACTGGACAGAAAGTGGTGCAGATGCTTTCAGGGAAGCACGCCGAGATTATGGCTCTCTGCGCAACGTCGAATCGAACTTCCGTAACATGAAGGTGCCGACGCCGGCGACTCTTCCGCAACGGGCCGCGAATACGGTGCGTTCTTTCATTTCTCCAAAGCATGCGGGAGTCACAGATACTCTGGGACGGTTCAATAATCCAAATCGTCTAGCGGCACGAGCAGTCAACAAAGCCGCTGGAACGGGCGAGGCCATTCCTGCGCCGCCTGCATTGCCTTCGTACTCAAGGCCGGCTGGACCTGCTGCGGCGCAAGCTCTACCTACACCACCAGTTCCTCCACAAACTCCAGTAGGAACACTTCCGCCTCTTGGGTTTCCCACACAAGAACCGGGGTTGTGGCGTGGTACGGACGTGAATGCCGGGAATCCTCCCGCTCCAAGAGGAGCAATGACCGGAGAAGCCCGTATTCCCAATCCTCCGCCGAATCCTTCTAGGAATCTTTGGGATGTGCCGGAAGTACAGATTGCAACGACTCCAGGGCGCCCAGGAAGCTTTCCGGAGATGCCACGTTCACAAGCTCAAGCGGGCGCACAGATTCCAGTCATACGAACTGGAGAAGCTGTACGCAATGCCGTGAACGATACTCAAGCGGCGCAGGGTGCCAAGGAATTGCAATCCAGCCTCCGTGCCATGCAGGAAGAGGGATTCCAGAAGGAACGCTCCGCCGCTGCGACCGAAGCAACCAATAAAGAGCGTGGCTTCACGACCGTAGATAAACGCGGTTTGCCGAAACCTCCCTCTGAAGGCAAGGCCAAGGTCATCGAGCCGGTCTTCTATCGTTCGGAAGCTGCTCCGCTCGCCCGTAAGTACGGTCTTATCTCTCGCGAACCGAGCGCACCTGGGCTTGTGTCCTTTCAGGATTCAACCACGGGCGGTTCCATTGAAATGAAAGACGGCTTCACGGAACAACAGCTTGCCGATAAGGTCAAAGCGCATCGCGACGCAATGGCGGCCACTGGGCCTAGCGGGAAAAGTGACTTGCAAGCCGCGAAACGTGCTGCGGCGGAGAATCGCTTTGCCCATGAAGCCGCTCCCGCTTCGGGAATCGTCAAGACGGAGTTCGGCAAATTAAAGATTTATGATCTGGTCACTCCGCGCCAGCAGAAAACGCTTGAAACCATGATGCGTGGTCCGCGCTGGGCGGGCATGGACAGTGTGGACAAATCTAGCGCAATCAGTAACATTCTGAAGGGAACAACAATCCAGTAAGGGAGGATTGATGGCACTCTCACTCGAAACCTTGAATCTCATCAAGGGGGCTGTTAAAAGCGGTCTCGCCTCATTGAGCGGAATCACGCTAGGTGGTTTCGTTGTCGATCCGGATCATCTTTCTGTAGCTACATGGGCTGGATTAAAGCGCGTCTTGCTGCTGGCGCTCATTACCATAGCAGTAGCGGAAGCCCGTTATTTGAAGCAATGGCTCGAAAAGTGGAGTAACTCGTAAGGATCTCTTATGGCGGAAGAGATTGCTCCGAATGGCAACGGGATTCTCTCACGGCTAGGAAAGGGTAGTTGGTTAATCACTCTCTTTGCTGTGATTGGCGGACCAGTCGGCTCTTACGTGGTGTTTAGGCAAGAGGTTTTGGTCATAACGGCACAACAACAATTGCAGATTGCTCAGCTTGAAGGAGAAGTAAAAGAACTCAAGACGAAGTACGAAGACATTGTTCCGCGGAGAGAGCATGATCTACGCAACACCATGCAAGCTCAGATTGACAAGCTCAAAGACGACCGCTACGAGGAGCTGAAAGAAGAGATTCGGGAGTTAAGAAAGGCGAAACAGTGAACTTCTGGATAGGCGAGATTCTAAAAGCAGCCGAAATTATTACTCCCATTCTCTTTGGCGTTTGGCTCATGTATCGCAAAGAACGGAAAGAAGTTACAAAACGTCACGAACAAAATGTGCAGTTACTCACAGATATCGCCAAAGACCGTCTGTACTTTCCGCCACATAATCACAGCGAACAGAATGGCGATATACTCACGGAAAAAGGAATTAGCTATTCGCCCATGAACGGACGCTAAATGGACTATCACTTCTTCGTACTTGCCTTCGGCATACTCTCCGTAATTGGGAATATCGTTGTGGGCTATTACATTCGAAAGTGGCGCATTGAAGCGAAGAGTACGAAAGCAGAACTAATCATCCTCACGACTAGGGTGAATAATATTGGTTTTTTGGTGAAAGAAAGTTGGAACAATTATACAAATGGATATGGAGGGTAACTATATTTCTATTCCGCACAATCCTGGCACTGCATTCAAATCAGAACTCTTGAGCCATACCAGCGATTCGATTACTATCAAGGCCGAAAAACCTGACATTGAATATGCAATTAAATACCCTAAATTTGTCGCTGTCCTTGTGCATAGCGATAAGTCTAGCGGTGATTGCAGCATTTCGCACTCTTCCACCGATTAGAGGATACTTCCGCTTTGTTGCCATCCACGGCGCAATTGTGGGTGGTAGTGAGTTTGTATACCATTGGAATGGTATCGGATATTATTTCTTCTACTGCCCTTTCACGTTAGTCCTTATGGGTTACGTATTCCGTGTTTGTTGGCATTACGGGGTTCGCCTACGCGTTTTCTCAATAGCAGTGATACTTTCTGCTGGTATTTCCTGTTGGGCGCTTAGAACATGTATATTTGACCTTGAAAAGACCGTAAATGGAATTCAGGCTTTTCTTTGGTTAGTGGCTGGCGTTTCTCTCAATTTGCAATTTCCTTTTATAAAAGAATCTGAACAATTAATAACTAGGGTAATGGCTGCGTTATGGCTACTCGCCTCAATCTATACCTTCCATTTCACATTGAATCGGCATATTGAAGCATTTGAATACTTTGCAGGACCATTTATGGTTTCAGTTGCCAGTCTCTTCATTGCAGTATTCGCCCCTCAAAAAGAAAACGCCTCACCTTGAGAAGATGAGGCGTTAGGGGTACATCGTGTCACGCAGCTTCCACACCTTGCGGTACGGAACTTGAATTGACGCCAAGAGCAAGCTGCTAACCTTGTAGGGTAGCCGAACCCTCACTCCTGCTCTCTTAGACGGGCTAGTTCAGCGTCAAACTTTTACTGAGCTTATCCACCTTTCACTCAGCACTGCGGATCATGAACTTCTATCGCGGCAGTCCGCACACATAAAAGATCTACTGCGCTGCCGGTGGATTAGCAGGCGGTGCCGAAGGCGTATTGGCCGTGATCGCAGCAGCAAGGGCCGTTGCTGATTGATTCAGATTGGCTGTGAGTGCAGCAAGAGCGGCAGGATCTGTGCCAGCTTGCGCAATTTGTGCAGCCAAGCCCTGAATGAGCGTTACTGCGGAATTTTCAATAGTGGTATTTTGCTGTACTTGAGCCTGCAAAGCGGCAAGCGTAGTATTTGTAGTGGACATTTGATTCTCCAAAGTTCTCAGGATTAAAATGCAAAACATAAAAGTAACTGCTATGTTAAGCAAAGTCAAAATAAAAATAGCATCTTGGACTTCCATTAGTTATCCCCAGTAGCAGCAGCTTGTACTGCATCATGCCCATCTTCGATAAAGTCAATCTGATGTTCGCATAATTGATAACCGATGCCAGAGAATCTTTTTTGGTAATTATGCAGCCATTCCGGATCGACATTCCAAGCTTTTGCTTCACACCAAGGGCTCTCAAAGAATGGCCCTGCAAGAATCACTTCCTCCCCTGAACATTTCGGAAGCTTGCCTTGTTTGTCTGGATCATGAGCAAACATTTTCCTGAAATTCGGGCAACTCCAAAGCTTTTGGGCATCTTTGGTGATTATCGCTTTCATTTGCTCATTCCTTGCGTTTCCAAAAGCGCAAACGGTGGATATTTAGCGTATTTTCCCATTCGGATTCTAAGCCCCAACTAGCAGGAAATTCAATACTGCGATCATAATAGCTTGATGCCCCATCCGTGAGGTCTTGTGTATCAGCTCCTCCGACAATGTTTCCGGCAATCGAAAAACACTGGGACCACGCCGTATCCATCTCGCTCGGCCACACTTTCTCGTTCGGGTCGTTTTTGTTGAAACTTGAAAATTGGAATGGTTTCAGTACTACGGAATGCCAATCATGCCCCCACCAGCCCGGCTTGCATACGCGATTCTTGATGCACCAGCCTACTGCACGCTGTCCTTCATAGGGTTCCCCTCGAGCCTCTCTCCAGATTGCAAGGGCCACAATTTCAATATCGCTTAGTTCGTTGTAGGGTTTGGCTTCCATCGCATTTTCCTTTTAGGCTAAGGGCCATAGCTGAGAGTCAGGGTTTGCTACAGCCCTTGCCGGATTGCGCCTTCTAGGGCGCATCTTGCCTGCGATATCCCTCTACCAACAGATCACAGGCAAAGACCTTAAACTTTCGATGCCGGTAGCGGTAGATTTGCTGAAGGCACCGAAGGTGCTCCCGCATTATCTACTGAGGCTATTTTGGGTTTGAGTGAATTCAGCAAGTCAGCCGTTGCTTGTGAATACCCCTGCATGGATTTAGTGAACAACACGGGATCGCCGATCTGCTTTCCATCAAGTAGTTGGCTATCCAAGATGATCTGCTGCACGCGGGGCACTAACGCTGCGAATTTAGCCGCTCCACCCTTGTTGTCTGGACCAAAAGCCGCTGCAAAATTGGCTTCGATATCCAAACCAGCAGCTCCCATTTGCACGATTGAGTCGATCTTTCCTGCTTGTGTGGGGTTTATGGTTCCCATCGTTTGCGCCGCTGTGACTGCCATCGGCGCAATGCCTTCGACAATTTGAATGCCCCGCAAAACATCTAATCCGAACTGCTTCAGAAGCGAAATGAATGACATCGTTTCTCCTTATGTGTGATTTGAACTACAAACTCTCTCCAGCCAGTTTCCGCAGTGCCTTCATACCGCGAAAATAGTGGTTGTTTACCGCTGCCAACGTGTGCCGCATGACCACCACCGCTTCATTGAGCGTCAAGCCCTGCACCCCCATCAACCGCACAGCTTGCTGCTGAGGCGGTGTCAGGCGGGCAAGAAGCTGGTTCACGTAAATCGCAGCCTCCTGCCCGCCACCTCTGGGAGAAACCTTGTCTTCAAATGGTTCGCTATCATAGAAGTGGCGGAATTTCAGCCTTTCGCGTCGATTCACGCTGCGTGTAATGGCATACCGCTCCACCCACGTCTTCAGCGTTCCCTTGCTTTCATCAAACAAGTGGAACTGCTTCCAGATCTCAAGAAATATATCCTGCATGGTGTCTTCTGCTTCGGTGTCGTCTCTCAAGATGCGGGCGGCGATGAAGAATACTAGCCGCTGATAGCGGTCAATGAGCACTTTGAACGCCTCTTCGTCGCGGTTGCGCAAGCCGAGGATGAGTTCGGAGTCGGTCACGCCTTAATCTCCTTTTCTAGGCGTTTCAGAGCTAAGTCCCACTTTTTAATGAACTTAGTCTCCCATATAGTCAATTTTGCCATGCTGGATTGCGTTGTACACCATTCTCGATAATAATTTCCCGCTTCCAATATTTCCTTCAGTCCTAGCTCAAGCAAACATTTTTCAGCGGCCTGTACTTCTTCATCACGGGGTAATAGTTCTTCTTTCGGCGCTTTCATCCAGTTTTGGCTGTCTATAACTCGCTGAACCATTTTCTTCGCAATTGTTTTCACTACAACTAATGAATTCACAGCCGCTTCCCCAGCTTCTCCAGGTCATCGGCGCCACTTTTGGCTTCCAATTCTGGTTTCTTGGCTTTCGTTAGCACTTCGCAGATGGCGTCAGCTAGTCCGTCATCTCGGTGCACTCCGCATCCGTTGACGAAGCAATAGCCCCTACGATTGTAGGCATGCATTTTTCCGGGATGCGCTTGATCGTTCATAGCTGCACATCCTTCGGTAGATTATTGGCGCACTTTGAGCAGTAGATCGGCGATATACTGCTTGCTGTCTTGGCCACGTGTCCACAAGAAAGCACCACACCTGTGATGTACCGCATAAACGCTTTCTTCGTCTCCGGGGCTAACTCTACTTCTACTACTCTGCGGGGGTCGTGAGTGCGGGTCATGGGTGCTCCTCGAAATAAAATGCAGGGCCACCGCCCGTGCGGATAATAACCGGAACGACAGCACAATCTGGAAATACCAGCCAGTGATATAGCCAGTCTCCGAAACAATCTGCGCGCTTGTCTCTCACGGCGTGCGCTCCTCCTTGGGAGAGATGGCGGCGAGATTTGCTGCAAACGCCCGAATAACGGTGCGCAATTTATCGCGCTGCTTGCAGCAAGCTACTATTTCATCCAACCACGCATCTTCGCCCCTCACTTTGCCTGCTACGGTTGGGATGCTGATCGCGCAGCTAGGGCAGTAAATAGGCGGTCGGTTTGGCTCTCCGAGATATTCCCCGTGTTCAAAACAGTTTCCTGCACCACGGTGCAGACCTTCGTGACCTTTTGCAAGCGCGCATGGAAACCAGCTAGCACCAGCAATAAAATGTGTTACATGTTCGTCGCACCGCTCTTTCTGCGACTCAACCACATCCAGCAACCCATTCACTTCTTCCGCATACGCTCGGATGCGCTGGTCGTTTAGCGCTACGTTTGTGCCGCAGGTGGGGCAGGGCTGGTCGGGTGCTACGGTTGGGGTGCTGGCCGTCTGGCGCAGGATTTCGCTAACTGAAATTTTATCGGCAACTATCGTCCATCGAAATTCTCCGCCTTCGATAGTGCTACCTCGCGCAAGGTAATTATCTTTGCCCATGAATCGTAGCAGCACCTCGGCGTCACGTTTTGCGTCTCCCTGCGCGTTCGTTGGCTTGTCCATTCCCCCGATCCTTCCGCATCCTTCGCACGGATGTGAGATATGAGATAAACAACCTGGATGGCCGCACGGCTCTCCGTTGCGTAAAACTTTCGTCGGCTTGTCCGTCATGGCTTCGGTTCTTTCTCGGGGGTCGGCGTGGTTTCTGCGTAATAACCCACTACCTTCTTACGAGGCCACCAACCCGGCTTGATAACATGTATGTGCGAATAGCGAGGCCAATGCTCATTTTTACCGGGATGGTTCTCACAAAGAGTTGCAGTATGACAGACGAAGTTCCAGCCAAATAATATACGCAGCCTATCCTTCCAATCAAAAATTATCGTCGTATCGACATGCAATGCATCCCTGTAGCCGTTAGGTAATTCCACTAAATTAGTTGGCTTGTCCATTTGCTTCCACCTTAATCCTCAGCTTTAAAGATAGTTACCTTCTGCGCTTTGGCGGTATCCAGTTCGGTGCCCGTAATATTCAGCCAATGCCTTTTAAGGGAGCTGAGGGATGCGCCGCCAATAAGCCTTTCTTCACCGCAAACGCCTTCTATCGCTACAAATGCAATAAATCCCGTCTTTTTATTGATTTTTACTTTAGAAAAATGCTTGGCATATTTTTTATCTTCAATCTTGTCCATTTGCTTCCCTTCCCCGCTACCGTCTCTTTGCCTCGTCCAGTCTTCCATACCAATACATCTTTGCCAGTTTCCCGGTGGAGCTTTTCAGGTAATACTCCAGCTTCTTCAATCGCGCTCGTCGTAGTTTCTGACTTCTCCGCATAGCTGCCATAGAGCCTCCACGCTGAAATGAGGTCCGAAAATCGCTCTGCCGTTGTAGGTAAACCACTCCCGCGTCTTGTGCTCCATGCTGGTTATCGCGCACTTGAAAACGGTCTGCACAATTTCACTGCAGGTCATTTGCGGAGATAGAAACCATCGCCGCGTAACTTGAATCTCAGGTTTTCCCGTCACCGTATCAGGCTCAACATAGCTGCCTTGCAAGTACATCTCGCCACGACCGTCTACCTGAACAGAGAACTTGTAGTCAGGAAACTTGCAGCAATTCACCGCTTCCTTGATTTGCTCGAACGTCATTTGCTTCCCTCCGGTAGTCGCTTGAACTGCTCCGCTAGAAATCATTCGATGTATATTTCGTGGGGAGCATCTTCAAAGTCTCAAGAATAGCCAAACCCTCCCGCGAGATGACCTGCCAGCCATTCCACTTCGTGATTAAGCCCATGTTCAGAAGGTCGCCGCGCGCCTGCTTCGAAATCAGATACCCATCCCATACCGCATGCGTCAATTGCACCAACGCCTCCAGTTGAATAGGCGTGAGCTGAGGCATCTGCATCAAGCGCCTATCTCGGCATTCTTGAAGCGATTCAGTTTCTGGATTGAACTCTAGCCAGTCCATTTCGTCCCTCGTCGCCCCTGATTGCGGAGGCTAAACTTTCTTGCGTTTTCTCTTCCAAGGAGATTCAATTCCCATCATCGCAGCCGTAACAGGTGCCATCGCATTGTCCTTCATGGCCCAAGCCAACGCTTGCTGTACACCGTAAAGCTCCTGAAAGCGATTAGAAAGCCGGATTGGCTTCATTTCATCGCAGAATTTCATGGCTCGGCCCACTTTTTTGTATTCCCGGAGGATAGCCAATCGACTCCGCATTGACGGTTTGCGCTTCATAGCCGCTCCCTTAACTGGCATTCTGGTCAGCCTCAGCTAACCGCTTCATGTCAGCAAGAGCTTCTTGGTTAGAATCGAAAAAGCGGCAAGGGTTAAATCTAGTAGTAGTATCACTGGCATCGTAAATTAGTTGGGCTGCCAGCAATGTTCCATGGAATTTTTCGAGTTTCTTGCCTGCTTCTCCTGCCAAAGTTACTACCCAACCGCCCCGGCAATGAGTTGTTTCGCACTTATGCCAATCTCGCATATCAAGAGAATCTGGCGTTGCTGTCACAGCCGCATAGACCTTTTTGTGGATGTTTTCAATGATCGGAATTTCAGGACATCCTATTGGCTGGTCATCGCTGGATTTCTCTACAATTAAATCTTTCTTATCGTAGAGATATGCTACACGCGAGCAGTCCGAGCAGCGCGAGCAGTCCGAGCAGTCCGAGCAGCGCGAGCAGCCCGAGCAGCGCGAGCAGTCCGAGCAGTCCGAGCAGTCCGAGCAGCCCGAGCAGCGCGAGCAGTCCGAGCAGTCCGAGCAGCGCGAGCAGTCCGAGCAGTCCGAGCAGCCCGAGCAGCCCGAGCAGCGCGAGCAGTCCGAGCAGTCCGAGCAGTCCGAGCAGCCCGAGCAGCCCGAGCAGCCCGAGCAGCGCGAGCAGCCCGAGCAGCCCGAGCAGCCCGAGCAGCCCGAGCAGTTAGTACAGTTTTTGCAATCCTTCAGACCATCAAGGGCTTTTTGGGCAGCTTCTTTACTGCCGAAGTACTCAATTGAGCATTTATTGCCATTTGCGTCCTTTAGCCAAGTTTGTTCCACTCTATTTCTCCTTCCGAAACCGTAGAATCCATTGCCCTACAGCTACACGCACCAAGGAACTCACGGAAACATCATGCTCCTTTGCGATCTTAGTTAATTTTTCTTTTAGCTTCTTGTTGATAGCGAAGTGCAGGATTGCATCTTTGTTTCTCATGGGCGGGAGAATATCAACAGTTATCAAAACTTGTCAAGAAGAAACTGAGCCTATTTTCAAAACTGCTCCATATACGTGGCCCGCCCCTGCCGGTGCATGTGGTAGGGCTCGACGTACTGCGTTTCACCAGCTTCGCACCAAGCGCAACCAGCTACTTCGCAGCGAAACACAATTCTCATCTGCTTGCGTGGAACACCCGTGCCCACAGCAAACGGTACACGGCACTCGAAGGGCTTCAGCTTGGCACTGGCATGATAGCGGCAGTAGTGCGTTTCTTTGCGGGCGGAACGGAGAAGAGGGCTCATGGCTACGGCTCGAATCTAAAACGGAGCCAAATGAACGCCGCGATCGAGCCATCCAAATTCTTTTGTATCTTGGGCTTCCATACCCACCAGGGCCAAAGTTCTAATTTCATGTTTTCCCCTTTTCCATGTGCTCATCAATCAAAAATTCAATGAGGTCTAGCAAGCTTTCCTTTTCAGGATTCCCTGTATAGAGTTCCCAGCGAATCCTGCATAACCGCTTAATTTCTGGCGACATATCATTTTCTATTTCGACCCGCAAGTCTCCTAAGTCCGATTTTTTCATGAATGCACTTCTTCCTCAGATTGAAACTTTCGACATCTGCAATGCTCGTGCTCGCAATGGCGGGGAGAAGAATCTACGGCATGTTCCCAGCGCATATGTCCGCAAACACAAAGTGTTTCAGAATCCATGATATATTCTGCTTTCATCATCCCTCCTCAATCCCATTCTCCCGGTACCACTGCTTGCCCAAGCTAATCCCGATCATGCCAATCGCCGTGGGGTTTTTCTTCGTAGCCTTCCTCGAAAGTCAGCGTGCGAATATTGAACGTGCATTTGGTTTGTCCCATGCGGCCGTCTCGTGATTTGAGTACGTAGATTTTTGCTTCGGTTTCATCGCCTTCGAGGTTCTGCACGAATGGCCGGTCCACGTAGAGCACGATGCTGGCGTGTTTTGCCTTTGCGCCTGAACCGTACAATCGTTGCAAGGTTGGATTCCTTCGCTCTTCTGGATTGAGAGCTTTGCGAAGCTGCGAAACAACCAGAACGGGAATTTTCATTTCCATCGCCAGAGATTTTAGAGAGCGAATCAAAATGCGCTGCTGCTCCCACTCATCCTTGCCACGCACTTCGACGAGTTCGTCGTAATCGACAATTACGCCACCAAACTTATCCGACAGCATCGCTCGTGCGCCGACGCGGATTTTTTGAAGAGATATTTCTCCGTCCAGCACGCGACAATCTGGGCACTGCTTTACTGCGAGGTCCAGGATTTCCATGTATTCGTGTTCCCGGAGTTCTTGAGGGGAACGGAATTTCTGATAGGGCACATTCGTCTTGCTACTCAAAACTCTTCCCATGAGATGCTCTGCCAACATCTCGCCGGAACAATAGAGCAAGTGGCGATTCATAGAGCAAGATTTTCGCGCAATCTGTAATGCGAAGAATGTTTTTCCAACTCCTGTTTCTGCTGTCAAAATACCAACTTCACCAGAACGAAAACCGCCCGTCCGCTCATCCACTTCGGGGATTCCGGTAATCAGGCGGAAAGATTCGGAGCTACGCAGACCGGCAGCTAGATTCACACTTGCATCTCGGAATGATTTTCCAGAGTCTTCAGTAGAAGATAGCTGAGACAAATCACAAATTTTAGTACGCGCAGATTCCAGCACATCCGAGATATTTTCCCTCTGCGAGAGGTTCAACCAAGAACCACATGCGTCGTAAAACTCTCGGCGCACGTACGAGGTTCGGATCATAGAAGCGTACTTGTCCACTTTTAGTTTTTCGGGGATTGGTTCGGCGCAAGCGGAAACGTAAGCGATGCCGCCGACATTTTCCAACACGTTCCTGGCGTTAAGGGCATCGTGGAGTGCAGGCAGCCCAGTAGGGTGCCCCGCGTCCCACATCGACCGGAGAGTTGTGAAAATCACCTTGTGCCTGCTATCGAAAAAATCTTCCGGGGTGAGCTTCTCAAAAATCTCGACGGTCTGGGGGTGACCGCAGATTATAGCTCCTAGTACTACCCTCTCTGACTCAATGTCATTTGGCGTGCGACTGGTATTTTCTTTCAATTAAGCCTCCTTCTGGTTTTAATGCCTTTTTCTGCTAGGATCTCTTCGCCTCTCTCTTCGGTTAAAATAGGCGACAAAGGTTTTGAATCTTCCTCCAAACCCTTCCTATCCAAACCAAACCCTTCATGGCGGGACAAACTCCGGATATACTCCGGAGGTACTCCGGATGTTGTGTAGCGGTTGCGTTTTGACGTTTCCGGCAACCGTCCGGGCTTGTCTATCCCTATGAAAAAGCCCCACTTCTTTTCTTTGTGCTCAAAACGTTTTATCAAGCCGACACTCTCAAAAGCCTCTAGCATCTTCTCAACGAAGACTGGAGTGATAGAAGAGCGGTTGTAAGCGTAAACTGTGCGCCAAAGTAGCTTCGGATCACACTCAAAACAGCCATCGGCTAGCGCGAGCGGAATTATGTTTGCGTACTCTGGTTGGAACTCGGCGGGTAACTTGGCTAACTTATCGGACGTCCATAATGCTTCACCGTCAATTATTCTCTTCGGCATTGCCCCCTCAGGCTGGAACCTACAGACATTTTGCCGAACGGTGCGCCTAGGTCTGGCCTTGGGG
>Ga0066388_100000105_pt1 | contig 28177 bp, 19 predicted proteins | sample PanSoiMetaGPlot6_FD_64539 | JGI IMG/M metagenome (GOLD analysis project Ga0066388, IMG submission 64539) | Tropical forest soil microbial communities from Panama analyzed to predict greenhouse gas emissions - Panama Soil - Plot 6 (Hybrid Assembly) | ecosystem: Environmental > Terrestrial >...
CTCGCTTATCCTCTTTTCTCTGTTTCTTAGATCCGTTGCCTGCTCGAGCGTCAATTCATTGGACTTCTGCCCTGCGTCAATCTCCTTCACAAGCTGCTCTTGACGTTGCGTGATCGTCCATTTCTTGCCAGCTTCGGCTGGCTGAATGGGGGACAGGGTCAAGGCCCCCAGAAACAGCGCTGAGTTCAAAACTACCAATAGCTTGCGTCCCATGGAAACCCCTCCTCGACTGGATTCAAATGAGGATTTTATCGCACTTGTACGCCGGTGATGCCAGAACCCTGTAAAGATCTGTTTTGAAGCACATGGCCAATCATGCCGTCTCCCGGAACTGCCTTGCATAGAGACCTGCATAGATCCCACCCATGGCCAGCAGCTCAGTATGGGTGCCGGATTCGATCAAGCGCCCGCGATCTATGACAAAGATCCTGTCTGCAGCAAGGACGGTTGACAGCCGGTGTGCTATGACCAGGCTTGTCCTCCCTTTCATCAGGGGAACGAGCGCGGACTGAATCAGCGCCTCACTGTGCGAATCCAGTGAACTGGTAGCCTCGTCCAAGATGAGAATTTTCGGATCCTTGAGCAGCACGCGGGCAATGGCCAGGCGCTGGCGTTCGCCGCCGCTCAGCTTGTGCCCGCGCTCCCCTACCACAGTGGCGTACCCATCAGGCAAGGAAGCTATAAAGTCGTGAATATTGGCAGCGCTTGCTGCGGCAATTAGCTCCTCGTCGGTGGCGTCAGTTCGGGCATAGCGCAGGTTGCTGGCGATGGTGTCGTGAAACAGGTAAGTTTCCTGGGTAACTATGCCAATATGCGTGCGCAATGAAGCAAGCCTCAGATCACGCACGTCATGACCATCAATCATCACCTTGCCAGACTGGGCATGGTAAAAACCGGGAACAAGGTGCGTGATCGTTGTCTTCCCTGCCCCTGAGGGACCGACAATAGCGACCATCTGGCCTGGCTCGATGGAGAATGAGATATTGAACAGCGCATCGCGATTTGCTGAGTAGGAAAAGCTGACGTCTTCAAAGCGCACTTCTCCGCGAACGCCATCGAGATCGACCGCACCGGGGTTCTGAGCGCCCTCTTCCTTCATATCCAGGTAATCAAAGATTCTTTCAAAAACCGCCAGCGCACTTACCAGCTGCACCTGCACCCCCGCCAGCGAAGAAGCCGGTGTGTACAGGCGATTTAACAGCGCTACAAAGGTGACCACGGTGCCGATGGTCACGCCCTTGTCTATTGCCAGCCAGCCCCCCAGTAGCCAGATTGAAGCCGGGCCAATGGTCACCATGGCCGTGATAATCATCAGGAACCAGCGACCGACCATGGCCAGCCTGATCTCCAGATCCATCAACTTTGTGCCTACGTCGTAAAAGCGCTGGCGCTCAAATGGCTCACGCACAAATGACTTGATCAACATGATGCCGGAGATAGAAAGTGTCTCCTGGGTCAGGCTTTCAATTTCATCGCGCTTCTGCCGGGTCAGCTTGCGAACATCGTACATGCGACGACCAACCGGCCACAACGGAAAGATCATGATCGGGATTACTGCAACCGAAAGTAAGGACAGACGCCAATCAAGCAGGACGATGGTCACCATTGTTGTCGCTATGGTCATGATGTTGGTAACAATGGTTACCAGCGTGCCTGTCACAACATTGTCGACGTTGTCCACGTCGTTCGAGACCCGATTCATGATCTCGCCGGTTTTGGTGCTGGTGAAGAAATCGAGCGGCATCTTGTGCAGATGAGCGACCAGGCTGGTGCGAATGTCACGCATGATCCCCTCACCGACAATCGAGTTCAGGAAGCCCTGATAGACACCCACAAGCCCGGCTGCAAGTGCTGAGGCGATCATGCCACCGACGTACAGGCAAACTTCGGCGAAGTTGCGGTGCGGGATCGCCTTGTCAATGAGCCAGAGAGTGAGGATCGGGGGCAGCAGACCCAGCAGGGCGACGATCAAGATGCAGCCGACGACCTGTGCCTCCTGGCGCCAATAGGGCAGGAAGAGTGCGCCCATCCGCTTCCACTCCACAGGTCTGTGAACCTTCGGCTTCTCCGGATTGAACATGCTGGACCACATCAGGTGGAACGGCGGGCTACCGCTGAACATATATCTGCTTGAATCTCCCTGGGCGCGGACCCGTGATGAATCGCACCAGTCATACTTCGTTGACTTCAGAGTCCATCTTACGACATAAGAGAGGTCCCCAAGTGAATTTGACTTTGCCACTGCTGAGAAGGCGCATGAACCGGTTCATGCGGTATAACTTGTGACTGTTCGTCATGCAGCGGAGTTGAGTACAGTGAGCGCGTCCGGTGAGGGAACGTACCTGGTCCAATGCATCCTGGAGTCTCCGGAATGGGCCAGAGCCCGAGAATGGGGAGAGGCGCGTCCAGGGCACCCTGAGGGGAAAATTGGTCGCCATGTTCTTGAGCAGATCCTTCCCTTTATAGACCTACACTACGGTGGGCTCGCTGATTACTGGAACCTGGTAGCTCTCGCTTATCTCCATGACATTGGCAAGCCGCTGACACGTTATGAGCGTGGCCACCTTGTCGGCGATAGCCACAGCACAATTTCCGCGCGCATCAGTCGGGACCTGGCAGCCTCTGATCGTCTCATAGAGGTGATACAGAGCAACGACCGGCCGTACTCCTACTGGCGCAGTCTATTCGACCGGAGAGGCGACTTCATGCCGGAGCGTTTCACAGCCGACCGGCGCAACCGTTTTGTGCAGGAGTTTAGTCGCCAGGGGCTTGACGTCTGTTTGCTGATCCTTTTCCATCGAGCAGACAATGCTTACAGGCGCCCTCAACAGCTTGATCAGGCGGTTGATCCGGTCCTCTGGTTCGAAAAGACCCTCAGTGCCGAAGGAATTGTCGGAATTGGCAAACTACCGCAACAGGGAGAGAACAAGCGCCGGCTGTGGTTGCCAACTAACCAGATAAGAGGAGTGCACGACGTTGAGTTCTTTCCTCCCTGGGAGCCGTGCACTGGTCTTGAAAAGCAGCTAGAGAAGGAAATTCGCCGGGGACATGTACTTCACGGGGTAGAGGCAAGAGCGGTGGCAAAACGCGGTGATTGTGACGACGTTCTCTTTGACCTGCCTGAGCATGAGTTTCCCGTGGCCCAGGTCCATCTGACCTGGGGCGCAGCGATTGCTCCCGACTTCCCAGCCACGAGGTTATACAAGAGCTGGTCGGACTGGGTAGAAAACTGCCTTTATCCGGACGCAGAAGAGTTCAGAACAGCAAGCATTCACTATCGGCGTCTGCCTTAACCACAAAGACAGCCGGAAAGATATCATGTCCAGAGTGTCATCTATTTTTCTCCAGAATGGCCAGAAGCGAATTGCTTTCATCAATTGCTGCGGATAAAGGACGGGAGCCGGTTTGAAATGCCTTGAGCCTTTCCGGATCCTCGAGCAGGTAAGCATGGTCCCACCAGTCGTAGCTCCGCGACTTGCCATCCGCAGCAACCCAGCGCTTCTGGCGACCGTTGGTCTCCAGGTGCCATTCCGCGTGATCCGGCGTGACCAGTTTGGCAGGGCCCTTGGCATAGTTGATGACGACCGCTCCATCAGGATACTTCTCGACGCTCTTCACGCCTGCCCTGCCGCCCGGGTCTTTGAATTCGACCACCAGCGCTCCGCTGGCCTCTTGTGTAATTACCTTGCCGTCACAAGTAAATCTCAGGTCACCAGTTTTTGTGTTAGCTTGAACGTCACTGATGGCCGGGGAGGACGAGCCGACATCACCCTGACGCCGCCAGGTACCGTCAGCCTGGGGCTGCCAGGTTGTGCGGTCAGTATCCGTAAATTCGCCTAGCTTGGCCCAGCGATCCTCACCACCGGCACCGAGATTCAACTGGCGACCGGAGCCGTCCGGATATCGCACAAAACGTCCATCCGCCGACTTCATGGCTTCGTTACCGAGCTCAAGTTTGTTAATTTCGTAAGTCTTTCCTTTCAGTCCATAATTTGGGGTGTTGGTGAGCGGATCGAAGGTCTTGAGCTGGCCGCTGCTGTCCACCTGACCGAAGAAGACGTGTCCATTGCCATTGTCCAGCTTTTCGAAGATAACGTAATAGCCTGGCTCGAAGGACTCACCTAGCTTGTGGTTGCCGCGGCTTACGATCTCCAGGCCGGTTGCCTTGCGAATGTAACTCTTCGATTGACTGAGCACCGCCTCATAGGACGATCCACCGATCACGCCCTCACCTTCACCGGTGCGGCCATATAGTCTCATCACGTGCTCATTGTTGAGATTCGGTCTGCCGTCCACTACCGGTACCTTCAGCGTTTCCGGAACCTGTTTGTCGACAGCCGACAGGAGCAACGCGTCAACAGAGCCTTCCGGCAAAATCTTGTTCAAGACATGGGTTGTTGTACTTGCTACACACAGGTCGGTTCCACGGCTAGGATTAATGGGATTGCTGCCCGCTGCGGGGCGAGCGAGGGTGAAGTCCTCAGCAAAGCTCCGTTCAATCAGTTCGGCAATGGCATCGTACTGACGCTCGCTAAGATTGCGTCTGGCCTGCACATCGCTTAGAACCTCTGATGTAGCCTCGACTTTCTTCATGAACCGGGTCAGAAGAGCACGCTGTTCACTCGGCGACTCGGCTGACTCCAGGGCCTCCTTGAGCGCAGATCTAACGTGATCGGGCAACTGCTGGAGCGCGTCGGAGGTCGAGTGGTTCCCTTGAAGTTGCTTGTCGAGAGTCCCCACATCCTGGTCGATCTTCGCCCGCATATCCTTCAAGCTCATCGTCGGCTTGGTATCAACTGGCTTCGTTGAGCCCAGAGCAACCGGCTCCCTGGGAACCGCTATTTCGGCGCCTTCCTCTTTGTTCAGTTTAGAGCTTGTGACTTTCTCGGCAGCTGGTATGGCATCACGCCCGTCCGGACGATTGCCCGAGACAGCATCATTTTGCCGCGCCGCGACCAGCATTGCCTTGGCTTCAGCTGGAGGCGGTGGTGCTGAGGTTGCCTTTTCAAGCGGAGAGGCACCCCGGGCAGCACCAGTAATCGCTGGTTCATCCGCTTTAGCTACCGGCATGGGCCCGGGCAGAGTCGGCGGTTCCATCCTCGGTGGAGAAACCGCTGGCTTAGTGGCTGGGAGATCGGCACGTGGAGCAAGCTCGGTTTCCGTCCGGGCCCCAGTCAGGATCTGCTTCACTTCGGCGATCGTAGCTTCATCTCTGGACTCGTATCGCTGCAAGAGCTTCTTGTACGCGGCAGCCTGTTCTGCTGTCCACTTTCCCTGCTGCTCCTCAAGGGCCATCTGCATGGCAGAATGAACGTTCTCGTCATAGCCTTTCCCTATTTCGCCCCCACCCATGCCCTCCCAGACGCTTCGGAGGGCTTTTGCCGTATCTTCCGGGATCACCTCCTGGCTTGAGTTCTTGGCCGGAGCCTCACTGGAGGTAAGTTTCGATCTTTCTTCTACTTTCGCCTTCTTAGATCCTGCCGTCCTTTCCTCGCTCCCGCCACTCAGTCGGTCGGACATGTCCTTTGCCAGCGGCTTCCGCGTTGCACTCGCTTCCTGTCTTCCGAGCAGCTCATCTGTTGGGATGCGTTCGAGACGGTCGAGTACCCCCTCAAGCACTTGCTTTTTTCCCTGCCCTGCCTCGAAAGCACGCTTGAGGCCATACATCTTGTCAGAAGGCTTATTGGCCGCACTTTGAGAGAAGCGCTCTTTGAAGGCATCTTCCACAAGCTTGTTAACGGTACTCCTGTCCAGCTCGTAACGTTTTCCTCCTGTCTCCAGGACCAGGATTCCCCTCTTGTTATCTGGATAAATCCTCCGGCTGCTCTGGTCGGCGGATGGAATGACTTTACCCGCTGACGACGCTGTGTCTGCTCCGGACAGATAATCAGCAACGGCTCTTTTCGCTGCTCGTTTGAAATTGTCTTGAAAGGCTTGACTTTCTCTGGCGAAATTGGGGTCAGAACCTTGCTCAAGCTTCTTATCTGCGAATGTTTTTGACCTGTGCAGGTCATCACTGTAGTCACGTAACTGCTCTGCTTGCTTCCTGAGCTCAGCGCCCTCCTGCCCGCCCTTCTTCTCCGCCTGCGCCTCGAGCATCTTGGCCTTTCCCTCGAGCCGGTTACGAAAGGCGGTTATCTCAGCCTCCTTTTCCGCCAGCGACAGCGCGCGCGTACTCGGCGGCTTGGTATCGCTAAAATTGAGTGGTGATGGCTGGTCAGTTAGCTCGAGGATTCGTTGCAAGAATCTCTTCTTGCTCTCAACGTCTGGCGCCTTGCCCTCAGGAGCGATATCAATAGGTATAACGTTCTCCTTGCGTAGCTCGGGCAGATTTGCCTTGGCGTCTCTATTTAGCGTAGCGTCCAGGAAGAAGTATCGCTTGTCCTTTTCGTTGAACAATATATAGTCCATTCCGGCCATGTCCGCTGCCGAGTCCTTTCCTGTTTGGATCAACTGCCAGCCGCTGTCCAATTTCTTTTGCACTTTGGCGCGCAGGTCGAACACTTCACGTAGTTCTGGCGTCGTCTGGTCAGGTTGAACCTTCACCCTCATGGTGGCAAACCTGAAGAGATCTTCCTGCGCGACGTCACCCGCTGATTTACCGGTAGGCGGCACATTACCCGATAGCTCCGGCGTCGTTCGGGCCACCTGCTCCCTCGTGGCCGTCAATAACGCTGCCCCCTCATTTTCCATCTTCAGGCTCCCATCGGGATTGTACCCGACGAACCGCCAGCCACCATCTGCGGTATCGTTCACTCCAGCAATTTTATATCGACGCCCTATCTCTAGCTCCTGACCTGGGTTCTGGGCGTGAAACTCCTGCGCGGTGACGTTTTTGCTGCCGCTGTGACGAAGAATCATATCGCCAGTGTTGGGATCGTATCCTTCTACCTTCCAGTCCGGGGTGCCCTGATAGTAAACCTTGTCGCCAGATCTGACGCCGAAATAAAGCGGCTGGTCAGGATTCTGTTGCTTGGACAGGTCAATGTCTTTGCCTGGCTTGTGCGTACTGGCCAGTTGCTCGGGGGTCATGCCAGCGTGACCCTGCCTTGGATCATATATGTACGGCTTTCCACCAATCTCGATATTGGTCCACGCATGATTGATAACGTCCGCCGCATTGGAGCCGTTGCCACGCACCAGGGTTGCTTTCAGGCCAACTTCATCAGCGAGGACCTTGAGCAGCGTAGCTTGTTCGCGGCACGATCCGTTCCCCAGCCTGATGAACTCACCGAGTGGCACCCGCTCTCCAGCGTGGTCACGCATGAACTTAAGATACTGCTGATTCAGCGCCTGCTCACCACCATCAGCACCGGCAGCACCGGGTCTGGTCATCACTTCCTTTACATACCTGGTCAGCGACTCAGCGCGTTCCTTTTCCGGCAGGCTTCCAAAACGCTGTTTGGCATCCGTAATGACTTGCTGCAGCACAGTGTCGCTCTGCCTGTCCACAACAATTCCGTGCCAGGGTGCTGAGAATTTCCCCTGGGCATCCAGCTCGCGCCCCGTGCCAGTATTAACCCATCCATCCTCAATGCGCCCTTTGAGCTCGTGCGATTTCACAAACTCATTCGACTGTTTGAGCGCCTCTGGCGGGACCGGACCTGTCACTTTGTCGACCTGGGCAACAGACTCAGCCGGTTTCAAGGCGGAAGCCTCGGGTTGAGCTAGCTTGGGCTCGGCACCCTCAGATACCTTAGCTGGTCGCTCAGGTGTAGTGGCGCCATCACCACGCGGAATATCAGTGCTCGCGTTTGGCGGCGGTGCCGGTTCGTGGGGCCCGAGAGCGTCTGTGTGCGGGGACTCCCCGCCCGAGAGCTTCTTGTAACCTGCCTTCACCCCCTTGGCGGCGGTTGTGAAAGCGACCGCTCCAGCTCCTCCAGACACTGCCGCCATACCGACGCGGGCGCCCAACCTCTTTAGATTCTCATCGACGCCCAGGAGTGGATCCCACTCAGTTGCGCCCTCCACAGCGCCTGATGCCGCAGCGCCGCCGGAGCCGGCGCCGGTAGTCAATGCGTATTCCGTTACCGTACGCTTGAGCCAGCTCCTCGCTTCCAGGTTGAGCCCTTCCTTGAGACTGCCGGTCAAGCTATCTGTAACTTTCTTGACGGCCCGCTCCCTTGCCTCTCCAGTGATCTTCTGGTCCACTAGCTCATTGGCCAGCTTCACAATTGCCTTCTTATCAATTTCCTTGGCACCACTGGCAATGGCCTCGCGCGTGAGCTTTGCCACACCCTGTTCCATAACTTCTTCAGCGCCAACCTTGAGCAACTGCTTGGTGCTTTGCTCGGCTAGCTCCTTGGCGGCAAGCCCAGCCGCTCTCATCGCCGCGCTCTTGCCGATACCGGTGATCGCCATAATCTCTCCGGGACCGACGAACATGGTCGCCGCTTCGCCCCCGCCGGTGAGCGCATCGAGGAGGGCCTGGCTCCGGGCATCATAATCAGAGCCAAGAACCAGCGCCTTTGTCCCTACTTTTACCGCCGCACCAGCAGCCGCTACATAGGCAAGGAGCGACAAGCTGACGCCACCGGTGAAAGCAGCTCCGCCAACCGCACCGACAGTCATGATCCCATTAACGAGATAGTCAGCTGCCGCCCCCTTAGATTCCCGGAACAGATCGATTGCCTCACGCAGTTGCTTCTGTAGATCTTCCTGTTGTTTCGGAGTAAGCTCGTGAAATTGCCGAGACGCCTCGGCCAGCTGCTTGGCATAGACGTTCACAGCATCATCGGCCTGGAAAGGGGTGCCGCTGTGGCCTAGTTCGACAAGGCTACGGGCAATGCCGCTGTTGGCGTCGTAATACTCGTCACGCGCACTGTTGAATCTCTCGCTGTCGGTCTCGTGTATGCGCAAGAGGCGCTTCACCTGAATCTTTTCATCACCACCGAGCTTTTTGAGCAGGTCAGCCTCCAGATCGCCATCGTATTTCTTGGCATAAGTAGTCTTGAGCTTATCGATCTCCCCCGGCTTCAGGTCCTGGAGGGCGGCAATAATCTCTTTCGAGCCACCATAGCCGACGATAAGCGAGCGCACATTGTCCTCTGTGTGCATGCCATCCTGCTTCAAACAGTTGACCACAACGGCTCGCTCGTTCTCGCTCAGGAAGCCGAGCAGCTCGTCTCTCTTCGCCTTATCGGTCAGGAGCATCTTACGCTCCTCCGGATTGGCGCTCAAAATGTCCTTGTACACGCCCTCTTCATCGTCATTGACGATACCCTTGCTGAGCTCCAAGCGTGTGGCCAGCGGAAGACGCCCATGATCAATTAAAGGCTGCACATAGCGCACGTAGTCTGGACTAGAAAACGCGGTGGCCGCAGCTTCCTTAAATTTCTGCGAGACAATCTGATCTTCAGCAGTCTTGGGATGGCTGATGCGCTCTTGCAAGGTTGGATCGTCATGGAACGCCTGCACAATGTCCCGAACGGCCGGCCCGCCAGCATCAGTTTCGGGCTTCAGTGAATGCCGGCCAAGCTTGGTTATGATGTCCTCTGCATCCGGCTTATGTCCGTGCAGTACCTGTCCGAGCATCCGCCGAGCTTCCGGGAGGGCAGGATCTTGAGCCAAAATTCGCTCCAGCTGCTGGTCGAATTTAGCGCGATAGTCCGCATCCTCCCGATAGCGCCTTTGCTCGAGTTCGGTCATCCTCGAGATGCCGTCCAGGACCCCCAGCTTGTCCACCGCTATGTGGCTCAACATTCTCTGGGCCGCCATAGTTGGGCCACTATTGCCGAGCTCCTCTTCCAGCTTCTTGTTCAAATCCTGGCGAAATTGCCCGTCTTCCCTGTAGCGCTTCCGGTCGGCCGGGGTCATGTTCGTCACCCCATCCAGAATTGCACTTCTGTCTGTGCCGTACCAGTGGACGTTGTCGTCGATGACCTTTTCTATTGGTCGCTTGATCACTTGAGACTGTTCAAAACTGCTGACAGACTTGGCGGTCTTTGCGTCGAGGATGTCCTTGCACCTGGCCAATTCCTGGTCATTCAAGTACTCTTTGAGGACGTCGTTCACCTTGTCGCGGTATGCAGCATCCTCCCGCAAACGCTTCCAGTCTTTGCTGGTCATGTTCTCGATATCTGACACGATGCTGCCAACCGAATCATCGTAAACAGAGCCTCGATGTGCAGCCAATCTGCTCAGCAGCGTGCCACCCGGGACATCAACCATGTCTTCCCAGCGAGCAAGTTCTGTCTTGTTGCCTGCACGGTCCAGGGCAGTCCGCAAGTCCTGATAGTAATTAACCGCCTGCTGGTCTGATTCGGACAGCTTATCACCGTTGCCAGGTTTGGCAATGAGCTCCTTCCCCCGACGGTAAAGGGTTCTCTCATCGTCTGTCATGCGCGACAGAGCCAGCTCGATAGCCTGCTCGTTATCGTTGACAATGCCGGTATTGTCCCTGACTTGCGAGGCAGCACTCAACTTGCCAAAATTCACAGCGTCCAGAGCATGCACGAGGTCAGTGTAGTTAGTTGAGATATGACCTCGACTGCTACCCACCAGTCCAGGCTTTGGCCAGAAAGCGCCGACTAGCTTCCGCCTGCCTTCTTCGCTCTTAAATTGATCTCGCAGCTCCTTCGGCGCGTCCCGCATAGCCTCCTGAAACATGGCGATATCCTTGGAGTTGAGCGCTATCTCAGCCAGCTTCAAGAATTCCTCCGGTGTCCTGCGGTCGGTGCCACCGCCGGACTTATCCAGGCCGCTCAAATAGATGGCGCAGGCTTCCTTGGTTTTGGCGGACAGATTCGGATCTTTGGCGATGGCATCCACCAGGGTCACCCCATAGGCATTCCTGTACTCGGCGTTCATCGCGTCCAGTTGCCCGGAGTGTTTGGTAGAGAGCGTCTGTCGGATGTCCTCTTCAATAGCCGCATCCTTGCGCCCGAACAGCAGGTTGCCTCGCTCAAGCAGAGCTGCATGTATGCGTTGCGCGTCCTGGCTCTCTATGTCACCATCCTTGCGGTGGAGGTAGTTGAGCGTCTTATCCAGATCCGACCCGGAAAGCTTTTTTTTGATGTCGTCTTCAAGGTTGACGCGGTAGAGACTGTTGTATAGCCAGCTGATTGCTTTGCGCTCGGTCTCCGTCTTGTCCTTGAGCACGGTGTTGATGGTCTCATCGTCGACCAGCCCGAGTATATGAAGCCTGTTTCCGGACTTCTGGCGCAGGAAATCATCAAGATCGTTATACGCGCCGCTGTAGTACCCCAGGGCAGCACGTATGGCAGCTGCAGCTGCGAACATCTCCTTTATATCAGGCTTCTGAGATGCCGACTTGCTATCACCAGTGGTGCCAGTGGTCGGAACATCCTTGGCATTTTGAGCTGTCGAGTCTCCCTTGGAAAGCTCTATTGGCGGCAGTTTAGAAGCAGCAGTTGCCGCCTTCTCGCTTTCAGACCTGGCTGCCTGCCGGAAGTCCTCTGGCTTAAGCTCATCATGCAGCGCTTTTGGCGAGTCTGGCTTGTCTCCAGGCTTCTCTAGCTTGGATTCATCGTTGTCGCTTCTCGGCAGCTGCTCTGGCGGTTTGGACATTGACTAATCCAGGCAAGGGCGACCATCGAACGTGGATTCCAGAGTTTCCCTGAGGCGAACCAGCCAGAGGCTAAGAATCTGTGCGCAAGCAATCTGAGATGGCGGATACGGTTGTGTTTGAACGGTTAAGACAGCTCCACTTTGAAGGCCAACCGAGCAATTGGCAAGTCCTATATGCCCAATTCTTAGAAAATGTTCCCCGTAGTTTCCTCACTGAGAACCATTAACATGCCAACCCAGCAGCGGTTCCAGCGATTCAGCAAGATCGGTAAAGCGCTGGAAGCCTGGGGCTCTCTCCAGTCTGCCCGTTTGGTCCAGGGACAGCCTCATGCCGGTCAGGAGGACCTGCTCTACTTCCGGTGGAATTCCGGGAACAAGCTCTGATGGACGGCGTAAGCGCAGGATGGGGCTAAGAAAGTACTGTCCAACATTTTCATAGGATTGGACCCAGGATTGGAGCTTTGCCGTTACCTTCTCCGCTCTCGAGTCGCCAGTGCCGACCAGCGGATGTTGCCGGCAAACAGATTCCCAGAGCATGATTCCTAAGGCAAAAAGATCGTCCGGCTCCATGAACGGGTAATAGCCAGGGGTTGTAATGGCACAGGTTAGGTCGCGGCCTTCTTGGCAATCGAGCTTTCCAAAATAACCTGGGTCCAGAAGCCTCACACCAGACGGGCTGACCAGAATGTTATCGGGCTTCAGGTCGCCATGGTAGCCAAAAGCTGGGTTCTCGTGAAGGCGCGCCAGGGCGCGAGCGATTTCCAGAAAGGTCTTGATCGAGGCCTGACCCAACCTGAGAAGCTGGCGCAGGCTCTGTCCGGGCAAGAATTCCATGCGGAAGTAGGACAGTCCTTCACCGCTGACCATCTCCTCGACGGTGGGCAAAGCCGGATCGTTGCAGGCTTCAAGCTTGTGTCCCTGGAATGCCAAGATTTGGTGGGAGTCCGGCCTAACCGGGGTGACTCCCCCCTCGAAAATTGTCAGAGCAGCAGTTGCCCACTGACTCCGCCCCGCGCCTGGATCCGTCACGTCCGAAGACTTGGCTACCTTAAACGCTTTGCGTGAGGAGCCAGCCAGCTTGGTTCCCCGGTAGACCGAAGAGAACCTACCGTCGGCAATCCGATCCTCGATCAGGCAATCACCAACCCGCACGCCGATCCAGGTCGTCTGCTCTCGAACCACTTAGCATTCCCCCTGACCGCAAACATAAACACTCAGGACCGCAAGCAGACTTCAGGTCAGAAAGGGGTTTTCCTTCCTCTCCGACCAGATGTCCGTGTCCGGTCCATGTCCAGGGATTACCCGGGTGCTGTCATCAAGGCGAAACAGCCTCTGGGAGATGGAATCGATGATCTGCTCAAAAGAGCCCCCCCAGAGATCCGTGCGGCCAATCGAGCGGTGGAAGAGCGTGTCACCGGCAAACAGGAGGCTGTCTTTGTCTTCAAGGCTGAAGCACAAGCTGCCCGGGGTATGGCCGGGAGTATGAATGACGGAGGTCTTGAGCGTGCCCACTTTGACCTCCTCCTCGTCATCGAGGTAGCGGTCTATGGCAAGCGGCTCATCGATCTGAAAGCCGAACAGTGAGCCCTGCTTGGCCACGTTGTCGTAGAGCCACTGATCTCCCTTATGAAGGCAGATCTGAGCCCCGGTTGCCTCCTTCATGGCTTTTGAGCCAAGAATGTGGTCAAAATGAGCATGCGTGTGCAGCAGGTACTTGACCTTGAGCCCGTGGCGCTCGATCAACGACAGAATCTTCTCGGGGTCGCCACCCGGATCGATTACCGCTGCCTCCTTTGTCTCGGGGCAAGCGATGATTGAGCAGTTGCACTGCAGCGGTCCGACTGGGAAGCTTTCAATCAGCATGGCTACTCAAACAGCTCGCTGACGGAGGAGTCGTCGTGGATACGAGCGATTGCCTCTCCCAGTAGCTTCGCCACGCTCACCTGGACAATTTTCTTGGAGATCTTGGCGGGATCATGGGGGATGGAATTGGTAACGACCAGCTTTTCGATTGGCGACTCGTCAATGCGCTTGTTGGCCGGGCCGGACAACACAGGGTGGGTCGCGCAGGCATAAATGGCCCTGGCACCCTCCTTTTGCAGGAGCTCGGCGCCCTTAACGATGGTGCCAGCTGTGTCGATCATGTCATCGACCATGATCGCCACCCTGCCTTTGACATCGCCAACCACACTCAAAACCTCGGCCATATTGTGCTGAGTCCTGCGTTTGTCGATGATGGCAATCGGTGCGTCATTGAGTTTTTTGGCAAAAGCCCGTGCCCTGGCCACACCACCGACGTCCGGGCTTACCACCACCAGGCCGTTATGCTTCAGGTTGTTCCGGATGTAATCGAGAAGCACCGGGCTGCCGTAAAGGTGATCAACAAGAATGTTGAAGAAACCCATTATTTGCGGAGCGTGGAGGTCAAGGGCAACGATTCTATGAGCTCCGGCTGTCGTCAGGAGATCAGCTACAAGTTTGGCCGTGATTGCTTCACGCCCGGCAGCCTTCCTGTCCTGGCGACCATAACCAAAATAGGGCATGACCACGGTAATCCTGCCGGCGCTGGCCCGCTTCAGAGCATCAAGCAGGATGAGCAGCTCCATCAGGTTCTCATTGACCGGCGAACAGGTCGGCTGGATGACAAAGCAGTCGATCCCGCGCACGCTCTCCTGCACCTGAACGTAGATCTCGCCGTCGGAAAACGGGGCAATCTTGACCTGTCCCAGGCTCGTCTCCAGGTATTCGGCCACCTCTTTTGCCAGTTCAGTATTGGCGGTTCCGGAGAAGATCTTGAGGACGGTCTTCCCCTCGGAAAGAGGTCGCTGCTTGGCCGGCATCTGAGCAACCATGAGCCTTTCTCCCGTAGCTCCCAGGCTCATTGTAGTTAAGAATCGGCAATTCGGGAAGCCAATGAAGAAATCTTTAGCCATCCAGAAAGTAGTGGGACTCGCTCCCTGACAGGGAAAGCAACCCTTCCAGCACGTACTTAACATGAAGGTATGTGAGCCCACCCTGAAGATAGGCAGCGTAAGGCGGGCGAAGCGGGCCATCGGCTGACAGCTCAATCGTCGAGCCCTCGATAAAGGTGCCGCCAGCCATAACAATCGGATGTTGATATCCGGGCATGTGCGCTGGCTCGGGCAGAACATGGGAATTGACCGGAGAGAACATCTGAACGGCGCGGCAGAAATTGACCAGTCGCTCAGCGCTGCCCAGCTTTATGCCCTGGATGATGTCGGTCCTCTGGTCAAATGAGCCGGGTTTGACCTCGAAGCCGAGCTGGCTGAAGACGTGGGCAAAAAGGGCCGCCCCCTTAAGCGCCTGCGCCACCGTGCCCGGCGCCAGGAACAGCCCCTGCAAGACCAGGCGGTTCTGGTTGTAGGTCAGGCCCATGTGCCCACCGATGCCTGGTGCGGTCAGGCGATTCAAAGCTCGCTCGACCAGGTGCCGCTTACCGGCAACGTAGCCGCCGGTAAGAGCCAACCCACCGCCGGGGTTCTTGATCAGGGAACCGGCTACAAGATCAGCCCCGGCTACGGTCGGCTCGTGCTCCTCCACGAACTCGCCGTAGCAGTTGTCGACCAGGATGACGCAGTCTGAATTGATGCTGTGGACAGCGCTTGCAACTCTTTCAATGTTGGCATTGGAGAGCGAGCGGCGGCCAAAGGAGTAACCACAGGACTTTTGAATGTACGCCAGGGTGGTTGGCGGCTCCACCAGGGCAGCTACCAGTTCGGCAAGATCGGCTTGCCCGGAGAAAGCCGGCTCCACATCGCCCTGGATATAGTCCACCCCCATCGCCTTGAGCGATCCAGACTGGTCACCGCCAAGCCCAATCACCTCTTCAAGGGTGTCGTAAGGGTCTCCAGTAAGGCAGGCCAGCCGTTCCCCTGGACGGAGGTTACCGAAAAGCGCGCAGGCAAGCGCATGTGTACCGGAAACCATCTGCATGCGCACGGCCGCGGCTTCCGCTTCGAAGACCGAGGCGAAGATCTGATCGACCATTTCGCGCCCGGCGTCATCTCTTCCGTAACCTGTTTTCTCGGCGAAGTAACAGTCCGAAAGGCGGTGCGCCCGGAAAGCCTCCATCACCCTTCTCTGATTGGCCATGGCAACCGTATCTATTGCTCTGTTTAGAGGCACCAGCGCTGATTCCGCCGATTCAATCAGGAGCTGAGCGTCGATGGCTGCGGTCATGGGTAATAAGCGTGTGGAGGCGAACAGAGTTCGCCGTGCCGAACCCTTGCCTTGGCGATTATATCCGGTTGAACCCGGAGCCAAGATCGATCGTCTGAACAGGCAGGTCCAAACCAATAATTGGATGGAAAGGTGGGGAATTAACGATGATCAACTCCCGGTCTGCTGGGCTGCTTTTAAGGGAAGAGGAGCCCGGTCTGCAATTAAGTAAGCCAGAGGTCAGCTCTCTTACCAGTAGGAAAGCCAGCCGAGATGGTCCGCCGACCAATGTTTATCAACGCTGGCAGGAGCGACTAGCAATGTGGACTAAGCTCCTCTCCGGCTGCTTGTTTGCTGAGCGTTGCCGTGTGTGCCGTGAATTCTGCCAGGGCGAGGACGTGCATTTTGCCCGGGAAGATCCTTGCCTGAAGCGAACGGAGCACGGCTCTGTTACCGAAGAACCAAGAGCAGTCTGTGCTTCTTGCTGGTGGGAGTTTGGAGGCGGCAGGCCGCTGGTCGAGTGGCTCACCGTTAATGCCGATACCGCGGTCAAGATTGCCAGCGGGGACTGCTATCGGGGAGCAATGAAAAGACTTGTCTACAAGTTGAAATATGACGGGGATCGTCTGCTGGCGGCTGACCTTGCCAAATTGCTGGTGGCAGCCTGGCCTATGGTGGCAGATGCTGGCGGCGGTATTCCGGCCGTCCTGGTTCCGGTTCCACTTCACTGGAAGCGGCAATGGAAACGGGGCTTCAACCAGGCAGAGCTTCTGGCCAGGCACGTCGGGCATACACTCAGGCTGCCGGTCGATGCGCAGGCTCTCCGTCGCGTGCGGGAGACCGATGCCCAGCACGGGTTGGGCCGCCAGGAGAGACTCGCTAATCTGGCCGCCGCCTTCCAGGGCAACAGGCCAAGATTGAGCGGCAGGTGCGTGGTGCTGGTGGACGACGTCTACACCTCGGGAGCCACCCTTGCCGAGGCAGCACGCACGGTGCTGGCGAGCGGAGCCCAATCGGTGGTCGGGCTTACGCTCGCGCGGGCGATTCTGTCTAACCGCCTGCCGGCAGATCTCTGATCTCGCTGGCGAGCGAGGCGGCGACCCGCCTATCTGGCATCGGCTGCCGCAACCGCCTCTTCGAAGGCAGCAAGAGTCTCATCAATATCCCTCTTGGAGTGAACAAGGGAGATAAAGGCAGACTCGAACTGAGATGGCGGCCAGTAAATACCCTTGCTGATCATTGTCTGCCAGAAGCTGGCAAAAGTGGTTGTGTCCGACGTCTGGGCGGTGGTGAAATCGACAACCTTAGATTTTGTGAAGAAGGCACAGACCATGCCGGTGACCGAGACTACTTGGAACGGTATTGGGCTGTTTTTGGCAAGCTCGGTGAGACCGTCAGCCAGTCGTCCGGTGCGTTGGTCCAGCTGCTCATAGGTCTGGGGAATCTGCAGGAGCCGCACTTGCGCCAGGCCAGCAGCCATCGCCATCGGATTGCCGGACAGCGTGCCAGCCTGATAAACCGGCCCCGCTGGCGCCACCATGTCCATAATCTCCTGCCTGCCACCATAAGCACCAACCGGCAGTCCACCGCCGATAATCTTGCCAAAACAAGAGAGATCCGGGGCGATATTGAAGCGCTCCTGTGCTCCGCCCAGGGCTATGCGAAAGCCAGTCATGACCTCGTCAAAGATCAGGAGAGCCCCGTGCTGCGTACACAGCTCCCGAAGCCCTTCCAGGTAGCCGTCCTTCGGAAGTATCAAGCCGGCATTGCCGACAACCGGCTCCACAATGATGGCGGCAATTTTATGATCATTGAACGCTTTCTCTACCGAGGAGAGATCGTTAAAGGGCAGCGACAGGGTCAGTTTCGAAAGCTCTTCCGGCACACCTGGCGAGCTGGTGATACCAAGGGTGGCGAGCCCGGAGCCGGCCTTGACCAGGAAGGAATCGGCGTGACCGTGGTAGCAACCGTCGAACTTGATGAGCATCTGACGGTTGGTGAAGGCGCGAGCCAGGCGGATCGCGGACATGGTAGCCTCAGTTCCCGAATTGACCATGCGTACGGACTGTACACTGGGGTGTATACGGCAAAGTAGCTCGGCGAGCTCCACCTCGGCCAGGCAGGGTGCACCAAAACTGGTGCCCTTCATCAGGACATCTTCTATGGCCTCGAGCACACGCGGATGGCGGTGGCCTAAAATCATCGGCCCCCAGGAGCCGACGTAGTCAACATAACGGTTGCCATCCAGGTCCCACAGGTAAGCACCATCCGCATGATCGATGAATAGCGGCTCGGCATTTACGGCCTTGCAAGACCTGACTGGAGAGTTAACCCCGCCCGGCAGGACCTTGGTGGCACGCTCAAACGCCTGGTGTGACCTGGCTAATGGCAAGAGTGTCTGTGTCATGTCTCAAACCCTCTCGGTGAAATGAAAAAAGACAGGGAGATCATCTAGGATGTTGGCTTCACTGCATCGGATGCAACCAACACACGTTCGAGCACTGGCTCAACCATCTTGATGGCCTTCTCCCCAGCCTGAAAGTGACGAAGCTTGCCTTCCTTGTCGAAGATGTAAAAGGCAGGTACGAACTTGTTTTCAAAGGCATCGGTAATGGTATGCCAGTTATCCACAACGCAAGGCTGCTTAACCTCGTACTCGTCTATGGCTTCCTTCACTGCCTCGACGTTAGTATCGCTTTCCTGCCGGGGCATATGCACTGCTATTACCTTTAGCCCCTTAGGGCCGTGCTGCTCAATCCAGCGGCTTATATCCGGCAGAGATTCCTTGCAAATCCCACAGCTGATGGCCCAGAAATGGACGACCGTGACGTAGCCTTTAAGCTCCTCATTCGAAACCGGTGGCGAGTTAAACCAGTCGGTTCCACCCTCCAGTGACGGCATCGGGCTGTCCATACGAAGCGGCATGGGGACCTCCTTTATGCTGGGATACAGCCCGGCAAGTGCTAGGCGCGTCCTGACAGTACTAATTATCACCCGGTGGTGGCAGCTCTGCAGCCCACCTTGCGCCAGATCCGCAGGCTAGTGCCAGGCGGATCTGGCGAAGCGGACTAATATTTGGGGGACCCCTGCGCCCATTCGACCACAGTGTCCACCGCGCACTTTAGCCTACGGTGAGCGGCTTCTGCCCGGGCTTCCAATCAGCGCCGCACAGACCTCCAGTCTTGAGCGCTTCCAGAACCCGCAGAGTCTCATCCACACTGCGTCCGATGTTCAAGCCATGGACGACTTGATACTGGAGAGCGCCATCCGGATCGATGATAAACAGCCCGCGCAAGGCGATGCCGCGGTCTTCAATCAACACGCCATAGTCGCGGGCAACATCTTTGGTGATGTCAGAAGCAAGCGGATACTTGATCGAACCAAGGCCATTCTTGTCCTCGGGGGTATTGACCCAGGCGCGATGGCTGTAGACGCTGTCGGTGGAGACTGCCAGCACATCAGCACCGGCCTTCTTGAATTCCTCATACTTTTCGCTGAAGGCTTTGATTTCCGTGGGGCAAACAAAGGTGAAATCCAGCGGATAGAAGAACATAACGAGCCATTTGCCCTTGTAGTCCGACAAACGGACGTTTTCCTTCAAGGACTTCATGTCCTTGGTCGAGGGCATATCAAAGTCAGGAGCTTTCTTGCCAACTTGCAACATAAGGTTTCGTACTCCAAATTAAGGTGAATAGCCATTGAGAAGGATCTTAGCCGCCTGGGAGCCAACCCTTGAGCGCTTTAATGGAAATTCCATAATTAACGTCACAAGTCGCACAGGCGCTTGATCTCCACTAGATCCAGTCCTGGGTCTACCTGTTCTTCACCCAGTCCTCGAGATCCCTCTGCAGCGCGTTGTCTTTCACGTACTTCTGAATAAGCGGGCTTGACGGATCCCAGCCCAGGTTAAGCAAATGTTGCAGGTGTTCGCGCGGGGTGGGGCTCTGCTTGCTCCTGCCCAATTCCGCGTCGTTCACCGCTTCAGCCACAGCTGTATCTCCTCTCGTCAACCCAGATTATAGTCGGTCGCCGGCTGGCTGAGCGTCCACTTTCGTAGCGCTGCGGGGCGGCGCTTATAGTTATATCCCCTTCATAAAACTAGACGAACGAGCCCGCTGTTTGACCGCCTGGGAACCTCTTTGGTATCATCAACCTTGGCCCATTTTCATTGCTAACGGGATCTGGGACTGTGAGAGCCAGGGCCAGCGGGGTCCTGCGGCTAGCAAAATCGCGCTTGGCCGTGTTGATTTGATAACAATAACTGGTGACGGAAAGTCGCCTTGAATGCCGGAGACAGAGATGTACGCCATAGTTGAAGCATGCGGAAGGCAATACGAGCTCGAGGCCGGGAGGTTCGTAGATATTGATTTGGTGCCGCTTGAGCCCGGCGAGACCTTTGTCTTTGAGCAGGTCCTGATGATCGTAAATGGCAAGGATTCTCAATTGGGGCAGCCTTACCTGGCTGGCGCCAAGGTCACCGGTCGCGTTCTTTCCCACGACCGGGAGCGGAAGGTCATTGTGTACAAGCAGCGCCCGAAGAAGGGCACTCGCAAGAAGCAAGGGCACCGGCAGGGCTTTACACGTATTCTGGTCGACTCAATCCAGCTGAACGACAAGGTCCTGGCAGAAGCCAAAGGGCAAGCAAAATCCGGCAAGGCAGCAGCTAAGACCACCGGGGCCAAGGCCAAATAGGCTGGCGGGCAGGACCGCTTTCTACAAGACAAGAAATCGAGGGTAAGGCAGCTCTATGGCACACAAGAAAGGCGCAGGTTCCACCCGGAACGGACGCGACAGCCAGGCAAAACGACTGGGAGTTAAGAAGTACGGCGGCGAGCTCGTACTCTGTGGGAACATACTGGTCCGCCAGCGTGGCACCAGAATCCATCCCGGGGCCAACGTTCAGCGGGGAGCGGATGATACGCTCTATGCCGTCGTCGATGGGGTGGTTCGCTACGAGATGTCACGCGGGCGCAAGCTTGTGAGCGTGTATCCTTCATAAGCGCTCGTCCCTGGGGGCGCGGGCATCCTGTCCGCATTTCCGGCGCGCCAGCGGTTTGAATCTCCCCCCTCCGCCTCCGGCCACTCCTCCGCGCGTCAAGACGCTCCTTCCTGGGGGTGAGGACCCCCTGCCCGCATTTCCGGATCACCAGCGGTCTGGGCAGGCGAGGCGCCTGCATCCCCAGGCCATATAGCAGGCTTCAACAGCCACTAAAGTTTGTGCAACTGCCTCTACACAATCCGAAGGCGCATAACCCAAACTGCCGGACCATGACGTGTTGTCGGTTTTGCGCTATATTTGCCGTGGGCCTGGGGCCCTGGCATACGGTGGCAGAGGGTGTCTGGTGGACGATTATCGCTGGAACGGTATCGAGCCGGTACTGCGGCTGTTAGGGATTACCCCACCACCCGAGCTTGCCGCGGACAACCTGTTCATCAGTGGAATCGCTTACGATTCGCGCCAGGTGCGTCCTGGACATGCCTTTGTCTGCATACCCGGGTCGCAGGTCGATGGAAATCAATTCGTCGGGGAAGCCATCAGGAATGGTGCTTCTTGCATTTTTTCCGAGAAGGACCAGAGCGCCCTTTCCGTACCTAATTTTGTGGTTCCCGACGCCCGGCTGGCACTTGGTCTCCTGGCTGACAGCTTTTACCGTTTCCCCAGCCGAAAGATGCGAGTGCTCGGAATCACCGGTACAAACGGAAAGACAACCGCCACCCATCTGGTCGAGCACATTTTGAACTCGGTCGGGCGCAGCACCGGACTCATTGGTACTTTAGGCGGGCGCTGGCCAGGTCAGCCGAACTATCAGAACATAAGGCACACGACCCCACAATCATCTGATCTACACCGGCTTTTGGCGGCCATGGCCGATGCCGGTTGCAGTCACGTGTCAATGGAGGTGTCCAGCCATGCGCTTGTACTGAAGCGCATCGCCGGCTGCCACTTTGCCTCGGTCTGCTTGACCAATATCAGCCAGGACCACCTGGACTTCCATGTCACCATGGACAGTTATTGGCAGGCAAAACGCTTGCTGTTCGAGGGCATCAACGACAGCGTGCATGCAAACCGCTCGGCAGTTGTCAATCTTGATGATCCGCTGGCGGGCGAGTTTCTCAAGGTGGTCGGGGCAGGCACCAAGAAATGGACTTATGGCTGGGATGAAGAGGCGGATCTGCACGTCCAGAAAGCAGAATTTGACTTCAGTGGTACCAGATTGGCTTTGCGAACGCCTGACGGCGATGTCGAGCTGAAGCTCAGGCTAACCGGTCGCTTCAATGTCTACAACACAATGACGGCGCTGATGATCTGCCTGGCTGAGGGTGTTGATCTGACCTCCTGCAAGACGGCGCTCGAGGCCTTTTCCGGCGTTTCCGGGCGCTTCGAGGTCGTCTCTGCTGATCCCGGATCTGAGCCGTTGTGTATAGTCGACTACGCCCACACGCCTGATGGTCTGGACAATGTCCTCCGCACAGCCCGCAGCCTGGTACCGACCGGTGGTCGCCTGATTGTCGTTTTTGGCTGCGGCGGCGACCGCGATGCTTCCAAGCGTCCACAAATGGGCGAGATTGCCGAGTCACACGGTGATGAAGTGGTCGTGACCTCGGACAACCCCCGTTCCGAGGAGCCACAGCAGATAATCGCCAACATCCTGGCTGGAATTACGCGCATGAAAAAGATCCGGGTGGAGCCTGATCGAGCCAGGGCGATTCGCCTGGCCATTGGTCAAGCCACGAGCCAGGATGTGGTTGTGGTAGCTGGCAAGGGGCACGAAAACTATCAGATACTCGCCGAGCGAACGATCCCGTTTGACGATCGTACCGAGGTGCGCCTGGCCCTCAAAGAGAGGGCTACTCTTCTAAGGGAAGGAGAGATGCAGTCAAATGCAGGTGCGAAACAGTAGGCCAGTTCAGGCACAGGGGCAATTCGCCGGCGTCTGGCTGGGTATAATTGAAGCATTGGTAGCATCTTGCCAAAACCAGCTCATTGGGGGCCAGAGGTGGGCATCAACTTTCACATAACGTCGGTTCGGGAAGGAACGATCTTCAATGTGATGCAATTCCTGAGCCTCGAGAAGGTGACGGGCATCCTCAGTGTATCGTTCGGAAGACACATCCCAGAGGTGTCTATCTACTTCGTATCCGGTAAGGTTGCTACTGCTGAGTTTGGCGCCATTCTCGGTGATGACGTCCTGGACGTTCTCCTCTGCCAGGAGTACGCTATCAAAGAGGTTAACTTTGCTCCCGGGCGAATCACAAGGATTAACGATAAGGCCCTGATTGTCCGTGCTGCTAGCCTGTCCGGGGCTATACTCCAGGCGTCTAAGGACGTGGATCAGTGCGAGGCCCGCCCACTTATCTATGGCTTGATGCCGCTGCACTTCCCGGAATCGGGACGCACAGATGCTCTGCTGCAGGTGCTTTTTGATTTCCACCACACCCGGGATTTCCTGGCGGCAGTTCCTGAGGGGGAGAAGGATAAGGAGGCGCCCTTGCCTCACTGCGTGCTCCTCCACCGGGCTCTCTCGCGGGGCGCGATCAGTTATCAGACGCCGCTTGTCCCGCTCAAGTCTTTGCGGACGCTCCTGGAGGCCATCCAGCCGCTCACCGATAAGGAGACTGAAAACCTCAGGGGTTACATGCGCAGTCTGCTACCGCACCCGCGCGCGACCCACATGCCCATTGATCGCTTTTACGCCTTTGCCAGTGCTGTGGAATCGATAGCCCATACCCGTGGCCCCGAGGTTGGGGATCAGAGCAGACGGGCAATTTATCGCTTGATTCAGGCGACAACCAAGCTTACCGAATCCGTGAATGTGAATGTGAACGTTCCGTCATAGGTTCGGTCCCGAAACTGTGGTTTAGCGAAGCGTGCTTGGCAGCCGTGGTGTCGCTGGTGGTGCCCACCTGGGCAGCGTGACGCCCGCTGAACTGTCATAGTGGCCGCACTACGATTGCGGTCCGGAATTTAAGCTGACTGACATAGGGAATCAACGCCCAGGAGTCGGTACCGCTCCTGCAATTGAAGATTCGAGCCTGAGCTGACGGAGGATCCATGACCATGCAGCTGACCGATCGCAAGAGTTCACTTACGTATTCAATCTTTGGAACACTTAACCGGATAGCGCTGCGCTTGCGCTTCAAGCAGCTTGCCGTTGCCGGGCGGGAAAACATACCCGCTCAGGGGCCCTTCCTGATGGTGGCAAACCATATTAGCCGCTGGGACGGATTGTTGCTCTACGGGTTGATTGATCGCCCTAGCAATTTCATGGTCTCTCCCAACGAGCTGAGAGGGCTGCAGGGGCATGTCTTGCGTTCCATGGGCGCCTTTCCTGCTGATCCGAGGACTGACCTGGTAAACTTCGTTCTCCGGCAAGCTGACGGCGGGCAGGGCACTGTAGTTTTCCCCGAGGGTGACGTCTTTCGGGATGGGGTGACGCACCCTTTCAAAAGTGGTGCCTCCCGCATCGCTCTTTGCCTGGCCAGAGCCGGGGTTCCCGTCTCCGTGATTCCGGTCGCCTTGAACTATCCCGAGGACTACCCGGAACTTGCTCAAGTTCAGGTTGGGTCGCCGATTAAGCTTGACCCATATATTAACGCCTACGACGATGAGAGGGCTAAAGCTGTGTGCTCCCTGACCACACGCCTCTATCGCGAGGTATGCATGCTGCGCGGGGACCTAGGCTGTACGGCTGATCTCCAGGCCATGTACGCCGCTAAGCCGACCAGATCCTGGGTGCCACAGCAAGCAGACAGTGCGCTATAGTGAAAGCTGGGTCAGGCCAGCCAACTGGCATTCTGACCGCTAAGAAAGCCGGGACTGGTTTCTGGGAGCAGAGTGCTTGACCGATTCGAGCCATCAGGATTACAGCCAGCGGGGGCGTCTGTCCCACCAGATCGGGCTTATCTCTGATGAACTTTCCCTGTGGACGATGGACTGCCTGACCCTCCTCGGTCGCCGGCACCTGCCGGCCGGATACTGGGGTCCAGATGAGCAGGCCGACCGCGGGCCGGGTTTCCTGTACTTGACCTTTGATGATGGCCCATGCCCCCACACAACGCCCTGGCTGCTGGAGCTGCTCGAGGCCGAAGGAGTCAAAGCATCCTTCTTTCTGATCGGCTCCCGGGTGGCTGCACATGAACACCTGGTGGAAAGGATTGCCATGGCCGGCCATGTTATTGGCAATCACAGCTTCAACCACCTGCCGATGCCTGTCCTGCCCACGAGCCACCTGGAGAAAGAGATCGACAAGACGAATCAGCGCATAAAGGAGATCACCGGCCAGGCACCAGCCCTGTTTCGCCCACCTTATGGGCTCATTGATCAGCGGGCAGCCGACTGTCTCAAGGAACGGCAGATGCTGCCAGTCTACTGGGGTGCCGTACCGGAAGACTGGTCCAAGCCCGGTCCGGAGCGCGTGGTCAGAAGGGTGGTCCGGCGTCTGCGCCACGGCAACCTTATCGTGCTGCATGAGCGTCGCGTACTGTCTAAACAAACAGTTGCGGCTGCCAAGGCAATAATATGTAAGGGCAGGCAGCTCGGCTACGGATTTGCGGCTATCCCGGAGCCCGGGGCAGCCAGCTGAATACCAATCCGCAGACTGACAGCCCGGGAGGGTCGTTTGTACCGTGCTTGACTTCCGCCCACCCAAGGATACGCCCGCCCTGATCGGGCTGGCCAAGCTCTTCCTACCTGTGATTCTCAAGGTAGATCTCCAGGGTATGCGCATTGAGGTGATCGGCGATGGCCTTGAGCGCTTCAGGAGCCTCCGCGGCAAACGCACAATCGTCTGCCCCAATCACCCGAACCGCCATGATCCACAGGTGATGTTCGCCTTCTCCAAGCTGGCCGGTGAGGACTTCAACTTCCTGGCGGCCCGCGAGGTCTTTGACTACGACAATGGCTGGAACGGCTTCTGGCTGCAACACCTTGGTTGCTACTCGGTGGTGCGCGGCGCTCCCGATCGGGAATCGTTTAAGACCACCAAAAGCTTGCTCGTCGCCGGCAAAAAGAAGCTGGTGATTTTCCCGGAGGGTGAGATATCCAGACAGAATGACACCCTGATGCCGCTTGAGTGTGGGGTTCCTACCCTGGCATTCTGGGCGCTCGATGAGCTACAAAAGACCGATGCTGGCGCGAACGTCTTTCTTATGCCGGTGGCCACGAAGTACACCTATAGAGAGAGCATCCGCGACGAGCTGGAGCGGTCGATTTACAAGCTGGAGGAGCGGCTGGGGCTGTCAACTAACGTACAAGACTCGCTGTACAGGCGCTTCCGGTCCATAGCCCAGGCACTGTTGCAGGCTCTGGAAAAGGAGTACAACGTCAAGCCCGGTGCACAAGCTACGCTCAATGACCGCATTGTCGGACTGCGCTCGACAATCCTCAAGAACATAGCTGCCTATCTGCAGGTTGAGCTGCCGCTCGGGCTTTCAACCCTGGATTGTGTGCGCGTCCTGCGCAATCACCTGGATGACTTCATCTACAACGATGAGAACGATCTGTCGGCGTATCAGCGCAAAATACACGATGAGAAGGCAGAGAAGGTGAAGGGCATCTATCGCGATCTCGACCGGGTTGTAAACTTCATCTCCATTTACGACGGTTACCTCAAGGAGCGCCTCACCCAGGAGCGCTTTGCCGACGTCATAGACCGGTTCGAGGTGGAGGTGTTTGGCAGAAATACCATTAAGGGCCCCCGCCTGGTCTTGATCGATATTGGCAGGCCGATCAGTCTGATCGAGCAATACCCCAGCTACAAGACCAACAAGAAGGCCGTACTACAAAAGTTGACCGAGGAGCTCAGCCTGCAAATCTCGACCATGCTTGAGGCGCTTGAGAACAAGAGAAGCCCGATCCTGATCGATTGAATCCTGATTTGTTCAGTTTTTTGGAAGGGCAGCAGCTCGCTTGTCAACCGGTGTCTCACCTGAATTCCAGGCAGCACTTGCCGCCCCGGGCGCAAACTGTTAAAAATAACTCTTGGAAACCGCTTTGGGTGATGGTATTATCATCGCCTGATCGCTCGTCCAGGCTGGAGAAGGCGACAACCGGTGCCTGGAGCGGCACGCGGCCCTCCCAGCTCCCACTTTGAGGGGTAATGCAAAAACTAGCTCTGGTAGGACTTGGCGCGTCCGGTCTCTTTGCCCTGAAGGAACTGGCAGGAGCCGACGTTGAGGTACACGTCTTTGACGTGGGACCGACCTACTCCAAGCGCTATCCGTGCCCGATTGATCAAGGCAAGCTTGAGGTCTGCCCACCCAAGGCCTGCAGCTACTGTGCGCCCGGTCAGTCGGCCGGTAGCTGGAACGATTTCAAGGTCATTCTTTCTGCCTCAGCGGTCATCGGCGGACGACTCTATGATTTGATCGGCGAGCAGGAGCTGCAGCGGCGTCTGGATAAGGTCCGGGAGACAATTCTCAAGCACGCCCCGGTGGAGATACCGGTGGTCAAGCCTGACGCGGACGACCTGGATTGGATCAAGCGGCGGGCAACCGTTGCCGGCATGACCTACCACTATCAGGAGTTATTACACTGCGGGTCTGACAATGCCCCGGCGATCAACACAAGCATCCTCAACGAGATCGTGGAGAAAGGGCCCAATATCGTCTTTCATTGGGATACCAAAGTATTGTCGGTGGCCCGCCGAGGCGAGCGCTTCGTCGTCTCATTCGACCGCTACCGCAAACCGGGCGAGCAAACTGAGGAAGCCTTCGACATCTGCCTCCTGTCCGTCGGCCGCGGCGGGGCCCACTGGCTTACCCAACAGGAGTTCTACAAGGCGCTGGAGATCTACCCCGGTCAGGTGGATATCGGGGTGCGCGTCGAGACGAGCTGCTTCTTCACCGAGGAGGTCGACAAGCGGTTTTACGAGCCCAAGCTCTACTACCGGAGCCATCGCCACAATGACGTGGTCAGGAATTTCTGCTCGAATCCACGGGGCTTTGTCACGCCGGAGAACCATCGTGATTATGTCCTGGTGAACGGCCACTCAAAGATGTTCGAGAAGTCGGAGAACAACAACTTTGCCGTCCTGGTCTCCAAGACGTTTACCAGGCCGTTTAAGGATCCCCAGCTCTACTCGCAGACGATCGCCAAGATTGTGAATATGCTGGCCGGGGGCGGACCGCTAATTCAGAGGCTGGGAGATCTGCGGGCCGGCAGACGCACCAAGTCGCTGACCAACAATCTGGTCAAGAACACGCTCGAGGCTGAATGCGGCGATATCTCGCTGGCCTACCCGCACCGCATCCTGGAGGGAATTGTCGAATATCTGGAGGCGCTGAACAAGATCTGCCCGGGCGTGTCCGACGACTCAACCCTGCTTTACGCCCCTGAGTGCAAGAGCTACCCGGACTCCATCTCCCTGAGCAAGAACATGGAGACAACAGTTCCCAATCTTTACATCATCGGCGACTCTAGCAGCTGGACCAGGGGTGTGGGGCAGGCAGCCACCAGCGGCCTCCTGGC
>Ga0066388_100000106_pt1 | contig 28140 bp, 29 predicted proteins | sample PanSoiMetaGPlot6_FD_64539 | JGI IMG/M metagenome (GOLD analysis project Ga0066388, IMG submission 64539) | Tropical forest soil microbial communities from Panama analyzed to predict greenhouse gas emissions - Panama Soil - Plot 6 (Hybrid Assembly) | ecosystem: Environmental > Terrestrial >...
CGCGCCGTCAAGACGCGACCCTGATCGCTGTCGGCGACGACAACGATACGCGAGCGCTTGATCGATTTCATCGACTCACCCCTCTGTCTCGCGCGACCCGTGTCCGTTTGCTCTTCCCCACGAAGCCGCGATTGAATACGCGGATTGAACCGGACCGAGGCGGTATTTTTTATTCTTTATGAGCTTTTTTTAAGCATACGCGGTCGTTCACTGCTACCAATTTGGCTAACTGCGGACGGTACAACTACGGATAAGTTCTAAGCGTTGCTCGTTGAGCACACGGTCGGTACCGACCATTGCCTCGTCGCAACCGTCATTGCCTGGGATGCACCGACTACCGCGTCTCAGAACCCGCTGTGCGGCGCATGGTGAAAGACGCATTTTCGTGTCTGCGATTCATTTCTCGCTTGACTGTTGCAACGGCGCCATTCGCAACACGGCGTGATCAGATGCAAATGCGATTGCATCGTGCTTGTCATCGCTTAAAACGGCGTTCAATATGATTACAAATCCGCCGAGAAGTGCGGGGGGCGTGAGGGGATCATGGACGAGTTGATCGGGCGTCTCGTCGCCAACACCGGCGTCGACCGACATGCCGCCGAAAAGGCGATCGGCATCATTCTTGACTTCCTGCGCAAGGAAGGGCCGGCCGATAAAGTGCAGGCCCTGATGGACAAACTTCCCGGTGCGGAAGCATTGATCGCACAGCAATCGGAAGGTGGCGGCTTCTCCATGGGGGGCATCATGGGCGCCGGTACCAAGATGATGTCGGCCGGACTCAGCATGGCGCAGGTGCAAGGCGTTACCCGCGAAACCATCGCCTATGCCCGAGAAAAGATCGGCGACGATGCGGTCGGAGAGATCGTCGGCGCGATCCCCGGACTTGGTCAGTTTGTTTGAACCGGTCGCTAGAGCCGGGCGAACAAAAGGAGCGGCAGAGGCAACGCGGATGTCCTATCCCATTACTGACATAGATGGCATCGACGGCGCGGTCGCCGCGATCCTCAAGTCGGCGGGCATTAGGTCGAGTGACCGCCTGCTCGAGGCAGCCCGCACCGTCAAAGGCCGCAAGATCTTGGCCGAGAAGACCGGCTTCTCGGAGAAGCAGCTGTTGTACTGGGCCAACGTCGCCGACCGTATGCGCATCAAGGGCGTGCGCAAGGAATACGCTGAGCTGCTGCAAGCGGCCGGTGTCGATACGGTCAAGGAACTCAAGTATCGAAATCCGGGCAACCTCGCCAAGGCAATGGCTGACGCCAACCGGAAGAGAAAATTAGTCCGTCTGCTGCCATCGGAGAAGGTCGTAAAACGCTGGATCGAGAACGCCAGGGTTCTGCCGCTGAAGATTACTTATTGAGATTGGCCCGTTGTGGCCTGCATCATTGTCCCCGCTCCTGCCTTCTTGACAGCCCTACGCTGACCGCGCAAAGCGACCCCCATGGGAAGCGTCCGTACTCTCGACAAGGCCGCGGCTACCACGCCAAAATCTGCACCAACCGCACTTTCGGCGCTGCTTTCGCTTGGCCGCCCGCTGGTAATGGGCGTCCTCAACGTAACCCCGGATTCCTTCTCGGACGGAGGCCGTTTTCTAGAGCCTGCCACGGCGATCGCACACGCGACCCAATTGAACCGGCAAGGTGCCGATATTCTGGACATCGGCGCGGAGTCGACGCGGCCCTATGGTGACCCGGTGCCCGTGTCAACCGAGGATGAAAAGGCACGGCTGGCACCGATCTTGCCGGAGGTGATCAAGCTCGGTGTGCCTGTGTCGATCGACACCATTAAGCCACCCATCGCTGCCTGGGCCCTCGATCAGGGCGCTGCCATCGTCAATGATGTCTGGGGCCTGCAACGCGATCCTGACATGGCGACGCTCGTCGCCGCGCGTGGTGTCCCAGTTATTGTCATGCATAATCGTGAGTCTGCCGATGCGACGATAGACATCGTCTCCGATGTGCTGTCCTTCTTTTCCCGGTCGCTGGAGATCGCAGATCGCGCCGGCATTTCCCGCGTCAACGTCGTGCTCGATCCGGGTATCGGATTTGGCAAGACGCCCGAGCAAAGCATCGTTTGTCTTGCCCGCCTTGCGGAGTTCAAACGCTTCGGTCTGCCGCTTCTTGTTGGAGCCTCGCGCAAGCGATTCATCAACCTGGTGGTGCCGTCGGCCCCGTCCGAGCGTATCGGGGGCTCGATCGCTGCACATTTGCTGGCCGTACAAAAAGGAGCCGCGATTGTCCGCGTCCACGACGTTGCCGAAACCGTGCAGGCCTTGCGCGTAAGCGCCGCAATCGAAGGTGCGCAATGAGCGACGGCATTTTCGTCAAGGGACTTGCGCTGCACGCCTATCACGGTGTCATGGCACACGAGGCGAAGGTAGGGCAGACCTTCACGCTCGACCTCGATCTCGAGATCGATCTTTCGGCTGCGGCGCGATCGGACAAGGTCGTTGACACAGTCTCATATGACAAGGTCGTCGACTGTGCGGCCGAGGCGTTCTGTAGCCAGCGCTATCGTTTGATCGAGGCCGCAGCCGGGCAAGTCGCCGATTCCGTACTCGCTTCATTTCCGCGCGTACGCTCCGTGCGCGTCACGATCCATAAGCCACATGCTCCGATTGCCGCGATTTTCAGCGATGTCGGCGTGACACTTGTGCGGAGCCGTCATGGCTGAGGCGCTGCTCGCGCTCGGCGGAAATGTCGGAAACAGCCGGGCCATACTCGACCGCGCCATCGCCTTGCTCTGCGACGGCACCACGGTGCGGCTGGTCGCGCGGTCCTCCGACTATCAAACGCCGCCCTGGGGTTTCAAATACCAGCCGAACTTCATCAACGTGGCGATCGCCGTAGAGACCACACTGAGCCCACGCGAGCTCCTGGCGCGTGCGCAGGAGATCGAATTGGGGCTCGGCCGTGATCGTGCCCACGAAAAGCGCAATGGGCCACGCACCGCGGACATTGACATCCTCGCCTACGACGACTTGATCGTGAACGAACCTGACCTGACGCTGCCGCATCCGCGGCTGTTCGAGCGCGCCTTTGTGCTGGTCCCCCTGGCGGAAATCGCCGGAGATCGTGTGATCGCCGGACGCAAGGTGGAAGAGGCTGCCAAGGCGGTGGATTCCGTCGGTGTCCATCGGCTGCTCTAGCCGCCTTGGCGTGCAATTTGCTTCAACTTGATGGTCCCATCATGCTGACTGTGGCATTTTGCCTATATGACTGACGACGTCCCCTTCGCTGCTGAGTTTCCACCGACAACCCGGGCGGAGTGGCACAAGCTCGTCGATGCCGCGCTCAAAGGAGCCACGTTCGACAAGCGCCTGGTGAGCCACACCTATGACGGGCTGCGCGTCGAGCCGCTCTATGGACGCGCCACCGGAGCAAGACCGGTTGCCGGGCGTCTGCCGGGCACGGCCTGGGCATTGATGCAGCGCGTCGACCACCCCGATCCCGGGGCTGCAAATGCGCAGGCGCTGCAGGATCTGGAAAATGGTGCAACCGGCTTGGCTCTTGTCTTTGCCGGGGCGCCGGCGGCTCGCGGCTACGGCGTCCTCGCGAACAACGTGGCCGCCCTCGAGCGCGCGCTGGCGGGCGTCATGCTCGACCTGATCCCGCTTCGCATTGAAACGCGCCCGTTTGCCGGGCGGCCGATCGCCAGCCTGATGATGGAGCTCGTCGGCGCACGAAAGCTCCATCCATCGAAGCTGGCGATTGATTTTGGACTGGACCCAATAGGCGACATGGCACGGACGGGCAGCATGCTGTTGCCATGGCCCGAGCTGTCCGCACGAGCCGGCGCAACTGCGAAGGACGTGCGCGGACAGGGTTTTGACAGGGCGCTCCTGATGCGCGCAGACGCACGCGCGGTCCACGAGGCGGGCGGCTCGGAAGCACAAGAGCTCGCTTTCGCGCTGGCAGCCGGAACCTCCTATTTGCGGCTGCTCGAAGCGAGCGGATTTTCGCTGGGGGAGGCACGGTCAAGAATTTCATTTTTGATGGCCGCCGATGCGGACGAATTCCTTACCATCGCCAAATTCCGCGCCTTGCGGAAGCTTTGGGCGCACGTCGAGCAGGCTTGCGGCTTGAACCAGCAGCCGGCTTTCATCGCCGCGGAGACGGCCTGGCGCATGATGACGCGACGCGATCCATACGTGAACATGTTGCGCGCGACCATCGCGGTGACCGCTGCGGGCGTCGGCGGCGCGGACGCGGTTACCGCGCTGCCATTCACCGCCGCTCTTGGCCTGCCCGACGCTGTTGCGCGCCGCGTCGCGCGCAACATGCAGCTCATCCTGCTTGAGGAATCTAATCTGTTTCGTGTCGCCGACCCGGTCGCAGGTTCTGGCGGCGTCGAATACCTCACAGCGCAGTTGTCGCGAACGGCGTGGACCCTCTTTCAGGAGATCGAGGCAGCCGGCGGCGCTGCGACGGCGCTCGAGCAGGGATTGATCCAGAAAAAAATCGCGGCGACCCGAGCTGCGCGCGAAGCGGCAATCGCGCGGCGAAAGGACGCCATCACCGGAACCAGCGATTATCCCGACCTGGGCGAATTGCCGGTCGCCGTGCTCGAGGTCGCACGTCCGGAGGTGCCCGCTGTAGCGGGTGCCGCCGCCTTTGAAGCGCTCCCGCACATGCGCTTGGCTGAACCATTCGAGGCCTTGCGGGATAAAAGTGACCACCTACTCGCGAAGACCGGTGCGAGGCCAAAGGTGTTTATTGCCAATCTTGGCAGGGCGTCGGACTTCACGACGCGGGCGACCTTTGCCAAGAATTTCTACGAGGCCGGCGGCATTGAAGCGCCGGGTAATGACGGGTTCAAAAGCGATGCCGAGATGATCGCCGCATTCAGGAAATCCGGCGCAAAACTTGCCTGCCTGTGCTCTTCCGACAAAGTCTACGAGAGCGAGGCAACCTCCGCCGCAGAGGCGCTGACGGCCGCGGGCGCGGTCGTCCATCTCGCCGGGCGCCCTGGTGCCTTCGAGGCGGCCTGGCGGCAGGCCGGCGTCAAAGGCTTCATTTATGTCGGCTGCGACGTGCTTTCGACGTTGCAGGCCGCGCATGATATCCTGAATGTGAAATGAGTCAGGTACCCAACTTCGCCAAGGTCGATTTCGCCGACACGGGTACGGCCGTCGGAAAGGGCTCGTCTGCGCCCTGGATGACGCCCGAAGGAATCGCGGTGAAGCCGTCCTATGACGAGCAAGATCTCGCCGGGCTCGATTTCCTCGACACTTATCCTGGCAGGCCGCCGTTTCTGCGCGGCCCCTACCCCGCGATGTACGCGGCCCAGCCATGGACAATTCGTCAATATGCAGGCTTCTCGACAGCGGAAGATTCCAATGCCTTCTATCGGCGCAATCTTGCCGCTGGGCAGAAGGGTCTCTCGGTTGCGTTCGACCTTGCCACCCACCGCGGCTATGACAGCGATCACCCGCGCGTCTCGGGCGACGTCGGCATGGCGGGCGTCGCGATCGACTCAATCTACGACATGCGCACGCTGTTCTCGGGTATCCCGCTCGACCAGATGAGCGTGTCGATGACGATGAATGGCGCGGTGCTGCCGGTGCTGGCGCTCTACATTGTCGCCGCTGAAGAGCAAGGCGTGCCGCATAAAAAGCTCTCCGGCACGATCCAGAACGACATTCTGAAAGAATTCATGGTGCGCAACACCTACATCTACCCGCCCGGCCCCAGCCTGCGCATCATTTCCGACATCTTCGCATTCACCTCGGCCGAGATGCCGAAATTCAATTCGATCTCGGTCAGCGGCTATCACATGCAGGAGGCGGGCGCCACGCAGGATCTCGAGCTTGCTTACACGCTCGCTGACGGCGTCGAATATGTGCGTGCCGGGCTGAAAGCCGGCCTCACAGTCGACCAATTCGCGCCGCGAATTTCTTTTTTTTGGGCGATCGGCATGAATTATTTCATGGAGATTGCCAAGCTGCGCGCTGCCCGCATGCTCTGGGCCAAGCTGATGAAGCCGTTCAACCCGGAAGACGCGCGCTCGCTGTCCTTGCGCACGCATTGTCAAACGTCTGGCTGGTCGCTCGCGGCGCAAGACGTGTTCAACAATGTCGCGCGCACGATGATCGAGGCGATGGCGGCGACACAGGGGCAGACCCAGTCACTGCATACCAACGCGCTGGACGAGGCCCTTGCGCTCCCGACGGATTTCTCCGCCCGCATTGCGCGCAATACGCAAATTGTTCTGCAGCAGGAAGCGGGTGCCACCCGCATCGTCGATCCGTGGGGAGGCTCATATTATGTTGAGCGGCTCACCTATGAACTTGCGCGGAAGGCCTGGAACCATATCGAAGAAGTCGAGACGCTGGGCGGCATGGCTAAGGCCATTGAGGCCGGCATTCCCAAGCTGCGCATCGAGGAGGCCGCCGCCAAGACGCAAGCGCGCATCGACGCAGGCGCCCAATCGGTGATTGGTGTCAACAAGTATCCGCCAACCGATGAATCGCCGATCGATGTCCTTAAAATCGACAATTCGGTCGTGCGCGCACGGCAGATCGACAAGCTCAAGCGCCTGAAAGCGGAGCGCGATCCGACGGCCTTGCGGGAGGCGCTCGATGCGCTGACCCGGGCCGCCGACCGCGGCAACGGTAATCTTCTGGCGCTTGCCATCGATGCGGCGCGGGCGAAAGCAACCGTCGGCGAAATCTCATCGGCACTTGAAAAGGTCTTTGGCCGTCACCGCGCCGAGATCAAGGCGATCACCGGAGTTTACAAGCGGGAGGTCGGCATGACGGGCGCCGTCGAACGTGTCCGCACCGCAGTAGAGGCATTTGAAGCGGCAGAGGGCCGGCGCCCTCGCCTGTTGGTCGCCAAGATCGGACAGGACGGCCACGACCGTGGACAAAAAGTTATTGCGTCGGCCTTCGCGGACCTCGGCTTTGATGTCGACATCGGGCCTCTTTTCGCGACACCTGCGGAAGCAGCGCGGCAGGCCGTCGAGAATGATGTCCATATTCTCGGCGTATCGTCGCTCGCCGCCGCCCACCTCACGCTGGTGCCCGAATTGAAAGCGGAGCTCGCTAAGCAAGGCCGGGACGACATCATGATCGTTGTTGGCGGCGTGGTGCCACCGCAGGACTATGACGCCCTAATGCAGGCCGGCGCTGAGGCGATTTTCCCGCCGGGCACGGTGATCGCGGAAGCCGCCGAGAAGTTGCTCAAGACCCTCAAAAAGCGTCTCGGGCACGGCAAAGAGGCCGCTGAGTGAGCCGTCAGATCGTCCGCGCAGCCGCGGCCGCATTCTGCATGTTATCGTTGGCAGCTTGCGTGGACTCCAATGGCCCGATCTTGATCGACGCGCAGCCCTTGTTCGGCGAAAACGTTCGGCTTCAGTTCTATACGCTGCGTAAAGGCGGCGCGGACGAGCCTGAACAGGCCTCGTTCAAATGGGACGGGCAACGATATATTCATGGCGGCGGCGGCATGACCGACATAGCCGCCTTTACAATGCATCGGCTGGAAGGCCGCGCCTTTATCGTCCAGAGCGCGGGGGCGAAGCGGCCCAACATCATCGAGTATGCAATCGCCGACAAACTGGCCGAAGGCGTTTATCAGGTGACCGCGATTGATGAGGCCGACGCCGACCCTGTCACGCGCGCACGCAATTGCAAGCAAGTTGATGAGTCCCATTGCCGCATTGCCACACGGACACAATTGGTTGCCTTTGCGCGTGCTACCGAGGCGCGGCAAAAAGGCGAAGGCGGGTTGGTGCTTCGCCTTGTTGACGGTTCTTCAGAGTCGACGCGCTAGGAACGCCTATGGCTTCGCGCACTTTCCCATCTCACGAACTCGTCCGCGGCATCCATTCTGGCGACCGTGCGACGTTGGCGCGTGCCATTACCTTAATCGAGAGCAAACGCGCCGATCATCGCAAAACCGCACATCATCTGGTGCAGGAGCTTCTGCCTCTGACAGGCAAAGGTGTGCGGCTCGGCATCACCGGCGCACCGGGCGTCGGAAAATCGACAACAATCGACGTGCTTGGCACATATCTTACCGGCAAAGGGCACAAGGTCGCGGTGCTGGCCGTCGATCCGTCGTCGACTCGCACCGGCGGTTCGATTCTCGGCGACAAGACACGCATGTCGCGGCTTGCCTCTGACCCGCATGCGTTCGTGCGGCCATCGCCCTCCTCGGGAACGCTCGGCGGAGTCGCCGCCAAGACACGCGAAACGATGCTTGTCTGTGAGGCCGCGGGTTATGACGTCGTGATGGTGGAGACCGTCGGCATCGGCCAGTCGGAAACCGCCGTTGCCGATATGACGGATTTTTTCCTGGTGTTGATGCTGCCGGGGGCCGGCGATGAATTGCAGGGCCTTAAGAAAGGCATCGTAGAGCTTGCTGACATGATCGCGGTCAACAAGGCCGATGGCGACAACGTCGAACGTGCCAGGCGGGCAGCGGCGGACTACCGTGCCGCGCTCAATATCTTGACCCCTCAATCGACGACATGGACGCCGCCCGTTATCACCTATTCGGCGCTGACCCAAAGCGGAATCGATGAATTGTGGGCGCAGGTTCTTTCGCACAAGAGGAAAATGACCGGCTCGGGCGAGCTGGATGCACGCCGGCGCGAACAGCAGGTGAAATGGATGTGGACCATGCTGGAAGAGCGGCTCACGGCTCGCTTGCGCAGTGACCCATCCGTACGCGTGAAGCTACGCCAGACGGAGGCCCAAGTCGCCGCCGGCAAGCTTGCGCCGACTCTTGCCGTGGAAGATATCGCGGCGCTGCTCGGCGTATGACGACCATCCTCGTCACCGGTTTCGGACCATTTCCTGGCGCACCGTTCAACCCGACCGGGCCACTGGTCAATCGGCTTGCGCGCCTGCGCCGGCCGAGATTTGCCGACGTGACGATCGTTCCGCATATTTTCCAGACGAGCTACGAAGCTGTCGATCGTGATCTTCCAAAATTGATTGCCAAGCACAAGCCGGACGCCTTGTTGATGTTTGGGTTTGCCCCGCGCGCAAAGACCTTGCGTGTCGAGACACGCGCGCGCAACGCGTTGGCATTTCTACCGGATGTTTCCGGGCGGTCACCGCGCAGCAATTCCATTGTCATTGGCGGACCGGTAGCGATGGCGCTGCCGGTCGAGACGCGCCGTTTTCTTGCTGCCGGCCGCGCCGCGCGTATTCCGCTCGTTTCCTCACACAATGCAGGACGTTACTTATGCAACTTTCTCTGCTGGCGTGCCGCCGAGGCAGCCGCCCGAAACGGACCACGCATTGCAAGTTTCGTCCACGTGCCGCCTGTTACGCGGTTTGCTCACCGCCCTGGGAAACATCCTCGCCTGACTTTTGAAGACTTGTCGCGTGCTGGCGGCTACTTCCTTGCTGTCACTATTGCCGCAGCACGGCATTAATCTCCTTTAACCTCCTGAGCGCATTATGCCGGCCCATGCCAATCGATCGCCGCAGGTTTATCACTGGCGCTCTGACGGGTGTCGTTGTGCTAGAGGCACCGCTCTCGGCTTACGGCCTTGATGCGGTTCCCCTTGGCGTGCGTCCGGGCGCGGCTGAAGATCAAAGCCGTCCTCTTCTACGTGCGCTTGAGCAGGCCTCGCGGACGCGCGCGCCGCTGATGCTCGCACCTGGCGCCTACCGCGTCGGCGACATTAAGCTGCCTGATGGCGCGCAACTCTTTGGTGTGCGCGGCGCTACCCGCCTTCTGATGACACGTGGACCCTCACTTTTGTCGGCGGAAGGCGGCAACAACATCACCATCTCCGGACTGACCCTGGACGGCGGCGAGCAGCCGCTTCCGCAACGCAGCGGTCTCGTTCGTGTCGTTGGCACTAAGGGCCTCCACATCTCAGATTGCATATTCGAAGGCTCAGGCGGCAACGGCATCGCGCTGGAAGGCTGCGAGGGGCTGATTACCGGCAATACGATTGTTGGTGCCGCGGACAACGCCGTCTTCTGCATCAACAATGCCGGTCTCGTGATCACCGCGAACAGCATTCGACGCTCGGGTAATGGCGGCATTCGCATTTGGCAAAGCGCCAAGCGTCACGATGGCAGTTTGGTCGCAGACAATACGATTGAGGACACCGCAGCGCGTGCCGGCGGCACTGGCGAGAACGGCAACGCCATCAACGTATTCCGGGCGGCCGACGTAACCGTGCGGAACAACACGATCCGGCGGGCCGCTTTTTCCGCGGTTCGTGGCAACGGCGCGAGCAATATTCAGATCATCGGCAATAATTGCGCGGCGCTCGTTGAATGCGCGATGTACGCCGAATTCGATTTTGAGGGCGCAGTGATTGCCAACAATGTGATCGACGGGGCCGAGAACGGCATCGCTGTGACCAATTTCGACAATGGTGGGCGGCTCGGCACCGTGCACGGCAACCTGTTGCGCAACATCAACCAGCGCCGCCCGAACACCCCGCCGGAGTGGAGCGGAGTCGGCATCAGCATCGAGGCCGATACCGCCGTTACGGGCAACGTGGTCGAAAACACGATCTTCGCCGGCATCCGTGTCGGCTGGGGGCCATATCTGCGCGACGTCACCGTCGGCGGCAATATCGTGCGCAACGCCGGCTACGGGATTGCCGTTTCGGTCGTCCCGGGAGCCGGTACTGCCGCCATATCCGGCAACATCATCTCGGGCGCCAGGCTCGGCTCCATCGTCGGCATGGAGTGGGCCAAGTCCGTGACCGGCGATCTTAGCAAGGAAGGCGCGGAGCGATTTCCGCAACTCACCGTCGCCAACAATCAGACGCGCTAGTCGATTAGGCCGGAAAGCGCTTATACTAAAGCTGCTATGTCACAACGCAAACCAATCGGACGCCGCAAGATTCTCATGCTTGTCTTCCTCCTTCTGTTTCTCGCACCTATCCTCGCCCGTGCCGCCGTCTACGCGATCGGAAATGCTCCGCGCTCGTGGCGCGATGCCAATTGGTCAAGCACCGGAGTGCTGCCGGTTGCGGCCGATTTTGCTCCTGCGCGTGTCGTCGTTTTCACGGGCAAGGCCGGAGCGTGGAAGGGCGTCTTCTCGGTGCACAGCTGGATCGTGCTCAAACGGACGAATGAAACGCATTGGACGCGCTACGACGTCGTCGGCTGGGGTGAGCCCGTGCGGCTCAATAACTGGCCGGTCGACGGCCTGTGGTACGGCAACAAGCCCGTAATGCTCGTGGACATCTCCGGCGTCGACGCCGAAAGACTCATACCACGCATCGAAAAGACCGTGAAAGCATATGACTATGCGCAGTCCGGCGACTATCGGATTTGGCCGGGACCGAACAGCAACAGTTTCATCGCTGCGATCTTGCGTTCGGTGCCTGAGCTTGGCATTGCATTGCCGCCGAACGCAGTCGGGCGTGATTTCCGTTACGGATTTTATGCGGGCCGCACCGATAGTGGCACTGGCATAGAGATCAACTTCAATGGATATGCCGGCATCAAAATCGGCTGGGTTGAAGGTATCGAAGTGAATTTCCTCGGCTTGGTGGCCGGCCTTGACCTGCGTCATCCGGGACTGAAGCTGCCGGGCTATGGCCGGATCGGCATTGAATCTCCGGTGACAACCGCACTGGCGCGGTAATTCACGCAACCCTCTCACGGCCATTTGTTTCGGCCTAGGCTTCGGCCCCGATGACGTCGGCGCCTGCTTCGTGGCAAGTTGCCCGCTCGAGGCTGCTGATGCGTGACACTCTCCCGCTGCTTGAAAAAATTTCTTTCCCGGCGATCAATCGCGGCAGGCTGGAAACGTTGCAGGTCAACGTCGGCTATCGCTGCAACCAGTCGTGCTTTCATTGCCACGTCAATGCTGGCCCTGCGCGCACCGAGGAAATGACCAACCATGTCGTGGACCTAGTCCTTGAATTTCTCCGGCGTCAGAACATCGCGACCCTCGACATCACCGGCGGCGCGCCCGAGATCAACCCCTATTTTCGCCATTTGGTCCGGCAAGCGCGCAAGCTGGGCACAAAGGTCATGGATCGCTGCAATCTCACCGTTCTCGAGCAGCCTGGCCAGGAAGACACCGCAGAGTTTCTGGCATGCGAACGCGTCGAAGTCATCGCGTCAATGCCGTGCTACCTGCGGGACAATGTCGAGCGGCAACGCGGCAAGGGCGTGTTCGATGGTTCAATCCGCAGTCTCAGGCGGCTGAATGCACTCGGCTATGGGCGCGATCCACTGCTCACTCTCAATCTTGTCTACAATCCGCAGGGCCCTTCGCTGCCGCCGTCGCAGGACAGGCTGCAAGCAGACTATAAGCGGGTTCTACGCGAGCAATACGACATCGTGTTCAACAAGCTTTATGTCCTCGCCAATATGCCCATTCAGCGGTTCGGTTCCGCGCTTGTGACAAATGGCGAATTCGAAAGCTATCTCGGCCTGCTGCAGCATGCGCATCTTGACGCCAATCTCGGCGACGTCATGTGTCGCAACCTCATTTCGGTGGACTGGCGCGGCTACGTCTACGACTGCGATTTCAACCAGATGCTCGATCTGCCGATGGTGCGCGGCCCGCATCGCCGCACTCACCTGTCCGACTTGCTTGATGACACGATCGAGGGCAACCCAATCCGGGTTGCCGGCCATTGCTACGGGTGCACAGCCGGGCAAGGTTCCAGTTGCGGAGGCGCGCTGAGCGAGGCCACCGAATGATCTGTAGCAAGCTGTCAATCATCATGCCCGTGCTGGACGAATCCGCAGGCATCGATGCTGCATTGACGGCGCTTGCGCCGTATCGCGAACGTGGAGCCGAGGTGATCGTTGTGGATGGCGGGAGCCGGGATGACACTCGTCTGCGCGCGCTGCCCTCTGCCGACTACGTGCTCGCCGCCGAGCGCGGGCGCGCAACGCAAATGAATGCTGGCAGTGTCGTTGCGCGCGGCGATGTCCTGTTGTTTCTGCACGCGGACACCTTGCTGCCCGACAAGGCCGATGCGCTGATACTTGGCGGCCTTGCCGAATCAGCCCGCGTTTGGGGACGTTTTGACGTGCGTTTCGACCGCCGCGGCCTGCACAGCCTCGTTGCTCTCATGATGAATATACGTTCGCGTCTGACGGGTATTGCGACAGGTGACCAGGCCATGTTCGCCACCCGCGCGGCCTTCGATTGCGCCGGCGGCTTTCCCTCGATTGCGCTGATGGAAGACGTTGCACTTTCGGTGCGCCTCAAACGCATCGGCCGTCCCCTCTGCATTCGCGCTTGTGCGACGACTTCGGCGCGCCGCTGGCGGCGGCATGGGATGTTCCGCACAATCTTTCTGATGTGGTGGCTGCGGCTTGCTTACTTCTTTGGCGCTGATCCTGCTCGGCTTGCCCGGCGCTACGGCTATGCCTGCGTCGAATAGCAGCCCGGTTTCAATCGCGATCCTCGCAAAAGCGCCCGTTCCGGGGTTTGCCAAGACCCGCCTCATTCCGGCGATCGGAGCGCACGCGGCGGCAGTGCTGCAGGAGCGCCTGACGGAGCGGGCGGTAGCGACCGCTCTTGCTGCTGATGTGGGCCGGGTCACGGTGTGGTGCGCGCCCGACGGCACGCACGACACGTTTCTTAAGCTGGTCGCGCGCTCGCGCATCACGCTCAGACCGCAACCCGAAGGCGATCTAGGCAACCGAATGCTGGCGGCAACTGCCGCCAGCAACGGTCCGACACTGGTTATCGGCACCGACAGCCCTGCGCTTAGTGAACTGCACCTGCGCGGAGCGGCTAACGCGCTGCGGGACGGTATTGATGTCATTCTCATTCCGGCGGAGGACGGAGGCTATGTTTTGATCGGCACGCGATCGGCGCAGCCGGCCTTGTTTGCAGGAATCGCCTGGGGCACAAAGACGGTGCTCGCTGACACGCGCACGCGGATCATCGAGGAACGCCTTGTCCTTGCCGAGCAGCCACCTCTTTGGGACGTAGACACCGACAGCGACCTCGCGCGTCTCGAACGCGAATATCCCGAGCTCAGGCTGTGATCCCTATTGGAGACGGATCAGTATCAGACCACAGACGATGAGAAGGACGGCGACAACGCGAACGGCGCGCAATGGCTCTTTCAATGCCGCCACGGCGATCGCCGCTCCGAACAACACGCTGGTTTCGCGCAAGCTTGCAACAACGGCAATCGGCGCCACCGTCATCGCCCAGATCGCGATCCCGTAGGATAGGAGCTGCAGCGCGCCTCCTACGAGCCCGCGTCGCCAGAAGCGCTGCATAGCCGGAATGGCGCCATGACCGTCGCGGAAGATCGCGTAAGGCAGCATCACCACCGCTATTCCGACAAAGAGCCACAATGAATACGCATTGGGATTGGCTGACAGCCGCGCACCGACCCCATCCACCACTGAATACGCGCATATGGTGAGCGCGGTGAAAAGCGCGAAGCCGACGGCGCGACGGTCGACCTCGGCAAGTTCGCGTCCGCCGCGTGCCGACAAGGACAGCACACCGGCCACGAGAGCAACAATCCCCATCCAGCCGATCAGGCTCAATTTCTCGCCCACGAAGATGGTTGTAGCGGCAGCCGTCAGCAGCGGCGCCGATCCGCGTGCGATCGGATAGACCTGCCCGAGATCGCCCGTGCGATAGCTTTCAATCAGGGACGCGAAATAGACGAGATGGATGGCGACCGACGCGATCAGCCACGGCATCGCCGCCCAGGCCGGCATGCCCACAAATGGCGCAAATGCCAGCGCCACAGCGCCGGCACCGAGCGATATCAAGGTGGTGGTCGGCAGCGGATCGAGGCCGACCTTGATCAGAGCGTTCCAGCCGGCGTGGCAGGCGGCGGCGAACAAAACGGCAAGAAAAACAAGGTTTTCCATTTGAAATTACTGTCGCCGCACGCAGCTCCGGCAATCGATTGGACGTTAAGAAATTGATTTTATTCACGCGAGCTGCATGTGGACCAAAGGCCGCAGCACCATAGCGGACCTGCGTAATGGCCTGCATTGAATTTCGCAAAAGTGCGCGGGCCGTCGACGTTTCCGGACGGGGGCATGCCATACCGCGCATCTATTGCGCCGCGAAAAAAGTTATAAAATTGCGCCAACCAATACTTTAGTGGCTAGGCGCCTGCGCACGCCGAGGGTATCGTTTCATAAAGAGAAAAAAGCAAGAAATCACTATCCGGGAGGACACAATGGGAAGTTCAGGTCTATCGCGTCGTGCCGTTCTTAAGACCGCAGCCCTCGGTTCGGCAGCGGCAATTACCGCTCCTTATGTCAGTGGCGTATATGCCGCCGGCTCGCTCAGCCTGGGCTGCTGGGACCATTGGGTGCCCGGCGCCAACAAGGCCCTTGATCAGATCTGCAAGGAATGGGGCGAAAAGAACAAGGTCGACGTCCACATCGATTACATCACATCGCAGGGCGAGAAGGATAAGCTGACCGCCGCGGCCGAAGCGCAAGCCGGCACCGGCCACGACATCATGTCGCATCGCGACTGGAACATCCGGATCCACGAGCGATTGCTTGAACCGCTCGACGACGTCGTCGCACAACTCACAAAGCAATATGGCCCGATCAGTCCGGTCGCAGAATATCTCGCGAAGATCAAAGGCACTTGGCGGGGCATTCCGACGGCAATCGGCAGTCAGGTCAAGCCGTGCCAGTCGCGCTTCGACCTTTACAAGCAACACTGCGGTATCGATCTCGTCGACATGTTCCCTGCCGACGAATCGAAATACGACAAAGCAAAGACCGATCAATGGACCTGGGACCTCTACCTCGATACAGCGCAGAAGCTGCATAAGGCCGGTTACCCTGTCGGTCTGCCGATGGGCCAGACCAGCGATGCGGTCGACTGGGTCGGCGCGCTGTTCAAGTCCTACGGCGTGGTCATGATCGACGACAAGGACACCATCAAGGTCAACTCGGACGAAACCCGGGCAGTGTTGGAATATCTCAAGAAGCTGATGGCGGTGAACCCGCCTGAAGTCTACGCCTGGGACGATGCCGGCAATAACCGCTGGATCATATCCGGCAAGGGCTCAGCGATCATGAATCCGCCGAGCTCCTGGGCTGTCGCCAAGCGCGACAATCCTGACGTTGCAAAGAACATCTGGCTGCATGCGATGCCGAGGGGCCCGAAAGGGCGCTTTGTCGGGCAACTTCCGCAGTTCTACGGCCTGTGGAGCTTCTCGAAGAACAAGTCGGCGGGCAAAGACCTCCTACTGCACATGTCGCAAAAGGAGTCGATTGCCCAGCTGGTCGCCGCCTCGATCGGCTATGATCTGCCCTCATTCAAGAGCATGTATGATCTTGACACGTGGAAGACGGTCGAGCCGCCAAAGGGCGTCGTGTACAGCTATCCGCCACGGGGTGACGAGCAGACCTCGATGTTCGGCGCGCCGGCGCGGTCCGAAGTCGGTGCCCAAATGTACAACCAGGCCATCAATACCGTGATGGTGGCAAAGTTCACGCAGGGCAACGAAAAGCTCGACGACGTCATCAAGTGGGCTGAGAAAGAGCTTGAAGGCGCGCTGCGCGCGTAAGCTTCGGCCTTGTGTTGAAAATTCGTATGCCGGCCCTTTCGGCCGGCATACGCGGGTGGTGAACCAACGGCGAGGAGCGACCATTAGCAGGTCGGAAGCGGCCGCATGGCAGATACAGTTCAGACCTGGGTTGCCGGCTTGCAACGCCAAGGCGTTCAGCCCTCCGCGCGCGGCGGGTTTGGCAAATTTCTCCGACAGCGCTCGACCATCGCGTTTTTGATGTGCCTGCCGCTGATCGCGATCATTACCAGCCTTGTCGTATATCCGGCTTTCTACTCGATCTACTTGTCGATGCTGAACAAGGCGCAGACGCGTTTCGTTGGCCTTGGGAATTTCAGCTATCTGCTGTCGCGCGACGTTTTCTGGATGGTGATGTGGCAATCGGCAATTTTCGCGCTGTCTGCCGTCTTCTTTAAAGCCGTCATCGGCCTGATCACCGCGCACCTCATCAACAATCTGCCGACCAAGGGCCAGCGCAAATGGCGCGGCATGCTGCTCGTTCCCTGGGTCATCCCGCTGGCGCTGTCATCGCTTGGCTGGTGGTGGCTGTTCGATCCGACGCATTCGGCTTTCAACTGGATCCTCAAGGGGCTTGGCTTCAATGAGATTGCTTGGCTAAGTGACCCTTACTGGGCGCGCTTTTCCGTCATCCTGGTAAATGTGTGGTACGGCGCGCCGTTCTTCCTGATCATGTATCTGGCCGCCCTTAAGTCGGTGCCGGAGCAGCTTTACGAGGCGGCCGCGATCGACGGCGCCAATGCCTGGCAGAAGTTCATCCACATCACCCTGCCGATGATGCGCAATATCATTGCGATCACGGTCCTGTTCTCGCTGATCGTGACCTTTGCCAATTTTGACATCGTGCAGATCATGACCGCGGGCGGGCCACGCAACATGACGCATGTTTTCGCGACCTACGCGTTCCTGCTCGGTATCCGCTCAGGTGATCTACCGCTAGGCGCTGCAACCTCGCTGTTCATGTTCCCGATCCTGGCGATTGCGGCGGTGTTCATTTTGCGCGGCGTGCGCAAGCGCGGAAGGGAGATCGGATGACAACAACGACGATGACCATTCCGGCGTCCCGCACCGCTCGCAGAAGCGCGAGCCTCAGGCGCGACCGCCGCTGGGCGCTGATAACCTCTTACGTGTTCTTGGTGATTTTCGCGATCTTCTTCCTGGTGCCGCCCTACTACATGGTGGTCACCGCACTCAAGAGCGACGCCGAAGTCGCCCACATGGCGACCAACCCCTGGATTATCGCCAACGGCGTCACGCTTGACCAGTTCAAGATCCTGCTCACGCAGACCGACTTTCTTACGTACTTCAAGAACACTGCAATCGTAACAACCTGCGTCGTCGCCATCACGATGGTGGTCAGCGTGCTCGCTGCTTTCTCGCTTGGCCGCATGCGGTTCTGGGGCTCGAGCATCCTGGCAACTGGGATTTTTCTCACCTACCTTGTCCCCGACACGCTGCTGTTCATCCCGCTGTTCCAGATCGTAAAGGCGGTCGGCCTGCTCAACTCCTATTGGGGCATGGTGCTGGTCTATCCGACGTTGACGGTACCGTTTTGCACCTGGATCATGATCGGCTACTTCCAGTCGATCCCGAAAGAGCTCGATGAGGCTGCGCTGATCGACGGCGCCGGCCACATGCAGATGCTGTTGAAGATCTTCATTCCGGTCGCCCTGCCCGGCATCATTGCCGCGACGATCTTCGCCTTCACTGTGTCGTGGGCGGCCTTCGTTTATCCAATGGCGTTTCTCTATTCGTCGGATCAGCAGGTGCTCACTGTCGGCACTGTGACGAGCCTCATCCGCGCCGACGTTTACAAGTGGGGCATGCTGATGGCCGGCGCGCTGGTCGCTGCCGCGCCGCCGCTCGTCATCTATGCCTTCCTCATGGACTATTACATCGCCGGGCTAACTGCCGGCGCCACCAAAGGCTAAAGCACCATGGCCGAAGTTGCCCTGCATCAGGTCGTCAAGAAGTTTGGTGATGTCGAAGCCGTGCGCTCGATCGACCTCGACATTCCGGACAACGAATTCGTCGTGCTCGTCGGTCCGTCAGGCTGCGGCAAGAGCACGACTTTGCGCATGATTGCCGGGCTGGAAGAGGTGACCTCAGGCAACATCTCCATCGGCGGCGAGGTGGTCAACGATCTGCCGCCGAAGGACCGCGACATCGCGATGGTGTTCCAAAACTATGCGCTTTATCCACATATGACGGCATTCGAGAACATGTCGTTTGGCCTGAAGCTGCGCAAGTTTTCGAAGGCAGAAATCCGTCAGCGCGTTGAGCACGCGGCCCGCATTCTCGATATCACCGAACTGCTGGACCGCCGGCCGAAAGCACTGTCGGGTGGACAACGCCAGCGTGTCGCGATGGGACGCGCCATTGTGCGCAATCCCAAGGTCTTTCTGTTCGACGAACCGCTGTCAAATCTCGACGCCAAGCTGCGCGTGCAGATGCGCACGGAGATCAAGCGCGTCCATCAGAAGGTGAAAACCACAACCGTCTACGTGACGCACGATCAGGTCGAGGCAATGACGTTGGCCGACCGGGTCGTGGTCATGAACAATGGCCGCATCGAGCAGATCGGCACGCCACACGAGCTTTATCACAACCCGCGCACGCGCTTTGTGGCAGGTTTTATCGGCTCACCGGCGATGAATTTCATTCCTTGCCAACTTGAACAGAACGGCTCCGGCTTGCGCGTGCGCATCTCGGACAGCATCGCCTTCCCCGTGCCCGCGGCAAGGGATGAACGTTACCGGCCGGTGGCGGGAAAGGAGCTGACCCTGGGGCTGCGCCCCGAGCACATCACGGAGCCGCGCCACAACGGGCGCGGGGACGGCTGCGACTTCACTGCGACGCTCGATGTCGTCGAGCCCATGGGCATGGAAACCATGGTGTACTTCACCGTCAATAGCACCGGGATTTGCGGCCGCGTCGAGCCAAAGAGCGCCGGCGATGCCGGGGCCGCCATGCGGCTGCACGCCAACATCGATCATATGCATCTGATCGATCCAACAACGGGCGCCGTGATTTAGAGCGGGATCTGTTGAGGTTGATTCGCTCTGATCGTCATGTCCGCGCCTGTCGCGGGCGTGACGATTTCATCTGAAGTCCGGCTCTAGAGTCGAGCTGATCGACTCCGTTCGTCCGCTTCATGCCTTCGCGGCGGCCGGCGCCCACAGCTTGGGTCCGGCGCGCTGATATTGCGGCGGCCGCGCCACTTCGGCACCGAGCGCCTTGGCTGCATGCCAGCCCCAGTGCGGATCATCGAGAAAGCAACGCGCCATCGAGACCATGTCGGCGTAGCCCTTGGCCACGATTTCCTCGGCCTGCTCAGGCTTCACGATCAGCCCGACTGTGCGTGTGGAAACTTTCGCCTCCTTTTTCACGCGCGCGGCAATCGGCACGTTGTAGCCCGGCTCGGTCGGATTGCGGATATCCGCCGCGACGCCGCCGGACGAGATGCAGATGAAGTCTATCCCCTCGCCCTTCAGGGCCAGGGCGATCGCCACGGCATCATCTGGTGTCAGCCCGCCCTCGCGCCAGTCGCTGCCCGTGATCCGCGCACCGAGCGGCATCGACTTCGGCACGACGGCGCGCACTGCGCGCGCGATCGACAGCGGAAAGCGCATGCGATTCTCAAACGAGCCGCCATATTGATCGGTACGCTTGTTCGAGAGCGGCGACATGAAGCCGTGCGCCAGGTAGCCATGCGCCATATGCAGCTCGATTTCATCGAAACCGATGCGCAGCGCGCGCTGGACGGCGGAGGTAAAGGCTCCGCGCACGCGCTCCATGTCGACTTCGGTCAACTCGCGCGGCGTGTGCCAACCGTCACCGAAGGGGATTGGCGAGGCTGCAATTGTCGGCCACGGATCGGCCTCGGGCTTTAAAGCGGCCGCGCCTTCCCAGGGACGCTGGGCTGAACCCTTGCGGCCGGAATGCGCGAGCTGGATGCCAAATCTCGCGCTGCCCATGCGCCGAGCCTGTGCGATCACCCGCGCCAGTGCGGCTTCATTGTTGTCCGAGTATAGACCGAGACAGCCATGCGTGATGCGGCCATGCCTTTCGACGTGTGTCGCCTCCACGATCACCAGAGAAGCGCCGGAATGCGCCAGCATGCCGAGGTGCATCAAGTGCCAGTCATTGGCGCAACCGTCGTCGGCTGAATATTGGCACATCGGCGAGACCACGATGCGGTTGTCGAGTTCGAGACCCGCCATGCGGAAAGGCGTGAACAAGGTACTGGCCATGGAATGATTGGCTCTGGCTGGACGCGCTGTGCTCAGCGCTGCTGGATGGACTTTAGATAGGCAACGATGGCACCGACATCATTGGCATCGAACTTGAATTCCGGCATATCCGGGTGACCGGACATGATGCCCTCTCCCAGCGATTCTTCCAAAGATTCGATTGGATAGCGCTGGCCCAGGATCCGGAATGGCGGCGCCAACTTGTTTGAGCTTTCGCCGGTACGGCCGACCGCATGACACGACGCGCAATTTTTCACAAGCAATTCTTCGCCGCGTTTAAGGCCCTGGGCAAATGCGGTTTGCCCAAGCGCTGCGGTAGCTATGATCATCGTTGCGCTTATGCGGCCAAGACAGCACGGCACGGTTTTCATCCACCGCACTCAGAGGCGGATACGAAGCTTGTTGGCGAGTTCTCCGACGATGCCGCGGCGGAACAGCAGTACGCAGGCAACGAAAATTGCGCCCTGAATAACGAGCACCCATTCGCCGATCGGTGCAAGCTTGAATTGCATCACGAGGATAACGAAAGCGCCGACCACGGGCCCGAAGATGGTGCTGAGGCCACCGACGAGCGTCATCAGAACGACTTCGCCCGACATCGGCCAGTTGACGTCCGTGAGCGAAGCAAGCTGCAGGACGATCGCCTTTGTGGCACCGCCGACACCGGCAAGTGTAGCCGAGAGCACGAAGGCGGCGAGCTTGTACCGATCGGTTTTGTAGCCGAGCGAAATTGCGCGGGCCTCGTTCTCCCGGATGGCCTTGAGCACTTCGCCGAACGGGGAATGAATGATGCGGTATATGAACATGAAGCCGGCGAGAAAGATGATCAGGACGACGGCATACATCGTCATCTCGTTTCTGAGATCGATGAGGCCGAACAGGTGGCCGCGCGGCACGCCCTGAATGCCGTCTTCTCCGCCGGTGAATTTCGCCTGCAAAGCAAAGAAAAACATCATTTGCGCAAGCGCCAGCGTGATCATCGCGAAATAGATGCCCTGGCGACGAATGGCGAGCGAGCCGGCGATAAGTCCGCAGATCGCGGCGGTTGCCGTGCCGGTCAGGATCGCAAGCTCGGGCGTGAAGCCCCAGACCTTCGCCGCGTGCGCCGACAAATAGCTCGCCCAGCCGAAATAGAGGGCATGGCCGAAAGACAGCAAGCCGACATACCCGATCAGCAGATTGAAGGCACAGGCGAACAGCGCAAAGCACATCGCCTGCATCAGGAACAGCGGATAGGTGAAGAATGGCGCGATCGCCAGGGCCGCCACCATGACCACAAAGGCGATGGTCTCGCTCTGCACGCGCCACGCGGACGACTTTTTGGTCAATGGATCGACGACGCGTTCCATCATCCTCTCCGCCCAAACAAACCGGCCGGCCGAACCAGCAGGACGATCGCCATGATGACGAAAATAACCGTGTTGGAGGCTTCCGGGAAAAAGACCTTGGTCAGGCCCTCGACCACACCGAGCCCGAAGCCGGTGACGATCGCGCCGAGGATCGAGCCCATGCCGCCAATGACGACTACGGCAAAGACTACGATAATCAGTTCCGAGCCCATCTGCGGCGACACATTGTAGATTGGCGCGGCCATCACGCCGGCAAACGCGGCAAGCGCGACGCCGAACCCGTAAGTCAGCGTGATCATGCGGGGCACGTTGATGCCGAAGGCGCGCACCAGCGTCGGATTCTCGGTCGCGGCGCGCAGATAGGCGCCAAGCCGCGTACGCTCGATGACGAACCAGGTCCCGATGCACACGGTCAGCGACGCGGCGATCACCCAGGCCCGGTAATTGGGCAGGAACATGAAGCCGAGGTTGCGGCCGCCCTGCAGCGACTCAGGCACGGTGTAAGGAAGGCCTGCCGAGCCGAAATAATTGCGCGCAACCCCTTCAAGGATCAGCGCCAATCCGAAGGTGAGCAGCAATCCATAAAGATGGTCCAGCTTGTAAAGCCATTGTAGAAACGCCCGCTCGATGATGATTCCCGTTATCCCGACAAGGATCGGCGCGATGATCAGCGCCGGCCAATAGCCGAGCCCGGCGTATTGCAGAATGAGATAGGCTGCAAAGGCACCCATCATGTATTGGGCGCCATGACTGAAATTGATGATGTTGAGCATGCCAAAAATGACAGCCAGCCCCAGGCTGAGCAGTGCATAAAACGAGCCGTTGATCAGGCCGATCAATAGCTGCCCGAACAGCGCCTGGGATGGGATGCCGAAGATTTCGAACATGCAAACCTTCTGTGGCAGAAAAGGGCGGGACGAAACCCGCCCCCTGTTCTCGTTCGATCAACTGTTGACCAGCGGGCAACCGCTATCTTTCGGATCGCGGAAAGCGTCTTTCGCCGGAATGGTGGCCTTCAGGTTGTAGAAGTCGCCGGGATGTTTCGATTCGGCCGGCTTCTTGACCTCGAAAAGAAAGGCGTCATGTCGCTTGCGGCCGGCCGCATCGATGGTGCCTTTGCCGAAGAGTGGATCGTCAGTCGGCGTCGCCTTCATCTTGGCGACGACCGCCTTGCCGTCAGGATCACCGCCCATTTCCAGGCGTGCCTTCAGGTAGTGCAGGATGCCGGCATAGACACCTGCATGAATCATGGTCGGGAACTTGCTGGCTGCAGCGCCCGCCTCATGCCACCGCTTGGTCCAGGCGCGATTGGTATCGTTCGCATCCCAGTACCAGGTCTCGGTCAGGGTCAGGCCCTGGGCGGTGTTGAGACCGAGCGCATTCACGTCGCTCGCGAACACCAACAGGCCAGCCATTTTCTGGCCGCCCTTGACGATGCCGAATTCGGCCGCCTGCTTGATTGAGTTGATTGTATCGCCGCCGGCATTGGCGAGACCGACCACCTTGGCCTTCGACGACTGGGCCTGCAGCAGGAATGACGAGAAGTCATTCGTGTTCAGCGGATGACGCACCTTGCCGAGGACCTTGCCGCCCGCCTTCTCGACAGCGGCCGCGGTGTCGCGCTCGAGAGCGTGACCAAAGGCATAGTCGGCGGTGAGGAAGAACCAGGTATCGCCTCCTGTCTTCACCATGGCGTTACCAGTGCCGTTCGCCAGCATCCAAGTGTCGTAGGTCCAGTGCACCGTGTTGGCATTGCACTTGGGCCCGGTCAGGTCGGACGCGGCGGCGCCCGACACAATAAATACTTTGTTTTTGTTGTTGGCTATCTGGCTTACCGCCAGCGCGACGCCGGAATTCGGCACGTCGATGATCATGTCGACCTTGTCGACGTCGAACCATTGGTTGGCGATCTGGCTGCCGATGTCCGGCTTGTTCTGGTGATCGCCGCTGATCAGGTCAACCTTCACGTTGGGATGATCCTTGGTGAAGTCGGCGATCGCCAGCTTGGCGGCCGCGACCGAGCCCGGGCCACCGATGTCGGCATACAGGCTCGACATGTCACTAAGCACACCGATCTTCACATTGATCTGCTGGGCATTGGCCGCCCCGCAGGCCAGAACGGCAGCAAGTACCGCCAGTCCCAGGGTTTTACGCATTAGTGTTCCTCCTTGTTAACTTGATCGCCTGAGATCGATGAAATTTTAGCCGCTCACCAGCGGACAATTGCCCTCATTGAGCGGCCGAAAGGCCTCGTCCGCGGGAATGGTCGCGCGCAGCTTATAGAAGTCGCCCGGATATTTTGACTCTTCCGGCTTCTTCACTTCGAACAGATAGGCCGGATGGAGCTTGCGGCCGTCGGCACGGATAGTGCCTTTGCCAAACAACGGATCGTCGGTCGGCATTTCCTTCATCTTGGCGACAATCGCCTTGCCATCGGCTGCACTGTTCAGTGCGGCAACGGCCTTGAGATAATGCAGCGTGCCCGCATAGACGCCAGCCTGGTTCATGGCCGGATACTTGTTCGTCGCACCTCGTTCCTGGTGCCAGCGCTTGGTCCAGGCGCGTGTGGCATCGTTGAGATCCCAGTAGAAGGTTTCGGTGAGCACAAGGCCCTGCGCGATCTGCAGGCCGAGCGCGTTGACGTCCGTCGCGAATACAAGAAGGCCGGCGAGCTTCTGACCGCCCTTCACGATGCCGAACTCGGACGCCTGTTTGATCGAGTTGATGGTGTCGCCGCCAGCATTGGCAAGGCCGATGATCTTGGCCTTGGAAGCCTGCGCCTGCAGCAGGAAGGACGAAAAGTCGTTGGTATTGATCGGATGCCGGACCTTTCCCAGTACCTTGCCGCCGTTCTTCTCGACCACCGCCATGGTATCGCGCTCGAGCGCATGACCGAAAGCGTAGTCAGAGGTCAGGAAGAACCAGCTGTCGCCGCCGGTCTTGACCACCGCCTTGCCGGTGCCGTTCGCCAGCATCCACGTATCATACGTCCAGTGCACCGTGTTGGGACTGCATTTCGGTCCCGTAAGGTCTGACGTCGCCGGTCCGGACGCGACGAACACCTTGTTCTTGTCGCGCGTGACCTGGCTGATGGCGAGCGCTACGCCGGAATTCGGAACGTCCGCGATCATGTCGACCTTGTCGACGTCGTACCACTGATTGGCGATCTGAGTGCCAATATCCGCTTTGTTCTGGTGGTCTCCGCTAATAACTTCAACCTTTACATTAGGATGATCTTTCATGAAGTCGGCCGCCGCCAATTTGGCGGCGATAACGGAGCCGATACCCGTCGCGTCCGCGTAAAGGCTGGACATATCGGTCAGCACGCCAATCTTCACGTTCAACTGCTGCGCATTTGCAGCACTGCAAGCCAACATGACGGCAAGGGCCGTCAACCCGATCATTCGTTTCATTGACGCAAACTCCTTGCTTTCTGCCAAAACGGCTTGTCTCAAACACCAAGATATTCGTGCAGCTTTTCGACGTTGGCATCCAATTCGGCATTGGCGAACTGGTCGATGATACGCCCATGTTCCATGACGTAATAGCGGTCGGCGACGGTCGAGGCGAAACGGAAATTCTGCTCGACCAGCAGGATGGTAAATCCCTGCTCCTTGAGCGCACGGATGGTCCTGCCGATTTGCTGAATGATGACCGGCGCGAGCCCTTCTGTCGGCTCATCGAGCAATAACAGCCGTGCACCAGTGCGCAGGATACGGCCGATCGCCAGCATTTGCTGCTCGCCGCCAGAAAGCTTGGTACCCTGGCTTGAGCCAAGCCGCTCCTTGAGGTTGGGAAAGAGATCGAAAATACGATCGAGCGACAGGCCGCCCGGCTTGACGACCGGCGGCAGCAGCAGGTTTTCCTCAACGGTAAGGCTGGAAAACACACCCCGTTCTTCAGGACAGAGGGCCACACCTGCGCGCGCAATCTGGTTGGAACTGCGCGCGATCAGTTCTTCGCCCTGAAATCGCACCGAGCCGGTGCGATGGGCGACGATGCCCATTATCGACTTGAGCGTCGTGGTCTTGCCTGCTCCATTGCGCCCGAGCAGGGTGACCACCTCGCCCTCGCGCACCTCGAATGTCACGCCGTGGAGAATGTGCGACTCGCCATACCAGGCTTGCAGATCCTTCACCGCAAGGAGCGGTGCGCGCGTGTCAAGCATGCCCCACTCCCATGTAGGCCTCGCGCACTTCCGGATTGGTCGACACCGTGTCGTAGTCCCCTTCCGCCAGGATACGACCGCGCGTGAGCACGGTGATGTGGTCGGAGAGATCAGCGACAACCGAAAGATTGTGCTCAACCATCAGCACTGTCCGATCGGCGGACACCCGCTTGATGAGTTGCGCAACGCGGTCAATATCCTCATGGCCCATGCCTGCCGTCGGCTCGTCAAGCAACAGCATCTCCGGATCGAGAGCGAGCGTGGTGGCAATTTCCAGCGCGCGCTTGCGGCCATAGGGAAGCTCGACCGCGGTCCAGTCAGCGACCGATGAGAGGCCGACATCGGCGATCAGCTCCATCGCCCTTTCGTTCAGGTCATTGAGCACCGACGTCGAGCGCCAGAAGTCGAATGACCCCCCTCGCCTGCGCTGCAAGGCGATGCGAACGTTTTCCAGCACGGTCATGTGCGGGAAAACTGCCGATATCTGGAATGAACGCACCAGACCGAGCCGCGCGACATCCGCCGGCTGCATCGCGGTGATGTCCTGTTCCTTGAACAAGATTCGACCGCGCGTCGGGCTCAGGAATTTGGTGAGCAGGTTGAAACACGTGGTTTTGCCAGCGCCGTTTGGCCCGATCAAGGCATGGATCGTCCCACGCTTGACGCGCAGGCTTACGCCGTTGACGGCGGTAAAGCCGGCAAATTCCTTGGTGAGATCCTCGGTCGTGAGGATCAAATCTCCACTCATGCGCGGCGGGCCCTCTACGCGCAGTTTTGGCAGGTTTTAGCGACGCACGGCAAGACCTACTATAGGGTCGGTCAATTCACTAAGCCGCTGATTTTACTCAGTCCACCCGGAGTGTCCCGCGTCAGCCGCCCTTGAATTTCTTGGCTAAAGCGTCTGCATTGCGCGCGAGCAGGCCTACATCGGCACCGACTGCGACAAAAAGGTAGCCCCAGTCGATGTAGCGGCGCGCCTCTTCCTCGTTGCCGGTCAAAATACCGGCCGGCTTGCCGATCGCCCTGAGGCGCTTGACTGCGTCATGCATGGCTTTTTGTGCGTCGGCGTGCTGTGGATTGCCCAGATGTCCGAGCGAAGCCGCAAGGTCGGATGGGCCAATGAACACGCCATCAATTCCATCGACCTTGGCGATCGCTTCCAGCTGATCGAGCGCGGTGCGCGTTTCGACCTGCACCAGCACGCAGATTTCATCGTTCGCCTTGGTTAGATAGCCCGGGACCCGTCCATAGCGGCTGGCGCGCGCCGCTACTGCCACGCCGCGGACGCCTTGTGGCGGATAACGTGTCGAGGCGACCGCCCGCTTGGCTTCCTCGACGTTCTGCACATAGGGAAACAGGAGCGTTTGCGCGCCGAGGTCGAGCACGCGCTTTGCGAGCACCGCATCGTTCCAAGCCGGCCGAATGATCGGTGTTGCAGTGCCGCGTTGCACCGCCTGCAGCTGCGTCACCAGGTCGGGAATCTCGTTCGGCGAGTGCTCGGTGTCGAGCAGAATCCAGTCGAAGCCACTGTCAGAAATGATTTCGGCTGCAATGTTGCTACAGAGGCTTGACCACAGACCGATCTGCAACTTGCCTTGGCTGAGCGAACGCTTGAAGGCATTGGTTTGAAATTCGACCATGACACTGCTCATATGAATTGAATCGCAATACCGCCGAGCGATCCGAAATCGGCATGCAGCGTGTCGCCCTTCTGCGCGAACACGACGCGGGTGAAAGATCCGGCAAGCACGATGTGGCCGGGCTCGAGCGCGTGGCCGTGCGGGCCGATCTTGTTCGCGAGCCAGGCGACACCCAGCGCCGGATGGCCAAGCACGCCGGCAGCCAATCCCGTCTCCTCGATCTCGGAGTTGCGGTACATGATGCC
>Ga0066388_100000107_pt1 | contig 28106 bp, 20 predicted proteins | sample PanSoiMetaGPlot6_FD_64539 | JGI IMG/M metagenome (GOLD analysis project Ga0066388, IMG submission 64539) | Tropical forest soil microbial communities from Panama analyzed to predict greenhouse gas emissions - Panama Soil - Plot 6 (Hybrid Assembly) | ecosystem: Environmental > Terrestrial >...
TCAACTTGCATATAATTAGTAGCTTCCACTTGTCCGAGACCATGGCGATTGTTGACATGATCGGGCAGTGCAGTTTGGTATCCATAATCGTCCTCGGTATCCAACTCGATACTACACCACTTATTGGTGCCTTCTTGCGTTTGGATACTACCCCATTCTAAGATCAAAGCATGAAGTTTGCCAAGTCGTTAAATCGACACATTCAAGGAGATTGAATAATGACCGTACAAACATTGACCAAAGATGCCACCCGCGCAGTCGAGTTTTTCGAGCGGAAGCTGGCTTATGAGTCGGGTCCGATCGAGCTCAACTATGCGATCAATTCGAAAGAGCCTGTGCAGATCATCGATCTGCGCACCCCCGAGCTGTTCCAGAAGGGACACATTCCCGGCGCGATCAATGTCGCCATTGATCAACTGGAAGGCTACCTGCCCAAGCTGAGCAAGGACAAGCCGACCGTGGTCTACTGCTACAACATTACCTGCCACCTGTCGACGAAGGCTGCTCTGATCCTCGCCAAGAACAACTATCCGGTCAAGGAACTGTTCGGCGGCTGGGAGGAGTGGGTCGAGCGCGAACTGCCGGTGGAAGGCAAAGCTGAAATCTCGAACTGCTCGAGCCATGAGCACAAATCCTCCTGCGGCGGCTAGGACTTAGCCCGCGATCGAAGGTCTCGGGAGGGGATTAACCCCGCCCTGATGTGAGAAATCGAAATCCCCCCACCAGGAGCCAGGCACATTGCGCCTGGCTCTCTGGCTCATTTGCAGCTCTTAGCAGCGCCTCTATGCGCCTTTCCAGTCCAAAGATCGCTGCTGCGATCAGTGGGCGACAGGTGGCGGACCGCCTACAATAACGGGATAGGCCTCAAATATCGCCCTAAAAGGCGGCTTGTGTCCGTTACCATATTGGTGGTTCTGGTAGGGTCCCGCGCATGAATATTAACAGGCTGGGCCTTTAGGTTCGGGGAAGTTCGACATGGCTACAGAAGAAGAGCGGAAACCTGAATTTGTTGAGACGCCGCAGGAAGCAGAATCCGAAGCCGATTCTACGGCGGAAGCGATGTCTTGCGCCAGCCAGGAAAAGTCCGAAACGCAGCGACAGTGTGAAGCAAAGCAGAAGAAAATGCGATTGTCTGGTGGAACTCCAAGCTCCGCCGATTTGACACCGATGGACCTCGAGGCTGTGGACCCCAGGGCCGTGGACCCCAGGGCCGTGGACCTCAAGGCCAATCTCTTCGAAATAGCTCCCGCAGCTGTCTACCGCAAGACCGGCGAGGTACCGATGTTTGGGGAGAAGCCCGCTAGGGGCGGCGACGAGCCGGCGTCTGCGGAGAAACCTGCCAGGCACGGTGATACGGTCTCAGCGGCTAAGCCCGAAAAGCCGGGCAGTGACGCTGCGCCCAAAGCAACCGTAACCCTCGAACCCGTGGGCGAGTACTCGGGCGAAGACATCAAACGGGACGTGGCGCCGGCGACGACTACGAACAACCAGGGCAAGAATCTCAACGATATCGCCAGGCAACACCTGGGCGGCAACACGAGCGAATACGAAATTCAGAAGCATGTCAGGGAGATTGCCCGGATTAACCAGATTGATGATCCCACCAAGCCTTTAGAAGAGGCGCCGCTCAAGCTGCCCGGACATACGAAGGACGGCGGCTTTGTCACCGAGGATCGCACCGGCAATAAGCGCACCGTTTGGGATGATGGCACGGTGCGGATAGAGAACAAGGATGGCACGGGCTCGCTGCGCAAATGGGAAGGTGAAGGCGTCGGCTATGCTGAGCACCATTCGGGTTCGAAGCCTGAGGCCAATTATGAGCTTCGCAGGAATGCCGATGGCAAGTATGAGGTTGCAGAAGCCGGCACTGAGAACTTTCGCGAGCCGACCAGGGACGATGCCGACATTCGCGTAGAGCGCGCCAAGCTGAAAGATCTGGCAGATTCAAGAATTAGTGAAGCCAAAGATCGCCTCGCTTTCGACGAAGATATGGCGCAGTTCGAGCAGCGTTCGAAGCAGCTTGAAGAGATGTATGTAAAAGAGGGCATGTCCCAGGAAGATGCGGCGAAGAAAGCGGAAAAAGAGATAGCCAAGACTTATCAGGAAGTCTCGCGTATCTTCGAGCACGAGGGCGACAAGCCGGTCGTGGAATCCCAGCGCGAATTTCTGGCGATGCAAATCATGCATCACAGCGCGGACCCGACAAGCGTTAGTCAAGGGCAGCACCCCACGGGTGCCCTCGCCGCGCTTGAATCACGACTGTATAAGCGAAGTCCCTCCGACATCGCAAATATGATGGCTGAGGTGGCAACTAAAGGGGAATACACGACAAAAGCCAAGCCGCCTCTCACTGTCAAAATTCCCGCAGAGAGCATGTGTCCTCAAGGAGACGAGGCGACCGAGCATCCTCCGGCCGGGCACGCTCGCAGCTATGCCAGCCAGGTTGCGCAGGTAACGCTTGCCAACATTGCCCTGGAAAGGGACAACGTGGCAAACGGCACACCCGGAAAGTGGCTCTATGTTCAGATGGAGGAATCGCCCGCCGGTAAGCAACCGGCTAACCATGGCGGCCGTGTTGCGGACTTCAGCGATCCAAATCATCCCAAGTACCGGATGGACGGCGAGGATATCGATACCGCCCCTGGTGTGCCCGACCGGCAACTACTCGCTGTATCCAACGATGTGACCGGGGCATCGGAAGGTCCGATTCTTATTGAAAACAGCAATGCTACTGCCCCCGGAAAGGACTTTGTCGCGGCGGCGTCCAAAAAGGACCTCGCAAGCACGCTTGAAGACGCGAAGAACTATGGAAAGCTTCCGTTGCTCATGCATGTGCACACTGCCAAGGAGCCCTTCTGGACTGACTCAAATGCGGGAGCTGCTGGTGGTTCAGGCGGACACCATTTGATCTCCATCACTGACTATGATCCGGATACCGGCAAGGTTTTGGTCGGCAATCACTGGGGCGAGAGCGCCGATCGTTTTGGCAAGAACGGAATCCCAGTCGGTGAGCTCTTTCATTGCACGACGTCCCCACGACAGGATCTCGAAGTGGAAGTCGAGGCAAATCGCCAGAGCGGAAACATCAACACCGGAAAAGAGCTCGAGCTGCTGGAGATGCAGAAAAAGGCCGGGGACATCGGGGATATGTACGAAGACAAGCTTGTTCAGATCGTCGTTGCTTGGCAAGAAAAGCAAGACAACGGATCGGTCTCGGCGGAGGCAGAAAAGGAGCAGGAGCAGACGGTCGCCAAATTACGGGAGATCATCGATGCCATGCCGCCGGCCGAAAAGCAGAGCGTGTTGAAGCGGCTGGACACAGAATTGGCGGCGGCCGAGAAGAAGGCAAGGCCGTCGAAGTAATGCGCTGGATTCGGACAGAGGTGAGGACTGGATATGAGAACCCTGCAAGACCGGCTGCGAGAACTCAATGACCAATATGCTGCCTCTCTCGCGCTTGAGGCGGTGAAGGCAGCTCAGGCAGAGGCGCCGGTTGCAACTCAAGTTACTATCCGCAACCACGGGCAAATCAGGAGCATGGTTTTGCCGGTAGGCTGGATTGAGGAGGGGCGAGAGGAGGGTGACATCGGTGCCCGCTCGTACTGGTCGTTTCACCCTGAAAAGGGCTCGGACGTGCGGATATGCTTTTACTACCGGGGCAGGCATGTTAGCCCCGAGGCCGGACAACGATTCCACGAGATCCTGCAGCTGCGACCGCACTGGTTGACGTCCAGCCAGATTGCGTCGATAGCGGAGATCATCAGAGACAAAAAGAGCGAGGATGCTTTTCAAGCGCTGCTCTTCCAGACGAATGATTTTAATGGAAAGAATGTGCTGCTTGTCGAAGGCCGATATAAGACAATTGATGAAGACACTATCGCTATGTACATAGATGCTGATGGTATGGGTCGGGCAATTCAGGAGGTCTTCTTCCAGGCGCCGAAAGGCGAGTACCTCCGCTATCTCAGAGAAGCTAAAGCAGCCCTCGGCTCGATCGTCTGGAAGTAGATTCCTGCTGGTTCTAAATTTTGTCGTGTGTGCAATTGTCTTTGCGGACGCGAGAGTTGCTGCTGCTGAGGGGACCAAGGAGTTTCTTTTCCTTTCAGCCAACCTCTACGGCTATATTGACAAGACCGGAAAGCAAGTAATCGAGCCGAAGTTCAGGCGGGCAGAGGAATTCTCGGAAGGAGTGGCCGCTGTTGCTGTTGGCATCGACAACAAGTGGTGTTACATCGACCACGAAGGCAAGCTGCTTGGAACACCACAATTCCAGTACCTGCCTCCGCTGACTGACGGCCTGGCCCCAGTGCAAATCGAGAATCGCTTTTACTACGTCGACCGCGCAGGCAACCAGGTCATCTCAGCCCCGCATGAGCAATTCACCTGGACCGCAGTCGACGCCAGCAGATTTTCTGAAGGTCTGGCCGGCGTCTTCGTGTCTCACAGCTGTGAACAAGCGTCAACCGATGCGGCACCGGCTGCACCGGCAGCCGACGGCTGGGGCTACATCGACAAGCAAGGAAAACTCGTAGTCGACGCCAAATTTTTGGCGGTCCGTCCCTTCTCTGAAGGTCTTGCCGGCGTCCGCATCGACACCAAATGGGGCTTCATCGATCGGACCGGCCAGGTCGTTGTCCCACCGCAATTCGATTGGGTGATGCCGTTTTCCGAAGGGTTTGCGGCTGTGCAAAAGGGTCCTCACTGGGGATTCATTGATAAGAGCGGCAAAGTGCTGGGCAATTTCGAATATGCAGCGCTCGGCAACTTTTCTGAAGGATTGGCTGCGGTTCGTGTCGGCGATAAGTGGGGCTACAGCGACACAGCCGGAAACCTTGTTATTTCGCCGCAGTACTTCATGGCCCAAAAGTTTTCCGGAGGTCTAGCACCGGTTGCCGTCGTGAAAAAATGGGGATTCATAAATAAGAAGGGTGAACTGGTTGTCTCGCCGGAGTACAGGGATGCGAGACCATTTTCCGATGGTCTGGCGAGAGTGCAGGTTGAATCGGGAGCGGGATCCGCGGCATACGGATATATAGACCCGAAAGGAACCCTGGTCATTCAGCCTGGGTTCGAATCGGCCGGCGACTTCTTTGAGGAGCTTGCCTACGTGTCCCCGGTGCAGACGGTTGTGGCGCGCATTCCGGCGCTTGCCACTCTGCTGCCGCCAGGCAAAGAGCAACTCGTGGATCTTGCAAAACTAACTCCCAACGAAAAGCGCCCGCCCGTCGAAAAAGCACTTGCTACTGAAGGTGACACCGTATCGATTAATTTGCCTGTGGCTGCAGGCGGTGCAACGCCGCAACAGTGGTTGATTCGCGAGCACACACCCAAGTTTTTTGAGTATGGGCATGTGCGAACGACCACAGCGTGTCTGGAGCAGATCGATCGTTTGACCTACCGTGCGGTCAGACCGGGCAAGGAGACGATCGATGTGGTGGCAAAGAGAACCAGTGACCGCGAGGCACCGGCTATCCTGCTCGAGCTGGATGTACAGCCGGCAGCAGGCAGCGCGGCGTCCGCCCGAACTGCAAAGCTCAAGGAGCTGCAAGCTGAATTCGACAAGATTTCTCGCTCAGAGATCGACAACCCGCAGTACGACAGTTACATGCATGACTTGCAGGCAATTGCCAACGAGAAGATGATCGCTCTCGAGGTCCGCCAACTTGCAGATGAGACATTGACCGTTCTTCAGAAAAAGCGGCAACCGGCCAAGAGGAAGCTGCCTCCCCCACGCATCCGCGTCCGCTGAACATGTACAAACGCCCGGGCTGCTCAACTGCTCGCCGTGGCGGCGAGGAAGCGCTCCAGAAGTTTGCGGTCGTGGGCACGGGCGATTTCTTCGCCTCGGGTTGGTGCATCTCCTGCGGCGTTCAGCGTTCTCAGTGCCTTTTGCAGGGCCTGCCTTAGCGTCGACAGCTGCATGTTGAGGACAAACTTGCGTTGAGCTTGAGCTTTCTCACCTATGCGGGATAGGGCTCGTACCGCCCAAATTCTAACTCCGCTGTCGCTGTCGTCCAGCGCATTGGACAATGCCGGTACGGCTTGCCAGAGAGCTTGGAAGTATGCCGGCACGTCCGCGGCGTCTCCCATTCGCTGCAAACCATTGACTGCGTACCAGCGTACGGTAGGGTCGACATCAGAAAGTGCTGCCACCAGTGATGGTGCTGCCTCCGGTATCGCCCCGAGAGCTTCCATCGCTCGGCTACGAACTCTCGTGCTCGTGTCCGTTTTCATCATCTCTACAAGCTTTGGCACGGCGACCTGAGCTCCCTCGAGATTCTCGAATACCTCGGCGATACCCGCTCTCACGTATTCGTTCGGATCGTCCAGCCTGACTGCTAGCCCCGGGATGATGGAAGATCCGCTCATTACGAGGCATGTTACTACTTCCGAGCGCACTTCCGAATTGTCGTTTCCCAGCATATCGGTGAGTTTCGGAATCAGATCGGCTTTTGGCTTGCCCAACTGCGGCATAAAAAAGGCGATGCGCTCCTGGAATACCGGGTCGTCACTCTCTTCGATTAGTTGCACCAGAATCGGCATGGCTTCACCACCCTCGGCTCTAAAGAGCGACAGGGCATGAGCTAGTGCAAGCTGATGCGCTGGCTCGTCTGAAGCCTTGAGCTGAGCGAGCAGTTCCGGTACATTGTCCGGAATCTTGTCATCGAGCAGTCCGAGAACACGGGCGGCACCCAAGCGCGTCAGAGGACGGGGACTCGTAAGCAGAGCGTCTCTCATCAGGGTCGTACATTCTGCCTGGTTGGACTCCTTCAAGGCTCTGAGCTCCTGAACAGCCTTTGCCCTCACCACGTTCTCAGGACTGCTGAGGTTGGGAAGAGCCTTCATCACTGCGTCCCTGGCACTGGGTGAGTCAGACGGGAGCGACTGAGGCGGTGCTTGCGCAGGTGCGGGCGCATCCGCGGCCGGCGAGGCTTGGACAGGAAATAGCCAGCACAGCGAGAGCATGAAAAGCCCGATAACAGCAAAAAGGCGCCCCGTCAACATGACCTTCCCAATAGTGTGCTCTATAACATTCCTGAGTTTCGGGCACGCATGAGAAAGCCCGACTTCTTCGGCAACTCCTCGTGCCGGTCTGAGTCCAACAGCTCTCCGGACGTGGACACCGCTCCCTCAGTGGGTGGCGCGACGCCTCTGCCCGTATCATTTGCAGGCAATTCGCTCTTCGTCGTCGTGCTTACCGAGCCGTGAACAGTCAAATCTACGTCGACGCGCCTCAAACTCGTGGGCGACTCCGGCGCACCGGTGCGCGACACTTGCTCATCGTATTGCTGGACAATGTGGAAGGTCTTAATGTACTTGCGGAAAATCGGCCACCACTCCTTGAGTCCCTTTTCGTCCATCTCCGCGTAGGCTTGCTCGGGCGACCACTTTTGCTGTGCGACTCGATAGATGCCGGCATAGCAAGCCGTCCTGTCCGTGGCCAGAGTGCAGCATACATAGACGGGCTGGTAATCGGGATTTCTGACGATGCTCAAGAATTTCTCCACCTCTGTTTCTGCTGGAATCTTAAAGACACCGGTCCTGATGTGGAAGTAATTTAGTCCCAGCTCGCGAGCCCAGCGAGCATGCTTTGGCATGGAGTTGGTCCGCAGGTTGATGATTGTCTTTACGCCCATGGACTTCAACTCTTGCATGCGCTCCTTGCCGGGAATCGAGCCGCGGTAGACCTCTGGCGAGATTTGCTCGAACTTGCATCCCGACAACAGCAGCGGAGTAGTGACCAGGACTAACAGGATCAGTAAATTGCCAACCCGCGGGCGGATTTCGTACGCGTAGTCGAGGATTATGCGTATTGCAGGCAGGCTACTGCTAAAAAACATCATCGCTGATGACGAAATTGCGCGCGCCCCTGTTCCTGACAACATCGACGTATATACCTTCCGGCGTAGCTGCCGTATCGGCCCGCAGCTTAAAACGTTGCGAGTTGTCAATAGCACGGCTGCCTCGGGTGAGCGGGTCACTCCTTAAGATCTGCCCAGTGCGGGCGGAAATCATCGGGTGATTACTGAATACCCAGAAGTTCCACGTCGAAAACCAGGGTTGCGCCCGGCGGAATAACTCCGCCCGCTCCCCGGTCGCCGTATCCCAAATCGGGAGGGACAAACAGGCGCCGTTTGCCACCGACTCTCATTGTGGCAACTCCCTCGTCCCATCCCCTGATAACCTCTCGCGCGCCGAGCACGAATTGAAACGGCTGTCCTTTATCCACAGAGCTGTCGAATTTCGTCCCGTTAGTTAGCCAGCCCGTGTAGTGGACGGTGACCGTCTGTCCGCCCTGCGGCTGGGGGCCGTTGCCGACGACCATGTCTTCGTACTGAAGACCGGTTTCGGTAGTGACCCGCTTGCTCGCCTGTGGCTGCTGCTCTTGTTGCTGTTGTTGTTCCGCCTTTTGCTCGGCGTCCGCTTCCGCGAACAATGCTCCCCGGGGCAGTTTTGCCGGGCGCTCGGCAGCCGTTGTGGTTGCCGTTTCACCGGCGGACGTCTGACTGGCGGATGTCTGGCTGGCGGATGTCTGACTGGCCGATGTCTGACTGGCCGATGTGGTGTCCTGACCGGCGGTGGATGATGTGTCTTGCTCTGCCCCCCGCGATTTCAGCATCGACGGACCAGTAGATTGGTCCTGGCCGGACGGGCTGCCGCCGCATGACTGCAGGGTCAAAGCAACAAGCACTGTGCAGGTAGCGAGCAGCGACTGATATATAGTCGATATGGAAAAGTGTGATTTCATGCGCTACGGACGTGGCTCGAGTGAGGATGGCTGACACAACTTCATATTACACCCGTAATCGGAAACCAGAATGGCCGTGGCAATCGCCAGATAAATTTTTCCTCCCGACAAGCGGGCGCTCCCACGAATGGCGCGGTGCCATGGATAATTTGGGGATGCTTGCCTCTCCCCACCCCAGCCCCGAGCTCAAGAAAGCCATTGCTCGTCACTGGGGCATTCATAGCTTTCGTCCGCTGCAGGAGCCAGCGATTCAAGCGGTGCTAGAGGGGCGCGACTCACTGGTGGTGCTACCTACCGGCGGCGGTAAATCGCTTTGCTATCAAGCACCAGCGGTGGTGCAGAGCCGCATGACAGTAGTCATATCTCCGCTGATTTCCTTGATGAAAGATCAGGTTGACGGGTTGAGGTCGTCCGGCATAAACGCGGTACAGCTCGATAGCTCGCAGTCTCCGGAGCAGCGAGCGGCCTACGAAAGAGAAGTACTTCGGGGGACCGTCCGGCTGTTGTTCGTCTCGCCCGAGCGCCTGGTGCAGACCGATTTGTCCTTGTTGTTGCAACAAGTCGGAGTCAGAACTTTTGCCATCGACGAGGCGCATTGCATCAGTCATTGGGGACACGACTTTCGACCGGAATATCGCCAGCTCATGCGCTTGAGGGATATGTTTCCGTCGGCCTCCATTCACGCGTACACGGCGACTGCCACCGAGCGAGTGCGTCGTGACATTGTCGAGCAGCTCAAGTTGCACCACCCGGAGGTGCTGGTCGGCAACTTCGACCGACCGAACTTGACTTACCGAGTGGTTCCTCGCCGCGGCGAACTGATCAAACAGGTCATGGATGTTCTCGGCCGCCACAAAGGAGAAGGGGGCATCATATATTGTGTCCGGCGCTCAGACGTCGACGAGACAACAGAGGCGCTCGTGCGATTGGGCATCAGCGCCAAGCCTTATCACGCCGGACTCACGTCCGAGCAACGCTCGCAGACTCAGGACGCTTTTACCGCTGAACAGTGTGACGTGGTTGTAGCTACAGTCGCGTTCGGCATGGGCATTGATCGATCGAACGTGCGCTTTGTGCTGCACACCGCCATGCCTAAGTCGCTCGAGCACTATCAGCAGGAGACCGGGCGCGCTGGACGAGACGGTCTGGAGGCGGAGTGCGTGCTCCTGCATTCTGGAGCGGATTTTCTTTTGTGGAAATCGATCATTGAAAAATCTGCGTCGGACCAGCAGGTCGATCCTTCATATATGGAATCGTCGCTGAAGCATCTAAATGAGATGGATCGCTACTGCCGGTCTGCGGCCTGCAGGCATGAGTTGCTTTTGCAATACTTCGGGCAGACCTATGAGCAGGCATCGTGCGGTGCATGTGACATGTGTCTTGGCGAAACCACGATCGTCGAGAATGCCACTGAAATCGCGCAGAAAATTTTGTCGTGCGTTGCCCGGGTCAAAGAGCGATATGGAATAGGGCACGTGGTGTCGGTTTTGCGTGGCGAGAACACCGAGGCGGTTCGCATGCGAGGGCACGAGCAACTGAGCACTTATGGCTTGCTACGCCAGTTCAGCCAGCAGGATGTTCGTGACTGGATTTATCAGCTCATAAGCAGACGTGTGCTCGAGCAGACGGAAGTAGAAACTACATTCGGGCGCAATGTACCGATTCTCACATTGAACCAGGCGTCCTGGGAGGTCATGCGCAAACAACGGGAAGTGCAGCTTCTGCAGCCGGTCGAACGCAAAAAAGGGGAGCAGGCCAGGAAATCTAAAGCAGATGCCGGTTCGTGGCAAGGAGTCGATCGGGAATTGTTCGAGGAGCTGAGAAACCTTAGACGGAAACTGGCGAGCGAACGCGGTGTTCCGCCCTACATTATCTTTAACGACTCCACGCTAAGAGAACTCTCGCGCGTGCGGCCGTCGACGTTGACTAGAATGCGGCAGATCGCCGGAATTGGCGATACGAAGTTGCGAGATTTTGGCCCTCAATTTTTGGAGTTGGTCTTAGACCAATGCCGCTTGCGGAATCTTCCGACGGATTTATCCTGACAAGGGAACAAAAGTCCGAGAATATCTTCTTCATGATTTGAGTGAAGCATCGCCGCTTGCACAAGTGGTGCCGATCTCATCTGCGGATCGCCAGGAGGGGACTACCTCTCCGGCGGGCGGGATCCAACCCCGCCTGTATGTCGCTGTCGTTCACCGCCTGTTTGTACCCGCATATAATGCGAGATTTTCTCTTGACAAAAAGGTGGTTAAATGTAGAACGATGGCCGCGGCGCGCAGGGTGACCTGCGAAGGGGACGCCACTAAGTGAATGAGTAAAGCGGAACTAATCCTACCAGGGGCAGAAGACGATAACGCCTTAGTTGATCGCTTAACTGTGGCGTCGCGAGAAATCGTTCCCTCCGTTCAAATCACGCTGGCCAAGCGCATTATCAAGGCGGGATCCAACCGCGTAGTGTGCCTGGCGGCACGTACGAGTGTTCCACTTAACGATGACGAAGTAGCATCGGTGTCCGATCTTGCATTGAGGCTATCGGATGGTACCAACGTCGCGCTCTCGCTGAGCTTCTTCAACGAGAATTCTGCAAGCGAGTATGCCACTTTCACACATAACTATTACGATCCCGACCGATATGCGCAGCAGACCGACTCCAAGCTAGGAATGCTCGTTGTCGCCACTGCTCTGGCAGCCGCAGCAGCATTCTTCTCGCTCGTGCAAGGACCGTTCAATTCGCTTCTTAACCCGAAGACTTCATATGCCTTCATTAACGTACCTCTGGCTAAATGGCCGGCTCCGCCACCGGCTACCAGCCCAGGCATCGCACCGGTCAAGCCCGCTGCCACCAGCGTAGTTGCACCCCAAGTTGCAACCAAGAAATCCAGGCCGACCTCACGGCCGAAGGTAAGGCAACCACGCGCACGATCGGGCAGGACCAACGGGAATACGAAAAACTCTCCGCACAGCTCAGTGCTCGTGCCGCCGCCGCCGCCGTTCCCCTTCAGCCTGCCCGACGGCCGGCCCATGTCGCCTTACGATCCCTTCCCGAAGATGTCGCAGCCGGCCAGCAGCGCCAGACCTGCGGCGCCAGCGAAACCTGCGGCTCAAAAGCCGGCGGCACAGGCTGAGACGACACACGCAAAGACCGTCACCCCCATAAAGGCTGCAGCGCAATCACCTCCACCGGCGACACGGGTAGAACGCGAGCCTGCCCCCAGTGCTACCCCAGCGGTGACCAAGTCGACAGCGGCACACGAGCCGGCAGCGAGTACGGCCGCGCCGGCGCCGCACGCAGTACCCACTGCGACTGCAACGCCACCGCAAACGCGCTCCGCGACTGAAAGCCAGCCTGTCGATCGCGCTGTTCCTGAGCGGGAGCCTGCGCGCGTCCCCAATCACCGCACAATCTGGGAGCGCCCTGACGCTCAAATAGGGCCAGCGCAGGAGCATGCTGCCCCTGTTGCTAGCCAGCTCAGAGCCCCGGTCCCAGGCGACGATCCCCCCACGCCCACGCTAGCGAAGATGTCGACCGGCGATTCTCCTGCGCCCACGCAAGCGAAGAGGTGGACCGACGATCAGCCGCATTCTGGTGGGCCTGTGCCTGCGCAGCCCAAGTACGAGCCCATCCCCTGGCCGGACTAACAAGGGACGCAGCCATGAGCGAGCCGTAGTAGCCGGTGGAACGGCGGCGTCGATTGGAAGCTAGGACGTAGCGGCCGTATCCGCAGGGGCACATGGCAATACGCCCGGTTCTGATCCGTGGGCGATGATGCGGCAGTAGAAGTTGACGAGCTCCATTTGTTCGATGCTGGAGCAGTTCGTGTACGCGAGTTGGGGATTGCCAACCACGATTGCCAGGGTCTGGGCGCGGGAAAGAGCCACGTTGAGGCGGTTCTTGTTGAAGATGAACTCCAATCCCCTCGGTGATGAATCAGCAGTGCTTGCGCACATCGAAACGATAACCACGGGGGCCTGCTGACCCTGAAACTTGTCCACAGAGCCGACTCTGGCTCCGGTTATCCGGTTCCGGATCTTGCGCACCTGCATGTTGTAGGGAGCGACGATTAAAATGTCCTTGAGCGTGAGGACCTTGGGCTGTTCACCATCACCTTGGTCTATGCGGCATCCTACTAGCTCTTTCACGATCTGCTCAATTCGATCTGCTTCCTCATCACTCGCTTGCGAGTTGCCTTCGTGCTCAACCGGCACAAACAAAACACCGGAGGATTTTTTAATCGTCCCTGGCGGCGTCGAGAGATTGAGTGTTCGTGCGGCTGTAATGCCCGCAGGCCGGAGCCTGTCTTCGTAGACTGCACCTGATACCAACCTGCATAAATCCGGGTGCAGCCGGTATGTGATCCCGAGAAAGATACCAAGCTCAGCAGGAATGGTCTGGTGATTTTGCAGAAGGTACTCGAGCGTCGACTTGCCGCTGTCGCCGGGATGCGTTCCCTGGATTGGCTGACCAAGCTGCATCTGGTCGCCGATCAGAACTATGTTGCTTGTCGACGGCGCCATGCCGACAAGATTGGCCACTGCGACTTGCCCCGCTTCGTCAATGAAAAGATAATCGAGTGTTCCTTGCATTGTTTCATCGGAAAACAGCCAGGCAGTGCCGCCAATCAATTGATATTCGTCCGCTGGCAGGCTCTTGGCTGAGCCAACGTAGCGTACGCGTTTGTTCTCGAAGATCGGGTCATCTCTTTCACCGCCAACCTTGGCGGCTTTCAGTGTCTTGCCGATCGATGGCTCGATCTTGAGCACCTCCTGCATAAGGTTGCAGATGGCTTTGTGGCTGTTCGAGGTGATGCCGACGGTCTTGCCGCGCTTCAACAACTCCTGGATTGTGTGAGCGGCTGTCCACGTCTTTCCGGATCCGGGCGGTCCCTGGATGCATATTGTGCTGCTGTCCAGATTGACGACAGCCTCGATTGTCCCGGCAAGCGAATCCGTACCTGGCGGGATGATGGGCCCGCCGGCCTGCCGCTTGATGCGAGGCCACTTGCGCATGAGGAAATCGTAGAGTGCGGGCTGCAGCGTATAGGATTCGTTCCACTTAACGACAGTGCGTAAGATCGACTCCGGGATGGGTGACGGATTAACGTACTCATTCGGAATTAAGCCGATGTGAGACGGCATGTCCCCGGCGGTTGTTTTCAGACATACGCGACCGACCTGGCGATCGAGCTCGACAATAGTGACATTGACGTTGAGATCGTAAGTTGGATAGCAGGCCTGTTCCTCATCCAGTTTTGTGTCCTGGTCGGGGTCGAAACTGTACTCGTAGACCAATGATCTGTTGACTGTCCACGCGGGTTTGTCTATCCTGTCGAGATTTCCCAGGCAGTTTATGTCCTCACAGAGCTCGGCATCATCCATCGCGGCGCGATCGTACTTGTGCCAGAATACCGGCTTCGATTCCCGCCAGTGAAATTCCAGCAGATGTGCCAGTATCTGATGCACGTGAAGTGTCTCGGGACCTATGGTCGGCGGTGGGTGGTCCAACATATTTTGTGCCAGTCGCGACACTTTCAATCGGTGCTTCGCATGGTCCGACTCTTTAGGTGGTGGCCCCGGCGGTACCCAGCTCAGTCCGCCTTTTTTCTGCAGATTCCGCAGCCACGCGGCCAATCGCCAGGTAGATTCGCAGTCGTCCCTGTTGTATGTCCGGATATCCGACAATTTTCTTGATGTCTCGTGCGTGGTGCCATCTTGATCTTCAAGCCAGCGCTGGTAATAGATGACGGAATCGAGAGCACTGGCGACCTCGGTGTCCCGCTTCTCGCGAAAGAGACGCTCAATCATTTTGATCGAATAGCTAGGCGTCCCTACTCGCACACCCTGGCGCGTGATTTTGTAGAGGTCGACAAAGACTTCGTTTCTCAATAGATCATCTATCTCGTTCTCGCGGGTTCCGTACCTGCCCATCAAGCGGCGTAAAGCGGTAACCTCGTAGGCGGCATAGTGATAGATGTGCATCGTCTTGTCTTCTTGCCACCGTCGATACACCCAATCGACGAAGCCCTCGAACGCGCGCCGCTCCTCTTGCCGGTCGTGTGCCCACCAGTCTTTGAACTGGGGTTGCTCGTCTTCAATGTAAGTGGCTCCAAAGAGATACTCAAGACCGCCTTCTATGTATGGATACCCTTCCATGTCAAAGAACACATCGTTGGGAGATGCTGGTGGCAGGAGGGCTAAGCCCTGGCGGGGATCAGCCGGAAGAGGCACTAACTCGTACAAAGGCTGGTCCAGCTTGCTGGAGTCGAGTTGCAGGCGCGCCTGCGTCTTCAGTGTGTAGAAGCTCTCTGGTTGCATCCCAGAAATGCGCGGCAAAGCAGTTTTGGCCAGATCGGAAAGCGTGGTGATTCCGTTTCGCTCTAGTTTTATGATCTGGTCCCGCCGGATGTTCGCCACTCGGCTCAGATGATCTCTGTTTTCGAGCAACCTTTCGGCATGGCTTTGCCAGCGTCCGCAGTCACCGGCACGAAACGGCACGGGCTGTTTGTTTCGCGAGAATGCCCCTTGAAATTCAAGAAAAGATTGCTTGAGTCGCTGGTAATAGTAGAAGTAGTCAGCGGTTCGAAAAGTTTTTTCCACACCGTTGCCGAGTACCACCCCGATGTACGCGGGTAGCCTTCCCTGGGCAGCCTCGAGCATTTCGGCATAGCAGCAGAGCTGGATGACGAAGTATGGCTTCGCCTTGAGCGCCAGTTTGGTATCTCGCACTTCGTAGTGGTAATCGCCGAGGTTGGATGGTCCTTCCGTTCTGCACAGGAAGTCGGCATAGCCGGCAAAGTTGTCGCGGGCGAGAGATGCTTGATAGATGATTTCATGCCCCTGCCGGAGCGCCGCCCGGGTCTGCTCGCGTGAGCCCGGGCCGCTGGCGATTTCGCAAACGCGCTTGTCGCTCCGTTTCTGCAGCTTCAGGTAATCCGATTCGTGCTGCCCACCCCGCTGCTGCAGCAGCTTCATCGTTTCGTCACTTTCGTCAGGCGTAATCTCGCCTGGAAACTCGAGATGGAAGCGATCCATCCACGATGCAAAGTCGGACTCCATGAAGACAATGAGGTCGCTTGGTGAAAATATCAGCTGCCCGTTAAGCTTGTACATCGACCCATTTTTGAACTGCCGGGAATGATGGATATTATCCTAACCACCTTTGCCGCAACATGTCTGCACTTCGAAAACAAGCCTTTGCGTCGGTGTTTTCGTAGGGACACCGCCGCTCCCGCGGGCTGCTTGGTGGGCAACGGTCGGGATCGCGGGTAGCGTGCCCCCGCCAATACGGATAGAGCCGAAAAGGACAAGCTTCGTCTCAAGGAATCTATGTGGGTGCACTGTATGCGCCCGCGGGTAAGTGATGAGCGGGCAGGACGGTGTTCCCTGAGCGGTAAGCTCAGGAGGCGGCGCCGGCGCGGAAGTCTGCAGTATGAGACCTGGAGTGGTATGCCTTCGACCTTCGCTTGATCCACCCCAAGACTGAGTGTTTGACCTCGGCAGACGTGCAGCCGGTTTCCAGGAGCATGTGACCATGGCCGGACAGCCGGCGGATCGATTTGTGAGTCGACTGCAGCTCGGACAGTAAAAGTTCGGCGCCTTCAGGCTTCATCATGTGATCGTTTGCTCCCTGCAGGATGATAACCGGCATGCGCTTCGGTATGTCGCGGGCGTATGCCAGCGTCTTCCGGCAGACCTTGTTGCTTGCCAGTAGGTCCACCAGGCTCAAAAATCGTCTGCCTGCCGGGTCATTCACTCTCTCAGCCACGACATTCGGGTCTGGAGACAAGAACAGCCTCCAGAACGGCTCCATGTCCACCTGGCGGTTCGGGGTGATCAGCGACATTCCAAGCTCAGGCAATGTGTGCTTGGTCAAGTAACTGTAGCGTCTCACCGGCGGGCTGGAGAGGATGAGTCCATCGACCAGCGAAGGCTCTTCAGCAGCGATCTGCACGCAGAAGCTAGAGCCTATGCACTCTCCTGCGCAGAAGATCGGCACATGCCAGTAGCGCCGGCGCAGCTCTTTGAGCAGTGAGACCAAATCAACGACGGTCTGGTCATAGTCGATCGTATGATCCGGCTCAAACGGATCGATTCCGTGATACCACTTCCCAAAGCCCCTCATGTCGAAGGATACGAAGACGATCCCTTGCGATGCCAAGAATCTCGCCACATCGTCAAAACACTTTCCATCAAGTGTTACACCATGGATTCCGACTACGATAGCCTGGGGCGCCGAATTCGGATCGAACCACTGATAGACTGGAAGTTTAAGTTTCCGCGCCAGAGATCCATGTTCTTCGACTGTTATTGTGGATGAAGAGTTCAGGAGGGCGGAACTAATCGCAACTGCTGGGGTCATGGCGAACCTCAGAATCACTTTTCAAAGCAGAGTGAAGAACTCACAACGGAACTCACTCCGGCGGCGTCTCGGTCACTTAATTAAGTCGGATTTTCTACGAATTTGTTCCCGCCGGTTCAGGCGGCAGACGCATCCAAAACGTGCAACCGCGCTGCTGTTCGGCATTTACGCCAATGGTGCCGCCGTGAAGTTTGATGATCTCTTTGCTGAGCGGCAGCGATAGCCTCAGCCTCCCCTCAGTCTGGTGGTAGCGATCAAACATTTCGTGGAGCTCGTCCGGAGGTACCACCGCCGATGGGCTGGTCACGCGGATTTCGACGGTCCCGTTTTCCTGTCCGACGCTGGCGTCAACCTCGGAGCCGCTCGGCGACATACGGACGGCGGTGGTTATCAGGTTTGTCAGCGCTTGAACGATGCGATCGGGATCAGCGTAGATCTCGACCGCGGTGTTGGTACCGTTTACCGTCACGCCCTGCTCGTCGGCCGCCATGAAGACCGCGTGGATCGACTGATCTATCACCTTCTTGGCGGACAATGTTCTTGGTCGAATGGACAATTTGCCGGCCTCGATTTTCTCGAGATCGAGCAAGTCACTGATCTGGCGAATCAAATTCTCGATTTCCTTTTCACGCACTTCGGAAGCCGCGACGGCTGCTGGCGGCGGATCGCCAAACACGCCTTGATTCAGCATCGAAAAGTAGCCGAGTACCGATGTAAGCGGTGAACGCAGATCGTGCGAGATCATAGCCAGTACTGCTTGCTTGGTGCGTTGCGCCTCTTTGATTTCGTCAGCCATACCATGAAAGGCCGCATCGACCCGCGCCAATTCGTCTTCGCCTCCGGCTGACGGGATCAGGTCTTCGCCACGTTCGAACCTGCCGGTGTTCTCAACCATAACATTGACGCCGCGGTTGATACTGCGGATGAAGTAGACGAACAGTAGGACGGCGACGAGGAGACTGCCGGCAAATGATCCCACTATTATGGTATTGACAAGGCGCGTGGATTTTTCCACTTCCTCAACTGCAGTCGCTTTCCGCAAAAATTCCGGCTTCTCGAATTTGTGAATTTCTGGCGCGATCGCATCTACGAGATGATAGGTATCCTGAAAGATCTCCAGATCGGAAAGAAGCAGGGCTCTTTTCCCCATCGCCGATTCCTGAGAGCCGACAATCGGGCGGAGTTGCTCAGCCCTGTCCATGGCCTTGAAAGTGTTCTCGTTTATTCTCTCGAGGTTGGCAGTTTGCTCGGCATTGTTGGCGACGACCTTTTTCAGGATGCTGTAGACGTCTTTGAGCCGATGGATCTTCTCCTCAATCGGCGGCTTTTCGCCCCCATACAGGCAGTAATATCCTTTCATCAGCAGCACTTCTGTGCAAACTATGAACAGCTCGTTGAGGTGGAAGTTGGTCTCCAGAGCAATTCGCTCTTTGTTGAGCTTGGTGTCGTAATACTTTTGGAGAGCAAACATGCCGGTTCCGAAAGCGAGTTCGACCAGGAGCGGCACAGAAATCAGGATCAAACCCTTAGCAAAAATCGTCTGTGGTGCCTTTACTTTCAACATGTTCTAACCCTCACCAGGAGGGCTGGTCGGCAGCCGGAACCAGAACGTGCTTCCCTTGCCTTCTTCGGACATGACACCTATTGTGCCACCATGCGATTCGATGATTTCTTTGCAAATGGGCAATCCCAGCCCGGTTCCACCCTTTTCCGTCGCGTCCGTGGAGGCGACTTGCTCGAACTTCTCAAACACGGACGCGCGTTTGTTAGCCGGAATGCCACGACCTGAGTCCTTCACCCGGATCTCGACCTGTTCGTCAAGCTCTGCCGCACTGATGACAACGGCTGAGCCCCTGTTCGAGAACTTGATGGCATTCGACAACAGATTGACGATGACCTGCACGACCCGATCGGGGTCCGCGTAGGCTTGCAATTGAGTGTCGGTATGCTCGAGACGGACACCGTGCGTTTCCGCCATTGCAGAAATCGAGTCCATCGAAGATTGCATCATATCCTCGACCGAACTCATACGCGGGTGGATCTCCATCGTTGCCTTGCCGCCCGATTGCAGTGCCAGCAAATCGTTCATCAAACCAATCAGGCGTTCCAGCGTCTTTTCGGCTTTTCGACCATGAACGGCCGCTTCCTCCGGCAGCTCACCGAATGACCCTTTACCCAACTGAGTCAGGTAGTCCTTGGCGGCTTTTATCGGTATGCCCAACTCGCGGGAAACAGTGTTGAGGAAGGCTTGCTTCATCTTTTGCGCGGCAGCCACTTCGTCCGCCATCCTGTGGAAACGCGCATCCAAAACCGCCAATTCATCACTTCCCTCTATTGCAGGAGCTAGTGCCTCGCCGGTCTTGAACCGCTGAATATTGAGCAGCAGCGACTGTACACCCCTGTGGATACCGCGCATGAAATAGGCAAACAAAAGGCAAGCCAGTACGATACTCCCAACTACGGCAATGGCGAGCACGAGCCGAATTTGCCAGGACAAGCGACGCACCCGTTCCGATTCTTGCTCGCTTCCCTTCAGCTCGTTATCACGGAAGGCTCGTATCAGTTTGCCGGTCTCGAAGTCGGCTTCCGTGAGCTTCTTGGAGGTAACCAGATTTTTCTTGAGAGCCAGAATCTGCGCGAGTGTTCCTCCCGAGTCCGATTCTAACGGTTTCATATTTTGGCAGGCATTCAAAGCGTTGTCGTGCGACAGCATTATGTTGTCCAGTGCAATCAGCTGCTCTGGCTGCGAGGCGATCAGTCCCTTGAGGACGTTGTACTGCTGATAAGCCCGCCCATTTGGATACAAGTTTGAGTGATGACCGACGAAAGTGGCGGCCAGAGTAGTCGTGGTCAGCTGCGTAGAGAAAAACCAGAGCTGGTTGGTATGATAGAGAATCCGCTTGCGATGAGCTTCTGCCTTTACAGCTTCGCCGTAATATTGCTGAAGGTAGACGAGCGAAGCGGCAACGACCAACTCGAACAAGAGGGGGACTGCCAGTAAAATGAGCCCCTTGTGGAAAATTCGCGGTCGGATTGCAAACATTCCGGTTCTTTCCGAGGGAGGGTGCCGGCAGACCAGACCAAGGACTTTTGTTGTGATTATAGCCCCAACCTGAGCTTGCCAATGGATTGTCAGCCCGGCGACAGGGTATAAATGTAGAAGGTAAGCCGAGGGATTAGCTGCCTGGTTCCGTGGCATGCAAAAGCGAAAGGTATTATCCGGAAATGGCGAAAATTCTGGTTGTCGACGATGACGTTGCCCTGGCAGAAACAATCGAGACCTGGCTTACTTTTGAAAAACACGAAGTCACCGTTGCCAATACCGGTTTCGCGGGCTGGGAGCAGCTTCAAAAGAACGAGTTCGAGTTGGCTCTGCTGGACTGGGACCTGCCGGACGTCAACGGCATAGACATATTGCGAAGGTTTCGGGGTTCCGGCGGGTCGATTCCCATTCTTATGCTTACCGGACACGCCTCCGTCGATGATAAAGAGGCTGGGCTGGACTCGGGCGCCAACGACTACATCACCAAGCCGTTTCACATGAAGGAGCTATCCGCCCGCATCAGAGCCGCGTTGCGCACACGGGTAACCGCTGAGACACCGCTTGTTTCGCTCGGCAAGGGCAACGAGGAAGTTCTCAAGCATGGCGATCTCCAGGGAACGCGACTGGCCGCCAACTACGAGTTTCTCGACGTTCTCGGTGAGGGTGGGTCGGCGATCGTCTTCAAAGCCAGGCACCCGCGACTTGAAAAACTGGTGGCCGTCAAGATGTTGCTGTCATCCGAGATGAAGGAGGCGGCAATCCAGCGTTTCGAGCGCGAAGCCAAAGCCGTAAGCCAGATCAACCACTACAATGTTGTCACTGTCTACGACTATGGTGTGACCGAGAAGAACAGACCCTACATGGTAATGGAGCTGATCCAGGGCGAGTCGCTCATGGATAAGCTCGAAAACGAAGGGCCACTGCCGCTTGCCACCTCGACGGCAATCCTTATTCAGATATGCCGGGGGCTGCAGGAGGCTCATAGCAAGGGCATCATTCACCGAGATCTGAAGCCGGAAAACGTCATCTTGCAGGAGCGCAGCGACAGAGCAGACTGGGTCAAAATCGTAGATTTCGGAATCTCTTACCTGGTTGAAGGGGGGCAAGATCGACTGACCAAGGCAGGAGCGGTCATGGGCACTGTCGACTTCCTGGCTCCGGAGAGGCTGCGCGATGTTCCGCCCGATGCGCGCTCGGATGTATATTCGCTTGGCGTCATCCTTTTCGAGATGCTCACTGCCAGACCGCTTTTCGAGGCGGACACCGTGGAGTCCATGCTTGTCAAAGTGATTATGAATCCGCCCGAGCCGCCCTCCCGTTATAGAAACGATATCCCAGCAGGGTCGGCATTCGATTACGTGGTTCTCAAAGCGACGGAAAAGGATCCCGATAAGCGCTATCAAACCGCAACCGAAATGCGGCTAGAACTGGAACAGCTCCACAGCCAGCTTCTGCTCCACCGCCGCGCCTAAGCGCTCCGGCGGTATCTCCACGTAGAGTCGGGGTTTATTCCTGCCCGCGCACGATGCGCGCCCTTTTCGCTTGGTAGGGGCGGGCTTTATCCCCGCCCGTCCACGGGTTTGCACATGCTTTTCGGCTCGCAGGCAAATATCAGCTCCTGTGAACACGCTTGCGATCATGTTTTTACAGTCATTCCGAGCCGAGCGAGTGCTCTCGGTCACCGGAATTGCCTCAATCGGACAAGTCGCTGAGCTAGTGTTCCATATCCTCCGTTGTATATATGCCGCATGAACGTACGATAGCATTTGGGTATAAAAGATATGGGCAGTACATACATCTATTTGTATGTATGCACTGGCATCAATTGCGCAGTTGCATTGCCTTTGCGCCGTGCTAAGAGTGTCGGTCCAAATCGGGGGTGGAACGATGTCGTTGCGGCTTGAAAGAATTATCTTGATGAGCGAGGAGTTCAACCGGATTCCGCATCGTACTCGTCAGGAGATTTGCGAAAAGTTCGAGATTGCCGAGCGCACTTTTTTCGACGATCTCAATTTCATTCGCAACTTTCTTGGGTTGGAGATCAAGCAAAACAGGATCACCGGCCGGTATTACAATGCCGATCCCAGCAAGAAGCTGCCGGTGTTTGAGCTCAGCGAAGGCGAAGTATTCGCATTGGCACTTGGCAAAGAAATGCTATCGGAATACGTCGGCACCTCATTCGAGCCGATTTTGCGATCGGCGATTGAGAAGATAATGCGGCGCTTGCCGCATCGCGTCCAAATGGATGTCGACGACATCAAATGCATGGTTAAGTTCGATCCCGGTGCCGTCATCAAAGTTGAAAAGCAAAAGTTTTTCGACATCAACAAAGCGTGTGAGACGAATCGCGCCGTGGAGATCACCTATTATTCAGCTGCTAAGGACGAGATCACAACTCGCGTCGTCGATCCTTACAGGTTGCTGCAGAATCGGGGTACCTGGTATGTGGTGGCATGGTGCCGGTTACGGAACGACATGCGCCTCTTTGCTCTGCATCGAATAGAAAATCACCACGTTTTGGAGGGCGTTAGCTTCCACGTGCGAGATGATTTCGATGTTGACGCGTGGATCGACAAGGCCTTTTTGCTCGAGCACACCGGGACCGAGCATGGAGTCAAGATCCACTTCAAGCCTCGATCAGCGCGCTACATACGCGAGCGGAATTGGCACCCGACTCAGAAGCTGACAGAACACGAGGACAAGTCCTGTACTTTGGAGTTCACTACGCAAAGTCTCGACGAGACTAAGCGCTGGGTGCTGACCTATGGGTCTGAAGCCCACGTATTGGAGCCACCAGAACTCCGAGAGATGCTGCGCGAAGAGCACCGGCGCGCGGCGCAAGGCTACGATCGCGACCTAGATTCGGGTTCGTAGTCAGCGTTCCGGGACGCTGTGCGACTGCGAATATGTTGCGGTCCGAGCATTGTCGAGTCGCATCCTCTCTTGTGCACAGGCGACCGCTGGCACTTGCATTGCCGTGGGGGGAGGGGCAGCAAGACGATTCCACTCAATACTCTAGAGCGATGCAGAATTGTCTTGGGACCGGAATGATGGCATGAGTATTGCAAAGTTAGATTGCTTGCTCGCATACGATCGGAAACCCATCTAGACGATCTTCGTCTCCTCCAATCGACAGGTTGTAGGTGAGCGCAATGGTTGTAACTAAGCTACCGCACAAACTGGAAACCCCATCTGATGTGCGGTTGATAGCGACGTCCATTCCCGGACGTAAGCGGCCGGCTTACTTGCCGACCGTGTTAATCCTTTCGGCAGCCTGGCTGATGACCGCGGCCCTGATCGTCGCCGGGACGATCGGTGTCATTCAGCATGGTCCGCTCTCGTGGTTGGCGGTTCTTTGGGTGGTAATGGGCGTCGTGATTGCCGGCTTTCTGACTGCATTTACGGGAAGCTCGTTGGTCGAATTCGACCGTAACTACGTCCTCGAATTCACCGACCGGGAAATGAGACTCAAAATATTGGAGTCGCGGTCTGGACCCTCCTGGGTTGTACGTATGCCCTGGTTCGAAGTAGCTTTTGTGGAGCATTTTTCGCCGGCAGACCGAGCTTCGTTGGTGTTTCACGGAGCGGGCGAGCGAACGATTGAGGTGCCAGTCTGGACTATGACTGAAAACGTCAATGAAATACTGGCATTTCTGGAGAAGAAGAAAATCTGGATCGAGCGGCTGTAGAATCGCGCAGCGCCGTCACTTTTTCTCCTTCTGTTCTTCCGGGGCTGGTTTTGTTTCGTCTTTGACTTCGTAGTCCACAATCAGGTTAAACATGCCGACAAGGCGCTCAGCGCCTGTCTTGCCGGCCTCGTCCGGGCTGACGACCTCCACCTCATAATCGCTGGCGCCGAAGTCGATGGCTGACGGTCTGAACCTGACTCCCCAGGCATCGCCGGTCATATAGTTGACGAGGATCTCAGGTACCGGCAAAGTGTTCCAATCATCGTTGTTGTACTTCTGATTGAGTTGCTCGGCAACGGCGTTGCGTTGCGCCTTATCCATCGATAGCCATTCTTCGCACAACTGTTTGCCGATGTCTTTGCCCTTCTCGGGGTCGTCCTCGTGCAGGCGATCCTTGGCCAGCTTCTCCATTTTGTCGGCTTCTTTTCCGGCGTCGAATTCGTTTGGCATGGCTCATACCCTCGGGCTCGTCTTTGTCTGTCGAGCCAGTCGCTTACCTGAAACGTGGTACCTTCTAGTGAAGTTGTACCCTAAACGAGCGTTTTTTGAAAGGGCGGTCAGGGTTTTTCCGTGGTCCCGATTTCGATCGCCGCTGCTGTCGCAGTTGTAACCGGTCGTGTCTTTGGATGGTGAGTGAAGAAATCCCACATGGCGTCCGTTGCCGATATGTCGCGGCTCGGCATCTGCGCGAACGGAAACGGCTGTTTGCCGCCAGGCCAGGCATGTTGCCCGCCCTTTATGGTATAGACAACCACTTCGGTGCCGTTAAGTCCTCCGCCGTACGTTTCTTTGATGATGTTCCCGCGTTCTTCTCGCTGCACTTGAGGGCGGCAATGGTTGTGGTCTACCCAGAACTTGATACATTCGGAAACGCTCAAACAGTTCACCTTATAGCCAATCCTGGTTGTGCCGATGCCGCCGTTGTAGAGAACGGCCTTGTCTCTGGTGCCATTGAACGCCACAACGCTGACCGGAGACAGCGGCTGGCAACCCTGCGTATACAAACAGCCGGCGACGGGGGCCACTGCCGCCACGACATCGGACAACGCGCAGCCGATGCGATTGGCCATCATGCCACCATTGGAGATACCAGTTACGAAGATTCGGCTGGGATCAATGGGCAACGTTTCCCGCAGGTGCTGCAGGAGCTTCCTTATGAATCCCACATCGTCGACCTGTCCGCTGGCAGAAAAACCGCAACAGCCGCCGGCATTCCAGGTCTGCAAAAACGGGGGGAACGGGCCGTCGCCGTTGGGATAGACGACGAAAAATCCCTCTTTGTCGGCTTTAGCGTCCATGCCGCTCATTCGCCTCGCTGTGCGCGCTGTTCCCATTCCGCCATGGAGGACGACAATCAGCGGCAGGGGATGCCCGTCGAATACGCGCGGCGTGTGCAGCAGGTATGTGCGCCGCTTGCCGCCATGGTCGATGAATCCGGTATGGTTGCCGCTATGTGTGAGGCTCCCGGCAGCTGCCGGCACAAGCGCAAAGGCGAAAAGCACAAATACCGTCGTGATCACCCGCCTGATCTGGAATGCGGAGCGGCTGTAGCCAAGTAGCTGAGACAACATTTTACCGGCACAAAGCGAAATACTCAGGGGAGCGCCAGGTTGGCAGCGGACGACAGCATTGTGAGACCAGGGCAGATTCTCGATTATACAGGGTGCATGTCGCTCAAGCGGAGAATTGGTTATGCGCCATCACGGCGCTATCTCAGGGCCCAGTGCTACCGGCGAAATGAGTATGAGGTCCTCGGTCAGTTGCAGCGTGATTGGTTGTCCGACTTCGACGAAAATGTTGTCTCCTTTTCGGAAGGCGCCGGTTATCAGAGATCCATCCGGGTGGCTCTTTGCTGCAACGGTAATGTAGCCGTTCTTGGTTACGGCGGCTGACGCATGATTCTTGAGTGGATCTTCCACAACCGTAAGCGGTGCTGGGCTGGCTTTGATGGGGATGTGCTTGCCATCGGGAGAAACAATCTCGGAAAACTCCACTCGTATCATGCCGTCATCTTTGCCCCACTGCTTTACAGAGATGTTAGCCATGAGCTTGTTGCGAGCAGATGACGCGCGCGTGATCGTACCGTTGACGAGCGATTCGGCCGGAGCAAGCAGGTTACCGCCCAGCTGCAGATTCCTCAAAAGCCTGGCCCTTACAGGGTGACCGGGGGCGGCGTCTCGGCTGTTGATCTTGTTGGCTAGCGCGACGCGGAATTGCGACCCAGAGACGACGCGCCAGGTGCCGTCGCTCTGCCAGCGTTCGAGCCAGGGAAGAGCCGGCGTTGCCGCGCTCTCGGTCTGCTCAGCCTGGAGTTGAGCATTTTCGTGGTTGGCCTCCGGAACCGGTGCCAGGCCGTTGTGCTGCGCTGGGGGCGGCGCGGTAGTAGGCGCAGTTGTCACCGGCAGGGTCGCCGGCGCCACCGGCGGCGGCACTGCTGCCCTGATAGGCCGGCTCGGTGCCCAGGATGAACGCCGCAAGCGTCTGGTCGTTCCGCCTGGTAGCGAATGTCGGATGGCCGGTTGCGCAGGAGCCGCCGCGGTCGGCATCCCCCATGCGCTTGTGCCTGAATGCGCCGGCACCCATGCCAGCGCCCAGAGGAAAACGAATGCCGCCGGAGCAATTGTTGGAACTCGCCAAACCATAGGCCAGGCTTCGCCTCCGCCCGCCACGCTCGAGGAAACCTCTGCTGGAAACCAGCACAATACTCACCCTAAGATGATGCCCACACAGGAATGTTCCCGATTGGTCGCCCACGGACCGTTGGGGGTCAAGTTGAACCTTGGGCGTCCCCCGCCAGTCTGGAGAGGCCGAATCAGGACTGGTTGGCAAACCAGCCCTTCCTGAGCGCTTTTACAATGACATCGACTCGGTCGGTGATCGCGTAGGCCTCTTCTTCAAAGTGGCCCTCTCGCATGAGCTCCACCTTTCTCTTGCGGAGATTCCGGCACTCCTGTGTGAGAACTCTCTTCAGGACCGTTTTCAGGCGGTCGACTATGGGCGTGATCTGAGCTTCGAATGGAGTATTCAGGAGTCCCTGTGCCAGGGAGATCACCTCCGATGACGAGGTCGGTCTGTCAGTTGCATAGAGGTTGCCGATAATCTGCTCGAGATCAGCCTTGCAGGTGCGGATTTCCTCAACTAGCGCCTCGGGCACGCGTCCACCCTGGTAGAGGGACTTAAGGCTCTGCTCTTCCTCGAGACAGGTCAGAAGGTAGGCGTTGTAGGTGTCGACTGCCAGTGCGTCGAAAACATTGGAAAGGTGTTCGATGCGAGTGTCGATTGCCCGGCAGCGCTTGTTGTTGCCGGCCGTCTGCAGGTGAGAGTCGAGCAGGCGCTCGGACCTCACCCGTTGAGCCGGCGTAAGGCGCTGATCGTTGCGCATGCGCAAAACGCCGAGAAGGAACATGTGATCCGGAGCGTAGCCGACCACATCCGAGTACTTCGTCCAGAGGGCGATCAGCAGCTTGCCATGCTGACCAAGCTTGAGGTCGAGATCGTCGGCGATCCGGCAGATCATCAGGTGGTCCTGCTCCATGTGTGTGAGCTCATGGATTAAGGTCGACATGAAGTCTTCTGTCAGCGGTCGATCCTGCAGGAGCACCTGTCGACTCAGCGTAATCATGCCCATCCCGACGGAATAGGACGCCTGAGCATCAATGTCTTTGGCGATCGCCTTCACGTATGGGAGGTTCAACGCGGTTGTAATCGCATTCAACAAAGGTTGCAGACTCCGCACTCTCCGTTCGCTCAGTTCATCGAGCTGTTTGACGTATGCTTCCCGGCGGCTCTCGAGATATTCGTATCGAGCCTGTTCCGTTTGCGGATCTACAGAGCCCATCTCCGTGAGAACCTCTGCGAACTCCTCACAGATTTCGCTTGTAGCAACGCCATCGTGCCACTGGAAAGACGCGCTGATTTGACAGAGCTGATAGAGCAGACCGGTATCCAGCAGCTTAAACGGCTCCAACCCCTGCGGAATCATGCCCTGCGAGGATTGCCAGAACTGCATAAGGGCCAGCGTAGCCTGGTGTGCCACCAGCTGATCGGGATCGGAAGTCGCGCAGCAGAGCCCGCGCTCGTAGTCGCGGGCTCCGGCGGAACCCAATAGCTCGATTGCTTTCAGCTTGATTGCGCGAGGAATAATGTTCGGCTCTGGAACGTATCTCACGCCCATGGGGTCGGGGTCACCGAGAATCTCCAGCAGCAGTTTCACCTGCTCGATGTGGTTGCCGGCCAGTGACTGCCACACGTGGAGGAAATAGCCCA